>Ga0207416_1000931_pt1 | contig 43659 bp, 38 predicted proteins | sample PaiPotPPM11metaG_FD_184107 | JGI IMG/M metagenome (GOLD analysis project Ga0207416, IMG submission 184107) | Iron sulfur acid spring bacterial and archeal communities from Banff, Canada, to study Microbial Dark Matter (Phase II) - Paint Pots PPM... ...
TGAGCCTTTTCGACGATCGGCTTGACATCGGTAATGTAACTCGAGCGAAAGATGACGTGCGAGATGGGAACGGCAAGGGTCGTCTCATCGATTGCGTCGACAAGGGCCTGCGTGTCAATCGCGACGCCGTCAGCGCTTTTTACAATTTCGATGCGCGCTCCGCGGTCGTTTTGCGCTTGCCAGTTGTAGTGGATTGTCGGGAACTCGAGGTCGGAGTACACAACCTTGTTACGCTTGCCCGAAAAATCCAAACATGAAATGAGAGTTGATTCTGCAACCGACACGTTGGGCTGCATGATCACTTGACCCGCAGGGGCGTTGACGAGCGAACCCACAAGGTCACCGCAGCGAGAGACGAGGGGCAGCCATTTTTCCCAGGCCACGACCCCTTTCAGCGCCCAATCGTCCGCGTATTCTGAAAGCCGCTCGCGCGCTCTGGCCGGCATTGCTCCCAGCGAGTTGCTGATGAGGTACGTGCATGTTGAGAGAATTGGGAACTGGGCGCGCCATGCCAGGAGTGAATTAGTTTCAGCCAGCATGCCGCCGAAATTGGCGCGTTTTGAGGGAATTACTCTTTCTAGATGCTAGCCCGCGAAGCGGGGAAGGGTGTCCAGCCGCGGATACACCGTATTGCGTCCACCTTGTTTTGCCCGATAGAGTGCCGCATCTGCTGCTTTGAGCAACATCTGCATCTGCGTGCCGGCTTCTGGAAACGAGGCTACTCCGAGGCTCCCGGTGACCGTGATGTCGCCATCTTGCGTCGGCCATTCTGCCTCTGCAACATTGGCGGCCATGCGCTCGGCAAGCATCACTGCGTCGCTGAGCTGGGTTTCGGGCAAGAGTATGATGAACTCGTCGCCGCCGTAGCGCGCGACGATGTCTGAAATGCGCACTGAAGCTGTGAGCACTTTCCCAAACCGGCGCAGCACTTGGTCGCCGACCTCACGTCCGTAGCGCTCGTTGATATCGTGCAGATTGTCGACGTCGACCATAACAACCGAGAGCGGCCGCTTGCGGCGCCGAGCTTCTGACAGCCGCTTGCGCAGCACGTCTTGTGTGAAGCGATAATTGTACAGGCCGGTAAGGGGATCGGTAATGGCCATGCGCGAGCTCTCTTCGAGCATGCGCGCGTGACGAAGCGCCACTGCGAGCTCGTCTGTCACGGCGTGGAAGATGCTCTGGTCCTCTGCGGAAAAGCGCCGGTCATCGAAACCGACGACTTGGATAGCGCCAATGACGTCGTCACCGATCGTCAAAGGTTTGGTCAGCACGGATGAGACTTCAGCTTTCGAACGCTGTGAAAGATGCGGGTGCTCCAGCTGCAAATTCCCATCATCTGAAGACGTCAGCATTGTTTGACGGTACGCCACAGAGCTCGAAAGCGGCCCCTCTTCTCCCGTGACCGCCGACGTCACATCGACGGGCTCTTCGCCCTCGGGCTCGAATCCGCGCTGAGCGACATTGTGAAGCCGGGAGTCGGCAGGATCGTACAGGTACAAACGGCCGACGTCGAGCCGCAGCACCTCGAGCAATTTCTCAAGCCCTTTCGTGCAGATGTCGCCTAAACCAACTTCGCGACTGAGCGATCGAACGACGTCGCGCATGATGATGAGGCTTCGATTTTGACGCGCGAGCTGTTCAAGTTGCTTTTTCTGCTCGGAGATGTCCTTACTGAACGCGACCAGACCAACGATGTTGCCATACTGATCGCGCGCGGGTGATGCGGAAAGCAGCACTTCGAGATGGCCGCCTTCACGGTTGCGGCACTCCACCTCGAAAACATGGACCTGTTCGCCGCGACCGACACGAGAGATCATCTCACGGATGTCGTCACGCCGTTCCGGTGGTATGATTGGCAGTTCGGAGAACAGTCGGCCGACGGCGTCATCGCGTGGGATACCGAAGATGCGCTCGGCGCCCTTGTTCCACGACACCACGTTGCCCCGCAGATCCACTTGCACGATGGCGTCGTTGGACTCTTCGAGAATGCGGTCGAGGAAGTTGCGCGCCGACTTTGCCTGTTCGAACCTGCGCGCCGCATCGATCGCCGAGCCGCCCTGCGTGCCCAGCTGACGAACGATCTCTTCCTCAGATTCAAGTGCAGGAATGCGTTCTGGATAAAAAAGCGCGACGGCGCCGATCGCCTTGCCCGCCACAAGTAGTGGAAACGCGCTTACCGCGTTGAAGCCGTGCTCGCGCGCGAGTTGTTCCCACCCGAGACGTATCCAGGCGCCGTCGCTGATGACGTTTGACCGAGCATCGTAACGGGCTTCTCGAACGGCCTGCACGGGCGGATATGCGACGAACGCCGGATCTGTGAGGTTCACCGAGAATTTCGCGGACAGGTCTGCGGGTGCGTTCCAGCCTCCGGCGACATGCAGGCCGCCGCCTTCGCTGACGTATGCAATGGCGAACGAAGCGCTTAAAGCCTCAACGCTCGCGCGCGCAATGCTGCGCACGACCTCAGCCTCCTCGAGCCCACGCGAGATGCCGCTGGCCGCTGAAACGGCGAGGGCTCGATCTCTCGCGAGCGCACGCAGACCGTCGGCGTCAAGGGCGTTGTGCAATGCCGCCTGAGCATGGGGCACGTACGTACGGATCTTGTCAATCATCGCCTCATCAAAGGCATCGACCCCATGGGCGTACACTTCCGCGACAATGGTCGCTCGCGGATTAGCCAGCAACGGCACCGCAAGCACGGAACGCAGACGGTGTGTTTGCGCGATGTCCACCCAGGGCGTGAAGCTGCGATCCGCAAGCGTATCCTTCACGTACGAGATGTCGCCACTGCGCGCCGCACGACCCAGCGGTCCTTGTCCGATCGGCATGTTGCCGTCAGCGTTCGCGATGAAGCTGCGCGTAAACCCAGCTGAAGATGCGGGACCAAATATTGCCAGCGGCGCAAATCGATTGCCCTGCAGCCGCCACACAATTGCAAGCGTCGCTCGCGAAACGCTCTTGAGATACTCGCCAATTTTGTCAATCACCGCACGTTCGCTCAACTCGGAGTTGAGCGCCGCGATATCCTCGAGAATACCTGCTGTTTGCCCTTGCTGCGTCAGCGCACTCGTTCGCTGCTCGCGCCGCGCGAGATCCTGCGCAACGATCGAGCCGAAGTTCATTAGCGCGTCCATGTGGCGCGCAGCGAATGCCGTCTCGCGCATCGCGTACATAACGAATGCGCCGATCGTGCCTGCATCGCCGATCAGTGGTACGGCCGCTGTCGCGGAAAATGAGGGCTGTTCCGGGTGCGCACTTAACACATCGGAGCTTGCGGGTTCGCCGCCCGCTCGCTGCACGATCCACGTTGCACCAAGTATTGACGACGAGATGAGGTTGTCATCAGATAGCGGTATGCGCCGAGCATTTACAATGGCCGCGAAACCAGTATCCGACTCCGCTTGTGCTGTGACGCCAATCGTGCCGTCCGCCGGCGTGAGGACCACTGCGAAACAGCCGACATCAAGGATGGCAGCGATGCCCTCCACGGCGGTCTGCAGCACAGCTCGAGCATCGGCAGCATGAACGCAGCGCGCGCCGAGTTTGAGCAACCGTGCTTCAAGCTCGGATCGGTCGTCAGGCCCATTTCCGGGAATGACTCGCATTTTGTGTGCGCCTTAGCCTTCGTTTAACCTATCAGGGTCGACTTCATGTTGACCGTCGAGGTGTCGTGCGAGCCTTGCCAGAACACTCGCCGCGATGACTAGTAGTGCCGCCGTTTCGCAGTTTGCAGAGCTCATCGCTACATGCGACGCGGAAGCGCGCGAGCTTCCTTTAGACCAGTCGTGCCTGCTCATCTCTGCCGTGTATGACGAAAGCGTCGACGTCGAAAAGCACCTCTCGCGTCTTGATCATTTCGCTGCAACTGCCCACGCTACCGCTGCGGGAACCGATTCATATGCTATGATCGGCTCAGTCCTCCGAACGCTCTTTGGCGATGGCGGTTTCCGTGGCAACGATCGCACTTACGATGAACCTGCTAACAGCCTTCTATCATCAGTGATCAAGCGTCGCGTGGGCATCCCGATCACGTTGTCGATCGTGCTCATGGAAGTTAGCCGCCGCGTAGGCCTTCCGTTGGAGGGCGTAGGGCTTCCTGGTCACTTTGTGGTCAGGTTCCCGGACCCAACGAGCAGACTATACATTGACCCATTTCGATCGGGAGCTATTTTGGACACGGTCGGGTGCGTCGAACTCGTGGAACGCATTTATCATCGCCGTTTGACATGGCGCGACGACTTTTTGGCGCCCCTCACGAGCCGCGCGATCGTGAAACGCGTGCTGCTGAATCTCAAAAACTCGCTCAGCCAGGCTAAGGATTATGCTGCGGCTCTCGTCGCGATCCAGCTGCGCATGACCCTCGATCCACATGATGCAACCGAACTTCGCGATCGAGGCATTCTCTTCGCCCGGTTACGTCGTTACGATCGGGCCATTGACGATCTCGAAGCATACCTGCAGCGATCGCCCGATGCCGGCGACAGCGAACATATCCGCAACACCGTCCAGTACTTGCGCCAGGAACGCAACCTCTAAGAGCATGAACGAATTTCAAAGCCGCCGGGAGCGGTTCGTCAGCCGCATGAGTCAGGGAGTCGCAATTTTTCCAAGTGCGCCCGAGGTCGTCCGCACGAACGACTCAGATTATACCTATCGTCAGAACACCGACCTTTACTACTTGACCGGTTTCGAAGAGCCGGAAAGCATTCTGGTGCTGGCGCCTCAGGGCACGGAAGCGAAGTCGGCTCTCTTTGTCAGGACGCACGACAAAGAAAAGGAGACTTGGAACGGACGACGGGCCGGCGTTGAGGGCGCACAGACGCTCACAGGCGTCGACGCGACCTATCCGATCTCCGAATTCTACCAGCGTCTCGGTGGATTCTTGGAAACCGCAGACAGGCTGTTTTATTCGTTCGGAACTAATCGCGCACTCGACGAGCGCATCCTTGAGCGGTTACACGAATATCGGATGAGCCGGCAGCGCTCCGGAAAGGGGCCGGTTTCGGTCATCGATCCCGCATCGGTTCTCCACGAAATGCGACTTTTCAAATCGCCGGCTGACGTCGCTGGTATGCGCCGAGCCGTTACGATCACAGGTGACGGCCACGTTGCCGCAATGAGACACGCGCGGCCCGGCATGCACGAATATGAAGTTGAGGCCATTGTCGAGTATGTGTTCGCCAGTGAGGGAGCGCAGTCACCAGCCTTTCCGACGATAGTAACAAGCGGCAAGAATCTTAGCATCATTCACTACACTGCCAACCGCGATCCTATTCCGAGCGGCTCGCTCGTGCTTGTCGACGCCGGCGCTGAAGTCGATTACTATTGCGGCGACATTACGCGTACGTGGCCAATCTCCGGGAAGTTCACCGCCGAGCAGCGCGAGGTGTATGAGATTGTCCTCGCTGCAAACGAGCGCGCGCTTGAGCTATGCAAGACCGGCAAGAAGTTCAACACCGAGGTGAATGATGCGGGCATGCGCGTCCTTGTCGAGGGTCTCATCCGTCTTGGCCTACTGACCGGCGGCGTCGACGAGCATCTCGAAAAGCAAACACACAAGCGCTTTACCCTGCATCGCCTCGGACACTGGCTGGGGATGGACACGCACGACGTCGGCTCGTATCGCGTTGAGGGCGACTGGCGCCCACTTGAACCGGGCATGGTTGTGACCATTGAGCCTGGGATCTACTTGCCTAATGAGCCCGATGTGCCGGAACGCCTCAGAAATATTTCTGTGCGTGTCGAGGATGATGTGCTCATTACCGCCGGTGAACCAGATGTGCTGTCTGCTGCAGTCCCAAAGAGCACGGTTGCTATCGAGAAGCTGATGGCCGAAGGTCGTGCGACAGGACAAGCACTGATCGCATGACCGCGCCCCGGCTCGAGCGGGTCTACGACCAGGTCGTCGCCTGGCGGCGAGAGATTCACGCCCATCCCGAGCTTGGATTCGAAGAGCATAAGACGAGCGCGCTCGTTGAGCGTGCGTTACGCGACGCTGGCATCAAAACGCAACGCGTGGCAAAAACCGGCATCGTTGGGCTGCTCGAGGGCGGCAAACCCGGCAAGACGCTGGCTCTGCGTGCCGACATGGATGCGCTGCCGCTCCAAGAGCGCAGCGGCGAACCGTATGCTTCGCGGATACCCAATGTGATGCACGCGTGCGGTCACGACGCCCATACTGCAATGCTGCTCGGAGCGGCCGTCTCACTTGCGTCTGAAAGAGAGCAGATCGAAGGCAACATAAAGTTTCTCTTTCAGCCGGCTGAGGAGGGTCCGGGGGGCGCTTTGCCCATGATCGAAGCCGGCGTGCTCGAGTCGCCGCATGTCGATGCCGCGGTCATGATTCACGTGCTGCCGCTTCTCCCGGCAGGCGTGATCGGTTGGCGGCCGGGACCCATACAGGCCTCGTGTGACGACTTCGACGTGTACGTCATCGGTCGAGGCGGTCATGCCGCGTCGCCTCAGTTAGGTGTCGACACGATTCCCATCATCGCAGAAATTGTCAGTGCCTTGCAAAGAGTAGCGAGCCGTGAGGTTGATCCGCTGGAAAGCGTCGTTTTGTCAATCGGCACGATACAAGGCGGCTATCGCCGAAACATCATCGCAGATCGCTCACTAATCGAGGGCACAATACGGTGCTTTAACGAGACGTTGCGCGCCAGCATGCCAAGCCGCATCGAACGCATCGTCAAAGGCATCTGCGACGCGCACGGTGCGCAGTACAAGATCGACCACCTGCCCGGCTACCCTGCCGTCGTCAACGACGCTCGTCTTTCGAGGTTAGTTGCCGAGATCGCGCGCTCGGCCTCAGATGTTGGCGAGGTGGTCGAACTGCCGTTCCCACGCATGGGTGCCGAGGATTTCGCTTACATTGCGCAGGCGGTGCCCGGCTGCATGTTGCGGCTTGGGGTCGCGTCTCCGAGCGACAAAGATCCGGCCATGTTGCACTCTCCAGAATTTCGCATTGACGAACGCGCGCTGCGCTCAGGCGTGGCCGTGTTCCGCGAACTTGCTCTCCATCTCCCAGCGGTCTTGTGATAGGGCTCACAGCCTCAGCCCCTTCTCTCTGCCGAACTTCATCCTACGACGATAATAGATCTAGCACCGCAACAGCGGTTGTCGAAAGCGTAGGAGAAGCGTGGCCAACCAGGATCTACGATTCCGGCGTCGTGTTACCACGGTCGGAGATCAGCAGCCTAAGAAAAATCTCCCGGTCATTATGGCCCTCGTGGCATCGGGATTGATCATTGTTCCAGCGTTGATTTATTCAGCGCTGCATCCCGCGACTGTCAGCTCGACCATTCGCCAGCTGACACGACACATGCCAATGCCGGTCAAACAAATTGCGGTCGTCTCGATAGTCGCGTCGCGAACAACTCCCACCCCATTACCATCTGCGACACCCACGCCCGCGACAACGGCGACGCCGGCTGCAAAACCTAAGCAAACGCCGGCCGAGGCAGCTCACCTCGCCCACTTGAAGCGCGCGCATCTACTCGCTGCCGCCCTTGCAAGCCATGCAAAAAAACTTGCATCGAATGGACAAACTTTAGACGTCTCAGGCTCGAGCACGGGCAGCACCGTTGATTTGCCTGGTACCGGATCATCCGGTGTAACGACTTCTTCCGCAGCCACGCCAGCGCCGAATACGGTTGCCCCGCCGGCTGCAGACGCCACACCTGTGTACGCGCCCGAAATGGTTGTCGAAGCACGCTTTGTGCATCAAGCGCAGCCGGACTATCCCGAAGTCGCCAAAGCGCAAAATGCGCAGGGCACGGCCGTTGTGATGGCCACGATCGGGCCAAACGGTAACGTCGTTTCAACGCGGATCGACCAATCCACGGGCAACAAGCTGCTCGACGGAGCGGCGCTCGCGGCCGCGCGGCAAAGCACGTTTGAGCCGCCGATGATCAATGGCAAACCCGCAACCGAGACATACCGCCTCGAGTACACGTTCGCTCTCTAGGTTCTAAGCTCTAAGAAAAATGTAGTGGCGCGAGTACCCGCGCCACTACTCTTTTTTGTTGCTATTTATCGACGATTATTTGGCGGCGAGAAGTTCGGCGCGGCGCTGCTCAACGTCCGGATCCGCAGTGTGCTCGAGAACGAGTGCCAGCGTCTCGAGGGCTTTGTCGAGATCGCCAACCTCCGCTTGGTGGTCGGCGAGCTGTAAGCTCAGCTGTGCAGCTTCGCTGAAGCGCTCGGTACCAAGATAACATTCGAGGAGCGGCGTTGCGACTTCGGCATCGAATCCGCCTTTGAGCAACCGTTCGTAACTTTGCGCGGCACCTGCAAAATCACCCCCTGTGAATGCTGCGTCTGCTTTTCTTCGCGTAAACGCCGCTAGTCCGGGAGGCAAGCCACTACCGGCAGGTGAGGGAGCGGCGGATTTTGGAGCCGCGCTTGGCGTTGGCGCACTTTTCATCGCGCCGTTGTTTGCAGACGTTGCCGTTGATTCCGACGGGCCGAGCAACATGCGCATTTCATCTTCGCTGGCGGGTTCTACAGCTGAAACATCTTCCCAGGCTGTGCGGCCGATAGTGACGTTTCCGGCTTTCGCTCCCCACACGGGTTCAGGTTCCTCAGCCGGTTCATCCTCAGATGCTTCGGCCGGCGCTCTCTCTTGTTCGCGGGTCCCGTGGGCGGACGGCGTAAATTCGACCGCCTCATCCTCAGCCTCTGTCGACGGAAAGTCGACCGCTACATCTTCTGTCACGGCTGGCAGCGCTGACAAGCGTTCTTCGAGGGTCACCAACCGGCCGTCTTCCAATCCTTTGTCGCGCATCGCGTTGAGAAGATGCCCAATCTCGCCGCGTTCGCTGCTCCAGGTTTCATCCGGGAGTGATTCGAGCCAGCGCTGCGCGTCGACGGCGGCCTGCGGCTCGATCTCGATCAACTTCAAAGAGAAGAAAGGCACGCTATCAAAATGGTGCGATTGCATAAGCTCGCCGATGCCGCGACGCAAATGCTCCACAGCTTCCGCATTGCGGCTCATGATCGCGTATAGTTCGCCCAGCCGCGCTACGAGCGCCCCATCGTCAGGTATGAGCTTTTCGCAGTACCGATACTCGTCGATAGCGTCAGCCATATAACCCGCGCGATAGAGACCTTCTGCATTCGCGAGGCGGATATCCGGATCGTCAGGATTTTCAACGGCTACTGTGCTCAGCAGTTCGAGCAGCGTGTCGTTCACCTGGCCGCCACGCGTCATCTTGGCGAATTGTTTGGCGATGACGGCGCGATCGGGGCCAAGTGGATTGACCTGCTTCGATCCGAACAAGCTGCGCTTTTTGTCGCGTGCATTAAGCACTTCGGTCAACACGCCGACAGCCGCATCGTATCGTTTCTCGGCCGCGAGCGCGTCGGTCGCCTCGACATACAAGGGAACGGCCGCTCGCAATCCCTTGAGAGCGGCTACTTCCTGTGCCTTAGCAAGTTTATTAGAAGCGGTTGTCACGTCCGCCTCGCCCATCGCGCGTCAAGACGGGATTGGGCTCGGGGACTTCAATTTTTGCCAGCTGATCTTTCAGTGACGCAATGCGGTCCCCGACATCGCGGTAGTCCGGCGCGCCTGCCTGTATCTCTTCGAACGACCACATGGCCAGGTTCAACGACTCCTGATCACCGCGGCTCTCGTAGAGGTCGGCCAGATTGTAAAGCACGTCGCGGTATTGTCCGTCTGGTTGGCCCGGGATTTCCAGTGCCTTTGAGAAGTGTTGTGCGGCTTCGTCTGCGCGACCGAGCCCTCGCAGGCACAAGCCTATACCGTTCTCACGCAGCACGCCGTATTCGGGATCGGACATCGCGTCGAACATCGCCATCGCTTCTTTGACCCGCTTCAGATCGACGTATGCAAGCGCCAGGCAGTAACGGACGCCCGAGCTGTTATTACCGGCGGTGACCAGCTTCTCGCAGGCCTTCGCGGCGGCAGCCGGGTTGCCGTTCTCGCGCAGCCGATCGGCCGCGTCGAGCATGCGCGAATCTGGATCGGGAGAGCCATTGCCGAGGTCGCGCGCGGCGCGCAGCGCCTCGTCAACTCTGCCGGCGGCAAGAAGCGCGTCAATATCGACCTTCGCACCGTCTGCTTTTCCTTTGGGTGCTGCAGCAGGCGCAGGCGCGGCTTTAGCGGACGCGGTCGGCGCGGCAGCTTTTGCCGGCGGTGCGGCTGCGGGTGCAGGTGCAGGTGGCGCGCTTGCCTGGGGTGTTGCGGCGCCAACCTGTCCGGCAGCCGCTTGCAATTGGGCGTCACGCGTCGCACGATTTTTGTCCAGCTGACCGACGGCAGCTGCGGCTTGCGCACGCTTGGCCTCGATAGCCGGCGAGAGTGATTTGAGTTCATTGCGAGCAGCGTCGACCTGCGCCTTGAGCTGCTGCAGCGCTGTGAGCGTTGTCTTCATTTCCGCGATGCTGGCGGCAGCCGCCGCGGCTTCAGCCTTAGCCGACTTGGAATCTGCAACAATGCTCTTGAGTTGCTCTTGTGCTTCCTCGGCTTGCGCGCGCGAAGCAGCCATGCGAGTCATCAGATCGGTCGCCGACTTCTCCACTGTTCCAGCTGTATTGCCGGATTCGTTGACCCGCTTTTGCGCGCCCTCGATCGCCAGCGCGGCATTGCTGATCAAAGTGGCAAAACCGGACGTCTTGGTTTCGATGTCCGTAATAAACTGAGGGAGTGTCGCCAGTTTTTCAAGGTCGGCACGCCGTGTTTCGAGCTTGGCGCGCAGCTCATCGAGCGCTTTGTCCTCGGCGGCCTTTGCCTCATTCACGGATTCGAGCTGCGACTTCAGCTCAGCGATATCCGACTCAACTGCACCGCGCTGCCGATTGAGCGCCTCGAGCGCCGCTTGAGCGGCCTTGATGTCGCGCTCGATCACTACCCGCTTTTTCGAGGCCTCGGCAACTTCGCCCATGATCGCGGCGAGTCGCGACGTCACCTCGGACTGTTTTTCGAGCAGAGACACTTCTGCCGGTAGATCGGTATCCATATCGCTCCCTATATCGGCCGCTGCAGGCGGCGTCGCTGAGATTGGTGTCGATGTTTTCGCTGCAGGCGCAGGCGACTGCGCTGCCGGAGCCGGCGCTACAGTTGGTCGAGACGCAGCTGCAGCCGGTGGTGGTGAAACGGTTCGTGGCGCTTGCGGCGCGGAAGCTGGTCGCATTGGGACTGTCGGTGGTGCTGGTTGTCGCGCAGCTGGTGCGGGCTGCGCAGGAGCTTGCGCGGGCTTTGCGCCTGTTGGCGCTGACGCGACCCGTTGCACCGCGGGAGCTTCAGCCTGCTTTGCGCCTTCGGGGTCGGCTTTAGCGACCTCGGTTTGCAACCGGCGAGCTTCCCAGTTGTCGTCTTCGATCTGCAGCGCGTTGTCGACAAGCCGTCGCGCTTCTTTATACTGCGTAGCCTGCATGGCCGCGCGCGCGCCCTGTAGGTAGAACCCAAGCGAGTCTCCGAGAAGGCCCTTCTTGCGATACAGGTCGGCAAGCCGTGAAAGCGTCGGTACGTGGTGGCGGTCGCGCTCGGCTATCTTCTTATATGCAGCAATAGCCTGATCGGCCTGACCATCACTTTCGTAGAGAACTGCTGCCTCGTAGAGCGCAGGAAGATGCCGCAAGTTGGACTTGCGCAGGACTTCGACAAACTTCTCGAGCGCTTGATCCTTTCGGCCTTCTGCGAGGTCGACACGACCCAGTTCAAAAAGCGCGTCGTAGCCTTTTTGATCGAGCGTGTGCGCGGCCGCAAAACTCGATCGCGCCATCGCGAGGTCGCCTGCATCGAGCGCCTTGCGACCTGCATCGAGGTAGGTCGCGATGGCATCCGCCGACGCTCCGGCAGTTCCGAGGAGTTTGGCCGCCTCAACGCGCGTTGCGGGCGGAACATCGGCCGAGCGCAACAGTTGACGCAACGTTGTTGCTGCGCCGTCGGCATCACCGCGTGCGATCTGATCGCGAGCCTTGACGATCGCAGGATTGCTCGGCTCTGCCGGGCCGCCTGTTTCTCGCCGATTCTTACCCAACGTCGACATCGAGTTACCTTGACCGGATCGCCGGGTGATTACACAGGCCGACAGAGCCTGCGCCACCGCCTGAGGCGCAACCGTCCTTCTCATAATAGAATCGGCCGTTGCGGCCCTTGCGTTGAGCGGCGCACCGTGAATCGAACAGGGGTTCGAAGAGTTACCTTAAGCCTAGAGGCGTTGGGGCACCGTGAGGCTGGAGCGCGCCTAGATAGTGTTCTGCTTCCATAGCTGCTCGACAACCTGAGCCGGCTGCCGTCACAGCTTGACGGTAGCGAAAATCGTAGACGTCGCCGGCCACGAACACACCTTCAATAGCCGTGTGCACGCCGTCGTTCGAGCGGATGTAACCCTTTTCGTCGAGGTCGAGCTGGCCTGCGAATATATCGGTGTTCGGCCTGTGTCCGATCGCAACGAAGACTGCGTCTGTCTCTTTCTGGCTCAGCTCACCGGTTTTCAGATTGCGCAAGCGAACCCCGCTCACGCGCCCGTCGCCAAGGACCTCATCAACCGTCGAATCCCAAATGAATGAGATCTTCGGATGGTCGAAGGCTCGCCGCTGCATGATCTTTGACGCGCGAAGCTCGTCGCGCCGGTGCACGATCGTGATATTCTTCCCGAACTTCGTTAAAAAGAGCGCTTCCTCGATCGCCGTGTCGCCGCCGCCGACGACCACGATGTTCTTCTCTCTAAAGAAAGCGCCGTCGCACGTTGCGCAGCTTGAAACGCCTCTGCCGCGAAGCCGCGTCTCGCTCTCAAGGCCGAGCCACAAGGCGGATGCACCGCTCGCGACAATGACGCTCTGCGCGAGGTACTCGTGCTCGTCTACAAACACGCGATGCACTGCGCCGGAAAAGTCTACGCGGGTGACGTCGAAATCCAAAATCTCGGTGTCAAAGCGTTCTGCCTGCGCCCGAAATTTCTCCATGAGTTCCGGACCAAGAATTCCCTCAGGAAAACCTGGGTAGTTCTCAACATCGGTGGTGAGCATGAGCTGACCGCCGTATTGTCCACCCGCGAAGAGCAGCGGCGAGAGGTTGGCACGACCTGCGTAGATGGCGGCAGTTAATCCCGCCGGACCTGAACCAATGATGATGAGTTTGCGGACGATCTCGTGCACGTCGTTATTCATGTGTCCAGGTATTCTGTTCTTTTTCGCGGTAGCCCCTGTTCGTGAACGACGCGAAGGCGTTACCTGCGACACCTTGGGACTTTAAGGCATGATACGCCGCGTCATCACTGGAAAGTCATTCGCCACACAATGAAGACTTTCGCCTGCGCAGCCGACCTGTTCGGTGCAATCGGCCACACGCCGCTCATCCGCCTTCCAAAACTGTCAGCTGCGATCGGCCGCACCGTGCTTGGAAAGGCGGAGTTTCTCAACCCGGGCGGCTCGGTTAAGGATCGCGCTGCAAAGTTCATTGTTGAGGAAGCTGAGCAGCGCGGAAAGCTCGCTGTTGGCGGCACGATCGTCGAGGGCACCGCGGGCAACACCGGCATTGCGCTGACAATGTTGGGCAACGCGCGCGGTTACAAAACGATCATTATCATGCCGGACGACCAATCGGCCGAAAAGATCAACCTATTGCGGGCATTCGGCGCCGACGTTCGTCTCGTTCCCGTCGTTCCATTCACGAATCCCGAGAATTACTATCACGTCGCCAGCCGCACCGCCAAGTCCACGCACGGCGGGTTCTGGGCCGATCAGTTTAACAATACCGCCAACTACCGCGGGCACTACGCGACGACCGGTCCCGAGATCTGGGAAGCATGTGGTGACGCGATCGATGCATTCGTCGCGTCGGCCGGCACGGGCGGAACATTCGCCGGCGTCTCCCTCGCCCTCAAGGAACGCAAACCGTCGATCCGCACTGTCGTCGCAGATCCGCTCGGCTCGTCTCTTTTCTCCTACGTTAGGGAGGGCACGCTTGATGTCGTGGGCGATTCGATCAGCGAAGGCATCGGCATCAAGCGCATTACTGAGAATTTTCGCGCCGCAGTGGTAGACGACGCCATCCGTGTTGACGACCAGACGATGGTTGAGATGGCGCACTACCTCGTGCGCGAGGAAGGCCTGTTGCTTGGAGGCTCCGCGGCTCTGAACGTCGCGGGTGCCGCGAGGGTGGCACGGACGCTCCCGGCTGGAAGCACGGTGGTAACGGTTTTCGGTGACGGCGGCGGGCGTTATCTATCCCGCTTGTACAATCCCGGGTGGCTTTTGGAAAACGGTCTTGTACCCAAGCACCGTGACCTGACTTTCCTCGAAAGCGAAGCCTGACGAACCATAGGTTTTGAGGCTGCCGGGTCGAAAGCGAAGTTTGGGAAAAATTTCACAAACTTTTGCAAACCACGCGTGAAGGCCGAAAGCCCCGAGGATAAAGTTTGCCAGCATCGCCCTGGGCCCTCATTGCCGTCTATTTCGTCGTCGCCCTCGTCATCGCTGGGCTGATCGCGGTAGCACCGGGCATCTTCACCCGCAAGCGCCCTACGAAAGAGAAACTCGAACCGTACGAGTGCGGCGTGCCGCCGACCTCGGAGATGATCGGGCGATTTCCGGTGCGTTTTTACCTTGTCGCAATGCTCTTTGTCGTGTTCGATGTGGAAACTGCGGCCTTTTATCCGTGGGCGGTAAAGCTCAAAGAGCTTGGGCTCTTTGGTTTTGTTGAGATGCTGACGTTCATCGTCGTGCTCGGTATCGGATATGCGTATGTGTGGAAGAAAGGCGGCTTCTCATGGCGCTAAACGAGCACCAGCCCTTCGTCGTTACGAAGCTTGACGAATTTCTCACCTGGGCACAGTCGTCAGCCATCTGGCCGATGACAATGGGTCTTGCATGCTGCGCTATCGAGATGATGAGCATCGTTTCGCCGCGCTACGACACCGCGCGCTTTGGGGCTGAGGTATTCCGCTCGTCGCCGCGGCAGTCGGATCTCATGATCGTCTCGGGTCGCGTATCGAACAAGATGGCGCCGGTGCTTCGCCAGCTGTACGAACAGATGCCCGATCCTAAGTGGGTAATCTCGATGGGAGCGTGCGCGTCGACCGGCGGTGTTTTCGACAACTATGCGATTACGCCGGCCGACACGTTCTTGCCGATTGACATTTACGTGCCGGGTTGTCCACCTAGCCCCGACGCGCTCATCTACTCGCTCATGCAGCTGCGCCGCGAGATTCGTGCCGGCAGCAAGACGAAGGTTCTCGCCGAGAATGCCTGAGATCGTCAATCCACACCCCGAACGCGCGGGGATAGCCGACTTAGTGCCGGAGTTGACGAAGGCTGCTGGTGAGGATTTCCTCGAGGCAGTCTCCGAAGACGACATGGATGAGATCGCGTTGCGTCCCGGCGGATTGTTGGCCGTCATCACGCGTCTGCGCGAAGCGGGCTTCAATCATCTGCTCGACGTCGGCGGCACGGATCACCATCCGCTGACGCCTCGCTTCGAAATATCCTATATTTTGACCGCTATCCCGCTGGGCGACGTGCGCGATCCGCGGCGCTTGTTCGGGCTTAAACGTTTTCGCTTGCGAGTGTTCCCGAGCGATGCTGAACCGGTAGTGCCGACGCTGTCGGACGTCTGGCCTAGCGCGAATTGGGCTGAGCGGGAAATCTTCGATCTCTTCGGCGTGCTCTTCGCAGGGCATCCCGACTTGCGACGCATTCTCAATCCAGACGATTGGAAAGGGCACCCGCTGCGCAAGGACTACCCGCTGCGCGGACTCGAGCGGCGTTTCGCTGCCGGTGGGCACGTCGGCTCCGTGCCGCCGCTGAGAGAATCATGACGCTCGATCTGCGCGCACTCGAAAGCAATCCCGACCTTCTGCTCACGCCGGGCGACGACCGCGACACGCTCATACTTTCCATGGGGCCCCAACACCCGAGCACGCACGGCGTGCTGCGCGTCATGCTCAAGCTCGACGGAGAGACGGTGATCAGCGCGGAGCCCGAGATCGGTTTCTTGCACACGGGCATTGAAAAGCAAGCAGAAAATCTTTTCTGGCAGCAGGCGATCACGGTCGTCGATCGGGCAGACTACCTGGCACCCTTGTCAAATAGTTTGTGCTTCGTGCTCGCCGCCGAGCGTTTGCTCGACATTGACCGCCAAATCCCAGAGCGCGCGCGGGTGCTGCGCGTCATGTTCACCGAGTTGACCCGACTCGCGAGCCACTTGGTCTGGCTCGGGACGCACTGCCTTGATCTCGGCGCTCAATCGATCTTCTTTTATGCGTTCGAAATGCGCGAGCGCATTTTGTCCATCATGGAATTCGTCACCGGTGCGCGGATGCATCAATCTTGGTTTCGCATCGGCGGTTTGGCGATCGACGTGCCCAAGGGTTTTTTGGACACGATTGACGACTTCATCGGGCGCTTCCCAGATCGCCTCAACGACATGCGCGCGATCGTCGAGAAAAATGTCATCATCGTTGACCGGCTTGTCGGCATCGGGAAAATTGGCCAGCAGGAAGCCATTGACTGGGGACTGACAGGACCGCCGCTGCGAGCCACAGGCATTGCCTACGACGTGCGCCGCGCGCATCCATATTGTGACTATGACACCTATGATTTTGACGTACCGACGCAAACTACCGGAGACTGCTACGCGCGGTTTGTCGTTCGCCTCGACGAGATGGTGCAGTCTTGGCGCATCATCAAGCAGGCGCGCGAGCGATTCCCAGGCGGCCCGGTCGTCATCGACGACCGCAAGATCGTGCCCCCTCCCAAAACCGAGATCCAGCATTCCATGGAGGCGCTCATCCACCACTTTAAGCTCGTCTCGTCGGGCTTCAACGTGCCGGAGGGCCACATTTACCAATCTGTTGAGGGCCCGCGCGGCGAGATGGGCATGTACGTGACGAGCGCAGGCGGTAATAAACCATGGCGCGTGCGCTGGCGTCCATCTTCTTTCTATCACACGCAAGCGCTCAAGCGTCTCGCTCCGGGCAATCTCATCGCTGACGTCGTCGCGATCATCGGCAGCATGGATCCCGTTTTTGGAGACGTCGACCGATGACGCCCGAACGTGAACGCCGCGCCTCGGAGCTTGCGAGGCGCTACCCGCAGGCGAAGTCGGCGCTCATCCCGTTTTTGCAATACTGTCAAGCGCAAGACGGCTACGTGACACAGCAGGCAATCCGGGACGCAGCCGAGATGGCGGGCATTACCCCCTCCGAAGCCGAGTCAATCGCTTCCTTTTATACGCTGCTTTTCAAGCGCCCGGCCGGCGCGCACAAGATCCAGGTCTGCCGCACACTTTCGTGCATGCTGCGAGGAGCCGACGAGCTCCAGCGGCACGTCCGCCAGCGGCTGGGTCTGGCTAGTGGCGAGGCCTCGCCCGACGGGCGCTTCTATTACGAAGAGGTCGAGTGCCTGGCAGCCTGCGATCGCGCGCCTTGCTTGCAGCACAACCTCGAATTTCACTACGACGTCACACCGCAAGAGTTCGATCGCCTGCTGGACGAGTGGCGCGCATCCGAACCTGCCGTCAGCATGCCGGCGGAGTAGACGATGGCACGATTTGAGCCCGTGCTGATGCGCGGCATCGGCGAGCGCGATCTTACCGACATTGAAACCTACAAGCAGCTCGGTGGCTTCGGCGCGCTTGAGAAAGCGTTGCGCCAGATGACGCCTGAGGCTGTCATGAACGAGGTCAGCGGGTCGAACTTGCGCGGCCGTGGCGGGGCGGGATTCCCGACAGGCAAGAAGTGGAGTTTTCTGCCAAAGGACGGACGTCCGCGCTATCTGGTGTGCAATTCAGACGAAGCAGAACCTGGAACGTTCAAGGATCGGATGCTCCTTGAAAAAACGCCTTTCCAAATTATCGAAGGCCTGCTCATCTCGGCATACGCGATCAACGCCGCGCAAATCTTTATGTACATCCGCGGTGAATTCTTGGAGGGCTATCGCACCTTCCGCCGGGCCGTCGAAGCCGCAGCACTGCAAGGTTATGTGGGCAAGCGCATTCTCGGAACGGATTTCTCGATGGACATTATCGTGCACCGCGGCGCGGGCGCCTACATCTGCGGTGAAGAGACGGCGATGCTCGAGTCCCTTGAGGGCAAGAGGGGCGAGCCGCGACTCAAGCCGCCCTTCCCGGCGAATGCCGGCTTGTATGGCATGCCGACGGTCGTCAATAACGTTGAGACAGCTTGTTGCGTGCCGCACATTGTCGAACGCGGCGCGCGGTGGTTTGCTTCCATCGGACCCGAGAAATGCCCCGGGCCCAAAATCATCAGTGTGAGCGGACACGTGAACCGGCCCGGCAACTACGAGGTTGCCATGGGCATTCCCGCGAGGGAGTTGATCGAAGAATATGCGGGCGGTCTCTTTCCCGGCCGCCGCCTCAAAGCGATCCAGCCCGGCGGCGGTTCCTCAGCTGCAATCTTCGAGGAAGACCTCGATACGGGCATTGACTTCGACTCGCTGGCGGCAAAACGCACGATGCTCGGCTCCGGCGGGTTCGTCGTCATGGACGATACGACATGTTTGGTGCGCGCGTCGCAAACGCTCGCACGATTCTTCGAACATGAATCCTGCGGTCAGTGCACGCCGTGCCGCGAAGGCGGCCAGTGGGTTGCGCGAATGGTGTCGCGCCTGGAGGCCGGGGAAGGGTCCGACAACGACATTCGAATCTTGAACACGATCAACAACACGATCACCGGCACGAATCTGTGCCCGCTCGGAGATTCGATCATGCCCTTCCTCGCGTCGGTACTGAAGCGTTTTCCGGAAGAGTTTGCCGCGCACGTGAAAGAGGCGGGCTGCCCGTTTCGGCCTGCTCATGTGCACGCGGGTGCAGCGTCATGAGCAAACAAGGCATTCGTCGCACGGTGAATCTGACGATCGACGGTCAGCCGGTGTCTGTGCCCGAGGGAACGCTCGTCGTCGAGGCGGCGAAGAATCTTGGCATTCACATTCCGGTCTATTGCTACCACCCGAAGATGGACCCGGCGGGCTTGTGCCGCATCTGCTTGGTCGAAATCGAAAAGATGCCCAAGCTGCAAATCGCGTGCAACACGCAGGTCTCCGAGGGCATGGTCGTACGCACCGGGTCGTCGCGCGTTGCGGAGGGCCGGCGCGGCGTTCTCGAGTTCTTGCTCCTCAATCACCCGCTCGACTGCCCCGTCTGCGACAAGGGTGGCGAATGCGACCTGCAAGATTTTACGATGAGCTATGGCCCGGGGGCAAGCCGCTTGACGGAGCCCAAGCTCCATAAACCCAAAGCAGTAGACCTGGGCCCGACCATTGTGCTCGACGAAGAGCGCTGCATTCTGTGCCGGCGTTGCACGCGCTTCGATGCAGAGATCACCCAAGAACGCAATTTGGTTGTCGTCGAGCGTGGCGTGAGCTCGCTCATCGCCACCGTTGACGGCAGCGAATACACGTCGTACTTCTCCGGCAACACGACGGAGATCTGTCCGGTCGGCGCGCTGACGAGCAAGGCCTACCGTTTCCGGTCGCGCCCGTGGGATCTCAGCCACGCCGATTCTATTTGCACGCAATGCTCGGTCGGCTGCAACTACCGCATCGATTCACGATTCGGCCGCATTATGCGCACCTTCACGCGCGAGAACACCGCCGTGGACGACGGCTGGATCTGCGACCGCGGCCGCTATACCTTCAACTATCTCTACGAACCCTCACGCTTGCGCCAGCCGCTCATCAAGCGCGACGGTGAGTTAAAACCCGGTTCGTTCGACGAAGCGATTGCGCTGACAGCGGATCGGTTATCGACCGCGGCTCGCGCTGGGCGCGTCGGGATCATTGGCGGCGGGCGTCTTTCTGATGAAGAGGCGTTCGCGCTGCAACAGCTCGCACGCGAGGTGCTCGGCACGAACAACATCGATTATCGTGTCAGCCAGCAGAGATATGCGTCGCCCTCGCGTCACGGAGCGAGGCTTGAAGATATCGACGATGCCTCGCTTGTCCTCATCTTCGGAGCGATAACGCCCGAGCAAGCGCCGATCTTAGATTTGCGCCTGCGACGCGCCGTCGCTCGCCGTCATGCCACGCTGTTGTTTGTCGGCCCGTACAAACCTGGTTTTACCGTGCCCTTTCGGCATATTGAGTATACGCCCGGCGCGATCACCGAACTCATGGAGCAACTTGCCGATGTTGTGCACCACGGCAAAGAAGAGCGCGGCGACGGATTCGTCGCCGAGATCGCCAAAGAACTTGCCGATGCCGAGCGCATCATCGCCATTCACAACGGGCGCGATCCTGGCGCGATCGAGGCGCTCGAACACCTCATGGACCGGCTGCATGACTACGATCATCCCGTCGGCATTCTCGTCGTCGGTGCGGTGGGAAACGCGCGCGGCGCGGAGGCCGCCGGTTGCGTGCCCAATCTTGCTCCGGGATACAGCGAGCTCGAAGGGCCGGGAATGACAACCCACGAGATGTTTGTTGCGGCGGCAGAAGGGCGCCTCGACGCGCTTTTTGTCACCGGCGCAAACCCCGCCTTGACCTACCCGGACGGTGCGCTCGTACGTCGCGCGCTGCGCAACGTGCCGTTCCTCGCCGTGGCTGATCAAGTGTTCACCGAAACAGCATCGCTTGCAGACGTCGTGTTCGCTGCTGCGTCTTTCGCCGAAAAGCGTGGGCACGTCACAAACCTCGAAGGACGCCAGCAAGCGTTCTTCCAGGCTGTCGAACCGCCGGTGCAGGTCGCGAGCGATGCACGAATCCTTGCGTCGCTTGCAAGTGCGCTGAATAAGGCATTGGCGGTGCCGGCCAACGTTGAGGTGCTCTTTGCTGAGCTTCACGAAGCGCTACGCGCCGCACCATCGCGCTCTTCAAAAGAACCTCTGCCTCGTCCTAAGGTTGATGCGACGTCCCCGTCACCCGTTGATCAGGTCGACGCAACCCACCAACGCTTCACTATTATCCCCGTTCCGCGGCTGTACGCGGGCGGCGGCGCAGCGGCCCACGATCCAGGCATAGCCGCAATGCGCCCCAAACCGTTTGCCATTTTTTGTCCGGACGACGCTGCTCGCTTGGGAATCGCACCAGGCGATCGTGTCTGCCTCGCCGGTCGCGGTGGGGACATCGAGGTAGATGTTCTGGTAGAACCACATGTGCCAACGGGCGCCGCGCTCGTCCTCGCCGACATGCCCGAGGCACCCGTCAACCGGCTGCTCGATGCTTCGGGCTTCGGCATAGCGACGGCAATCAAAGTCACGGTCGACGTGAGGTCGCTCGCTACACTCGAGGTTTCAGCATGAGCCATTTCCCGGATTGGGTTCTCATCGTCGCGATCAAGTCCGGCGTGTTGGCCTTCATCGTCGTCACCGCGTTTGCATATCTGATGCTGCTCGAGCGAAAAATGCTCGGCTGGTTCCAGCTGCGAGTGGGCCCTACGTGGTGCGGACCGTGGGGTCTCATGCAGCCTGCGGCCGATGCGATCAAGCTTGTCCTAAAAGAAGACCTGACCCCGGCCACCGCCGATCGCTTCATTTATAAGATAGCACCGGCGCTGGCTGTTCTCACAGCCCTGCTCGCCTACGCCGTCATCCCGTTCGGGTGGCTGCCCGACGGAACGCCGATCGCCATCGCATCACCGAACGTTGGCATCCTGTTCATTCTGGCGGCAAGCGCAATCGGCGTTTATGGCATCGCGCTCGGGGGCTGGTCGTCGCAATCGAAATGGTCGCTGCTCGGGGGCGTTCGCTCTACCGCGCAGATGATCTCGTACGAGCTCGCGATGGGGCTGTCGATTATTCCCGTGGTGCTTCTTGCCGGCACAACGAGCCTCACCGGCATCGTGGCCGCGCAATCCGCGCACCACTTTTGGTATATCATCCCGCTCTTCATACCGTTCATCATCTTCGGCATTACGGCGATGGCCGAGACAAATCGCGCACCGTTCGATCTGCCTGAGGCGGAAACCGAGCTCGTCGCCGGCTTTCACACGGAGTATTCGAGCTTACGCTTCGGCACGTTCTTCGTTGCCGAGTACGTCAACATGATCACGGTGTGCGCGGTGCGCGCGCTCCTCTTCTTAGGCGGCGGCGATGGGCCGCTGATCAAGCAGTTCCCGCTGTTGTCCGTTGTCTGGTTCCTTGCCAAAGTCGGCGCCTTGCTCTTCATGATGATCTGGTGGCGCGCCACGTTGCCGCGTTTGCGCTACGACCGCCTTATGTCGTTTGGCTGGAAGTTCTTATTGCCCACATCAGTCGCGTGCGTTTTGATCGTCGCGGGCGTCGTTGCGACGATCGGAAATCGGTGAATCGGCTACAATGAAGTTTTTCTTCAACGCCATTAAGGGACTGATCATTGGGATGTTCACAACGATGAAGTACTTGTGGACAAAGAAAGCCACCGTTGACTATCCGAAGCAGCCGTTCCCGCACGCTGAGCGCTTCCGCGGCGTGCATGAGCTGCGCAAATACGATGACGGGCTCGAGCGCTGCATCGGTTGCGAGCTGTGCGCGGTGGCCTGCCCGGCAAACGCCATCACCGTCATCGGCGCTGAGAACGATCCAGCGAATCCGGTGTCGCCCGGCGAGCGCTATGGATATCGCTACGAGATCGACATGTTGCGCTGCATCTATTGCGGGTGGTGCGAAGAGGCATGCCCAACCGACGCCATCGTGCTGACGCCGCGTTTTGACATTGCAGACTTTACCCGTCAGCGCCTCATCTTCGGCAAGGATAAACTCCTCGTGAAGGACCCCTTCACGCAGCACCTCGCTAATACCGAATCGGCGGCTGAGACCGATCCCGGAGTTGGACAAGGGAAGCCGGGCCATCTCGACCGCACTAACGAGACCGAATTGGCAGACACGGTAGCGTTGGAAATCAAGGGACCATGATCGGGCTGTTTTGGATTTGTACGGTCGTCTTGATTGTCACCGCCATTGCCGTTATTGGAAGCAAGCACCCGGTCCACTCGGTCGTTGCTCTGATCGTAAACTTTGCCGCGCTCGCGGTGCTCTTCTTAACCCTTAACGCTGAGTTTTTGGCGATGATCCAGATTATCATCTATGCCGGCGCTATATTGGTGCTCTTCTTGTTCGTCATTACGCTCCTCACCATCGGCACCCAACCAATAGAGGTCGGGCCCAGCCGTTTATCGTTTCAAGCGGTGCCCTCCATCGTCGCAGGCATCGCCGCGCTCGCTTTGCTCGCGGCCGGTGTGCGCGGAGCTCGGATGGCCGCACCGGCAGCGCCTCCCGATTTCGGGTTCGTGGGAACGTTCGGCTTGCAGCTGCTCACGACGCACTTGTTCGCGTTTGAAGTGACAGGCTTTGTGCTCTTGATCGCCGTGCTGGGTGTCATCCTCATGGCGGCGCGAAAAGAAGTTCGTTTTTAGGATGATTGACGAATGATGATTCCCACGAACGACTATCTCGCCGCTGCCGCAGCGCTCTTTGTTATCGGCGTCATCGGTTTCTTGATGCGCCGCAATCCTATCACCATGCTCATGGCAATCGAGCTCATGTGGAACGCCGGCAACCTTGTCTTTGCAGCTTTTGCGCGCAACTTTGTAGACATGTCCGGGCAAATATTCGTGTTCATCGTTATTACCGTTGCTGCAGCCGAGGCTGCCATAGCACTCGCTATCGTAGTCATGGTATTTCGGCGGCGTCGCGAGGTGGACGTCGACGATGTTTCGGTGCTGAGGGGCTGATGGACAAGTTCCTCGCCACGGTCCCCTTCACCATACTGTTCCTGCCGCTGTTTGGCGCGATCGTCATTGCGATCGTCGGTCCGCGCGTTCACCGTGCCGGCGCCGCGATCATTGGAAACCTATCGATCTTCGGCGCGTTCGTCCTTACTGCCACGCTCGCATACACCGTGTGGCAGATGCCCGCTACGCAACAGGCGTTTACCGTCAAATATCCGCCGGCATGGGCGGCCCATCCGGCGTTTTGGGCGCACATACCGCCGCTCACCATCTCATTTGAGTTGCGGATCGACCCACTTGCGCTCGTATGGATGCTCATCGTCACGGGCGTCGGGTTTCTCATCCATCTCTATTCCGTGGGCTACATGGCGGAGTCGCGCTGGTACCGCACGTTCTTCGCCTACATGAACATCTTTGTGTTTACCATGCTCATGCTCGTCATGGCTGGCAACTTCTTGTGGCTGCTCGTCGGCTGGGGGGGCGTCGGCCTCGCATCCTATCTGCTCATCGGATTTGACTCCAATCGCATAGCCGCGGTTGCGGCTGCCCGCAAGGCGCTCATTATGAACGTCATCGGCGACGTGGGCATTATGCTTGCGATCTTCATGATGTATGCGCATTTCGGCAGCCTTTCGTACAAGGTCGTCTTTGCCAATATTACCAGCGCGAGCACGAACACGCTCGATTGGATCGGCATCTGGTTGCTGCTCGGAGCAGTCGCTAAGTCGGCGCAGCTGCCGCTGCATACCTGGCTTCCCGACGCGATGGAGGGTCCAACTCCGGTCAGCGCTCTCATTCATGCCGCGACCATGGTGACGGCTGGCGTGTACCTCGTCGCGCGAGCGCACCCTATCTACGATCACGCGCCGGCCGCTGCGATGGCCGTTGCGGTCGTCGGTTGCACGTCGGCAGTTTTTGCCGCCACGGTCGGCATGGCTCAGTACGACATTAAACGGGTGCTCGCGTACTCGACGATGAGCCAGATCGGTTATATGGTCCTGGCGGTCGGCGTAGGAGCATACGCGGCGGGGACATTCCACTTCGTGACGCACGCATTTTTCAAGGCGCTGCTGTTCATGGCTGCTGGAATCATCATTCACAATCTGGGCGGAGAACAAGACATACGTAAGATGGGCGGGCTCGCTCGCCGCATGCCGCTTGCGTTCTGGACATTTCTGGTCGGCACGCTCGCGATTGCCGGCATCTTCCCCTTCGCCGGCTTCTTTTCCAAAGATGCCATCCTCGATCAGCTGCTCGCGCTTCATCATCCGATTCTGTGGGCGTTTGCAACGGCGACGGCGCTCCTCACCGCGTACTATATGTTCCGGCTCCTTTTCATGACGTTTTTCACCGGCGAGTATCGCGGTGATCACGAGCCCCACACAGTGACTGCCCGGACGATGGTCGTGCCCACGGTGATCTTGGCGGGCCTTGCGACGGTTGGCGGCTTCCTTGTCCTACCGGGTCGCGACGAAATTTCACGCGCGCTGCAAGGCGCCTATACGGATCGCGGCACTTTGCCCGCGATCGGAGAGATCAATTGGTTTGTCAGCGGTGTAACGACGCTCGCTGCTCTTGCCGGCATTGGCGGCGCTTACTGGTTGTACGAACGCGCGCCCGAACTTCGCGCTCGTCTGGGGAACGTGTTTGCTCCCGTCCACCGGTTACTCGCAAACGCCTATTACGTTGACACGCTCTATCATTGGATCTTCGAAGTTCCCGTGTTGACGTTCGCATCCGATGTGGCCAAGTACATCGACCCCGAAGGCGTTGGAGGCTTTAGCGCCGGCCTTGCGCGCGCGACCAGCGGCGTTGGCGAAGCGATGCGCGGCTGGGAAACGGGTTATCTGCGCCGTTATGGGCTGACGATGGTTATCGGGATGGTGCTCGTGCTTGCCTACTACCTTTTCGTCGTGCATGCTGGCACTTCGATCGGGATGAGGTGACATGGTAAACCTTATCAACACCGTGATCTTCTTGCCGCTCGCCACTGGCCTTGTGTTACTCTTTGTTCCGCGCACCGCGCCGAGCGTGCTCAAAGGGATTGCACTCGCCGGCGCGATTGCAACCTTCTTGTTGTCGCTCGCGTTCTTGCCGATCGGCACGACCAGCGCTGCCGATCTTTCGGTGCCATGGATTTCTGGATCGTGGCTTGCTTCGTACCACGTACGCATTGACGCGTTACGGCTCTTCTTCGTTATTCTAACGACGCTGGTTGGTGCCGGCTCCGTCTGGGCTGCGTTTTCATACGGAATCGCGGCTCGCCTGCGCGGCTTCCTCTTCCTGCTCTTGGCATTCGAAACGACGCTGCTCGGATTGTTCACCGCCGCCGATTTGCTGCTCTTTTACATTTACTGGGATCTCATGCTCATACCGGTGTTCTTGCTGCTCTCCGGGTACGCCGGCACGGACCAAGCTCGGCGCGCGGCATGGGGCTATCTCATCTACAACGGCGCCGGCGGCCTCGTGCTGCTGCTGGGAATCATCGCGCTCGTCAGCCAGGTGCACAGTTTCGAGTTGCCTGGAGCCGCGTTCACCTTAAGCGCGCCGCTCGAGTGGTGGATTTTCGGCGCATTTGCCATTGCGTTTCTCGTCAAGACGCCGGCGTTTCCGTTCCACAGCTGGATGCCGCCAACGTATACCTACTCGCCGGCGCCGCTCGTCGCCATGGTCTCCGGCGTGCAAAGCAAAGCAGGGCTGTTTGGGCTGCTCGCCTTCGCATTGCCGCTCTTTCCGCATGCGGCGCATAGCTGGGCGCCTGCGCTGCTCGTGGTGGCCGTGTTGAGCATTCTCTATGGAGCGTTTGCCGCGATTGGCGAACGCGATGCAAAGACGCTCATAGCTTTTTCGTCGCTCTCGCATCTTGGGCTCGTGTGGCTCGCGCTTTTCGCGTTTAACATCACATCGGTGTCATCGAGCATTCTCATGCTTGTCAGTCACGGACTGATAGCGGCCGCCCTGTTTCTCCTGCTCGGCTTCGTTGAAGAACGCGTAAGAACGCGCGAGCTCTCTCAGTTCGGCGGGTTGAGCCTGCGTGCGCCTCGTTTGGCCGTCTTCATGCTCATTGCCTCAATGGCGGCGCTCGGACTGCCAGGATTGTCCGGCTTCGCAGGCGAGTTTCTCATCCTCATCGGCACGTGGCAAACGCAGCCCGTATACACATTGCTCGCACTCATTGCCGTCATTCTGGCGAGCGTCTACATGCTGAAACTCTTTCAAAGCACGATGCATGGTCCCGAGCGCGTGCCATACCAAGCTGCCATTATCGAGATGCGGCCGCGCGAGATGTTGCTTGTGGCGCCGCTGCTGGCCGCAATAGTTTTTCTCGGCGTTTGGCCGGGCTGGTTAAACGATCGGACGCCGTCGACGGTCGACACAAGGTCGATGGTCCAGACGACGTCGCCGGTCGACACGAAATCGGCCGCTGCAGGGCTTCCGGGTACCCGCTCGTGATGCCGGTAGGCGTGTCGATCTCGTGGCCAGTACTGGCGCCCATCGTCGCTTTGACGGCCGGCGGCCTGTTGATCATGCTCGTCGATCTCATGAGCCGAAAAGTCGATCGTGCAGTGCTCTACGGTATCGGCGTGGCTTCCTGCGCGGCGGCATTCGTCGCCATGTTGCCGCTCTACGGGCGCGAGGAGGTCACGCTGAGCGGCGCGTTTGCTTCCGACCGTTTTTCCTGGACGTTCGACGCGCTCTTGCTGCTGACGCTTGCAATAACGTTTTTGCTCTCATCACTGCGTAAATCGGAAGATGGCGGCAATGCCGGAGCGTATGGAGCGCTCGTGATTTTCTGCACGATCGGCGGCATGGTTATGGCCGGCGCCAACAACCTTATCATCATTTTCCTGGGGATAGAACAACTGTCGCTTGCGCTGTACGTTCTTGCAGGCACAGGCTTTCCACGTGAAGCCTCGCAGGAAGCGGCGCTCAAGTACGTCCTCCTTGGGTCGCTCGCATCCGGATTCTTGATCTTCGGCTCAGCACTCTTGTACGGTGCCTCCGGCGGCATCGGCTTGACGGCGCTCGCCGCTGCGGCCGCAAGTCCGAACGGTTTGTTCGTCGCCGGGTTTGCGCTCTTTTTGGTGGGCCTCGCGTTCAAGCTCGCGCTCGTTCCATTTCACACGTGGGCGCCCGATGTCTATGAGGGCTCGCCGCTCGCAGTCACCGGGTTCATGGCCGTCGCTGTGAAGGTGGCGGCATTTGCCGTGTTAGCTCGAGTCGTGTACGTCGTCGCCGGGCATGATTCGGTGGCGCTCATCCCGCTGTGGATCCTTGCGATCCTCTCCATGCTTGTTGGCAACCTTGGCGCGATCCGCCAGCGCAACCTCAAACGGCTCTTGGGCTACTCGAGCATCGCACAAGCGGGTTATGTTATCGTGGCGCTGTCGGGTGTCGGCAGCGGTGGTCTGACGACCATGCTCTTCTACCTCACCGCCTACGCATTGACCACGCTTGGCGCGTTCGGGGTCATGGCGCTTCTCGGAGACGGCTCAGACTCGTATGCCGACCTCGACTCATATCGCGGTCTGCTCTTTCGCCGTCCCCTGCCGGCGGCTGCCATGGCGCTGTTTTTCTTCTCGCTCGCGGGCATACCGGCGACCGCCGGCTTCTATGGCAAGATTCTCCTCCTGCAGCAAGCGTTCTCAGGTGGTCCGTGGGGGCTCGCGATGGCAGTCAGCTTGGTCTTCGGCACGCTTGTATCGTTCTACGTGTATGGCAAGGTTGTCTGGTATATGTACGCGTACTCGGAGGGCGAGGCTGCGTTGCCGACAGGCAATGCTCTGGCGCCATGGATTGCGGTGACAGCAGGTGCACTCGGAACGATCGTCTTCGGCATTTTGCCGCAGATTTTTTATGCGAGCCAGCCATTTCTCACCGCCGCCGCGAAATAACCGTGATGTGCTTGAGGTTGCCCGTTGAACTTCCGCTTGGCTTTCGCCGCTCTCGCCCTCGCTGCGCTTGCTTCGTGCACGCCGTCCACGCGAGGCGCTGCTGCCCACGTCTCGCCGACACCGTTGCCGGTCGCGACCGGTGACTACCCCATGTATGGGTATGCCGCAGATTTTTCGTGGATAGCGGGCAAGGTGCAGCGCGATCTTACGTGCTCGTATCTCAACTTCAGTGATGGTAGAGGAACGCTCTGGGGCGGCCGTATCGCCTTAAGCGCGTCGACCGACCAGATGGGTATGCTGCGCGACGGCGATACGATCGTTGCCAAAGGCCAACTGACGCGGCTTGCTTACGGCTCGTGCGGATCGCCGTCGTATGTGATATCTAGCATTGAAGAGCATTAAGGAGAAGCGGTCGAGATGTCTCGGCCGCTTCTTTTTCTCTAAGTGGACGCGGGAGCCGGAGTAGGCATCGCGTGATTCATCATCGACTTCGGTGAGTGCCTCATCCCTGCGGCGTGGTACCCGGCCGCCGCCGCGGCAGCTTTGCACATATATTGCCCATGCTTTGTGCGTCCATAATATGGATCGCTCGGTTCATGATAACTCTTTTTCATGGTGTTCACCCAGACGACCTCGTCCTTGCAGTGCAACCCTTTCGGAATCGCAGCTGCCTTTGTCATCATCATCCCGGTGTTTTGCATTCCGGTCATCGGCGTCGCGGGCGCAACCGTGCCTGTGTTCACAGGAGCCGGGTTGTTGCTGCACGCCGCTACAAAAAGAGCAGCAATAAGTGCGAGACACGTTCCAAAGGAAATACGGCCACATCGAACCAGCATGCTTCATATCCTTTCAAAGAATGAATGCTGCGGAGCAGTGAATGCTGGGCGGCACGTTTGCGCTACACATGAAAAACCCTGCGCTCGCACGAGGGTTTGCGTGCATGGAGGCGAAGCGCGTGGCCCTTTGTCGAATGCCGACGAGTCATGATTGGGGGCATCCATGGGGGACCGAGCCGCATTTCTTGCCACGATGATATCGCTCTCGAGCGCAGCATTCGGAGTCATTGCCGCCTTAGCGTGGAATAGCGCGATATCAGACCTCATCAAGCAGTATCTTCCCGGTGGCAAAGGCATCCTTCCAGAATTCCTCTACGCAGCGATCGTAACCGTCATCGCGGTGGTTGTCATGGTCAATCTCGGCAAGCTCGCCGAGCGTTCGGGCGCAAAGAGCGTCATTTAACAAATTGATAATGTGTTTGCAATGCGGGCGTGTGACAAAACGCACCTCTCGTAACGTGTCCGCGCCACACATTCGCCTTTGAGTGTCCCGGTCTCGTTTTCGACCAGGGGAGACCGATACACATCTATAACTTCGCAGGAACAAGGGCGCCTACTGAAGCGACCATTTTTCTCGTGCCATTCCCCAGTATTGCTAAGGAGCCGTTAACCGTTGCTGATCGTTGGGATCGTCGTCGCTGGACTCGTCTCGATATCCTCAGCAGTTGCTGATTCATCGCAAGCCGTCTCAACGCAGGCGGCTACTCGTTTTGTCGGAGAGACGTTCTCGTACAGCGCGCACGCGGTGATGTCGCAATCTATTGCCGGCAACGATGCTTTCGGCAGGCGCATCAATCAGATGTCAGCGCCCACGAGCGTCAAGCTTCACGAGAACATCGCCATTACGAAGACAACCCCCCAAAACCTCACGATGCATCGTCTGGGAACGATCACGGCGCTCGTCGTGGGCGCCCGGCCCGTTACAAAATCCGGTCAAGGTTGGACCGTCGTCAACAATAACGGCATCGTTGTGCGCGATTCGGGAAAGCTGGGTGGTTTGTTTTTGCTTCCACTTCCGTTTCTCGCCGACGGGTCGATGAAGGCCGGCGCCGAGTTGACTGTCGGCGATACGTGGTCGGGCGAGCTCGGAACGAAACTGTACGGTATGACGGCCCGGCCACGCATGAAGTTTACGGTTACGGCCGCAAGCATCGTCTCCGACATCAAAGTCTACATTATTGAAGCGACAGGTACCGTGCCGATAAAAGAACCAGTCATGACCGCCTCCGGCGAACCGCTTGGCTATGCCACAGGCATAGCCGACGTGACCGCCCATCTCCAGTATGACCGCGATAAGCGTCGGCTGGTGTCCATGCAGGCCGAGGTCAACGACACTCTTCATTACAAGGGTCCGACCAAACACGTCGCCGGCCGGGTGAAAGACCACCAACAGTGTGTGGTTTCGCTCGATCTCTCGCCCGTCGCCGGCCTCGGGGAAGGCGTCAGCGTGGACCCCCTGTTGGGACCTCAGCCGTAAAACGGACCTAAAGGTCCGTTGCTACAAAATAAACGGATCTAAAGATCCGTTGCTACAAACGTTTGGCGTTAAGCGCCATGGCCGCTTTGCGTTCTTCGCTATTTCGGTACCCATAAAGGAAATAGATCGCCAGCCCAAGCGCGAGCCATCCGCCGAAAAAAATCCAAGTAATTTTCTGAGACCCAAAGATCATCAGGAACAACGACGTGACGATGCCGAGCAGCGGCACTAGCGGCACGAGCGGCGTGCGGAACAAACGCGGCCGGTCGGGCTGCGTGCGGCGCAGCACAAGCACGCCGACTGCAACCAAAATGAAGGCGCTGAGCGTGCCGAGGTTGACGAGCGCCAAGAGCTGACCGAGCGGCACGAATCCAGCAATGATGCCGATGATCAGTCCGACGATAATAGTCATGCGCGCCGGCGTGCGAAAACGTGGATGAATCTTTGCGACTGATTTCGGCAACAAGCCATCGCGCGCCATGACAAAGAATATCCGGCTTTGACCCAACAGACCGGTGAGGATAACGGATGACGTCCCGATAATCGCGCCGGCAATCGTGAGCCAGGCCCATCCGCCGCGGTGCACTGCTTCGAGTGCGCTCGCCAGCGGCGTATCCGGGTTGATAGCTGACGCCGGCTGCATGCCGGTGAGCACGATTGCGATCGCGACATAGAAGAGCGTTCCCAGTGCAAGTGCGCCCAGCACGCCGATCGGCACGTCACGCTGCGGATTCTTGGCCTCTTCCGCCGCAGTTGTCACCGCGTCGAAACCGACAAAGGCAAAGAAGACGATGAACGCGCCCGGAATGACGCCGATCGGACCACTCGCAGTCGCCGTAATCCAGCCATGCGCGATAAACGGATGCCAGTTGGCAGGATTGATGAATGGTAGACCGATGACGACGAACGCCACGAGCACACCCATTTTGAGAATCACCAGGAGCGAGTTGGTTCCCGCGGACTCTCGAATGCCGACGGCGAGCAGCGCCGAGAATCCCAACACCGACGCAAATGCGATGACGTCGAAGTATGTGTGCGCGTGCGCGTCATATGCGGACGTTGCCCAGACCGGGAGATGGAGACCGACGCTCGACATGAAGTTCTGAATGTTCGACGAGAACGTGCTCGCCACGGGCGCAGATGCCATCCCGTATTCCCAAATAAGATTCCAGCCGATGATCCAGGCTATGAGCTCGCCGACGGTCGCATAGGTGTACGTGTAGGCGCTGCCGGCGACGCGTACCATTGAGGCAATTTCCGCATAGCAGAGTGCCGCAAATGCGCTGATGACCGCAGCAATGAGAAACGATAACGTCACAGCCGGTCCGGCGAGGTTGTGCGCGCCGTCGCCGATGGTCGCAAAGATTCCGGCACCCACCATGTTACCGAGCCCAATGGCGACCAGCGCCCACGGGCCTAATGCCCGGCGGAGCGTGGGTCCGTGTGCCTCGTGCTCTTCCTGGGCGAGAGCACCCATCGAGCGGGTGATAAAGAGCCCAGTGCTTTTCTTTTGTGCGACGGCCATATCGTTCTTTCTACGCCGCAGCGTCTTTCGGCGAAAGGATCGGCTCGCCGTCCAGCGGCCATTTTATACCCGCCTGCGGGTCGCGCCAGCTCAACACGCGCTCTTGCGCCGGGTCGAACTCGGCGGTCATCTTGTAGTGCACGATGACGTCCTCGCTCTGCGCGAGAAATCCGTGGGCAAAACCTCTCGGCACGTACAGCTGGTGATGGTTGTCGCCTGAAAGCTCAAAGCCTTGCCACCGTTTGTAGGTGGGAGAGCCTTCCCGCACGTCGACGATGACGTCGAAGATACGCCCGAGCAGCACCTGGACGAACTTCGCCATGCGCATGTCGTAATGCATGCCGCGGATGACATTGCGCTTCGAGCGAGAAACGCTGTCTTGCAGCCATTCGTCGCGCAGACCGAGTGCCGCGTACTTGCTTTTTGAAAAGCTCTCTTTGAAGTAACCGCGCGCGTCCGCGTAGACGTCGGGAATGAATATCTTGGCCTCGTCAAAATTTGTGTCGCGGACTTGGATCATCCCGCGCCAGATTCGCAAAACACGTGCGCTTTCCCGCGCTGCTGAAGGAGCCTTGGATCGATGATATTTCTCAGCGAGAGCGAGGTCGCTTCCCTTCTGCCGATCGGTGACGTGCTCACCGCGCTTGAGGCCGCATTCCATGCTCAAGCGGAAGGCAAGATCAGCATGCCATTGCGCACGATAGCCACCAGCGGCGGCGGTTTCCTGGGCGCGATGCCTGCCGCAATTTCGGGTGAAGGCGCAGCACTCGGTGCCAAACTCGTCACCTTCTTTCCAGGCAATGCCGCGGCTGGCGTGCACACGCATCAGGCGCTTATCGCGCTCTTCGACCCAGGCTCGGGGCAGCCTCAGGCATTAATGGATGGGCGCCTCATCACGGAGATCCGTACGGCTGCAACGTCGGCGCTTGCCACACGTGCACTCGCGCGCGCGGACGCTCGGGTACTCGCGATTCTCGGCACCGGGGTTCAAGCGCGCGCGCACGTCGCTGCTCTCGCCGAAGTGATGAAGGTCGACGAGCTCCGCACCTGGGGACGAACGGCAAAGGCCGCTGCCGACGTCGCAGATTTTGCCCGAAACCGCGGCTTGCACGCACGTGTTGCGGCAACGGTCGCCGATGCATGTCACGGCGCCGGCGTTGTGTGCACCGTGACCTCGGCACGCGAGCCCATCGTCACAGCAACCGACATCGACCCAGGCACGCATGTCAATGCGGTCGGTTTCGCCGGAATAACTGCGCGCGAATTACCGGGTGATCTTATGGCCCGTGCGCGCATATTTGTTGATTCAGTCGAGGGCGCGCTGAGCGAGAGCGGCAACATCATGCTTGCGGCCCGCGAAGCAATGCTGCCGGCCAAGGTGGCCCTCACGCGGCTCTGCGATGTCCTCGCAGGACGCGCGGCGGGTCGTCACGACCGCGACGACATCACGATTTTCGATTCACTTGGGATCGCGATCGAAGATCTTGCCTGCGCTCGGCTGGTGTTTGAGCGTGCGCGCGCAGGCAAGATTGGAACGTTGGTTCGGCTGTAATCCCGCTATCGCATTTCGTGTTCGCTGCAGCTATGGCCTTAGAACTCTCAGTGTGTTGTCGTTGTCATCGTTGAAATAGAGCTTGGTATCGTTCCCTTCGCCCGTCGCAACCATGCCAAAGAGCGCGGCGCCTGGCCCCGTGTCGACGTTTTTGACGTCGAGAACTTTGCCGTGGGGGGTGATTTCAACTATGAGATTTTTTCCAGCCGGATCGAGCGTGTTGCCGAGCGCGAGGTGTCCATTGAAAAAGAGCGCTGAACTAATCGGGCCGTTGAGCGGAGCGCCCACGAAGATCAGCTTAGCGCGCTTGCGGAATGGACCGAAAAAGGTCGTGCCGCTAACGGTGATGCCGCCCGCGGGTATTGTCGAAACGTGGCGGAACGAGTAGAGCGCGTTGTTTGTTCCATCAACTATAAAGAGCCGATCGTGCTTGGAATCGTACTGCAACCCGGATGGCCCGAGGATGCTGCCGGGCACACCGTGGTTCACGGGGAAGCCGGTTGCAATGACATCAAAGGTGAACGCGCCGCCGGAACTGATGTTGATGCGCACGATGCTTCCGTCCCCGGCATTGCTTTCATAAAATGCGGCAACACCGAAGGGCCCCGCATGCGGTGCAAAGGTTTGTCCGAATGGACCGTGCCACGGCCCGCCGGCCAACGTGGTGAAGAGCGTACCGTCTGGCCCAACGATTGGGTTATCGTTGGCGCTAAAAGCCGAAGCCCAAATGTCATCAGCCGAACTGAGGGCGACTTCTGTGCATCCCTTCAGGGACGCGTTCTGCGCTATCCGCAGCGGCGTTGCGCCCACCTTCGGGTGTAGCGCAATGATGGTTGTACCGTTCCCCTGCACGTTCGCAGCGTCGTTGAAATTACACGCGACGAGATCGCCCCGCTCGAGTTTACCTGCGTCGATCTTCGCGACGTCAAGACCGTAAGGGTTTTGGTCGCCGTTGATAGGATCGACCGTCGAACCAATGGTTTTCATGTCGTCAAGGCGGTCGAGAATTGAACTGTTGTCATCCGGATCGTTGTCGACGCTCGTATCGGTGTCAACAGCTGAGGTCCCAAGGGGTTGAGTCACGCTGTTGCCGCTCGCGCCAGGCATGCTGGAGGGCACGCCGCCTGATCCGCCGCATGCGTTCAGTGCAAAGAGCGCAACCGCCGCCGTCAGAAACGTTGCAATCACCTTGTAGAAATTCATGAAAGATACGCCCTCCCAAACGTGCTGCGCGCCCTTAGGATGACGTATACCCAAACATTCTGAACACTTTGTGAATATGAAAATTTTGGGCAAAACGACCTAACGAGCCCAGTCCAAACAAGCGGCGGCGGACTGTTGGCTGCGTCGAATCGCGATCGCATGGGTTTTTGCGCTGCCCGCGGCCCGCTTCGCAGCCCGCTTTCTCACACCGCGCGACTTGGTTATTACGTTATCGCAATGCTGGCGGCGACGGTTCTTGCATCGGGCTGCGGTGGAGGCTCGAGCCTACCGGGGTTGCCGCCACCGCGACCTGTTGCCAGTCCCATGACCCAAAATGTGTTTCGGATTAGCAGCGATCCGTTCACGAACGCCTCAAGCCAACATGCGACGCAAGTCGAGCCCGATGCATTTGCATTTGGCACAACTATCGTGGCAGCATTCCAAAGTGGCCGTTTCTTTGTTGCGGGCGCATCCGATATCGGATTTGCCACATCGCATGACGGCGGAGCAACATGGACAACCGGCGAGCTGCCGGGCACGACGAGCTTCGCGCAACCCGCCGGCCCCTTCGACAGCGTGAGCGACCCTTCTGTTGCGTACGATGCAATGCACGGAGTGTGGCTCGTCGCGTCATTGCCGATCATCTTCGGTTCCGCACCACCACCGGCCCCGGCTACGCTTGTGAGCCGTTCGACAGATGGCCTTACATGGGGTCTCCCGGTTGCAGTCGCTCCAGGCCAATCCTCAAGCGACAAAAACTGGATCGCGTGCGACGACACGCCAAGCAGTCTTTACTTCGGTCACTGCTATATCGAGTGGGATGACCCAAACGCGGGCGGTCTCATTCATATGAGCAGCTCGACCGATGGCGGCCTAATTTGGGGGCCGATACAAAATACCGCCAATAGCGCGGCGGGTATCGGCGGACAACCAATCGTGCAGCCGAACGGCACGGTGATCGTTCCCATCGCCGACTACAACCTACAGAATATGGTTGCGTTTGCATCTCATGACGGCGGGGCAAGCTGGACTGCAACCGTCGTCGCCGCAACGATTTCCGATCACTTCGAAGCAGGCGGTCTCCGCAGCAGCGCACTGCCGTCTGCCGCTATGGATGCGGCCGGCAAAGTGTATCTCGCGTGGCAAGATTGCCGTTTCCGCGCAGGCTGCGCGAGCAACGATATTGTCATGAGCACGTCACTCGATGGCGTCAGCTGGACGCCTGTGTCGCGCGTGCCTATCGATTCGATGACGAGCAGCGTCGACCACTTTTTGCCCGGCATCGGCGCAGCGCCGGGAACGTCCGGGCCGTCCGCTCGTCTCGGCATCACATATTTCTACTACCCGAACACCGCGTGCAGCAGCGCAACCTGCGTGCTCGATGTTGGTTTCATTTCATCATTAGATGGTGGCGCCACATGGACCCCGCCGGTCGCTCTTGCCGGCGGCATGAGCGTCACCTGGCTTCCGAACACGCAAAACGGGGGCCTGATGGTCGGTGACTACTCAACAACCGTGTACGTCGGCACCCAAGCTCACATGGTCTTCGCAGTAGCACATGCGCCGTCGGGAGCTTTCGACGAAGCAATGTACGCTCCCAAGGCGGGTGTGATTACTGTCAGCGCTGGGGCGCGGCGCAGCTCGGCACTCGATCGTCCCATACCCGGAGCACATTCAGATCATCCGGTGCGCCGAGTTCCGCCTATTCGCTGACGACTATATTATGGATGGGTGACGACGGCTGGGCCGCCGCTGCCAAACGGAGTTGAAGAGTAGGGGCTTGACCCAAATGGCGTTGCACTTCCGAGGCCGCTGCTGTAGGGAGCGCTGCTATACGGGTTCGCGAACGGCATGCTGCCCCCGGGCAGCCCTGAAAATGGGTTGGAATACGGCAAGTTCGTGAAGACCTGACTGGAGGTTGGACCCGAACCCCACGGACCGTTGCTGCGCTGCAAACCGCTGTCGAAATTCGAAAAATAGAAGCCGTCGGTTGAAAAGTTTTTGAACGTGAACGCGTCGTTCTGGAAACGCGGGATATAGAGGCCGCTGCTGCTGTCGTAACCCTCATTTCTTTGATAGCCGCTGCCATAGGTGTAGCCCGTGCCATAGCCAACCGTGACGCGCTTGCGATACGCCTGAACGTAGAGCGCGCGCTGAATGGTCGTCGCGTCGAGAACAATCTTAACCGCTCGCGGATCGGTCACACACGCAAGGGCGTCCGTGTGCTGTCCGTTCCAGGTGATGACGATTGGCGCGTTGACTTCAACGGACGTTGACGGGACGCCGGATGTGGCGGACGAGCAATCCCCGGTAGGAAGTTTGTCGAGCGGACCTGCACCAGCAAGATCGGCGAAAAACGCTTGCACGATGTCGGGCGCAAGCTCGTTTGAAGCGCGACCCGCTCCGTCAACGGCTGCAGCTTTGCCGTTTGGCTCGACGACGATTCGAAATCCCGCGTAGTCGCCGTTCCCAGGGGTGGAGATCATGGCGGCGTTGTGGATCAAGGTCGGCCCCGGGGCTGTCTTGACGCCGTGGGTGCCAGCTCCCATGAGCGTGAACGCAACCGCCGAAACGGCACAAAACGAAAGCACCATTGAAAGGCGATTCATGCGCGGTCCCCCGGCAGCATCATAAGCGATATCCCTTGCCAGAACAAGGTCGGAAGGACCTCTCCGTGCTCGAGGCGTTTTCAAGTCGTTCGGCCCAATGTCCGACTTAGCGGTACGCGAACCGTTGGCGAGCTAGCGAGGAAGGCGCTGGCACGCATAAGAACGCCAAAGACATGGCTCCAGCTGTCGCTGGGCCGGGTGGGCTTGCAATCGAAGCGCGGCCTTTACCGTCCGGCACTGTAACCTTTCTCTTTACCGATATTGAAGGCTCGACGAAGCGTTGGGAGACCCATGGCGACGACATGCGTGTCGCGGTCGAGCGTCATGATTCAGTCCTGCGCGGCGTCTTTGAACAACACGGCGGATATGTCTTCAAGACGGTCGGTGACGCTTTTTGCGTTGCCTTTACGAGCGCACCCAGCGCGCTGACGGCCGCCCTTGAAGCCCAACGCGCAATTGCGACGGAAGATCACGCGAGCGTGGGCGGCATTCACGTGCGCATGGGAATGCATACGGGAAATGCCGACGAGCGCGGCGGCGACTTTTTCGGTCCGTCCGTTAACCGGGTTGCAAGACTCATGTCCGTCGGACATGGGGGACAGATTTTGGTCTCGGACTCGACGCGCGTTCTCGTCCGCGGAGATCTTCCACCTGATGCGTCGCTTATTGACCTCGGCTCCCACCGCCTCAAAGATCTGGCCCAACCCGAACATATTTGGATGCTCAGCGCACCAGGGTTACGATCTGAGTTTCCGGCGCTCACTTCCCTGGATTCGTTTCCCAACAATTTGCCCGTTCAGATAACGACGTTTCGCGGCCGGGAGCAGGACCTTGAAGATCTAAAGCCGCTGCTTGACGAGCATCGCCTCGTCACGATTCACGGACCAGGCGGCATGGGGAAGACGCGCTTGGCCTTGCAAGCCGGTGCGGACGTTCTCGAGCAGTATTCCGACGGCGTTTGGCTGGCAGACCTTGCATCGCTGCGGTTTCCGGAGCTTGCGTCGAGCGTCGTTTCAAAGGCGTTGAGCATCAGTCAGTTCCACGACCGCTCGGTGGACGACGCGATTGTGGCAGCGCTGAAACGCAAGAAAATGCTGCTCATCTTCGACAACTGCGAACACGTCATTGACGATGTGGCGAAACTCGCCGACACGATATTGAAACAGTGCCCCGATGTTCGAATCTTGGCGACGTCGCGCCAAGCGCTCCAGGTCACGGGCGAGGAAGTGGTTCGCTTACAGCCGCTCGGTGTTCCGGAGCCGCGCGCCGAGGTCACGGCTAAAAACGCGACCTCGTTCCCTGCCTTAGCGCTCTTCATCGACCGTGCAACCGCGGTCAACAAGTCGTTTAAGGTCGACGACGACACTGCCCACACGATTGGAGAAATCTGCCGGCATCTCGATGGGCTTCCGCTCGCGATAGAACTCGCTGCGGCGCGGGTCAAAGTGTTAAGTCTGGAGAGCATCGCGCAACGCTTGGATCGCCGGTTCAGCCTGTTGACCGGCGGCGACCGCACGGCGCAGGCGCGCCAGCGCACCCTCAGTGCGCTCATCGACTGGAGTTATGAGCTCCTCACGCCGCAGGAACAGACGATCTTCTGCCGCGCTTCAATATTCTCCGGAGGCTTTAGCCTGGAGGGCGCCGAGGCTGTCTGCACAGGCGACGGTATCGAAGAGACCGATGTGCTCGATCTATTGGCATCGCTCGCGGACAAGTCGCTCTTGGTCGCCGAAACCTCGCAACGCAGCGAACGCTACCGCTTGCTCGAATCGATCCGAGTGTATGGCTGGGAAAAACTTGAGGCCGCCGGCGAGATCGAGCGCCTCAGACGGCTTCACGCAGAGCATTTTCGCAGCCTCGCTGCTACCGCCGATCGCTCATTCGGCAGTAAACCGGATCAGGTATGGCTCGAACCGCTGGAGCCTGAGGTGGACAACTTCCGCGCAGTTCTCGAGTGGTCATTCGGGCCGGGCAACGAGGCCACGCTGGGCGGCACGATCGCCGCGTCGCTCGAGCGACTCTGGCGCGAAGGAGGACTCGAGGCCGAAGGGCGCGGCTGGATTCGCAACGCGCAGGGGCGCATCGATGAAAATGTCGACGTGGCGGTGGCAGCCCGTCTATGGCGCGCACTGGCCTGGTTAACGTCGGGCAAGCAGTGCCTCGAAGCAGCGGAACGAGCGTGCGCGCTTTACGAAAAGCTCGGTGACGGACGGGGGCTCGCGCATGCTTTGAACGCTTATGCCTGGGCATTGTTTCACGCCGGCCGGCCGGCAGAAGCAGCCGCCGCTAACGATCGTGCGCTCGGGTGGTTCCGCGAGTACTCCGACAAACGTAACGTGGCCACATGCCTGCGTCAGCAGGCGAATATCGCCGAAGAGCAAGGCGATACCAACGCAGCGAGAGAGTTGTACAAACAGGCGCTCACGGTCTTCAAGGCGCTCGGCGTGCAGAGCAGCGTTGCCATCGTGCAGGCAAGCATTGCAGAACTAGAGTTTAAAGAAGGGAATCCAGCGGAAGCTCTCCGTTACGTGACGGAAGCACTCGAGCTCGGTGCGTGGGGGAAAAACGCGACGCATCTGGCGATCTACCACGCAAACTGCGCCGCATATCGCATTGCGCTCGCTACATTAGGCAATGCACGCGAAGCTGCTCGTGATGCGATCCACTGGGCGCTCGAAGCAAAAAACGAGCTCGTGCTTGCAGATGCAATTTCGCACTTAGCGCTCATCTCGGCACTCGGCGGTGATGCGCAAAAGGGGGCGCGACTCGGCGGCTTCGCGGATATTAAGTACGCGGAACTCGGCGAGCTGCGCGAGTCGACGGAGATGTGGAGTCACGACCAACTAGCCGCGTCGCTCGGTCAACAGCTTGACAAAGGCGCGATTGGAACTTTAAGCCTGGAGGGGGCGGCCTGGACTCTCGAGCAAGCAGTCGCAGAAGCACTCACCGCGTGAGCGGCATATGATCGCAGCGGAAACCCACAAAGCCCTTCGAGTCCTCTTACTGATTTTTGCGATTCTCTTAGCGTTCGGCGGACTGCTGCTCATTGCGAGTTCGACGTATTTCGCGTCAATGGCGCCGAATGTGCTGCAAAGTCCCCCGTCGAGTTTTTATCTCCTGGCGATTAAGTTTATCGGCATCATCGCACTCGCGATGTCCTACCTGGCATATGTGGCGTCGCGCGATCCAGTTCGCTACGTCGCCTTTATTGACGTCTTCGCCTTCCTGCTGATCGCGGCCGCGCTCCTCGATCTCTACGCGTCGTTCGTACTGCACCTCGGACCATTGTTTACGGGATGGTTCGTCATCGTCCGATCCATCGTCCGCATAGGAATTGCATTCCTATTTATTGTGCTGCGGCCTCGTCAGACAAGCTAGGGCCGTCCAACTTTCTACATCCGCATGTTGTGCTGGCTGCCGCTTTGCATCAGTTGAACATGCTCGAGGAACCCATACCACGTGTCTGCTTTGACGCCGACGGAGCTGCGGAACGGATATTGGAGCTCGAAGAGCAACACGAGCATCGAGGCAATGAGAATCGCAACCGTCGACGTCATTAAGAGATGCACACGCGGGTGCTGCGCAAACCGAACAGCCAACAAAATCCAATCACGCAGATCCCGCCGATATAAAGCACGAGCCATTCAAACCAGGAAACGGCAGTTCCATTGTTGGTCAGGCGCCGCACCCTTTCGTCATGGAGGATGGAAAGCTGCTGTTGAGTCGCCAGCTGCCGCGGTCGATTCTCAAAAGTTGACAGGGTTGTACGTACCGGCGGTGGCCATCGCGTCCATGACGACGATATCTGCCTGAAACGTGTAGCCGCCGCGATGCATCGCCGGCCATTCTTGTTCGATCATAATGTTCGCGTAGGTGAAAAGATCATGTCGAATCCGGGTGCGCACGTTGTACGGAAGTCCGACTGCGGTGTGCCACGCGTCGGCGGCTGCGGCTGATTCGCGCGATACCTGTCCTTGCGTTTCTGCGAAATGCTGCCAAATAGCGATCGTGAGAAAGCCAAGCAACACGGCATAGAGCGTTCCCACAATGGCCTCGATAAAGCCGCCGACCTCGTTGTGCTGGACGAAATCTGTTTCGCGAAAGCGATAGTGGATGAAGATTTGGCCGCCAGCTGCGAACGTCACCGCGAGCACGAGTGCCACAACCAGCACGATGAGCGGTGGGATATTGTAGAGTACTTCCATGGCGCGCCCTAATTAATTGCGGAGCCGTATGCATTTTTACTTCTGTCCAAAACGGTCGCGCACGGCTTAGCCACATGCCCGCATGGCCGCAGTGACCAAACATGAAGCTCGGATCCATGCATTGGACGACGCTGGGCGCATACATCGCGCTGGACACCGTTCTCTGTTTCATTCCCGGGCCTGCCGTCATGGCCGTGGTTGGGTCCGCGCTGAGTCGTAGCCGCACCGGTTTTGCGACTGCATCCGGCATCCTCACCGGCAATTTTATCTACTTCGTCATCTCGGCGCTTGGCATCGCGTCAGTCATTCTTGCCTCTCACGCTGTATTCGTCGTCATCAAGTGGTGTGGCGCCGGATTTCTTGCGTATCTCGGCATTCGCGCACTGATGACGAGCTTGGCTGATGCGCAGAACGAAATGATGGCTTCCGATCCGCATAGACTGACGCGTGGTTGGGCCAGCGGCACGATCACGCAGCTTGCCAACCCGAAGGCGCTTGTATTTTTCATCGCGATTGTGCCGCAATTCATCGACCCGCACGCAAACCTCGTGTTCCAGATCGCGATCCTTGGCGTCACCGGGCTTGCAGTCGAGCTTATAGTCCTCTCGATCTATATAGCTGCGGCCGACCGCATACGCAAGCGTGGCATCTCACCCGCATCGCGAGCCTGGGCCGAGCGTGTGGGCGGAATCTTTATGTTAGGTGTCGCGGCGTCGGTTGCGCGGGAGTAGCAAGCCCTCAATATAAACTGGACAGGGTCGGTCCCGCCCTCGAAGGCGGCCTGCGCCGGCATGAAGTTCGTGTTGACCATCGAAGAACGCACGTCCACATATGATAAAGCTGCCACTTGTGCCACAACCCGATATCGAAGTGCTCGCGGATGGTGAGACAGGACGCATTGTCTACAAGCACGCGCTTTTCGACGCCGAACAAATACGCGCGTGGTTTGAGCAGCTGCGCGAAGATGTGGAGTGGCGGGCCGAACGTCGGCCTATGTACGATCGCGTTGTCGATGTTCCACGTCTGGTCGCATCGTACGCGCTTGACGATTCAAAGCTGCCCGAGCCGATTCGGCTCATGCGGCCGGCAGTCGAAGACTTTTGCGCGGTTGCCTTTAATTCCGCGGGCTTGAACTTCTATCGCGATGGCAACGACAGCGTCGCACCGCACGGCGACCATGTTGAGAGAGGACCTGACGGGGCACCCGTTGCGCTGGTGAGTCTGGGCGCCGCGCGTCGCATGACGATTCGAAGCAAGACTAAACCGCGGCGCATACTGGACCGCGACCTCGAACCCGGCAGCTTGCTCGTGATGAGCTATGAGAGCCACTTCAACTTCGAACACGGCATTCCTAAATCGAAGGATTTGGTCGGGCCTCGTATCAGCGTTGCATTCCGCCAAATCCCCGTGCAATCGCTCCAAGTCAACCGGCGACCGCGATAAAAATTGGCATTATCGGGTCGGGAATGATCGGCGGCACTCTGTCTCGCTTGTTTACAAACGCGGGGCACGATGTCTTCGTTTCCAACAGCCGCGGCCCGGAGAGTCTCAAGGAACTTGAAGCCACGCTTGGGCCCCGGGTCAAAGCGGTGACGTCTAAAGAAGCGGTCGTGCATGGCGATGTTGTGGTGCTCGCGCTGCCATGGAGGAACAGACAAGAACTTCCGGCGGCAAAGCTCTTCGAGCGCAAGATTGTCGTTGACACCACGAATCCGTACAAGCCAGAGG
>Ga0207416_1000932_pt1 | contig 43646 bp, 39 predicted proteins | sample PaiPotPPM11metaG_FD_184107 | JGI IMG/M metagenome (GOLD analysis project Ga0207416, IMG submission 184107) | Iron sulfur acid spring bacterial and archeal communities from Banff, Canada, to study Microbial Dark Matter (Phase II) - Paint Pots PPM... ...
CGATGCTTGAAGCGGCCTCGCCGACTTCGTCACACCATCATTGTGAGGGACGACCACCTTCCCGCCAACGCCCCCGCAAGCCCCAAGCCAGCTTGCTACTCTGGCGCCGGCCCGTTACCCCATCTACTTGCTTGCTGATTTGCCGGACACGCGACCCTCGGCTTTCGCCCTGCGAAATCCGGGCTACTTGCTGATATATTTAATAGGACAGCACGTTTCGAATCGGAGATTGTGATGCGGAAGGAAGACGCTAAGAAAGCCTTTGAGGAAATGTTCAATAGGTGGGAGGAAGAACGCGGTGAAGTTATTACGGCGGAAACTGATGTGAGCTTTTACGAATTCTGCCGATGGGTGGATCGAAATGGCTTTTCCCGCTATTTCGATTTTAGGTCTGGCACGAGCGCACGCGATGATGTTGAAAGATGGTTCATTAACCGCTTTAAGCAGGGTTGGAGGTATTAGCAAGTAGCCCGGATTGAACAACGCGAAATCCGGGATCATGCGGCCGGGCTTGCCGCTCGTGGCTCCCTCGCCCCGCTTGCGGGGAGAGGGTGGGGTGAGGGGGCCTCGCCGCGATTCTGAGCAGCGCGGTTTAAGCTCACGCGTTGCAGATAATTCCGGCGCTGCTCAAGCAGCGCAGGCGCCCCCTCATCCCGACCTTCTCCCCGCGCGCGGGGAGAAGGAGTCGCCAAGCCGGACCCCAAAACGAAAATTCTGTTCATCCATGCAACGACGGGCCGGCAACACGCGTCGGTCTGAGGCGAAGCCTCGCTACTCGCTGCCTTCCGGCCGATTGTGTGTCCCCCCGCTTGCCTCCCGGCTGCCGGGAGCGGCAATCAGAGGTTGACGATCTTGCCGGGGTTCATGATGTCGAGCGGGTCGAGCGCACGCTTGATCGCGCGCATGGTGGCGAGCGCGGGCTCGCCGTGCTCGGCCTGAAGATACTTCATCTTGCCCTGGCCGACGCCGTGCTCGCCGGTGCAGGTCCCGTCCATGGCGAGCGCCCGCTCGACCAGGCGTTCGAGCAAATCTTTGGCGCGCGACACCTCGTCGGCATCGTTGAGATCCACCATCAGCGACAGGTGAAAATTGCCGTCGCCGACATGGCCGAGGATCGGGGCGACGAGACGGCTCGCCTCGATGTCGCGCTGCGTTTCGCGCACGCAATCGGCGAGCCGCGAAATCGGCACGCAAACGTCGGTCGCCACCGCCTGCGCACCCGGCCGCAGCGCCCGTGCGGCCCAATAGGCATCATGACGCGCCTGCCACAGTTTCGAGCGATCTTCGGCGCGCAAAGCCCAATCGAACGGTCCGCCGCCAAGCTCCGTCGCGATCTCGCCGAATCGCTGGGATTGTTCGGCGACGCCGGCGTCGGTGCCGTGAAACTCCACGAACAGCACCGGCTGCTCCGGCAACGACAGCTTCGAATAGAGATTGCAGGCGCGCACCTGCGGCCCGTCGAGCAGCTCGATGCGGGCGACCGGGATGCCCGACTGAATAGTGAGGATCGTGGCTTGGCACGCCGCCTCTACCGAGGGGAACGGACAGACGCCGGACGCGATCGCTTCGGGGATTCCTGCAAGCCGCAGCGTCAACTCGGTGATGATGCCGAGCGTGCCCTCCGAGCCGACCATCAGCCGGGTCAAATCGTAGCCTGAGGACGACTTCTTCGCCCGCCGCCCGGTGGACATGATCTCGCCGTTGGCGAGCACGACTTTGAGCGCCAGCACATTGTCCTTCATGGTGCCGTAGCGCACGGCGTTGGTGCCGGAGCAGCGCGTCGCCGCCATGCCGCCGAGCGAGGCGTCGGCGCCGGGATCGATCGGGAAAAACACTCCCCGGTCGCGCAGGTGTTCGTTAAGCTGCTTGCGCGTGATCCCGGGCTCGACGACGCAATCGAGATCCTCGGCGTGCACGGCGAGCACGCGGTTCATGTCGCGGAAATCGAGGCAGATGCCGCCGCGCGGCGCGTTGACCTGGCCTTCGAGCGAGGTGCCGGCGCCGAACGCGATCACCGGCACGCGCGCGGCCGCGCACAGCCGCACGGCCTCCTGCACGTCCTCGGCGGTCTGCGCAAACAGCACGGCGTCCGGCGGCTGGTTGTCGATCCAGGTCACGGTGTTGGCGTGCTGCTCGCGCACCGCACGCGAGGTGACGAGGCGATTGCCGAAGCGCGCGGCGAGCGCCGCGATGACGGCGTCGGCCGCCTTGCGGTCGCGCGTGCCCGGTTGCGTTACCTCGGCCAAGACCATCGCTCGTCCTCTTTTGTCGTGCCGAACGTGGCGGCTCGCTGCGCCGCGGTCAAGGATCGTGGGGATCGATGGCGCTCTCGAAGCTTAACGGCGATCGAAGTTAACACATCCCGCCGGCCGCATGGTATCGATCAAAGGCCATGCTTGACCGCCAAATGCTTGACCGCCAAATGCTCGACCGCCAAATGCTTGACTGCAATGACCCTGAGCCCGCGTTCTTCGCGCCCTTCGTGTCTTCGCTGATGCGGGTCGAGCCGGGCTGGATCGATTACAACGGCCATCTCAACATGGCCTATTTCAACGTGCTGTTCGACCGCGCGGTCGACGAGGTCTACGAGTTGTTGGGCTGCGGCTTGGCCTACGTCGAAAAGACGCGGCATTCCTGCTTCACCGCCGAGGTGCACGTGCGCTATCTGCGCGAGCTTAGTGCCGGCGATCCGGTGCGCGTGACCTTCCAGCTTCTCGATTTCGACGCCAAGCGGTTGCACTATTTCGAGCGACTGTTTCACGCCGACGGCTGGCTCTCCGCCACCTCGGAGAACATGGCGCTGCACGTAAACATGGCGGCGAGGAAGACGACGGCTTTTCCCGATCAAATCGCGGAGCGCCTCGCCCGGATGAAAGCCGCCCATGCGGCTCTGCCAATGCCGGAAGGCGCCGGACGGCGCATCGCCATGACGGCCGCGCCATGACCTGTCCGCTTGTCACCATCCGCGAACATCGGATTCCGAGCGCCGACTCCAAGCCCTATATCGCCGTACAGGGACCTGACGGGGCGCTCTGGTTCTGCGAGAGCGGCGCGGCAAAAATCGGCCGCTTCGACCCGGATCGCGGGATCTTCACCGAGTTCGACCTTACAGACAAGAACGCCATGCCGATCGGAATCACCGCCGGCGCCGACGGCAATCTCTGGTTCGCGGAAAAAGCCGCCAACAAGATCGGCCGCATCACGCCGCGCGGCGAGATCGCGGAGTTCGCGCTGCCGACGGCGAATGCCGGGCCCGACGGCATCGCGCTCGGCCCGGACGGCAACGTGTGGTTCTCCGAGAGCGAGGCGAGCCGCATCGGACGGATCGCGCCCGACGGCAGCGTGCGCGGCGAACACGACATCCCGACGCCGGCGAGCGGCGCGCGTTGCATTACGGCGCTCGCCGACGGCCGCTTGTTCTTCACCCAATACGACGCCGGGCTGATCGGGGAAGTTGTCGTGGGCTAGCCGCGTTTCCCGGGCGCAGCGCAGCAAAAGCGCGTTTACGCGCTTATGGCGCTGCACCGCATCCGGGAAACGTGCGCCTCGTAAAAGCCGCCTCCAAGTGCCATGTTCGTTGCAGGAGAATCACTGGCAGCGCACGCCTTGGCTGATCCATTAAAGCGCAGCATCGAGCCGACCAGCCCGCCGGAACCGGCCCCCGGCGGGATTGCCGCGCGGGCGCGCGCCGCGGCGGCGCCGGCGCCCTATCTCGCCGGGCTCAATGCGGAGCAGCGGCTGGCGGTCGAGACGCTCGACGGCCCGGTGCTGGTGCTGGCCGGCGCCGGCACCGGCAAGACCCGCGTGCTCACCGTGCGCATCGCCCATATCCTTAGCCTCGGCCGCGCCCGGCCGAGCGAGATTTTGGCCGTCACCTTCACCAACAAGGCGGCGCGCGAGATGAAAGCGCGCGTCGGCGAGATCGTCGGCGGCGTGGTCGAGGGCATGCCCTGGCTCGGCACCTTCCACTCGATCGGCGTGAAAATCCTGCGCCGCCACGCCGAGCTGGCGGGCTTGAAGCACGATTTCACCATCCTCGACGTCGACGACCAGATCAGGCTGCTCAAGCAGCTCCTGGAGGCCGAGAACATCGACGAGAAACGCTGGCCCGCGCGAGTTTTGGCCATGCTGATCGACGGCTGGAAGAACCGCGGGCTCACCCCCGAACAGGTGCCGCCGGGCGAAGCCGCCGTCTTCGCCAACGGCAAGGGGCTGAAGCTCTACAAGGCTTTCCAGGAGCGGCTGAAAATCCTCAACGCCGCCGATTTCGGCGATCTGCTGCTGGAGTGCATCCGGCTGTTCCGCGAGCAGCCGGAAGTGCTGCGCCAATACCAGGGCCGCTTCAAATACATTCTGGTCGACGAGTACCAGGACACCAACGTGGCGCAGTATCTCTGGCTGCGGCTGTTGGCGCAAAGGACGAATGTCACTTCTCCCCGCGCGCGGGGAGAAGTCGACGCGCGAAGCGCGGCGGATGAGGGGGCGCTTCCGCTGCCTGAGCGAGCGGAGAGGCCCCCTCACCCCAACCCTCTCAGCCGAAGTCGGATGTTTCCGACTTCGGCCGATATCGAAGGCCGAACTCGGGTAAACCCGAGTTCGGATGCAAGCGGGGAGAGGGAGCAGCAAGCCAAAAACATCTGTTGCGTCGGCGACGACGACCAGTCGATCTACGGCTGGCGCGGCGCCGAGGTCGACAACATTCTGCGCTTCGAGCACGACTTTCCCGGCGCCAAGGTGATCCGGCTGGAGCGCAATTACCGCTCGACCGGCCACATCCTCGCCGCCGCCTCGCACTTGATCGCCCACAATGAAGGCCGGCTCGGCAAGACGCTGCGCACCGACGACGTTTTGGGCGAGAAAATCACCGTCACCGGCTCCTGGGATTCCGAGGAAGAAGCCCGCGCCATCGGCGAAGAAATCGAGCAGTTGCAGCGCGGCGGGCAAAAGAGCGAAAAACACGCGCTCAACGAGATCGCCATCCTGGTGCGCGCCTCGTTTCAGATGCGCGAATTCGAAGACCGCTTCGTCACGCTGGGCCTGCCCTACCGGGTGATCGGCGGCCCGCGCTTTTACGAACGCGCCGAAATCCGCGACGCGCTCGCCTACCTGCGCGTGGTCAATTCTCCCGCCGACGATCTCGCCTTCGAGCGCATCGTCAACGTGCCCAAGCGCGGCCTGGGCGACGCCAGCGTGCAGCTCCTGCACGACCACGCGCGCAAAAGCCGCGTGCCGCTCACCGAAGCCGCGCGCGCCATCGTCGAAACCGACGAACTGAAGCCGAAAGCGCGTGGCGCGCTGCGCGGCGTGCTCGAAGCGTTCGACCGCTGGCGCAAGCAGCGCGATAGCCTGCCGCACACCGAGCTCGCCGAAATCGTGCTCGACGAATCCGGCTACACCGAAATGTGGCAGAAGGACCGCTCCGCCGACGCCGCCGGCCGTCTGGAAAACCTGAAAGAGCTGGTGCGCTCCATGGAGGAGTTCGAGAACCTTCAGGGTTTTTTGGAGCACATTTCGCTGGTGATGGACAACGAGAAGGCCGGCGAGGCCGACGCGGTCAGCATCATGACCTTGCACGCGGCCAAGGGGCTCGAATTCGACACGGTATTCCTGCCCGGCTGGGAGGAAGGATTGTTTCCGCACCAGCGCACGCTCGACGACCAGGGCCGCGCCGGGCTGGAAGAGGAACGCCGGCTCGCGCATGTCGGCCTGACGCGCGCCAGAAAACGGGCGAAAATCTATTTCGCCACCAACCGGCGCATGCATGGCCTGTGGCAGACCAACATCCCCTCGCGCTTTTTGGACGAATTGCCGGAAGCCCATGTCGAGGTCGCCGAATCCAAAGGCGGCTTCGGCGGCTATGGCGGCTACGGCGCCTCCCGCTTCGACGCCGCGACCTCGTTCGGCTCCAACTACGGAACGCCAGGCTGGCGGCGCGCGCAGGCGAAGAAGGGCGGCGGCGAATTCTCCGAGACCGGGTCGCGCTACGCCGCGGACGACGACACTTCTTCACCTTCCCCCTGGCGGGCCAGGGAGGAACGCAGCGCCAGCAACCGCCGCCTGCCGCTCACCATCGAAGGCGAGCTGGTGGCGAAGTCGACCGGCACGACGACCGCCTTCACGCTGGGCGACCGCGTCTTTCACGAAAAATTTGGCAACGGCAACGTCACCGCCATCGACGGCAACAAGCTCACCATCCAGTTCGACCGGGCGGGGGAGAAGCGGGTGGTGGATAGTTTCGTGGAGAGGGTGTGAGTGAACTACCCTTTGAGATGCTTTGCTGCAATCGCCGACCGCGAGAGTTGTGCCTTCGCGGAGCACGGGGACAACAGCTCATATAAACGGCTACTCGTTCGTTAAGGTGGGTGTCTCGACAAAGAATGGCAGCTTTACATCGTCGATGTTGGGAACGTCCGCAATTTTGGCGACCACCGTTGCTGTCAGCTCTCCGCCAAAATGCTTGCGGAAAATCGCCGCAGCAAAGCCAAAGGTGAATTCTGACAAATCATTAGCAAGAGGCGCCAATTCACCCAGTAGTTTTCTGTGCGCCTCATTCACATCGCTTTCGTTGAGTGCGTTTGCCATCCCGTGAACGAGAACGAAATCCGATACGAAGAAAAATGCATTGAGCAATGCGGGAGTCATGTAGATGCACCAATTCTCCGCTTCGTCATCCTGATTGAGAATCGCCTGCTGAAATGCAGCCTCCATGTCTTCCATTGTCGGATGATGAAACGCGAAATTGTCTCGAATGACCACCAACATATCCGGTCCGCTAAACCGCTTTTTCAATCGATCGAGAGCCGCACTGGCCTTGGCATCAAGCAGCGGCACATATTCCTTACCCACCACGCTTCCCAGAAAACGCTTTTCCACTAGCTTCAACGCTTCTCGCATCACTCCGATAAGCAGGCGCACCAAAATCTGCGTTTGGGCACCTGATACTCGTTCCTCAATCGGGTTCCGGTTTGTCGAATTGGTTGCAATGATGACTAGCTTCCAGAGCGCGTTTACTTGGTTCGACGCGTACCCAAGCAACAGGAACAGGCTTCGCTCAGCGGGCGACATCTTTAGCAAATTTGCCTTTGTGATCGGAATCCGCAGAATGTCGAGCATGGGGTGCTGTGGCGAGGGCTTCTCAGCCCGCTTCCCAAAAAACCATTTCCGTGTTCGCCATACCCAAGCCATGGCGTCGGCGAGGCGGCGAGTCAGGCCAACATATAGCAATTTTCAACTCACCGAGTAGCCACTTGGGTGTACATCAGACCCCGCTAGCTTCCCTACCCGTCACCTGCATGAAGCCTATTACCATCTACATCGACGCCGACGCCTGCCCGGTGAAGCAGGAGATTTATCGCGTTGCCGAGCGCCATGCGCTCAAAGGCGCTGCCCTCAAAGTTTTCGTCGTCACCAACGCCCCCATCGCGGTGCCGCGGAGTGAAATGATCGAACGCGTAGTCGTCGGCGCCGGCATGGACGAGGCGGACAACTGGATCGCGGAGCGCGCACGCAGAGGCGACATCGTGATCACGGCGGACGTGCCGCTGGCGAGCCGCTGCGTCAAAGCCGGCGCGGAGGTCATCGCGCCGAACGGCAAGCGCTTCACCGAAGATTCGATCGGCCACACGCTGGCGACGCGCAACCTGATGGATTCGCTGCGCTCAGCCGGCGAGATCACCGGCGGGCCGAAGCCGTTCGCGCCGCGCGACCGCTCCAGCTTTCTCGCGGCGCTCGACCAGGCCATCGTGCGATTGAAGCGCGCAGGGTTCGGCCAGGGGACGGAGAAATGACATAATGACATGAAGTGCGGCTTCACTCGATCGCAAAGATGCTGACGAATAGCCGGGATACCGGCTCTATTCGCGGTAAAGAAAACCGAAGACCGGACGGCGCCGCAATCTCGGCACGTTCGACAGCGGCGCCGCGGCCGCTAACCCGCGCACCGCTGGCGCGCGTGCCTCTCCCGGCGACGGGAGAGGCAAAGCGCCCACGCAATCGTGAACGCCGATGCGCCGGCGCTCACCAATCCCGCCGCATTTCATTCACCATTTCGCCCGTGCGCAGATTTACGTACTTGATTTGAACCATTCGTCCGCGAGAGACTTCTAATAAGCAGGGGCGCGCCCACCTATCTGTCTATCTTCTCGGTGTTCATCGATCCCATCACACCAGGTGTTCAGCCATGCGTCCGCAAAATATCCTCTACGCCTCGCTCCTTGCCGCGGGGCTGGCGTTGCCGTTGTCCTCCCCGAGCTATGCCAACATCGTCATTTCCGTCGACAAGAGCACGCAGCGCATGCTGGTCTCGGTCGACGGCGCGACGCGCTACGACTGGCCGGTTTCGACCGGACGGGCGGGCTATGACACCCCGAGCGGCAGCTTCAAGCCGAACCGCATGGACGCCGCTCACTACTCCAAGGAATACGACAACGCGTATATGCCACATTCGATCTTCTTCGACATGCACGGGCACGCCATTCACGGCTTTTTCGACACGCCTCACCTCGGCATGGCGGTCTCGCACGGCTGCGTGCGGCTGTCGCCGGCCAATGCCGCCGTCCTCTTCAGCTTGGTGAAGGACGAGGGCATGGCCAACACCAGCGTGTTCATCAGCGGCCACATCCCGGCAAGAGCGGCCCCGCTGGTGGCGCGGCGGCGAGTCCCGACCCAGGAAGCCGCGACCGAACAGCCGATGCCGGTCGCGCCGGGCTACGGTCAGCCGGCGCCCTATGCGGCGCCGCAGGCTTACGGCCCGCCGGCCTACGACCGATACGGCCAGCCGGCTTTCCCGCCGCAACCCGCGCCGGTCTATTATGGCCGGCCTGCGTACAATCAGCCTTACGGCGGCGGGCAGGCGTACTCCCAGCAACCGTATTCCGGCTATTACCGGCAGCCGCAATACGGGTCCTACCGGCCGTATTGAGCGCCCTCATTCCGGGGCGCCGCAGAGCGGCGCCCACCGTGACGCGTCACGCCGCCACGCGGTGCATGCCGCCGCCCTCGCGGGCGCCGTGGATCGCTTTCACCGACTTTTCGATCGCGAGCCACAGGCGCGCGATTTCGGCTGCCGCCGAGGAGTGGAAATCGTACTCCTTGGCGCCCTCGCCTTCCGCCAGCGCCGCGGAAAAATTTGCCCGCTGCGTGATCTGGCCGCCCCAGACCGGAATATGCAGTGCAGTCAGGTTCGCTCGCGCGTGCGTCACCGCCGGCGATTCGACGTCCTGCCGTTTCGGCGGGCAGGCATTAAGCACCACCGCGTAGGGCTTGCGCGCCTCGCGCGCGAACGCGATGGTCTCCTTGACCGCCTCGAGATCGAACACGCCGGGCCGGCAGGGCACCACCACCAGCGTCGCCGTGCGCATGGCGTCGGTGACGCTCGCCGACATGTTCGGCGCGGTGTCGATGAAAACCCAATCGAAGCCGTCGCGCCTGGCCTCCTTGACCGCGTCGGCGATATTGCGGTGGACGGATTTCAGCGGCAGATCGTCGGTCGCGCCTTCGGCCACACGCAGCTTGTGCCAGAGCGCCAGCGAGCCCTGCGGGTCGGTGTCGATGAGCAGACAGCGCCGCGACGGCTTATGCGCGTGGGCGGCGAGGTGAGCGGTCAATGTGCTCTTGCCCGAGCCGCCCTTGCGCGAAGCGAAGACGATGACCTCCATGATGCCACTCCCAAGCTGCCCCGGCGGGTTGGCCTTATTCTACCGGAGTCTTGTCAGGTTGGCGTCATCAATTCTGACCCGTCATACCCCGACGCCGTTCGGCGCCACCGCGCGCGCCATCAATTCGGTTGAGTAGCCGGCGCCGGCGCCCATATCGAGCAGGGCATGGTACCGCCAATGCGACCGCGTGCGGTTGACAAAGCTGTGAAACATCCCGGCAAATATTGTGGAAAGCTGGTGGAATATTGCCTGATGGACGGGTGGATAAGTCTGGGATTGCAGTGAGGACAGCAATGCGCAGGGCCATTCGTTGCGGCGCAACTTGCGAGTGTCTTGCATAAGTCAGAAAGGGTTCACCAAATCAATGGCTTCCGTCAGCGCCAGACGAGTGTACGACACGACGCTTGCGACCCTCGAAACCGATGAACAATCGGCGCGGCGGATAGCCGACCTGTTTGCCGAGGGCTACGCCGCCGACCAGGTGGCCGTCAGCGTGGCGGATTCTGGACAGGGCAATTGGCGAGTGACTTTTTATTTTAGTTTCCCGGTTGACCGGGGAACGGTAAGTGACCTGGCAGCGGTCACCGGCGGAATCGTAGGGCCCACGCTGAGCTTTGAGCGCGTCGCGGCAAAGGATTGGGTGCGCGAGAGCCTCGCCGGATTGCAGCCGGTCCAAGCCGGCCGATTTATCGTTCACGGCGCGCACGACCGCGCGCGCGTTCCCGGCAACCGCATCGGCATTGAGATCGAGGCGTCACTCGCCTTCGGCACCGGGCATCACGGTACCACCCGCGGCTGTCTCTTGGCGCTCGACCGCATATGCAACCCGCGGCCGCGCGCGCCTGTTCATCGTCATCCTGAGGCGCGAGCGAAGCGAGCCTCGACGGATGCCGGCCGAGGCTTCCGCGCCGTCACCCCAGCCGAAATCGGACTTACCCGATTTCGGAATTCAAGCGCCAAGTCGGCAACGGCCGACTTGGTTGGCTCGTCGCCATGCGCCGGGCACGTCAGGGTGACGGGACATAGGCCGCGCATTCTCGACCTCGGCACCGGCAGCGGCGTGCTCGCCATTGCCGCCGCCCGCGCGCTGCGGCGGCGCGTGCTCGCCACCGACCTCGACGCCGAGGCGGTGCGTGTCGCGCGCGCAAATACCGGGCTCAACGGCGTTGCCTCGCTGATCGAAGTTGCGAAGGCGGACGGCGTAGCGAGTCAAAGCGTGCGCGCGCGGGCGCCGTTCGACCTCGTCTTCGCCAATATCCTGCTCGGGCCGCTGCAACGGCTGGCCGCGCCGCTGACAAAACTCACCGCCCCCGGCGCCCGCGTCATCCTCTCCGGCTTGCTGCCATCGCAGGCCAACGCCGCGCTCGCCGCCTATCGCGCGCTGGCGCTCGAACGACGCATCGAGCTGGGCGGCTGGACGACGCTCGTGCTGGTGCGCCGCACCCGGCCGCGCCGCACCGTTGCCCGCCGCCGCCGCGGCTCATAAATTGCCCCGCATGTTCGAGGCGCATTTTCAGTCGTTCGAGGACCGCGGCGAACGCGGCGCCGGCGCGGCGCGGCTTGCGGCGCTGCGCGCGGAATTGGCGCGGCGCGGGCTCGACGGCTTCATCGTGCCGCGCGCCGACCGCTATCAGAACGAATACGTGCCGCCCTGCGCCGAGCGGCTTGCCTGGCTCACCGGTTTCACCGGCTCCGCGGGCGTCGCCATCGTGCTCGCCGATCGCGCGGCGATTTTCGCCGACGGCCGCTATCGGGTGCAGGTCGCCGAGGAAGTCGACGGCGCGATTTTCGCGGTCGAGCATCTGGTCGAGCGCCCGCCGCCGGCCTGGATCGAAGCCAACCTGCCGGCGGGCAAGAAGCTCGGCTATTCGCCCTGGCTGCACACGGTCGACGGCGCCGAGCAGCTTGCCAAGGCCTGCACGGCAGCCGGCGGAACCCTCGTGCCGGCCGCCGACAATCCCATCGATGCGATTTGGACCGCAAGGCCGGCGCCGCCGCTCGGCGCCGTCGTTGTGCACGAGCTGCGCTATGCCGGCGAGGATGCGCAACAAAAAGTCGCGCGCGTTCGCGCGGAGCTGGGAAAATTCTCCGCCGACGCGCTCGTTGTGTCGGACCCGCACGCCGTCTCCTGGCTGTTCAACATCCGCGGCAGCGATATTCCGCACACGCCGGCGGTGCTTGCCTTCGCCATGGTGCCGAAAGAAGGCCGGCCCGCGCTCTACGTCGATTCCCGCAAGCTCAACAACGATATCCGTCATCGCCTCGAAGAACTCGCCGCGGTGCGCGGCGCGAACGATTTCGAGCGCGACCTCGCCGCGCTCGGCGGCGAGCAACGCGCGGTACGCCTCGATCCGGCCAGCTGCGCCGAGGCGATCGCGCGCATCGTTGCGGAGAACGGCGGCAAGATTCTGCGCGGCGGCGATCCGATCGCGCCGATGAAGGCGGTGAAAAACGCAGCCGAGATCGCCGGCGCGCGCGCCGCGCAGATGCGCGACGGCGCGGCGGTGACGCGTTTCTTGGCCTGGTTCGACCGGGAAACGCCGTCCGGGCGATTGACCGAAATCGACGCGGTCGAGGCGCTGGAGAGTTTTCGCCGCGACACCGGCCTATTGAAAGACGTGTCCTTCCCCACCATCGCCGGCGCCGGCCCCGACGGCGCCATCGTGCATTACCGCGTTACCCGCAAGAGCAATCGCCGTATCGCGCCGGGACCGGCCGGCGAGCTATTTTTGATCGATTCCGGCGGCCAATACGAAGACGGCACCACCGACATCACGCGCACGGTCGCCGTCGGCGCGCCGACCGACGAGTTTCGCAAAAATTTCACGCTCGTGCTCAAGGGCCATATCGCCATTGCGCGCGCGGTGTTTCCGGACGGCACCACCGGCGCGCAGCTCGACACGCTGGCGCGGCAATTCCTCTGGCGCGCCGGACTCGATTTCGACCACGGCACCGGCCACGGCGTCGGCGCCTATCTCTCGGTGCACGAGGGGCCGGGGCGCATCTCCAAGCTCGGCAGCGCGCCGCTCAAGCGTGGCATGATCCTGTCCAACGAGCCCGGCTATTACCGCACCGGCGCCTACGGCATTCGCATCGAAAACCTGATTCTGGTGACGGAGGCCGCGCCCGTCGCCGACGCGGAAAAATCGCTCAACGCCTTCGAGACGCTCACCCTCGCCCCGATCGACCGTCGCCTCGTCGAGCCGGCGATGATGAGCGACGAGGAGATCACCTGGCTCGACGCCTATCACGCGCGCGTGCGCGATGGTCTCGCTCTCCTTGTCGATGCGCCGACACGCGAATGGCTCACCGCGGCGACGGCGCCGCTGGCGTTGTGATTTTTGTCAGATCGGCACTGAATGTAACCGTCATCTTGAGGTCGCCGCGGCACGACCCTCGAAGGATGCGGCCCGAACACCAATCGAAATCGGGCAAGCTCGATTTCGAAGCTTTTGTTAGTGCCCAAGTCGGCTAGAGCCGACTTGGGTGCCGTCGCCCTTCGAGGCTCCCCCGATCAAATCGGGGGTCGCGCCTCAGGTGACGGAACGAGAGCGTCGGGAACTTTTTGCTGTTGCCGACGTTTTTTTGCCGGGTTGGCCAAGGAGCGAGGATACGTCATGCTCTCAACGATTCTGATCATCGTTCTGATTTTGCTGCTAATCGGCGCCTTGCCGACATGGCCGTACAGTACCGGCTGGGGCTACTATCCCGGCGGCGGCGTCGGCCTCATCCTGATCATCGTGATCATTCTTGTCTTAGCGGGACGGCTCTGAACTGCGAGGCTGCGCAGCCGGAAGCCGGTCGGAACGCGCCTCAGCGCGTGAGCTTTACCCACTCGTCTTCGGTCAAGATCGTCACGCCGAACTCCTTGGCCTTGCCGAGCTTGGAGCCGGCGCCGGGCCCGGCCACCACGTAGTCGGTCTTTTTCGAGACTGAGCCGGAGACTTTCGCGCCCAGGCGCTCGGCCGAGGCCTTGGCCTCCTCGCGGGTCATCTTTTCCAGCGTGCCGGTGAACACCACGGTCTTGCCGGCGATCGCCGAATCGGTGCGCGGCTTCTCGGCGTCGCCGATACGCACCTGCGCGGCGAGGCGTTCGATGCGCCGGCGGTTATGCGCCTCGGCAAAGTAATCGCGCAGGCTCTCGATCACCGTATCGCCGATCTGATCGAGCGCGTCCATCTCCTCCTCGGTTTCCCCATCGCAATCGGCGAGCTTGCGGCAGGCTTCGTGGAAGGCGTCCCAGGTGCCATAGCCGCGCGCCAATGCCACGGCCGTCGTTTCGCCGACGTGGCGGATGCCGAGCGCGTAGATGAACCGTTCCAGCGAAATCTCGCGCCGCGCCTCGATGGCGTTGAACAGGTTGCGCACCGAGGTCTCGCCGAAACCCTCGACCTGTTCGAGATGGATTTTGCCGTTGCGCTCGCGCAGCGTGAAAATATCGGCCGGCTCGTTGAGCCAGCCCTGCTCGTGAAAAAATTCGATCTGTTTCTCGCCCAAGCCGTCGATGTCGAAGGCGCGGCGGGAAACGAAGTGTTTCAGATGCTCGACGACGTAATACGGGCAGGCGAACTCGCCGCTGCAGCGCGCGACCGCGCCCTCTTCTCCGGTTGCGGTTTTGTCGCGCACGACGTCGGTATGCAGGTGGCACGGACATTTTTTGGGAAACTCGTAGGGTTTTGCGCCGCGCGGCCGCTTCTCCGGCACGATTCCGAGCACCTGGGGAATGACATCGCCGGCCCTTTGAATTTGCACCGTATCGCCGATGCGGACATCGAGCCGGGCGACCTCGCCGGGGTTGTGCAGCGTTGCGTTCTGCACCACCACGCCGCCCACCGTCACCGGCTCGAGCTTGGCGACCGGAGTGAGCGCGCCGGTGCGGCCGACCTGAATCTCGATGTCCTTGACGATTGTCGTCGCCTTCTCGGCCGGGAATTTGTGCGCAATCGCCCAGCGCGGCGAGCGCGACACGAAGCCGAGCCGCTCCTGCCAGTCGAGGCGGTCGACCTTGTAGACCACACCGTCGATGTCATAATCGAGGCTGCCGCGCTGCGCCTCGATCTCGCGATGAAATCGCAGCAGTTCCTCGACCGAGCGGCACATTCTGGTCAGCGGATTGGTCTTGAAGCCGCATGAGGCAAACCACTTGATCATGCCGGACTGCGTGCCGGCCGGCATCGCGCTCATCTCGCCCCAGGCATAGGCGAAGAAGCCGAGCGGCCGCGACGCCGTGATCGTCGGGTCGAGCTGACGCAACGAGCCGGCCGCGGTGTTGCGCGGATTGACATAGAGCTGCTTGCCGGCCTCCGCTTGCTTGCGGTTAAGTTCGAGGAACGCAGCCTTGGTCATGTAGACTTCGCCGCGCACCTCGCACACAGCGGGCACGCCGCGGCCCTTGAGCCGGTGCGGGATGTCCGCCAGCGTTTTCACATTGGCGGTGACGTCCTCGCCCTCGGCTCCATCGCCGCGCGTCGCGCCGGTGACCAGCGCGCCGTCCTCGTAGCGCAGCGACATCGACAGGCCGTCGATCTTGGGCTCGGCGGAAAAGACGATCTCCTCGTCGTCCGGCAGCCGCAGGAATCGGCGGATGCGGCCGGCAAAATCGACGACGTCGGCTTCGGCGAACGCATTGTCGAGCGAGAGCATCGGCACCGCGTGCCGGACCTTGGCGAAGCGCACCGACGGCGCCGCGCCGACATGCTGAGTCAGGCTTTCCGCCGTGCGCAATTGCGGAAATCGCGCTTCGATCGCGCCATAGCGCCGCCGCAGCGCGTCGTAGGCCGCATCCGAAACGCTGGGCGCGTCGTCCTGATAATAGCGCCGGTCGTGCTCGGCGATCTCGGCGGCGAGCCGGACGTGCTCGGCCTTGGCCTGTTTTTCGGTGAGATCGTCGACGGGCGTCTTTGATGTATCTTTTGATGCCATACTATTCGTCATTCCGGGGCCGGCCCACCGGGTCCGGCCTTCGGCCAGCCCGATGGCAGGCTCCGCCCGAAGCCCGGAATCCATAATCACAGGTCGCGGGTGCTGTGTACTACGTTTATATAACGGCCAGCCGCAAACATGGCACCTTATACGTTGGGGTGACCAACGATCCCATTCGCCGCGCTTACGAACACCGGACGGACGCGGTCAAAGGCTTTACCTCCCGCTATCGTATCCACCTCCTCGTCTGGTTCGAATATTACGATGATCCCCTGACCGCGATCGCCCGCGAAAAGGAGATTAAGAAATGGCGGCGCGAATGGAAGATCAATTTGACCGAGAACGCAAACCCAGAATGGGTTGATCTATTTGAGTCACTTGCTCGTTAGACTGAGGTTATGGATTCCAGGCTCGCCGCTGCGCGACGCCCCGGAATGACGACTACCCCGCCGCGGGAATGTCGTCAGGAACTTCGCCTCCTTGCGCCGATCTTTCAGCTTCAACCGTAGTGACGCGTCCGGCGCGGTTGCCTGACTGTCCCGCGCCTATCCATTGTTCAGCGCGACGTACCCGATTCCATCGTGCTTGATCTATCCGGCGCGAATCCTGTTTCCGGCGCTTCGGGTGCCGATTGGTTGAGTCACTTGCCCGCTAGACCGGGGCTATAGATTCCGGGCTCGCCGCTGCGCGGCGCCCCGGAATGACGCTAACCCGCCGCCGCGCGGATCAGGCGTTCGGCGGCGGCGCGGGCTTCGGCGGTGATTTCGGCGCCGGCCAACATGCGTGCTATTTCTTCTCTACGCCGGTCATCTTCAAGTTCGAGGATGCGGGTGACGACCCGCTTGCCGTTGCCGAGCGCGCCCTTGGTGATGAGGTAATGGCGGTCGGCGCGCGCCGCCACCTGCGGGGCGTGCGTCACCGCGATCACCTGCACGCCCGACGCAAGGCGGGCGAGCCGCACGCCGATTGCGTCGGCCACGGCGCCGCCGGCGCGGGTGTCGATCTCGTCGAAGATCAGCGTCGGCGCCGAGCCGCGATCGGCGAGCGCCACTTTGAGCGCGAGCAGGAAGCGCGCCAGTTCGCCGCCGGAGGCGATTTTCATCAGCGGCCCCGGCCGCGTGCCGGGATTGGTGCACACCCAGAATTCGACCCGATCGATGCCCTCCGGCCCCTCGTCCGCTGCGGCGATCTCGGTGGAGAAGCGGGCGCGGTCGAGCTTGAGCGGCTTTAATTCCGCGTTGACCGCCTTGTCGAGCGCGGCAGCGGCGCGGCGGCGCTGCGCCGACAGCTTCTGCGACGCCTCGCGGTAACGCCCAGCGGCAGCTTGCGCCTCGCGTTGCAGCGCCGCGAGCCGCTCGGCGCCGGCATCGATCAGCGCCAGATCGTTCGCGTAGCGGCCTCCGAGCGCGTCGAGCTCATCGACCGGCACGTTGTACTTGCGCCCGGCGGCGCGCAGCGCGAACAGCCGCTCTTCGATCCGTTCGAGTTCCTTCGGATCGTATTCGGCAACGCGCAGCGCCGCTTCGAGATGCGCGCGCGCGTCTTCCAATGCGGCGAGCGCGGCGTCGATCGCTTTCACCGCCGGCTCGATCAGCGCCGGCGCCTGCGCGGCGCGGCGCTCCAGCCGCCGCAGCGCGGTCGCGAGCGGCGGCACCGGAGACTGCGGACCGCCGACGCTCTCGTGCGTAGATCGCAAATCCTCGGCGACTTTTTCCGCCTGCATCATGGCGGCGCGCCGCTCGGCAAGCGAAGACTCCTCGCCGGCCTGCGGCGCGAGACGGCTCAGTTCATCGACGGCATGCCGGAGCCATTCCGCCTCGCGGCTCAAGCGCTCGACCTCGGCACGATGCTCCGTCACGGCCGCTTCGCGCGCGCGCCGCTCGCCCCACAGCCGCGCCACTTCCGCGGTCTCGTCCTCGATGCCGCCGTAGACGTCGAGCAGCGCGCGGTGGCTGGCCGCGTCGACAAAGGCGCGCTCGTCGTGCTGGCCGTGGATCTCGACCAAAGCCGCGCCGAGCGCGCGCAACACCTGCACGCTCACCGGCTGATCGTTGACGAAGGCGCGAGTGCGGCCATCGGCGAATTGCACGCGCCGCACGATCAATTCGTCTTCTCCGCCAAGGTCGTTTTCGGCGAGCACGCGCCGTGCCGGATGGTCTGCCGCAAGCTCGAACGCGGCAGTGACTTGGCCGTGCTCCGTCCCGGCGCGCACCAAAGCCGCCTCGCCGCGGGCGCCGAGTGCAAGCGCAAAGGCATCGAGCAGGATCGATTTGCCGGCGCCGGTCTCGCCGGTGAGCGCGGCAAGCCCGGAGCCGAAATCGATGTCCAGCCGGTCGATCAGAACGATGTCGCGAATGGAGAGGCGGGCCAGCATCGGAGAACGGATGACGGATGACGGATGACGGATGACGGACGACGGATGACGGATGATATTCTTGATTCTCTATTCTGTCGTCCGTCCTCTGTCGTCCGTCGTCCGCTTTCAGCCCATTCCGAGCTTCCTGAATGCGCGGCTGATCCAGGAAGCCTTGTTCTCGTTCGGCGCGCCGCCGGCGCCTTTGAGGAGATTATACGCGTCCTTGTACCAGGGACTGTCCGGGAAATTGTGGCCGAGCACCGCCGCCGCAGTCTGCGCCTCGTCGATGATGCCGAGCGCAACGTAAGCTTCGGTCAGCCGCTCCAGCGCTTCCTCGACTTCGCGCGTGGTCTGGTACTGCGTCACAACCACCTTGAAGCGGTTGATCGCGCCCAAGAAGTCGCGTTTTTGCAAATAGAACCGACCGATCGCCATCTCCTGGCCGGCGAGCTGGTCCCTCGCCATCTCGATTTTTTTCTTGGCGGCGAGGACATATTCGCTGTCCGGATACTTGTGCACCACCTCTTCGAAGGCGCCGATCGCCTTCTGCGCCCGCTCCTGGTCGCGCGAGACGTCGAGAATCTGATCGTAGTAGGAGGAGCCGATCAAGTATTGGGCATAGGCCGCGTCGGGGCTGGCGGGATGCAGCGTCACGTAGCGTTTCGCGGCATTGATGCAATCGTCGTATTGCCCCGCCTGATAGTTGCTGTAGGCATTCATCAGAAGCGCTTTGCGCGCCCAATCCGAATACGGATTCTCGCGGTCGACCTGATCGAATTTCTTTGCCGCCGCCTTGTAGTCCTGCTTGTCGTTGAGCAGGAAAAGTCCCTCGTTATACAGCCTGTCGGCCGGCGTATCCGGGACGTAATCCGCGTCCTTATGGAACAGGCTGCAGCCCATGAGCGGCGCGGCGACCAGCGCCAGCGCCAAGCAGCCCGCCAGCGCGCGCAGCTTGCAACCGGATCGTCCCGATCCTCGTACTCGCAGCATCATGAGCGTGATTTACGTTCCGGTCCCCGCCAATGCGTCCGCCCGATGTCGCGCGCCCCGAGCGCCCGCGGCGGATGCACTATAGCCCCATGCAGGATTGCCAGTATGGCCGACAATCGGCCCGGATTAAGGCGGAAAAGTTAAGCAATTCAAGAGACGTCCGGCCCGTAAGCCGGCGCCGCGAAGCCGGCTGCGAGATCGGCGTGACCGCGCGCGCGACGAGCGGGCTGCGGCAACTCGACGTAGGTCCAAGCTTTCGGATCGGCCATCAACGCCGTGAGCACGGCGTGATTGAGCTTGTGTCCGCCGCGCACCGAGCGATAGGCGCCAAGGAGCGGCGCGCCTGCCAGCGCCAGATCGCCGATGGCATCGACCGCCTTATGGCGCACGAACTCATCGGCAAAGCGCATGCCCTCCGGATTGAGGACACGGTCTTCGGCGACGACAACCGTATTCTCGAACGAGGCACCGAGCGCATAGCCTGCGCTCCACAGCTTTGCCACGTCGCGCATGAAGCCGAAGGTTCGCGCCCGCGCCAGTTCACGGCGAAAAACATTCGGCGCCACATCGACGGCGCATGACTGCCGTCCGATCAGCGGGTGATCGAATTCGATTTCGGCTTCGATCCGCAGGCCGCGCAAGTGCGGCCGCAACTCGCCATAGCAGCCGTTTTTGCCGACCCGCACCGGCTTGAGCACCTGAATGTAGCGCCGCGCCGCCGTCTGGGGAGCGATGCCGACCTGGTCGATCGCAGCGACGAAGGGCGCAGCGCTGCCGTCCATGATGGGCACTTCCGCACCGTCGACCTCAACGATGGCGTTATCGATCCCGAGGCCGCGCAATGCCGCCAGCACGTGTTCGGTCGTCGAGACGGCCGGTCCGCTTTGATCGCCAAGCACCGTGGCGAATTCAGTCGCCGTCACCGAGCGATAATTGGCTTTGCATTCGCGATCTTCGCGGCCGTCGATCCCGCAGCGCAAGAATACGATTCCGGTATCGGGTTCGGCTGGATGCAAGGTCAGGGTGACGGGCGAACCGGAGTGGACGCCAATCCCGGTCACAGTCGCCCGATCACGCAGGGTTGTCTGCCTGCTGGCGTGCAAGCCCCAGTTCATGCCTTTGTCCCACACCCCATGGCCGCGTTGCGCGAACACAATCGCGACCGACCCGGTCTCGAAGGGAATGCAGGTCCGTCTGTCGTTTTCGGGAAGGTCCACTGGGACCGCCAAAACTCCGTTCCCCGACATAACCCCTCTGACAGGCTAGACATTAATGGCGGAGCGCCTCCGGGCCAACTCACGCTTTCTTACCGACTGTTACCATCTTGTGGCCGCACTCTTGTCGGCAAGGCGCCGTAAAAAGCCCGCCTCATGCGCAGGCCGCACCGACGGGGCGAGCCCAATGACGCCCGCTGCCGCGGCCGACGTTGGACTGCGACGCGTCCGAGGCCCCAGCTAAAGCGACGGAGATTCAGTCGCTTGGTTCGTATCACGCTACCGCCCGGAGCGGCCCGGCGGCCAATGCCGGGGCGCCTTGGCGATGGTCGAGCGCAGTCTTGGTACAGGCATCAATGCGCTTGCCTGCGCAGGAATGCGGGAATTTCAAGCTGATCCTGCTCGTCCGGGTTATGCACAGGAGCCTGGTTATGCACAGGAGTCTGTCGTCCGTGCTGATCGAGTCCCTGTGGCGCGGCCCGTTTGGCATACTCGGAGACCGGTTCCGGACGCGGTTCGGACGGACGCGGCATCGGACGTCCGCTTAGCCGCTCGGCCGATTGCGGCGCAGCTTGCGGCATCCGCGCGGCCGGCGACTCGCCTTCCTTGACCTGTTCACGGCGTCCGAGGCCCACGGACGCCAATCGTTCCAACAGAGATTTGCGCCGTCCCGGATGTTCCTCCTGCGGCAGCTCGCCGCGCCGGGCGCGAATCTCATTCTGCGCCGGAACCGGCAGCTCATCGAGCCGCGGCATGCGCGGAGCACGCTGCGGCAGCCGCTCCGGCTGCGGCGGGATGAACTCCTCGGCCTCCTGCGTCTCTTGCCCGCTCGCAGCGGTATCGAGGAACAGCGAGGGCTTAAGCGCAAGCGGACGGATGCTGACGTATTCGACCGCCGCCGCGATCGCCGCCTTGGCCGCCGATTCAATCGAGGCGTTGACCGAAGCTGGGGGGGCAGCCGGAATGGGCATCGGCGAGCGCACCGGCTGCGGCGTGGCTACCGGCTGTGCCGGCTCGGCCCGCTCGATGCGCTCGGCGATCCGTTGATTGTCCGCCCGGAGCCGCGTCGCGAGTTCGGCGATGCGCGCCTCGGCGGCGGCCGGCGCAGACCGCTGCGCCGCAGCCTGGTCAATTCCGGTCGCCACCACCGACACGCGGATGATGCCGTCAAGTCCCTCGTCGAAGGTCGCGCCGACGATGATGTTGGCATCCTGATCGACTTCTTCGCGGATGCGGGTGGCCGCCTCGTCGACCTCGTACAGCGTAAGGTCACGGCCGCCGGTGATGGAAATGAGCAATCCTCTCGCTCCCTTCATCGAAGCATCGTCGATCAACGGATTGGAGATCGCCGCCTCGGCGGCCGTGATCGCCCGCTTCTCGCCCTCGGCCTCGCCGGTGCCCATCATCGCCTTGCCCATCTCGCGCATGACCGCGCGGACATCGGCGAAGTCGAGGTTGATCAGGCCTTCCTTGACCATCAGGTCGGTGATGCAGGCGACACCGGAATAGAGCACCTGGTCGGCCATGGCGAAAGCGTCGGCAAATGTCGTCTTCTCGTTCGCCACGCGAAACAGATTCTGGTTGGGGATGATGAGCAGCGTGTCGACGCACTTATGCAGTTCGGCAATGCCGCCGTCGGCGACGCGCATCCGGCGCTGGCCTTCGAAATGGAACGGCTTGGTGACCACGCCGACGGTGAGGATGCCGGCCTCGCGCGCCACCTTGGCGATGATCGGCGCGGCGCCGGTGCCGGTGCCGCCGCCCATGCCGGCGGTGACGAATACCATGTGCGCGCCGGACAGGTGATCGCGTATTTCGTCGATGACCTCTTCGGCGGCGGCGCGGCCGACGTCGGGCTGCGAGCCAGCGCCAAGCCCTTCCGTCACCTGCACGCCCATCTGGATGATGCGTTCGGCTTTCGACGTCGTGAGCGCTTGGGCATCGGTATTGGCGACCACGAAATCGACGCCCTGCAAGCCGGCCGTGATCATGTTGTTGACGGCGTTGCCGCCGGCGCCGCCGACGCCGAACACGGTAATGCGCGGCTTCAGCTCACGGATGTCGGGGATATTCAGATTGATGGTCATATTTGCCTCTTCTTCCTCGCGCGGGCGTAGTCCACGCCCGGCCCCGGCCGGTCCGCCACCGGCCGCTGTGTGTCTCTAGCTTGCGATCTGGGGGCCATCAGAAGCTCTCGCGAAGCCATTGTCCGACCCGGGCGAAATAGCCGCCCGTGCCGTTCATTACTTGCCGCTTGCGCCGCTGCCCGAAATGTTCGAGATGCGCCGATTGCGGGTAAACCAAAAGACCTGCAGCCACCGCGAAGGCCGCCCCTTTGGCGGCGTCCGGCAACGCGGAAATGCCGAGCGGCCGGCCGATGCGCACCGGCCGGTCGAGAATGCGCGCGGCAAGATCGGGCAACCCGGCGAGCTGGGCAGCCCCGCCGGTGAGAATCACGTGGCCGCGCCGCTCGGCCGCGAACGGCGAGGCGGCGAGCCGGTCGCGCACCATTTCGAGGATTTCCTCGACGCGCGGCTTGATGATGTGCACCAGCGTCGCTCGCGACACGAATTGCGCCGCTTCGCGCTCGTCGCCGCCGATCGGTGGCACCGTGATCATGTCGCGTTCGTCCAATCCGCCGATCAGAACACTGCCATAAAGCGTTTTGATTCGCTCGGCGTCGGCGACGCGGGCGTTCAGTCCGCGCGCAATGTCGGTGGTGACGTGATGGCCGCCGAGCGCAAAACCTTCCAGGTGAACGAGGCGGCCGTTCAAAAATACCGCCATCGTTGTGGTGCCGGCGCCGAGGTCGACGACTGCGGCGCCGAGATCCGCCTCGTCGTCGGCAAGAACGGCGAGCCCGGCGACATATGGACTGGCGACCATGGCCTCGACGGCGAGATGGCAGCGTTCGACCGCGAGCATCAGATTGCGGGCCACCGCGATATCGGTCGTGGCGACGTGCATGTCGACACCGAAGCGGCTCCCCAGCATGCCGCGCGGGTCGCGGATGCCGTCGGCGCCGTCGATCGAATAACCGACCGGCAGCGAGTGCAGCACGGCGCGGCCGTCGCGCAGCGAATGCCGGCTGCCGGCCGCAAGCACGCGCGCGATGTCGTTCTCGGAAACGGCGGAGCCGACGACGTCGATGTCGGCGGCAAACAACTCGCTGGCAAGGCGGCCCGCCGATATCGACAGCACCACCGATTCGATCTCGACCGAGGCCATTTGCTCGGCGGCATCGACGGCCAGCCGGATGGCCTCCTCGGCTTGCGCCAGATTGACGACGCCTCCGGCCTTCATGCCGCGCGCGCCGGTATGGCCGAAGCCGACCACCTCGACGGCGTGGCTGCGTCGGGTCAAGACCTGTTGCGGCGGATGCGGCCGCAGACGCGCGATCAGGCAGGCGACCTTGCTCGAGCCGATATCGAGCGCCGCGACCAGCGCGCTCCGTCGCGGCGAGATCGGCTTCATCTTCGGCGTCAGACCGTAATGGAGGGCATTCATGCGTCGCCCCCCTTCTTCTTTTTGCTGTTTTTGAGCGACTCCTCTCGCGCTTGCGCGGCGGCGTCGGACAGACGCACCGTGACGCGATCGGGCAAGCGCAAATCGACGATCGTGATGTCGCGCGACAGGAGCTTTTTCTCCCGGTCGAGTGCGACCAAGCGGCCCAACGCGGCCGCCGGATTGTTCTCCGGCAGCTCGACGTCGATGCCGTTCGTCAGCAATAGATCCCAGCGCCGTTGCGCCACCAGGACCGATGCGCGCACCCGAGAGGCAATGTCGGAGTATAGATCGAGAATATCCAGAAAACCCCTGGCCCGCCGCTGCGCGCCTTTGCCGACCACGAACGGCAAGCCGAGATAACGGCGCTCGACAAACGGCTCGAGCACCGTGCCGTCGGCGGCGATGACGCTGACGCGGCCATTCTTCTGCCAAAGCGCGAAGGCATGGCGCTCGGTGATCGTAATCTGCAGGCGGTCGGGATAAAGCTTGAGCACAGCCGCGTCGGTAATCCAGGGATTCTCCAGCAGACGCGTGCGCGCCGCGACGGCATCGAGAAACAAAAGCGAGGCGCGGCCGGTCACGCCGGCGGTGGTCAGAATCTCTTCGCGGCTGACTTCTTTCTCGCCAGATAGCGATACCTCGGCAATGCGAAAGCCGAGCGAATTTGCCGCCGCGTCGCGCGCATTCTTGGCCCAATCGATCAGTGCGGGCAGATGCTGACCCTTGACGACGCCGTAACCCAGCGCAGACGCGAGCAGCAGGACGGAGGCGGCGATTCCGACTCCCCGCGGCGGCGGCAGGCGCACGATCTTTGCGGCCCAGCGTCCGCACCGCCGCCAAGCGTCGCTCACCCAAGCCGGCAGCCGAGGCTGCAGTTCGGATCGCAGCCAGACCGGCAGCCGAATGCGAACGCGGCCGCGATCACGGCGGGCGCGCGTCTGCCTCGGCTCGTCAATTGGCGCGCCGACCCGTTCCCCAGCTGCAAGCCTCGACCGCATCAGCGGTTGGTCGAGGCGTCCTCCACCATCCATCGCACCAGCTCATCGAACGTGATGCCAGCGTATGCGGCAAGCTCCGGCACGAGCGAGGTCTCGGTCATGCCCGGCTGTGTATTGACTTCAAGACAAACGAGCTCACCCGTCCCCCGATCGTCGTAGCGAAAGTCCGCGCGGCTCACGCCGCGGCAGCCGAGCGCGTTATGGGCAGCCAAAGCGAGTCTGCGGACCTCCTGGTAAACATTTGGTAAAATTGGCGCCGGGAGGACGTGTTTTGAGCCGCCCGCCGCGTACTTTGCCTCGTAATCGTAAAAACGGGTCGCCGGCACGATCTCGATGACGTCGAGCGCGCGGTCGCCGAGTACCGCGCAGGTGAGCTCCTTCCCCGGGATGTAGCGCTCGATCATGACCGTATCTCCGAACGGCCAATCGTCGCGATAAAGCTCCTGCGGCGGGTGCGGATGCGCCTCGGTAACGATAAAGACGCCGACGCTTGAGCCCTCCGCGACCGGCTTGATCACGTAGGGCGGCGGCATGAGATGGCGTTTCGCAGCTTCCTGCCGCGGCGCCAGGAGGTCCTCGGCAACCGGTACGCCGGCGGCGCGGAACAGCGTTTTGGCGTAATCCTTGCGCATCGCGAGCGCGGAGGCCAAGACGCCGGAATGGCTGTAAGGGATGCCGAGAATCTCCAGAAGGCCTTGCAGCGTGCCGTCCTCGCCGGGCCGGCCGTGCAGCACATTGAGCGCGACATCGGGCTTGGCGGCAGTGAGCGCCGCAGCGACCTGCGGGGTTACGTCAATTGGCGTCACGCGATAGCCGAGACGCCTAAGCGCATCGGCGCAAGCTTGGCCCGAGCGCAGCGAGACCTCGCGCTCGGCCGACCAACCTCCCATCAGAACGGCGACGTGCTTGGTCATTGGTCAGGTTCCACCTCGGCCGGTTCGCCTGATTCGCGTCAGCCCCCAATAGAATCGACAATTGCCGAAACGTCGAGTGGCGCCGCGTCATTGGGCCTCTCAATAGCGGCCTTGTATTGCACCGCCGAATTTCGGCAGGCATGGTGACGACATGACGGTCCGAATTTTGGCAGCGGCGATGCTCCTCATGCTGGCGAGCGCAAGCTTGCGCGCGGCCGAGCCGGAAATTCCGCCGGCCGTGGGGCTCAGCGCGAGCGCGGCGAAGGAGCGGGCAGCGCTTTTTGCGGCACTCGCGGCAACGAAAAGCGACGCGGAAGCACGCAAGGTCGACGACCGAATTTGGGCGTTCTGGCGAAGCTTTGCCGACGACGAATCGCGGCAATTGCTCGAAGAGTCGCGGCAGGCGCAACTGCGTTTCGATTACGGCGAAGCGCTCATTTACATGAATGGATTGGTCAAGCACGCGCCGCAATTCGCCGAAGGCTGGAACCGGCTCGCCTATGTGTATTTTCTCGCCGGACGGTACGACGACTCGCTCAAGGCGATTGACCGCGTTCTCGAGCTTGAACCGATGCATTACGCAGCGCTCGCCGGCAAAGGCATCATCCTCATTCAGCAGGGCAACGTGGATGAGGCGCAGACGCCGCTCAAACGCGCGCTGGCGATCGATCCCTGGCTGAAGGAGCGAAACTTGATCCTCAACGAGGCCGGCCAGAAGCCTTGAACGCCGCTGCGCGCTCATTCCACGCCGATCCGCTCGATCTCCCATTCCAGCTCGACGCCTGAATTTTCTTTCACGCGGCGACGCAACGTCTCGCCCAGAGTTTCGATGTCGGCGGCGGTGGCATTGCCGAGATTGATCAAAAAATTGCAGTGCATTTCCGAGACCTGCGCGTCGCCGATGCGCAAACCGCGGCAGCCGGCGGCGGCGATGAGCTCCCAGGCCTTGCGGCCCGGCGGATTTTTAAACGTGGAGCCGCCGGTGCGGCTCTTGATCGGCTGCGTCGCCTCGCGCGATTCGGTGATCCGATCCATCTCGGCCGCGATGGCGGTCGGATCGCCGCGTTCGCCGCGGAAGGTAGCCTGCGTGAAAATGTAATCGTCCGGCGCGCCGCAATGTCGATAGGCAAAGCCCATGTCGGCATTGCTCAACGCGTGGATGCGGCCGTGCCGATCGACCGCGCGCGCTTCGATGAGCGCGTCCTTGGTCTCGCGGCCATAGGCGCCCCCATTCATGCGCAACGCGCCGCCGATGGCGCCGGGAATTCCGCGCAGGAACGACAACCCGGCAATACCGGCCTCCTGCGCCGCGCGGGCGACCTTCACATCGGGCACAGCGGCGCCGGCGCGCACTGTAAGGTCCTCGATCTCGACCTCGCCGAAGCCGCGACCGAGTCTGACCACCGCGCCCCGCACGCCGCCGTCGCGCACGATGAGATTGGAGCCAAGGCCGATAATGGTGACTGGAATTTCGGCCGGCAGATTGGCCAGAAAACTGCAGAGATCGGCTTCGTCCTCCGGCATGAACAAGACCTGCGCCGGTCCGCCGACGCGAAACCAGGTCAACCCGGCGAGCGACTGGTTGGTCAGCAGCCGGCCGCGCAACGCCGGCATCTTCGATTTCAGATCGGCGACGATGTCGGGAAAACTCATGCTGCCGCTCCCGCGAGCGAGTCGAGCCACGCCGCCAGTACGGTGCGTCCAACCTCACGCAAAGCCGGGCCAAGGGTGCGCGCCTCTTCCCGCAGCTTACGCGGATCGATGCCCGCCTTGCCGAGTTCAACGGTGTGGCCGACCAGCCAGGCCTCAAACCGCGCCGGCTCCGTCTCCAGATGAAATTGCAAAGCGAGCTGCGTTGGCGTGCGGGCGAAGGCTTGCACCGGACAATGCGCCGTCCACGCGAGCCTTTGGCACCCGGCCGGCAAGTCGCAATTATCGCCGTGCCAGTGCAGTACCGGCGAGTTAGCGAGCGGCGCCAGGATCGATGCTTGACCCGCCTCGGTCAACGTCAACGACGCATAGCCGATCTCTTTGGCGGGGCTTGGCGCCACGCGCGCGCCGAGCGCCGCCGCCATCATCTGCGCGCCGAGGCAGATGCCGAGGATCGGCTTGTTCGCGGCGATGCGAGCGGCAATCGCGGCAATTTCGTCGGCGATAAAGGGATATGTCGCGCGCTCATAGACACCGATGGGACCGCCCAGCACGATGACCAAGTCGGGTGCACCCAGAGTCGCGGCGTCGAAGGGTTCGATGCCTGCGGCATGATAGCGGACCTCGTATCCGCGGGCCGAGACCAACGGGCCCAAAAGTCCGAGGTCCTCAAAGGCAACATGGCGAACGGCAAGGCATGTCTTAGTCATGACGGTCGTGATGGTACCGAACCCGGTCGTCAGGTCCGCTTCTTCCACACCCTTGGATTCCTTCGGCCGTGAAAACACGACAAAACGCTAATCTCCCGATCCGATGCACGATAGATCAAGCCGTACGGGAAGCGAGCAATTCCCGCGCGGCGAAATTGTCTCCACACGATCCGATATTGAAACGGGTTTTGCCGGATCGCCGCGAGCGTGTTGTCAACGGCAAGAACGAACTCGGTCCCCAGCCCTGGCCTTTCCCGGTTATACCAGTCGCCGGCTTCGGCAATCTCGGCTTCGGCCGCGGGCCGAATTATCAGCTCGGGACTCACTTATAACGAGCCAACAACCGTGTTTTGACATCTTCCCACTTCGATGCGCTGTTTGGGTCACGGAGATGCTCGGCATACCGTCTATCGAGTTCTTCCTTTTGCTCAGGAGTCAACGGCGGCATGTCATGCTGGGCGATGCTATCCCACAGATCTTCCACTAGCTCGATGCGCTCTTCCGGCGTCAGTTTCATCAGTTCGGACCAAAGCTCAGTTCGTCCCATGGAAACCTCTCAAGGTATCTTGCTCACTCTAACTAGGGCCGAGTCGCGGAGCAACAAGGCCGCGCGGGCTGTGTTCCGTCCATTCACGCTCGCTTGTCCTGCGCCGCCAGTTCCCCCGGCAGCGCATAGGCCCATTGCGTGATCGAGCCGGCGCCGAGGCAGACGACGTAGTCGCCCGGCTCCGCCATGCTGGCGACAAGGCCGGCAAGCCGATCCGGGGTCTCGAGCGGGAAGACCTGGCGGTGTCCATGGTTGTTCAGGCCCTGCACCAGCGCGTCGCGGTCGGCGCCCGCGATCGGCGCCTCGCCGGCCGGATAAACGGGTGCGACGATCACGGCGTCGGCGTCGTTGAAGCAAGCGCAGAACTGCTCGAACAAAGCGGCGAGGCGCGTATAGCGATGCGGCTGCACGACGGCGATGACGTGCCCTTTTGTCGATTCGCGCGCCGCCTTGAGCACGGCCGCGATCTCGACCGGATGGTGGCCGTAATCGTCGACGATGATCACGCCGTTCCACATTCCGGTGCGGGTAAAGCGCCGCCGCACGCCGCCGAAATTGGCCAACGCGGTTCTAATCACCTCATCGCCGATGCCAAGCTCATGGGCGACGGCGATTGCGGCCGTGGCGTTGAGCGCGTTGTGCCGCCCCGGCATCGGCAGCGAGATTTTCTCGATCTCGTGGAAGAGATTGCCGGCGCGGTCGCTGAACATGACCGTAAATAGCGAGATGCCGCCGGCGTGCGAGACGTCAACGAGCCGCACTTCGGCCTGCGGGTTTTCCCCATAGGTGAGGATGCGGCGATCCTCGATACGGCCAATCAGGCTCTGCACGACCGGATGATCCATGCACATCGCCGCAAACCCGTAGAACGGCACATTCTCGACGAACGCGCGAAACGCATCCTGCACCGCTTCGAACGTCTTGAAGTGGTCGAGGTGCTCGGGATCGACGTTGGTGACCACGGCGATATCGGCCGGGAGCTTGAGGAATGTGCCGTCGGATTCGTCGGCCTCGACCACCATCCACTCGCCGGCGCCGAGCCGCGCGTTGGTGCCGTAGGCGTTGATGATGCCGCCATTGATTACGGTCGGGTCGAAGCCGGCGGCATCGAGCAGCGCCGCCACCATCGAGGTCGTCGTGGTCTTGCCGTGGGTGCCGGCGATGGCAACGCAGCTTTTCAAGCGCATCAGCTCGGCCAGCATCTCGGCGCGGCGCACCACCGGCAACCGGTATGCCCGCGCGGCAAGGAGTTCGGGATTGTCCGGCTTAATGGCCGAGGACACGACGACGACCTGGGCGCCGGCGAGATTTTCCGATGCGTGTCCGATCGCGATTTGCACGCCTTTCGCGCGCAAACGCTTGACGTTGGCGCTTTCGGCCTCATCGGAGCCCTGAACCGTATAGCCAAGGTTCATCATGACCTCAGCGATGCCGCTCATGCCGATGCCGCCGATGCCGATGAAGTGCACCGGGCCGATGTCGCGCGGCAATCTCATGCGGGTCCCCGTTTCGTCATGTCCAACCGACCCAGCAACCAAGTCTTGATGCAAGTCTTGATGCAAGTCTTGGCCTGGCAGCAATGAAAGACGTAGTAGGTCGGACCGAGTCCGGCCATGACCGATGCAGGATTGAAGTTATCGCCTCGAATTGATTCCCGCCACCGAGAGCACCAGCTCGGCCAGACGATCCGCGGCATCCAATCGACCCAACGATCGCGCCGCCTCCGCCATGGCCGCGAGCCGCTGCGGCGCGGCCGCGAGCGCCGCGATCTCCTCGGCGAGCCGCTGCGGCGTGAACGTTTCCTGCACCATGCGGATGGCGCCGCCCGCCCTTTCGAGCACTCCGGCGTTGGCGAACTGGTCCTGATCGAGGGCGTGGGGGAGCGGCACCAGGATGGCAGGGCGGCCGATCGCGGCGAGTTCGGCGACGGTCGAGGCGCCGGAGCGCGACACCACCAAATGGCTCGCCGCCATCCGCGCCGGCAGATCGGGGAAAAAGGGCGCGACCTCGGCGGCGACGGAAAGATTGGCGTAGGCCTCGCGCACGCGGCGCAGATCCTCTTCGCGCACCTGCTGTACGATGGCGAGACGCCCGCGCAGCCCGGCGTCAAGCCGCCGAATCGCGGCAGGGACGATTTCGGCCATGATGCGCGCGCCCTGACTGCCGCCGAAAATCAGGAGCCGCAGTGGAGCGCGCACCGCCGGATAGGGCGTTGCCGCTGCCGCGACGACTGCCGGCCGGACCGGATTGCCGGTCAGCGTCGCCTTGGCGGCCAATGCGGACTCGCCGCGGAAGACATCCGGAAATGTGGTGGCGATCGCGGTGACGCGCGGCGCCAGCAACCGATTGGCGCGCCCAATAACGGCGTTGGCGTCGTGGATCAGGCTCGGAACGCCGCGCCTGACGGCCGCCAGAACCGGCGGGATCGTCGGATAGCCGCCGAAACCGATCACCGCCGCCGGTTTGAGCCGGCCGATCAGCGCCCGCGCCTGCAGGAAGCCCACGCCGAGCAGAGCCGCGGTCCTCGCCATGGCTGCGGGATTGCGTGCGCGTAGCGTTGCGCTCGATACGACGTGCACAACGTCGTCGCCGAACGCCCCGCCGTAGCGCGCCGCGCGCCGGTCCGTGGCGAGATGGACGTCGATACCGCGCTCTTTGAGTGCTGCCGCCAGCGCCTCGGCAGGGAACAGATGCCCGCCCGTTCCGCCGGCCGCCACGAGGACCGGCGCCCGGCCCGGCGCCTGCATCACACCCGGCTCCCGGCGATCACGATGTCACCTGGAAGCCGCGCGCGCGGCCGCTCGCGGGTCAGCGCCATCAGCATGCCCATGCCGTAGGCGAGCGAGATCAGCGAGGAGCCGCCATAGGAGATGAACGGCAGCGTCATTCCCTTGGCCGGCATGAGATGCAGGTTCACCGCCATATTGATGGTCGATTGCAGGCCGAACAGGATCGCGAGCCCCGAAGCGGCGAAACGGCTGAACGGATCGTCGTTGCGCATGGCCTTGCCGAGCGCGCGGATGACGATGAAGGCAAACAGCGCGACCAGAATAAGGCAGAGCACGATTCCGAATTCCTCCGCCGCCACCGCGAACACGAAATCGGTATGGCCCTCGGGCAGGATGCGCTTGATAGTCCCCTCGCCCGGACCGCGGCCGAACCAACCGCCGCGGATGAACGATTCGGTCGCGATATCGACGTTGAACGAGTCGCCGGCGGCGGGATTAAGAAAGCCGTTGATGCGCTGCGCCACGTGCGGGACGGTGTAGAACGCCGTCATCAGGCCGACGCCCGCCGTGGCGGCGAGCCCGATCACCCAGATAAAGCGCATGCCAGCCATATAGAACAGCGCCCCCCAAACCAGTGCGATCAGCATGGTCTGGCCGAAATCCGGCTGCAGCACCAACAAGGCGACGACGAGGATGAACAGCGCCAGCGCAATGAGATTGGCCGGCATTTCGGGGCGCTTGGCCGATTCGCCGAACAGCCAGGCAATCAGGATCACGAAGGCCGGCTTGAGAAACTCCGACGGCTGAATATTGACGCCGAGGATCACCAGCCAGCGCCGGGCGCCCTTGATCTCGGCGCCGAAATAGGGCGTCGCCGCGACCAGAACGAGACTCACGATGAAGACGATCAGCGATACCTGCCGGACCTCGCGCGGCGACAAGAAGGACGTCGCGATCAATACGGCGCCGGCGGGAATGAGATAAAGAACCTGGCGATCGACGAAATGAAAAGGGTCAAGCCCGAGGCGGGCGGCGACCGGCGGGCTCGCGGCGAGGCACAGCACGATGCCGCCGAGCATCAAAGCCACGAGCGCCGCCAGCGTCAGCCGGTCGACCGTCCACCACCATTCACTAAACGCCGTGCGTTGCGCGCGCGCGCCCATGACCCGTCCCCGCGGCGTCCCCGCCTAGTCGTGACACCGCGATGGTTTAAGGGGGATTAAGAATTCGCCGAAGTGACCCCCGGCAGCGCCCGTACCAGGTCGCGGAACGCGTCGCCGCGCACCTCGAAATTGCGGTATTGGTCGAACGAGGCGCAGGCGGGCGAAAGCAGCACGACCGGCTCGGGCGAAGCGGAAGCTTCGGCATCGCGCGCCGCCGCCGCCAGCGCCTTGTCGAGGCTGCCGTCAATCTCGTGCGGCACGTCGGCGGCGAGCGTTGCGGCAAATTCCTCCGCCGCCTCGCCGATCAGGTAGGCCTTGCGGATGCGCGGGAAGAAGCTGCGCAACGAGTCGATGCCGCCGGTCTTCGGCTTGCCGCCGGCGATCCAGAAAATGTCGGAAAAGCAGGCAAGCGCCTGAGCCGCCGAATCGGCATTGGTGGCTTTTGAATCGTTGACCAACAAAACCCTGCCGCGGCGGCCGACCTCCTCCATGCGATGGGCAAGCCCCGGGAATGAGCGTAGTCCCGCCTGGATCGCCGCCGGCTCAAGCCCGAGCGCCAGCGCGGCCGCCGCGGCGCAGGCGGCGTTCTGCGCGTTGTGCCGGCCACGGAGCGAGCCGATGCCGGAAAGCTCTGCGACCGGCGACGGCCTGGTGCCGGTGGCTTGCATGATGCGCTCGTGCGCGACATAGAGCCCATTACTGAGTTCGCGCCGCACGGAAATGCGCACGACGCGCTTGCCGGACCGAGCGAGCCGAACCGCAATGGCGCTGCACCATTCGTCGTCGACGCCGACGATGGCCGTGCCTTGCCTCGGCACGCCAGCGACGAGACGTTCTTTCACCGCCGCGTAGCGCTCCATCGTGCCGTGACGATCGAGATGATCTTCGGAAAGATTGATCAGGATGCCGATCGAAGGATCGAGCGATGGCGCAAGATCGATCTGATAGGACGAGCACTCGATGACGTGGACGCGCAAAGGCCGGACGTGACTTGCACGCGGCGGAGCGAGCGACAGGATCGCAGTGCCGATGTTGCCGCCGATCTGCGCGTCCATGCCGGCCGACGCCGCCAGATGCGCGATCAAAGCCGTCGTCGTCGACTTGCCGTTGGTGCCGGTGATGGCGACGAAGGGCGCGTCGGGCGCAATGCGGGCGCGCTCCCGGCAAAACAGCTCGATGTCGCCGATCACCGCGACGCCGGCGTTTCGCGCAAGTTCAACGACCCAGTGCGGACTCGGATGGGTGAGCGGCACGCCGGGAGCGAGCACTAAAGCCGCGATCTTGGACCAATCGGCCGTTCGCAAGTCGGCCGTGGGGATGCCGGCGGCGTTCGCCTTCGCCACGCTTTGCGCATCGTCGTCGCAGGCGACGACATCGGCTCCGCCGGCAAGCAGCGCGCTCGCGCTCGCCAGCCCCGAGCCGCCGAGCCCAAACACCGCGACCCTTTTGCCCGCAAAGGTCGTGACCGGGATCGCCACGAACCTACCTCAGCTTCAACGTCGACAGCCCCGCCAGCGCGAGCACCACCGCGACGATCCAGAAGCGAATGACGATCTGCGGCTCGGTCCAGCCGAGCTGCTCGAAATGATGGTGGATCGGCGCCATCTTGAAAACGCGTTTGCCGGTGAGCTTGAACGACACCACCTGCACGATGACGGAAACCGCCTCCAGCACGAAGAGGCCGCCGATGACCGCCAGCACGATCTCGTGCTTGGTGGCGACCGCCACGGCGCCGATCATGCCGCCGAGCGCCAGCGAGCCGGTATCGCCCATGAAAATCGAGGCGGGCGGCGCATTGAACCAGAGGAATCCGAGGCTGGCGCCCACCACGGCGCCGCACAGAACCGCAAGCTCGCCGGTGCCGGCGACATAATGAATCTGCAGGTAGTCAGCGAACACGGCGTTTCCGCAGAGATACGCGATCATGCCGAAGCTCGCGGCGGCGATCATGACGGGCACGATAGCAAGACCGTCAAGGCCGTCGGTCAGGTTCACGGCGTTTCCCGCGCCGACGATGATGAACATGGCGAAAACGACAAAGAACCAGCCGAGATTGATCACCAGCTCCTTGAAAAACGGAAATACCAGCGATGTGGCGAAGGTGGGCGCCGACGGCACATGCGCGAGCTTAACCAGCGCAATGCATGCAACACCGGCGATGACCGTTTCGATCGCCAGTCGCGTGCGGCCGGGAAATCCATTGTGCGCCTGTTTGGTGACCTTCAGATAATCGTCATAAAAGCCGACCATGCCGAAGCCAAGCGTGACCCAGAGCACCACCCAGACGTAAGGATTGGCCGGGTTCGCCCACAACAGCGTCGACACCAGCATGCCGGACAGGATCATCAGCCCGCCCATGGTCGGTATGCCGGCCTTGGCGACGATGTGGGATTGGGGGCCGTCGGGGCGGATCGGTTGACCCTTGCCCTGGAACAAGCGCAGTCGATCGATGATGGTGGGACCGAACAAAAAAACAAAAAGCAGCGCGGTGATGATCGCGCCGCCGGTACGGAAGGTGATGTAACGGAAGACGTTGAGGACGGAAAGCTTGTCCGACAGATCGACCAGCCAATAAAGCATCGCATCAACCTTGTGCGGACGCGCCTTCGAGCGTGTGGTCTTCGAGCGTACTTTCGAGCGTATCCTGGCGCGGATAGGTGCGTTGCAGCGCCTTGACGATGGGCGCCATGCGCGAGCCGAGCGAGCCCTTGACCATCACCACGTCGCCGGCGCGGATCGCGGACAGCACCTGCGCTTCGAGCGCGGCGGAGTCTTCTGCATAACCGCCGCGGCGGCCGGCGGGAAGTGCTTGCCACAAGTTGCGCATCAGCGGCCCACAGCAGAACACCAGATCGACCGCATCGGCGGTCACCTGCTTGGCGAGCGCGCGGTGCAATGCCGGACCCTTCGGTCCCAATTCAAGCATGTCGCCGAGCACGGCGATGCGCCGCCCGTGCGGTCCTATTGTCGCCTGGCCGAGCAGCGCCAGCGCGGCGTCGACCGATGCCGGGTTGGCGTTGTAGCTCTCGTCGATGACCAGCGCCGGTCCGCCGCCAAGTTCGATCTCGATAGGCGCGCCGCGGCCCGAAACCGGCTTCAGCTCGGCGAGCGCGAGCGCCGCAAGCGCGAGATCGGCGCCGGCGAGCACGGCCGTCGCCAAGACGGCGAGCGAATTGCGCACGAGGTGACGGCCCGGCGCGCCGATCTTGTAGGTAAGTTCGGTGCCGAAAATTTGCGCCGCCACCGTCGAGCAGTGCGGATGCAGCGCGCACTTGACCAGACGCGCGTCGGCCTTCGCGTGTTCGCCGAACGACACGATGTGGGCGACGCCGGCCTCCTTGGCCCGGCGCTTGAGATGGGTAAATTGCGCAATATCGCGATTGATAAGCGCGGCGCCGTCGGCTTCGAGGCCGAGAAAAATCTCGGCTTTGGCGTCGGCAATCTTGCCGAGCGAGCCGAAGAATTCGAGATGCACCGGCGCGATGGTGGTGATCAGCGCCACGTGCGGACGCGCCAGGCGGGACAGCGGCGCGATCTCGCCGGCATGATTCATTCCCATTTCGAGGACGGCGTAGCGCGCGCTCGCCGGACAGCGCGCGAGCGATAGCGGCACGCCCCAATGATTGTTGTAGGAGGCGACGGAGGCGTGAGTCTCGCCGTCCTTCGACAGCGCAAGCCGCAAGGCCTCCTTAGTTCCGGTCTTGCCGACCGAGCCGGTGACGGCGATAATTTTGGCCTGCGTGCGGGCGCGGGCGGCGGCGGCGAGATCGCGCAAGCCCGCCAGGACGTCGGGCACGACGAGGAGCGGCGCGCGGTTGCCGAACTGCACGCGCCGCTCGGCAGCGACAACCGCAAGGCCGGCTTGGGCCGCAAGCGCAGCAGGAACGAACTCGTGTCCGTCACGGCGGTCCGCAATGGCAAAGAAGGCTTCCCCGGGAGCGATCGTGCGGCTGTCGATCGAAATGCCCGGCACCGATTGCGGCAGCGCGCCCTGCCGCTCGGCGCCCATCGCCTCAGCCATCGCGTCAACCGTCCAAAGCGCGCGCGGCGTCATGCGGCCACTCCGCGATATGATAATTGGACATAACTGTAGCTACAATCAGATTGACGCTCCGTCGGAGCGGAGCTATACAACGGATTGTGACAACCGATGAGCCCTATATTTGGGACGAGGATAAACGCAACGCCAATCTTCGCGAGCACAAGATCGACTTCACGGCGGCCTATCGTTTTGAATGGCAAACGGCACTTGTCTTCGTCGACGACCGCGAGGATTACGGCGAGCTGCGAGAGGTTGCCATCGGCTTTATCGATCCGGGTCTGTATGTCCTGACTTTCACACGCCGCGGCGAGCAAATCAGGATCATCAGCCTGCGGAAAGCAGAGAAAAGCGACGTGAGGAAATATGTCGAAGCGACTCGATAGCGCTTGGCGTTCAGCGCGGCGGAAAGCGTTGCGTCTGCTCGAGACAATGACAGACGAAGAGGATGCCGCAATCAGGCGCGGCATCGCTAACGATCCCGATGCACGCGAGTTGACAAACGAAGATTTCGCCAAGATGCGTCCCGCCGAAGAGGTCCATCCCGACATCGTTGCCTGGTACCGACGTATGCGCGGCCCGCAGAAGGCGCCGACCAAGCAACTCGTGTCGCTGCGGCTCGATCGTGACCTTATCGAGCACTTCCGCAAGCGCGGTCCGGGCTGGCAGCGCCGCATCAACGACACGTTGCGCAAGGCCGCACGCTTGCGAAAAAAAGCCTGAAGGCGCGGCGTCATGCGGCAAGCTCCTTAAGCGCCGCGGCAACCGCCTCGTGATCGCTGAACGGCACGATCCGGTCGCCGATAATTTGGCCGGTTTCATGGCCCTTGCCGGCGATCAGGAGGACGTCGCCGCGGCGCAGATCAGCGATCGCCGAGCGGATGGCCGCGCGCCGATCGCCGATCTCGATGGCGCCCGGCGCGGCGGACACGATAGCGGCGCGGATGGCGGCGGCATCCTCGCTGCGCGGGTTGTCGTCGGTGACGACGACCCGGTCGGCCTTGGCGGCCGCAACGGCGCCCATCAGCGGCCGCTTGCCGCGATCGCGGTCGCCACCGGCGCCGAACACCACAACGAGCCTGCCCGCCGCATACGGCCGCAGCGCATCGAGCGCTTTGGCGAGCGCGTCGGGCTTGTGCGCATAATCGACGAAGATCGGCGCCCCGCGCTTTTCTCCGACAAGTTCCAGTCGGCCCTTGGCGCCGTTGAGATCGGCAAGCGCCGCAAATACCGAACCGGGATCGCCGCCCGTCGCAATGGCAAGCCCGGCGGCAACCAGCGCGTTTTCCACCTGAAACTCGCCGACCAGCGGCAGGCGCACGGCATATATTTGTCCGCCGTGCTCGATGCGGAGCCGTTGTGAAAATCCGTCAATCGCCGAATCGACGAGGCGAATGGCGGTTCCCGCACGCCCGACGGTGACGATCGAAAGACCGCGCGCCTTGGCGGCGGCGGCGACCGCGTCCGCATGGTCGCGATCCACATCAATGATTGCGGCGCCGCCCTGTTTGACCACCTCCTTGAACAGCCGCAGCTTGGCGGAAAGATAAATCTCGAAGCTCGGATGATAATCGAGATGATCGCGCGTGATGTTGGTGAAAGCCGCTGCCGCAACGTGCAGTCCGTCGAGCCGATATTGGTCGAGGCCATGCGAGGACGCTTCGATCGCCAGATGCGTGACGCCGTCGCCGGCAAGCCGGTCCAGCGAGCGGTGAAGCAGCACCGGGTCCGGCGTCGTCAGGGAGCCATAAAATTCCCCGTGCGGTGCAACCACGCCGATTGTGCCGATGCTCGCCGCGCGATATCCGAGCGCAGTCCAGATTTGGCGGGTGAACGCGGCGACCGAGGTTTTCCCGCTGGTGCCGGTCACGGCCGCGATGGTTTGCGGCTGGCGCGGATAAAACTTGGCGGCAGCCAGCGCGAGCGTGCGCCGGGCATTGCCGACCCGGACGACGGCGATGCCGTCAGGCAATTGGGTGTCGGGCGGCCGTTCGGCCAGGACGGCGACCGCGCCGGCGGCGAGCGCACGGGCGACGAAGCGCAGTCCGTCGGTCTTGCCGCCCGCAATCGCGACGAAAACATCGCCAGGCTTGACCGAGCGGCTGTCGGCCGTCACCCCGCCGACGTCGATATCGGGACGGCCTGCCGCGATTTCAGCGTCAAGAGGCAGAATATCGCGAAGCTTCATGGCGGGCCGTCAACATGCTGCAAAGGCCTTACCTGCTTTCCTTAAGCGAGGCCAGGATCAGCTGATCGGCCGGCGGCAGGTCCATGCGCGGCTCGATGCCGAGAAGCGGCGCGATGCGCGCGACCACTTTGCCGCCAACTGGAACCGCGTTCCAACCCGACGTCGTAAAGCCATGGGTTTCCGGCGTTGCCTTGGGTTCATCGAGCATGATCAGCAACAGATAGCGCGGGTGATCGGCCGGCAAGATCGCCATGAAATCGGTGAGCACCTTGGACTTGGAATAGCGGCCGTTGACGACCTTGTCGGCGGTCCCGGTCTTGCCGCCGATGTAATAGCCGGGCACGTCGGCCTTCCTGGCCGTGCCCTTCTCGACATTGAGCCGCATCAGGTAGCGCATCAATTCGCTGGTTCCTGGCTTGATGACGCGCTTGCCCAAGGCCGCGGCCTCTGCTTGCGAGCGCTTGAGGAAAGTAGGCGGAATCAGAATGCCGCCGTTCATGATCGCGGCGACGCCCATGACCGCCTGCAACGGCGCCACCGACAGGCCATGACCGAAGGCGACGGTGGCCGTGGTGAGATCGCTCCAGCGCCGGGGTAGGATCGGCTCGGCGCTCTCCGGCAACTCGGTGCGCAGCCGGTCGAGCTGACCCATTTTTTTCAGGAACGCTTTTTGGGCGTCGGTGCCGAGCGAAAGCGCAATGCGCGCCGCGCCGATATTTGAGGAATAAGTGAAGATCTCCGGCACGGTGAGGATGCGGTGTTGCGCCTCGAAATCGTGAATGAGAAACCTGCCCATACGCAGCGGCATGCGCGCGTCGAAAGAGGAATTGAGCGTCACCTTGCCGGAGTCGAGCGCCATCGCTATGGTGAATGCCTTGTAGGTCGACCCCATCTCATAGACGCCGGTGGTGAGCCGATTGATGCGCGAGGGCTCAAGCGCTTGGCGCGGATCGTTCGGGTCGTAGTCCGGTTCCGACACCATGGCGACGACCTCGCCGGTCTTCACGTTGAGGACAAGGCCGGCGGCGGCTAGCGCCCGAAATTGCGCCCGCGCAGCAACGAGTTCGTCGCGCAGCGCGTGCTGCACGCGCAAATCGACCGCAAGCACGACAGGATTTTGCAGCCGGTTAGCGGCAAGACCAGCCATATGGAGAGCGGCAAGCCCATGACTATCGAGCCACTTCTCCATGCCGGCGATGCCCTGATTGTCGATATTGACGTGGCCGATCAGGTGCGAGACTTCCGGGCCGTTTGGGTAGGTACGCTTGTTCTCGTTCAAAAAGCCGATGCCGGGCAGGCCCTGACGATAGATTTCCTTCTCCTGGTCGGGCGTGATGTCGCGCTTGAGCCAGACAAAGCCCTTTTTGGAGGACAACCGTTCGCGCAGCTCGGTCGCGTCTAGATCGGGCAAATCGGCCGTGAGCAATTCCTCCGCCTCGTCGACGTCAATGAGCCGGCGCGGCTCGGCGTAGAGCGACGGCACGCGCACGTCGGTGGCTAGAATCTCGCCATTGCGATCGAGGATGTCGGGCCGCGCCGTGGCGACGGCATCGCCAACGACGGCGCGGTGCGGCGCGCGGCTGTCGGCGATGACGCCGAACATGACAAGGCGCAGCGCGATGATGGCGTAGACGCCAACAAAGGCGATGATCGCCAAACCCACCCGCGCCCGCGCCTTGGCGCTGCGATCGACGTTGCGCCCATAGAGCAAGATGCGTTTCAGCCGTCGCAGCCATGGCTCCGCGGGCTGAACCGGCAAGGTTTCCGCAATCGCGCTCATGGGCTGCCCACTCCCGATGTGGCCGGGGCGACCGCCGCGGGCGTTGTCATCGCCGCAGGCGCTCGCGCCGGCGTTTCGCCCGAAGGTTCGGCCGGTGTCGCGGGTGCTGCGGCGGGTGCCGCGTCCGGCGCTGGAACGCTCCCCGTCACCGTGCCGGGCTCATCCAAATGCTCGATCATGCCGCCGATCGGATCCTTGCTGCCGGGCCGCAGGTAGGCGGGCGGCTGGTCGGGCAGGTGATCGAGCGTGTCGAATTGTGTGGGAGCGATCGGCTTGAGCTTGAGAAAATGCTTGGCGAGATCCTGGATGCGCGCCGGATCGTCGAGCTCCCCCCATTGCGCACGCAACGCGGCGATCTTGTCGCGCTCGTGCCGCACCTCGTCGCGCAGCTTGGCAAGCCGCTCGGCTTGAACGGTCGCTTCGAACTTGATCCGATAGACGTAAGCCGCCGCCAGCACGAGCGCGCCGATCACAATGAAATTAAGCACGCGCAGGATCACGGCCGCCCCCGCATGATGTCGGCAAGCGATGGCAGCCGAGGCAGCAGAGTCTCGACCGTCGCCGCGCGCGCGGCCGCATCGGTGCGCTCCGCGGCGCGCAGCTTGGCCGAGCGGGCGCGCGGATTGGCGGCGATCTCGGTCTCGTCCGCAATCTCCGGCCGGCGCGTGAGCACGCGAAAACTCGTTGCGGCCGAAGCGACAAGCGGCCGATGGCGCGAGGAAGCCGGCGCGCGGCTGCGCTCCGCGAGAAAGGTTTTGACGATACGATCTTCGAGCGAGTGAAAGGCAATGACCACGAGACGGCCGGAAGGTTTGAGCACGCGCTCGGCGGCAACCAGGCCGCCGGCCAACTCGGCAAGCTCGTCGTTGACGAAAATGCGCAACGCCTGGAACGTACGGGTGGCGGGATGAAGCGCGCCCGCGCGTGCAGGCGCCGCACGCGCGACAAGTTCGGCGAGCGCCCGCGTGGAGTCGATGGCCCGCTCGCCTCGAGCTTTGACAATGGCGCGCGCGATCGCGCGCGCATGGCGCTCTTCGCCCAACGTGGCGATGATGGCGGCAAGGTCGCGCTCGCCGCATCGCGTGACGATATCGGCGGCGCTTGGACCGTGCCGGCCCATGCGCATGTCGAGCGGTCCATCGAGCCGGAACGAGAATCCGCGCGCGGCCTCCTCTAACTGCATGGAGGAGACGCCGAGATCGAACACGACGCCGTCGACCTCGGCAGCGCCGCCGCCGCTTGCGATCGACTGCAAATTGGAGAAGCGATCCTCGACCAAGTCGAGCCGGCCTTGCGCTTCATCGACGAGGCCGGCGCCGTGCTCGATGGTGCCGCGGTCGCGGTCGATGCCGATGACGCGCGCGCCGGGCGTGGCCAGGATCGCGCGTGAAAAACCGCCGGCGCCGAATGTGGCATCGACATAGAGACCGCCACTGCGCACGTCGAGCCAGCCAACGGCGGGGCGGACGAGCACGGGAATGTGACGAGCCAGTCCGCCAGCGACAGCATAGCTGCCGCTGCCCGTCATCATTCCCGTGCTCCTAGCGGTTTTTCCGATGCCGCCGTCGCCGCCATCCGGATGCCCAGCTCCTGCTTGAAGGCGCGGACCTTCTCGGTGGCCTCCGCAAGTTCCGCGCGAAAGCGGCCGGGCTCCCAGATTCGAAATTTGTGGCCGAGACCCACGAACGTCACCGCGTCGGTGATACCCGCATGCGCCTTGAGCGCATCGGTGAGCACCACGCGGCCCTCGCCATCGATTTTTAGCGTTTCGCTCGTGCCATAGAGGGCTAGCGCGAACTGCTCGCGCCGATCCGAATAGGGCAAAAAGCCTGCAATCAGCGTCTCGATCTCGTTGAGCATGGCATTGCCGCCGGCGTCGAGCGCCGGCCGGTCGAGCGCCGGATGGCAATAGAGACCATCGAACCCGTCGCGCGCGAGCACCGCGCGGAATGAAGCCGGCACTGACACTCGCCCTTTGGCGTCCAGACGGAGCACGTAATGGGACACAAACCGGTCCATCTCGCCCCTCGTCGAGCGGCAACCCGCTCAGAACCGCCATCTCCAGGCGCTCGGGCCCCAAACCTGAAAGCGCGCGTGGGAATTCGTGGGGTACCATGGGGTTATATGGGCGTCAACGCATCTGCTACGCCAGACGCGCAGCTTTGCTCGATTTTGATTAGCGTTTGATTAGCGAGCGGCAAGCTTAAGGAAAGGTTGAAAACAGCCGCAGGGCGACTGCGTCTTGACAGCGCCCAAGCCGCGCGCCCCTGCCGCGCCTTTGATGCGGCAAGCTGGGTCGGGCGCAGACGAGAAACGTTCACGAACGCCGGCGACACTAATTCGACATTAGCGTTGCAGCGGCGCAAGCGTTGCGGCGGCGCAAGCGTTGCATCGGCGCAACGCATGTTGTCTTTTTCCACAGGCGGTCGCTCCAAGCCGCAAATCGGCTTGTATGCAACACCTGTTACCCTACAGTCGCACTATGCCGCGTAGTGCGTTTTTTCCGGACTCCTGCGTCGTTGCCGAAGTCGTGCCTTCGCCGAATCACGGCGAGCGCAAGGACGGGCGGCGGCCGGATATGATCTTGCTGCACTACACCGGAATGCAGGATTCGAACGCGGCACTTGAGCGGCTGACGAGCCGTGGCAGCGAAGTCTCCGCTCATTATTTCGCGTTCGAAGACGGCCGCATCGTGCAGCTGGTCGAGGAAAGCCGCCGCGCCTGGCACGCCGGTGTGGCATTGTGGGCCGGAGAAGCGGATATCAATTCCTGCTCGATTGGCATCGAGATCGCCAATCCCGGCCACGAATTCGGCTATCCGAACTTCCCGGTGCGCCAGATCGCGGCGGTGACCGCGCTCTGCCGCAGCATTTTCACCCGCTACACCATCCCGCTTGTGCGCGTGCTCGCGCATTCCGACGTTGCGCCGTCGCGCAAGCAGGATCCCGGCGAAAAATTTCCTTGGCGCACGCTGCACGATTCGGGCGTGGGCCACTGGGTAAAACCGGCGCCGCTCACCGAGGAGGGCACCCTGCTGGCGCTCGGCGATCGCGGCGACGCCGTCGCTTCATTGCAGAAATCGCTCGGCGAATACGGCTACGGGATTACGGCCAACGGCGTCTACGATTCCGCGATGCACGATGTGGTGGCCGCCTTCCAGCGCCATTTCCGCCCGCAGCTTATCGATGGCATTGCCGATGCGTCCACGCACAAGACGCTGCAAGAACTCCTCGCCCATCGGGGTCGGCCGAGAAACATCGCGGCCCGCGCGCGCCTTCGAGCG
>Ga0207416_1000934_pt1 | contig 43579 bp, 37 predicted proteins | sample PaiPotPPM11metaG_FD_184107 | JGI IMG/M metagenome (GOLD analysis project Ga0207416, IMG submission 184107) | Iron sulfur acid spring bacterial and archeal communities from Banff, Canada, to study Microbial Dark Matter (Phase II) - Paint Pots PPM... ...
GACAAGGAAATCGATGTAATCGGTCTCGGTGCAGCGCGGTGCATTCATGCCAACTACTCTACCCGCTCCCACCCGCTTCGCTCAACTGCGTAAGTCCTACAAATGAACAATGATTTGACAATTCCCTGGTGCACTGTGGCGGATAGCACATGCCCGGACGGCAACCATTACGCGCTCCAAACAACAATGACGCATGAGTTGGGGCATGCACTCGGGCTGACGCATCCCGTTGTCGGACCGCTCGCTGGCGTTGTAATGGAGTGTGGGTTCGTTAAGGGTGAGAACCAACTTGTTTCGCATGATGACCACGAGGGAGCGATTTATCATTACGGCACGCGTATCAATCAGCCTGTAGCCGCTACCGTAGCTTGCAGTCCGAATGCATGACAACCCTCTAGCCCGCGATACACCCGGCATGGCGGTGTCATCCATTGAGTGATATCCGGGGAGCAACTGCTACACAAGGAGGTTTTGGCCAATGAAATCCAAGGCGCGATCCTCTCGCGGGAGGCATCTCCCCCACCCTTTACTTCCCTTGCTCCTTTGTGTGCTCCTCGTTGGCGTACTGATTACGGTGGGGCTGGCACGCCGATCCTTCGATGAGAGTGCCAAGCAGAGTACATCTATCGAGAGCACGACCCCGTCGAGTGCATCTGTCGGGAACGTAATTGAAGCGACCACTCCCGAGGGCGCTGTATCCTCAAGCGGAGGGCATACAACGGAAATTGTCTACGGTGTGGATCCCACGGTGAACGGCCTCACAATTGATCAGAAGATCGACCGAAGCCTCACGCTCCCAGGAATCAAGGGCGTCCTGCGGGGAGCCGTGACGGGGGATCCAACGACGCATACCGTGCCAAAAGGCGGTGGCAGTCGATTCACTTGGACCGTTGTTGATTTTCCATTTCGGGTAACGGCATTCCTTGGGCCTGTCGAGGCGCCCTATCCGATCGGCGTCGCTATTACCTTACGGATCGTTGATCTTTCTGAGGACGTGAACGCCGGGCAAAGCGGGCAAACGTTTGGGGTCGCAGCGGGTGACGACCTTTTCGTCTACGTGCGCAATCAGGGAGTGATTGGCGGTGGCAATACCGGCACCATCCTCGTCGCTTCTCAAGCGTATGATGTTTTCACGCTCCGCAACGGTGTCGTGTATGGCAAAGGGGAATGGGCGTCATTCGCTGAACCGCTTGCCACGTTCGAGAAGCACTTCACCCATTGAACGTTACCCCTCCTCTCGGGAGAGCGCTAAAAAGTCGGGAAGCACCTGGGGACTACTCGCTCCGATATACGTCTCATGATCCGTTACCGGCCTGCGTTGGCAAAGACAAGTTGTGCGCCGCGCATCAATGCGATCGGGGCTGAACTCAGCACGCTTCCCCGCTAGGCTTCAACGCGACTGGCATCGCTGTGGCGGACGAAGTGAAAATCCGACTGCGTGATGAAGACGTGACGCTCAATCCAGCGGCACTCTGGCGCTTGGCCGGAGTAAGAAATACTCGTGAGGCAACACGCGGTCAGTCCGGACAGTACCGCGTGCAATCCCTCTGTGCCGGCGACTGGCTGCTGCCTGCCGTCCGCTGCCCGTGCTAGAATGCGCCGACTGATGCCGCGACACAGAGGGAGGGGATAATGAACGCATCGGAAGCGCTGGTGCAGATGCTGATTGACACCGGTGTGACGCATCTATTCGGTCTGCCGGGCGACACGAGCATGACGCTGTATGACGCGCTCTATCATCGGCGTGGCGACATCCGGCACGTCATGTTCCGCGACGAGCGTTCCGCCTCATTTGCGGCGGATGCCTACGCGCGTTTCACGAACCGGATCGGCGTCACGGAGGGGCCGTCCGGCGGTGGGGCAACCTACATCGTGCCGGGTGTCGCGGAGGCGCACGGCTCGGCGGTGCCCCTCCTCTGCCTGACAACGGATACACCGGTCTCGGAGGAGGGGCGCGGCGTCCTGACGGAACTCGACCAGGTCATGCTTTTCACCGCCGTCACGAAGTGGACGACGAAGATCAAGACGAGTGAGGGGCTGCCGGATGCCCTGCGCCGCGCCCTCCGGCTCGCGACGAGCGGGCGGCCCGGCGCGACGCATCTTTCGCTGCCGGCCGATATATTGGCGGGCGACATTGGCGATGTTTCGACGCACACCGATCCGCTCTGGGGCAGTACACCCGCCGCACCCGTCCGGCCCGATCCCGCCGCCATTGAACGTGCCGCGCACCTGATCGAGGGGGCAGAACGCCCCATGATCGTCGCCGGTGGGGGTATTCACGCTTCTCGCGCGTGGGAGGCGCTGACGCGCTTCGCGGAGACCCTGAAGATACCTGTCGCGACGAGCATCAATGGCAAAGGGAGCATCGCGGAGACGAGCATGGTCAGCCTCGGTGTCGTCGGCGGGAACGGTGGACGCCCCTATACCCGGCGCGCCCTCATGGATGCCGATCTCGTCTTTTTCATCGGCACACGCACCGACAGCGTGACAACACTCGACTGGAGCCTGCCCGCGAAACCGGAACACGGCGGCCCGGCGGTGATCCACCTCGATGTGGAACCGTGGGAGGTCGGCAATAATTACCATGCTGCGGTGCCACTCGTCGGCGATGCGCGTCTGGCGCTCGACGATCTTCTCGCCGCGATCGCCTCGTCGTCCACAGTGGGCCAGCGTCACGCGTCGCGCATTGCTTCGCTCAATCGGGACGCCGCTGCATGGCGGGAGAGCGTTCGTGCGGACGGTGCGAGCGACATGCGGCCAATCCATCCGGCACGGTTGATTCGCCACCTGCGCGACGCCCTGCCGGACGATCCGCTGATCGTCGCGGACCCCGGCACACCGACGCCGTACCTCGCCGCGCAATTCGAAACGCGGGTCGCGGGGCGGGGCTTCGCGATCCCCCGCGCACACGGCGGCCTCGGCTATGCGATCGGTGGCGTCGTCGGCGCGGCGATGGCCGCACGGCCCGGTCAGCGCGTCGTGGCGATGATGGGCGATGGTTCGTTCGGCATGTCCTGCGGCGATCTGGAGACGATCAGCCGTATCGGTGCGCCGGTCGTCGTCATCCTCTGTAACAATGGCTCATTCGGGTGGATCAAGGAGTTGCAGCACCTCTATCACGACCGCCGCTACTACTCCGTGGACTTCTCGACAGAAACCGATTATTGCGCGATTGCCCGCGCCTTCGGCTTCAAGAGCGCGCGGGTCAGTGATCCTGCCGGCCTCGAACGCGCGATCCAGACCGCGCTTGCCGACGGTGGCCCGTATTTCCTCGATATCCTGACCGCATCCCCAATGGAGGAAACGCCCCCTGTCGCTGCCTGGGAAGCAGCCGTCGCGGCGCACGCATCGGGCGACGACTAGGGGAATGGAATCGCTACGACACCAAGAAGGATCGAGCACAGAGGAAGCAAAGAGCGCTTCTTCTCTCTGCTCTCCGGGGCCTCAGCGCCCTCTGTGCTACCGTCCGTTCCTGGTGTCTTGAGCGGTTCCATTGCTTCGACCTGTATTGAGGAGGGAATCATATGGCGATGGAGCCGATTCGGGCGATTCTGGATGTGGATACGGGTGTGGATGATGCGATGGCGATTGCCCTCGCGGTCGCCGCGCCGACGATTGATCTCGTCGCGGTGACAACGGTTGCCGGGAATGTCGAGTTGGAGCATACGACGCGCAACACGCTTCGCGTGCTCGACTACATTGGTGCGACGGATGTGCCGGTCTACCGGGGGATGAGTCGCCCGCTCGACCGGGCGCTGCACACAGCGTCGCATATCCACGGGATGGACGGCCTTGGGGGTGCGGATATCCCGCAGTCGTCACGGCGTGTCGAGGCCAGCAGCGCGCCGCAGTTCCTCATTGATGCGGCGCGGCAGTCACCCCGCGACCTGACCTTCATCTTCGTCGGGCCGCTGACCAATCTCGCCGTCGCCGTCGGCCTGGAGCCGGAGTTGCCGCGCCTCGTCAAGCGTCTCGTCATCATGGGCGGCGCATTCCGCATGCCGGGCAACACGACCGCGACCGCCGAATTCAACATCTTCGCGGACCCGCAGGCGGCGGCGCAGGTGCTGGCGGCGGGATTCGACGCGACATGGGTCGGTCTTGATGTGACGACGCGGGCGGTGTTCTCACGCGCCCAGTGGGACACGCTCGGAGACGCGACCGCGCCGAACGCGCAGATCGTTCGTAAGGCGGGTGCGCAAATGTTCGTCACATTCAACCGGCCGGTCTTCCAACTGCATGATCCGCTCGCCGTCGCGGTCGCCGCGGACCCGACACTCGTAGACGCGCCGGAAGAATCGGTGATGATCGAAACCGGTGGCGACTATTCCTTCGGGCAGACCATCATCCAGCGTCTAGGTCGCGAAGGCGGGTTCCGTACGAACGTTGCGAAGACGGTTGACGCGGAGCGTTTCGGGGCGTTTTTTACTGAGACGTTGGGGCTGCCGAAGGGGACCTAAACCCCTCGCCCCCTTCCCGATAAGGAAGGGGGCGAGGTTCTTACGACTTCCGTGCCGTCACGAAATCGGCCATCGCGGTGAGATAATCACGCGGCTCGCCGGCGGGGAGCGTTTCGAGGCGCCGCTTCGCGCTCTCAACGGCGGCTTGCGCCTCCCCGATTGCGGCGTCGAGCGCGCCGGAGGTGCGGACGCGGCCAACGAGCGCGTCAATCTCAGTATCGTCCGTCTTTGTGCCGAGGACGACCTTGCGGATCAGCGCGAGATCATCACCGTCCGCGTACCGTTCGATATAGAGCATCATTGGCAATGTCAGCGTACCTTGCCGAAGGTCGGAACCGGCAGGTTTACCGATGTCTTCCGACGTTTCGCGCAGGTCGAGCACGTCGTCCACAATCTGGAAGCCTATGCCGATCTGCGTCCCATACGCACGGAGCGCCTGCACCGCGTCGGCAGGTGCGCCGGAGAGGATGCCGCCGAACTCCGCCGCAGTCGCGAAGAGGGCGGCCGTTTTGCCGTGGATGCGGCGGTCGTATTGCTGGCGCGTCTGATCCCACTGACGGGTCTGGAAAATCTCGTCCAGTTCACCATTGCAGATGTCGCCCAAGGTCTCGGCAAAAAGCGTCATCGCCCGCAGGTTGTGTGACTTCGAGACGAGCACGGCGGATTGCGCGAAGAGATAGTCACCGAGCAGGACGACAATCGTCGTCGGCAGCACGGAATTGAGCGTCGCCGCGCCGCGCCGGAAGAGCGCCTTATCTACCGTGTCATCGTGGATGAGGCTGGCGATGTGCAGGAGTTCGATCCCGGCGGCGGCGGGCGCGAGGCGCGCAACGTCGTCGTCGAATAGCCGCGCGGCAGCAAGCAGGACGCGCGGACGGAGCATCTTGCCCTTGGCGGCGATGATGCCATTGAGCAGGTCGGTCATCACGGGATAGTTAACCGCCACGCTCTCACGAATCGCGTCCTCAACGCGCGCGAGACCGGCATTCGTGATCGGATCGCGCAGCACATCAATGTTTGTCGCGGACATCGGAAGCGTCTCTGCTTTCTATCCTGCTTCGTTGCAGGATGCGGGCGGTTCAACCGTGTGCCACCCTGGTGATAAATGTGCCGGGAACGCCCGGCCACCAGACGAAATGATACCCCCGTCACGCGCGCGCGTCCATCTATCGAGGATATACAGCCAACAACGCCACGTTGTTTGTGCAAAATCCGCAGATTCGGAACCTTCGGCATTGTGCGCTTGCGTTCCTGATAGCCAGATGGTACGGTATGCCGCGTGGGGCAGGTGTTGTGTTGCGCAATTATCTAAGTGAACGTACAGTACGAACGTGTGACAATGGGTTGCTGAAGGAAGGCGCGCGTGCGTTTACGGGTTTCTCCAACTGCCTCCTCGATTGGTGACTGTCGCGGCAGTGTATGCATCGTCGTGGATGTGGTACGAGCGAGTACGACGCTCCTAACGCTATGTGAGCGTGGCGCGGGGCCGATCCGCTTCGTGATTGGCCTCGACGAAGCGCGCCGCTGTGCGGCACAGTTCGGAAACGAACGGGCGCTCCTCATCGGCGAGCAGGGCGGGATCATTGCCCCTGGATTCGATCTCGACAACTCTCCGACTGCCGCGATGACCGCCGCCGTCGCCGGTCGGGGCATCGTGATGCGGACGAGCAACGGGACGGTCGCGCTCGCGCTCCTCTCTGCCGCGCCGCTCGTGCTCGTCGGCTGCATCCGCAACGGCGCGGCGGCTATCGAGCAGGCGATTACGGAAGCGACCGCGCGAAATCTGGATGTCCTGATCGTCTGCGCGGGGCAGGAGCACGGGACGGTCTTCGCGCTCGATGACATGCTCGCGGCGGGGTTGCTCGTGGCGTGTGCCTGGGAGAAACATGGCCCGTGGGCGTTCCCGGATCAGCAGGACGCGCCGCGCACGATTGACGAGTCCGCCCTCGCCGCCCTGACGCTCTACCGTTCATTCGTCGGGGAGCCGACAACCCCAGATACGGAAACCTTTATGCACGCGCTCCTTCAGGGCGCCGGACCGCGCTTCATCGCGACGACCGGCAGGCTTGATGACGTGCGCTATTGCGCGACAGCGAACTGTAGCGCCGTTGTGCCGCGGGTCCAGCAGACCCCGGACGGCCCGACGGTCACCAGTGGGCAACCTCTTTCGGTTCCCGCGCCCGCTGGTGCGATCCTTTCGACCGCGTAGGAGGCCGATCGCTTGGCGTTACGACAACGACACTTCGCCGTGCGCAGCCGACCATACCGCCGCCCGCCGCGCCGCCTATGGCGAATGCTGGTCGGAGCGGGCGCGATCGCCGCTGTTGGGTATGGCGCGTACACCTTCGTGGGACACATTGGGGCGCGTTACGCAGGTCAGGTAGGGATATTCATCGTCAAGGATGCGTATAGCGGCAATCCGGTCGCGGGGGCACAAGTGACCGTCATCCCGCTCACCTGCCCGGATGGCGCGTGTAAGCCGGCTGAGACGACCGCGCAGGGCGTCGTCGCGCGGAAATTCAGCGCGAACGCGCGCGGCGAGGTGCATGCCCGCCTCCTCAGCGAGCGCGTCGCGGTCGTTGCATCGCAACGCGAGTATGATGCGCGACCATTCGAACTGTCGTGGCCGCCGACCGAGCCTGCAACCCTCACCCTCCGCCCTGCCTGGGTTGCCGGGCGCATTACGTCGCTCGGTCAGCCGCTCGCCAACGTCAAAGTGCGGGCGGTCGTGCCGGGAAAAGAGCCTGAGGCATCAGCGACGACGGACGCCGACGGTCACTACCGCCTCACCGGCGTGCCGGATGGTGCAAATCTGATCGTGGACGCACCGAATATCAGCCGCAGCCCGCATCCGATTGAGCACCGCACGGTGTTGGATCTTGCGCTCCGACCGGATGTCATCACCGGCGTGGCGCGCGATCCTCAGGGGCGCCCGCTTTCCGGCCTGACGGTTGCGGCTGGGGAGATCATCACGCAAACGGATGCGAATGGCGCGTATCGTCTCGAAGGCGTCGGTGATGGCGTGCCGCTGATCGTCAAGGGCGTCGGCTATTTGCCCCAGACGATTCCATTGGGTACGAATCTGACGCAGGACGTGACGCTCCAGCCCTTTGTGGCGAAGGGAGTGTACATGCAGGCGCCCCTGGCAGCGGATCCGGCGCAACTCGATCGGGTAATGAACCTGATCGCCACAAAGGATCTGAACACGCTCGTCGTAGACCTCAAGGATAACAACGGTGTCGTTTACTACGACTCGAAGGTACCGCTCGCGCGGGAAGTCGGGGCGGTGCAACCCATCCTCAACGTCCCGCAGTTGTTGCAGACATTGCACGCGAAACATATCTACGCCATCGCCCGCATCGTCGTGATGGAAGACCCGATCGCGGCGACGAAGCGGCCCGATCTGGCGGTTAAGGATGCGCGCACGGGGAAGGTGTGGCGGACAACCGCCGGCCAGGCGTGGCTGAATCCAACGAATCCGCAGGTCTGGCAATACGTCAGCGATCTCGCCGAAGAGGCTGCCAACCTTGGCTTCGACGAGGTGCAGTTCGATTACGTCCGCTTCCCGTCCGACGGCAACCTGAACGTCGCGGAATACGGCCCGACATTCAATGGTGGGCCGCAAGAGCGGCGCGCCGCCATCACGGGATTCCTGAAGATGGCGCACGCGAAAATCGCCCCGACGCGCGCGCTGATAGGCGCCGACATCTTCGGCATCACCGCATGGCAGAAAGACGATAACGGCATCGGCCAGCAATTTGAGGACATCGCCGCACTCGTTGATGTCATCTGCACGATGGATTACCCGTCCCACTTCTCGCGCGGCTTCAATGGCTGGGATATCCCGAACAATTACCCGTACGACGTGATCAAACAGAGCCTGATCGAGCGCGAGAAGCGCGTCCCCGGTGTCGCGAAGAAGACGCGCCCGTGGTTGCAGGCATTTACCTACGGGCCGGGTGTGGAATACGGTACGGCGCAGATTGACGCGCAGATTCAGGCCTGTACCGAGATGCAGAGCAGTGGTTATCTGCTCTGGAATATCACCAGCAAATACGATCCGGCTTGGCTCCCACCGAAGCCGATACCGATGGCTGCTGGGTAGTGGGCAGGGGTTTCCACGGGAACCAGGCTGAAGCATGGCACTACAGAAGCGCCTGTCTTGATTGACGGTTTCTCCGCCAGGCCGTACGCTGACCGCATGAGCGACGCCCCCGTTACGGATACGACGCCACTTCCTCCCGTCATGACCGAACCCGCAGCGCGCGTCCGGCGGTCGCTTGGCCGTGCCTTGCTCAATGAAGCGCGCCCGAAGCACTGGATCAAGAACGGCTTCCTGTTCGCCGGGATCATCTTCGCCAAACAACTGACAAAACCAACGGCGATCTGGCATGTGGTCGCCGCCTTTGCGCTCTTTTGTGGGGCCGCCAGTGCGATCTACTTCATGAACGATCTGCGCGACCGGGCGGCGGATCGCCTGCACCCGAAGAAGCGGTTTCGGCCCATCGCGGCGGGCGAGGTCTCCGTGCCGCTCGCATGGACCGTCTCCATCGTCGGGTTGGGTGTGGTGATTCCGCTCTCCTTTCTGCTCCGTCCGATGTTCGGGGTAATTATCGTCGGATACATCGCGCTCCAGTTCGCCTATACCTATTGGCTCAAGGAGCAAGTGCTGCTCGATGTCTTCGCGCTCGCGACCAGTTTCGTCCTCCGCGCGATGGCAGGCGCGGTCGTGATTGCCGCGCCGATCTCGCCGTGGCTCTACGTCTGCACGGTGCTCCTCTCGCTCTGTCTCGGCTTCGCGAAGCGGCGGCACGAACTGATGCTGCTCGAATCGGGCGCGGGCAATCATCGCACGGTGTTGGACGAGTATTCCGCGACGCTGCTGGAAGAGATCATCGCGGTAGTGACGAGCGCGACGGTAATGGCGTACGCGCTCTATACCTTCAATGCGGAGAACCTGCCCAGGAACCACGCGATGATGTTCACGATCCCCTTCGTCCTCTATGCCGTCTTCCGTTACCTCTATCTCGTCTATCGCAAGGGCGAGGGGGGCAGCCCGGAGGAAGCGCTCTTCGCGGACCGCCCGCTGCTGGTTTGCATCCTGCTGTGGGGGATCACCAGCGTCGCGATCCTCTACATCCTCTAGCCGCCTGGTTGCGGAGGTAAGGGAGACGCGGTACACTAGCGAAGGCTGATTAGCACTCGTGCGCGGAGAGTGCTAAATTCGGAACAAAATCCTCGCCAGCGCGTTATATCCGGTGAGTGCTCCACCAGTGAGCGGGGAGAATTGCACAATGATGAGACGAATCAACTGGGGGGATTGCGATGCCAACGCGCGATCATGACCCCCATGCCACGTACCGGCTCGCGTTCGGGTATCGGATGTCCGGGCAGACCGATGCGTGGCGCCCGGCGCTCGAAGTCTATGAAACCGAGAAGGCGTTGGTCATCCGTGCCGAACTGGCCGGGATCAACGAGGACCATTTGCGGGTTGTGCTCGACGACGACATGCTGACGATTCACGGCAAGCGGTTGCCGGAAGCGCGCGGCGAGAGCGACATACCCGAGCAACGTTCGTATCACGAGATGGGCATTTCCTACGGGCCATTCCGCGCGCACGTTGCCCTCCCATTCCCGGTCGTACGCGGCGCGGTGGAAGCAAACTACGAGCACGGTGTCCTGACGATTGTCTTACCGCGAGCGCAACGCGTGCGTATACACGCGACAACGCCCGGTCAAGCAGTCGCCATTGGCGCGAGCGAAGACGATAAAGCCTCTGATGCTATGGGAAAGGATAGTGAATAAATGGCGAGAACGAAGAAGCGCACGGACGCCGACCCCATCGAGACCGACGAAATTCAGCCTCCTACGCCGATGGCGGACGCAGAGCCGGCAGGAACAGCGTCGGCATCCGAAACCGCGGAACCGATCAGGGTGAAGCGTCCCTCACGCAAGGCGCGCATCGAAATTGGAACAGCCGTGCCGGACGAGGATCAGATGCCGGAATCGGTGCCGGTTTTGCCGCTTCGCAATGCCGTCCTCACACCGATGACGGGGTTGCCGCTGGAGGCGTCGCAACCGCGCTCCTTGCGGCTGATTGATGCCGTCGTCAATGGCGACCGGCGGGTCGTCTTTGTCGCGCAGAAGGACAAGGAACTTGAGGGCGCGGGGCCGAACGATCTGTACCAGGTCGGGACGCTCGGTATCATCCAGCAGATGTTGCGGATGCCGGACGGCAATGTCCGTCTCGGTGTGCAGGGGTTGGAGCGGGTGCGTATCGGGGAGTACGTGCAAGAAGAGCCGTACCTGCTCGCGAAGGTCGAGCGCATTCCCGAGCATGTCGTGGAGAGCCTCGAAATCAAGGCGTACATGCAGAACACCGTCAAACTCTTCGGCCAGTTGGTCGAACTGGTGCCCTATTTGAACGACGATCTCGTGACGGTGGCGGTCAATCTCGACGACCCGCGCCAACTCCTCTACCTCGTCGCCGGCACACTCCGCATGGATGTTGAGCAGAAGCAGGAATTGCTCGAACTGGACGACATCGCCGCGAAATTCCGTTGGTTGAACGGCTTCATCGCGAAGGAACTCGAAGTTCTCGAACTTGGCAAGAAGTTGCAGGAGCAGGTGCAGGACGAGGTTGGCAAGAGCCAGCGCGAGTACTTCCTGCGCGAGCAGATGAAGGCGATCCAGAAGGAACTGGGCGAGGCGAACGATCAGGAAGCGGAGATCACAATGATCCGCGAGAAGATCGAATCCTCCGGCATGCCGGAGGATGCCCGCAAAGAGGCGGATCGCGAACTGGACCGCCTGGCGAAACTCCCCGCGCAGGCGGCGGAGTACGGCATCATCAAGACGTACCTCGATTGGATGACGAGCCTGCCGTGGAACGTCTCGACCGAAGAGCCGATTGACATCGCGAAGGCACGCAAGCAACTCAACGACGACCATTACGATCTGGAGAAGGTCAAGGAGCGCATCCTCGAATACCTCGCGGTGCGCAAACTGAAGCAGGAGCGCGCGGTCGAGGGGCAGAAGATCCCGAACCGCGACCCGATCCTGCTCTTCGTCGGCCCTCCGGGTGTCGGCAAGACCTCGCTCGGCCAGAGCATCGCCACGGCGCTGGGGCGAAAGTTCACGCGCATGGCGCTCGGTGGCATGCGCGATGAGGCGGAGATTCGCGGTCACCGGCGTACCTACATCGGCGCGATGCCGGGGCGGATTCTCCAGTCCATCCGGCGCGCGGGCGCGAACGACCCGGTCTTCATCCTCGATGAGGTGGATAAGATCGGCGCGGACTGGCGCGGCGACCCCTCCTCCGCGCTGCTCGAAGTGCTCGACCCGGAGCAGAACAGCACCTTCCGCGACCACTACCTCGATGTCGAGTTCGATTTGAGTAAAGTGCTCTTCATCGCAACCGCGAACATCCTGGACACAATCCCCGCGCCGCTGCGGGACCGGATGGAGATCATCGAGCTGGCAGGCTACAGCGAGGAAGATAAGGTGCATATTGCCAAGCGCCACCTCCTGCCCAAGCAGATCGAGGCGAACGGACTCACGCCGGCCGAGATGGCGCTGACGGACATCGCGATCGGTACAATCATCGCGGGGTACACTCGCGAGGCGGGCGTGCGCAACCTCGAACGCGAACTCGGCGCGGTTGCGCGCAAGGTAGCGACCGAGGTCGCGGCGGGCTCGAAACGGGGTGCGAAGAAGGTGATTGGCCCGAACCAGGTGCGGCGCTATCTTGGCCGACCCCGCTTCCAGCGTGAAGAGATCCGCGAGCGGACGAAGATTCCCGGCGTCGCGACGGGCCTCGCGGTCACGGCCGTCGGAGGTGACATCATGTTCTTCGAGGCGACCCGGATGCCGGGCAAGGGGAACCTGACCGTCACCGGGCAACTCGGCGATGTAATGAAAGAGTCCGTGCAGGCGGCGATGAGTTACGTCCGCGCGCGGGCGAAGGACCTCGACATTGACCCGAAGGTCTTCGCGGAGAGCGACATCCACGTCCACGTCCCGGCGGGCGCGGTGCCGAAAGATGGGCCATCGGCGGGCATCACGCTGGCGACCGCGCTCACCTCGCTCCTCACCGGTGTGCCGGTGCGGGATGATCTAGCGATGACCGGCGAGATCACACTGCGCGGCCAGGTGCTGCCGATCGGCGGTGTCAAGGATAAAGTGCTCGCGGCGCGGCGGGCGGGGCTGACGACCGTCATCCTGCCAAAGCGCAACGAGGGCGATCTGGACGACCTGCCGAAGGATGCCCGCAAGAGCATGCACTTTGTCCTCGTCGAGCACATTGACGAGGTACTCCGTGCGGCTCTCGAAAAGCCGCTCCCCGAAGTGCCTCTGACGGCGGACATCCTCAACACCATTGAGACCCCCGTCGCCGCGCGGCAGCAAGAGATCGCCGTCGTCGCGTAGTACGCGAGTAGAGAGATCAAAAGGCCAGTCGAAACAAACCGGCTGGCCTTTTCATATTGATCGAACTGAGATCAGTCCGCGACGGAGAACGCGCCACGGCGAACGGCGGCAGCGACGAGAGCGCGGAAGGGCGCTTCGTGCTCCGGGCGCTTGGCGAACATCGCTTCCGGGTGCCACTGCACGCCGAGCACAAACGACTTTGTCGGCATCTCCACCGCTTCCACGAGACCGTCCGACGTCGTGCCACAGGCGACGAGGCCCGCGCCGACTTCCTTGACTCCCTGATGGTGGAAGGAGTTCGTGCCGACTTCGCGCATGCCATAGGTATCCGCAAGCAAGCCGGATGCGCTGACGATATGCGCCGTCAGATGTGATCCGCCTTCGGGCTGCTTGTGCGACTCCGCACCCGGCATCTGGGTCGGGACATCCTGCCAGAGTGTGCCGCCGCAGAAGACATTGAGCACCTGAATGCCACGGCAGATGCAGAGCACCGGCAGATCAATCGCGAATGCCGCGTCAAGGAGGGCCATTTCCCACTCGTCGCGAGCGTCGTCAATGCCGTAGGTTTTCTCATGCTGCGGGCCGGTATCGCCGTACCGCGCGGGACGAATATCGCCGCCGCCGCTGAGGAGCAGGGCGTCCAGGCGGGCGACAACCTGCGCCGCCGCCATTGGATCGGTGGCGGGGAGCACGATGGGGATGCCACCGGCGGTTTCTACCGCGCTCGTATAGGTGTTCGTCATGCGATGCAGCGTGACATCACCGAACGCGGGGCTTATTTCCTTCATCGGCGATGGCGTAATCCCAATCATCGGTCGCGTGCTCTGCATGGTTTTCGTGCTCCTTCTGCGGATCGGGCGTGCCGCCCTCTCATCTGCACAGCATGCCAGAGCCAACCGCCAGCGTCAATTCGTGGGTCGCGGATTTGGTATACTGCGAACAAGTGTCCGTACGCTGGTGTGCTGGAAGGAATCCCCCGTGAGTAGCCGCCCCCGCTCGATTGCTGAACCTGTGACCCGGTTGATCGAAGAACTCGGGCGGTTGCCGGGTATCGGGCCAAAATCGGCGTCGCGGCTCGCGTATCATCTCCTGAAAGCGCCGAAGCAGCAGGCGGTTGCCCTCGCGGAGGCGGTCTTGGAGGTGAAGGAAAAGGTGCGCTTCTGTTCGGAGTGTTACAACCTCACGGAACACGACCCGTGCGATTTCTGTAGCGACCCGTCGCGGGATCGTTCGATTCTCTGCGTCGTCGAGGAACCACTCGATCTCGTCGCGTTGGAGCGGACGGGCGAGTATCGCGGCCTCTATCATGTATTGCATGGCGCGATCAACCCGATCGAGGGGATCGGCCCCGATCAACTGCGCGTGCGCGAACTCTTTACGCGCCTGCAACGGCCGGACGTGAATGAAGTGATCCTCGCTATGAATCCGAACACGAATGGCGAAGCGACCGCGATGTACCTCTTCCGCGCGATTAACCCGCTCGGCATCCGCGTGACGCGCCCCGCCAGCGGCCTCCCCGTCGGCGGCGACCTCGAATATGCCGACCAGGTGACGCTTGGTCGCGCCCTCACCGGCCGCCGCGAACTCTAATCCTCAGGATTTAGGGCAAATCCTGGACGCGCACCGCGTAAATGATCCGTTCCGTCGGTGGCGCGACGACCAGCGCGCGGAATCGGTCGCGCTGCGCCTCTCCGGCGCTGCTGCGCGTCACCCATGCCTCCGCGTCACGCGCCGTCTCCCAAAGCCCGATGACAACCACGTCGTTCGTCTCATTGGCGAGGAAGAGCGCGCCGCGATGCCCTGGCTCTCGCTTGAGGCCAGGGAGGATCTCCTCCATCCGCGCGCACGGCGTCCTCGATCTTGCCGGGAAGGAGAGTGAATCGAGTCAGTGCCGCGTACATCGTGTGCCTCCTGATCTTTCTCGATCGGCCCCGCCGTCGGGTGTGCCGCTGCATGTGAAGACGCATCGGACGGTCAGTTGGATGCATGCGTATGTGGGCAAACGGCCGATGCGACTGAAGTCCGTTCCCATCATGGATCAAAGCCAAGGAGGGTCCCGTTCCGGTGATAGGTGCAATAGATACAATAGCGGACTTGCGCGAATTCACTTGTAATTGTGCTATGTCATGCGGTACAATCACTCTCACGCGGTGCGAAGATATCCACCCGGCAGACGACAAGGGGAGTGCAGCACAAATGACGAGCACAAACGGTCACAGCGAAAAGAACGGGGTCGCGAAATCCACCTGGACGACGAAGGCCGGATTGGCGCAGATGCTCAAGGGCGGCGTCATCATGGATGTCGTCACACCCGAGCAGGCGAAGATCGCCGAGGAAGCGGGCGCGTGCGCGGTGATGGCGCTCGAGCGCGTTCCGGCGGATATTCGCGCGCAGGGTGGCGTCGCGCGGATGAGCGATCCCGATCTCATCCGGGGCATCATGGAGGCGGTTTCGATCCCCGTAATGGCGAAGGCGCGGATCGGGCATTTCGTCGAGGCGCAGGTGCTGGAAGCGCTCGGCGCGGACTATATTGATGAGAGTGAAGTCCTGACGCCCGCCGATGAGCAGTATCACATAGAGAAGCAGGCTTTCAATGTGCCCTTCGTGTGCGGCGCGCGCGATCTTGGTGAGGCGCTTCGTCGCATCGGCGAGGGCGCGGCAATGATCCGCTCGAAGGGCGAGCCGGGCACGGGGAACATCGTCGAGGCGGTCCGCCACCTCCGCGCGATCACCAGTCAGATCCGCCGCCTGAGCGTTGCGCCGCCGGAAGAACTCATGGCGATTGCCAAGGAACTCGGCGCGCCATACGAACTGGTGCGCGAGGTGGCGAAGAACGGTAAATTGCCCGTTGTCCTCTTCTGCGCGGGCGGTGTCGCGACCCCGGCCGATGCCGCACTCGTCATGCAACTCGGCGCGGAGGGCGTCTTCGTCGGCTCCGGTATCTTCAAGAGCGGCGATCCGGCGCGACGCGGCAAGGCAATTGTCGAAGCCGTCACGCACTTCCGCGACGCGGGCATCATCGCGGAGGTGTCGCGCGGTCTCGGCGAGCCGATGAGCGGACTAGAGATCGGCAAACTGCCGAAAGAGGCCCTGATGGCCGGACGTGGATGGTAGACGGCCCGCACCGCTGACCCCTCGCGAAAAGGAGGGAGAACCGGATTCGGCATCGTTCCACGGCTATTACCTTCATATATCCCTTTCTCCCTCCCCCTTCCTTTTCGCGAGGGGGGCCGGGGGTTAGGTGGGAGATTCACGATGACGACGATCGGCGTGCTGGCCTTGCAGGGAGCATTTATCGAGCATGTGCATGCGTTGGAGCGACTTGGCGTTGCGGCGCGTGAAGTGCGGCTGCCGCGCGATCTCGACGGGCTGGATGGCCTGATTATGCCCGGTGGCGAGAGCACGACGATTGGCAAGTTGATGGTGCATTATGACCTCGATGAGCCGATCCGCACCCGGGCGCAGGCCGGGTTCCCGATCTGGGGGACGTGCGCCGGGATGATCCTCTTAGCGAAGGACATCGGCGGATTGCGCCAGCCCCTGATCGGGGTGATGGACATCATTGTCGAGCGCAATGCCTTTGGGCGGCAACTCGATTCATTCGAGGCCGATCTCGACATTCCGGCAATCGGCGCGGAGCCATTCCGCACGATCTTCATCCGCGCGCCACTCATTCACGCAGTGCAGGGCGATGTCGTCGTGCTCGCGACCCTGACGGATGGGCGGATCGTAGCCGCCCGACAGGGCAACCTGCTTGCCACGTCGTTCCACCCGGAATTGACGGACGATGACCGCTTGCACCGCTATTTTGTGGATGCGTTCGTCGCACCTTTCCAGGCGAGAAATACCGCCCTCACAGCGGCGTGACGGGTGTCCGGGCTTGATCGGATGCCCAGCCCGAAGGGTATTTGTGTAAGCATTCGATGAAGATGTACGTACACCCCTAGCCGGAACGCGTGTTCTCGGGTATACTTCGGTTGCGGGCCGTTCTCCACGACCGAGGACAAGGCGGATGACGAGGACTCGTCAACGTAAGGACACACCGATTTCCCCGCCACAGCGCAGCCCCTATTCAATTCGCCCGGTGCGTTGGACCGATTTGGCCGCGATGCGCCGCCTGCGCGGTGAAACAGCCCGGCTCGACATGCCGGAAGGGATTATCGCTGGTTTGCGGCCGATCCGGACGGCCATTCGCGGTATTATCCCGTCGCTCGGCAATGTTTGGACGCTTGTACTCATCAAGGATAGCGATGTCCACGCCTTCGCGCAGGCATCTCCCCGGCGGGATAGCCACACATGGGATGTTCTCTATCTCGCGTATGGCCGGAAAGATCGTATCGGTTCGGCGGAGATGCGCGACGCGATGTGGTCCGCGCTACTGGACACGGCGACGCGTACGGCGGGCCGCAGACGGGCGACGCGGCTCTTCGCGCGGGTACCGGACAACGCTGACGCGATGATCGCACTGCGGGACGCCGGATACATCACCTACGGCCGGGAAATGCTCTACGTCGCGCCATACCATAAGACCGCGCCGAATCCGGGCGAGCAACCGACGCTTCATCGTCAGCAAGGAGGTGAAACATGGGCGATCCACCAACTGTATACCCTGACCACACCAAAAGCGATGCAGTTCGCGGAGGCACGCACCAGCACCTACTGGGACCTCCCGCGCACGGGTGCGGTTCGTGCGGCCTACTGGATCGGTGAGGCGCACGAAGTGACGGCGTACGCGCGCACCCTGAGCGGCGAGCACGCGTATCTCATTGACATTCTCTTCCGACCCGAGGCGCGCGAGCAGGTGCCGGGGTTCGTGCGGAGCGTGATGGAAACGCTCTCCGCCAGTGAGGGCGATCTCATCTACGTGCGGACGCTTGGGCATCAGGAGGACCTGGGCGGCATGCTCGAAACGCTCGGCTTTTCGGTCCTGATCCGCCAGTCATTATTAGTGAAGTACACGACAATCTCGGTTCGGGAGGCGGTACCGGCATTTGCTCCCGTTCCGAGCCTGCGGAAAGTGGTCGCCGGGCGTGTGCCGTCGTTGTCGGCACGGAGAAGTGAACCGATCCGGCTGTGGCACCGGATCCTCCGGCCGCTATGGCCGAGTCATGACGGGGATCTGTCGTAAAGTCCGCGGCAGTGTTGCCCCCTCGTTTTCACTACGACGCCCGGCGCGGGCCCGCGCCGTACCGGGAGCCCCCAGCCACTCAGCGGGTAAGAAGGTGTATCTTTGGAAAATGTTTACGTTCCCTTTGACGCATCGGAGTCCGTCGAACGCCTGTCGCAATCACCGACCCAGCGCCGACAATACGAGCACGAAGTGACCGATAATCTGGAGGATTTGCTCTCGGTTCTCCCCCCGCATATCGAGGCGGCGCTGACCGAACTCGGCAATCGCGATGCGCTACTGGAAATCGTACTCGACCTCGGACGCTGCCCGGAGGCGCGCTACGAGGGCGATGAGGTTACCCTCGGCGACGCCGAGGTGACGCGCGCTGATCTTGCGTACGTCGCGGAACGCATCGGGCAGTTCGGCGGCGATAATCGTGCAGGCATCGAGCGGACACTCCACCGCATCTCCGCGATCCGCAACCGGAAGGGCGAAATTGTCGGTCTCACCTGCCGCATCGGTCGCGCCGTCTACGGCACGATCGCCATCCTCCGCGACCTTGTCGAATCGGGCGAGAGCATCCTGATGCTCGGTAGGCCAGGCGTTGGCAAGACGACGATGCTCCGCGAGGCGGCGCGCGTGCTGGCAGACGAGTTTCGCAAGCGTGTCGTGATCGTGGATACCTCGAACGAGATCGCGGGCGACGGCGATATCCCCCATCCGTCCATTGGCCGAGCGCGCCGCATGCAGGTGCCGACACCGACCGCGCAGCACGGCGTGATGATCGAGGCGGTCGAGAATCACATGCCGGAAGTGATCGTCATTGACGAGATCGGTACGGAACTCGAAGCGGGGGCAGCGCGCACGATTGCCGAGCGTGGCGTGCAACTGATCGGCACGGCGCACGGCAATACGCTCGAAAACCTGATGCTCAACCCAACCCTCTCCGATTTGATCGGCGGTATCCAGTCCGTCACCCTGTCGGATGAAGAGGCGCGGCGGCGCGGCACGCAGAAATCCATCCTCGAACGCAAAGCGCCCCCGACCTTTTCCGTGATGGTCGAGTTGCGCGAGCGGGATCAGGTCGCGGTCTATCACGATGTCGCGGCGATGGTGGACGCGACACTCCGCAACCAGACCATCGAACCGGAGGTCCGCAAGCGGCTCGACGACGGCGGGTACGAAATCCTTTCCAGCGCGGCGCGCTTTGGCGCGATGCAGCGCCGCGAACGGGAGAACGCGAGTGGTCGCGGGCAATGGAACGAGCGACGGAGCCAGTCGCCCGTGCTGCTGCCGGAGCGGCTTTCGGGGCGCACTGCGCAGCGCGTCGTCGAGACCGTCTCGCCGATGGAGCGGCTGACGGGCATCACGCCAACCGGCGCTTTCGGTGGCCGGGCATGTGAGCAGCAAGCTGCGTATGTGGACGCAGAGCCGATCGAGCCGGAACGGCGCGCTCCGGTTGTCCATGAACTGCGCGATCCAGTGCGGCGCGGGCGTGGCACGGAGGAGAAGCCACTGCGAATTTACCCGTTCGGCGTCAGCCGAAACCGCCTCGAGGAGGCAATTCGCTCCGTGCGCGTCGCGGCGGTGATCGTCCGTACAATCAAAGAAGCGGACGCGGTGATGACACTCAAAAACTACTACCGCCGCCGCCCGCAGCCATTGGTGGAGGCGGAGGTGAATGGTACGCCGGTGTATGTGCTGCGCTCGAACACGCAGCAGCAGATGGAGAGCGTGCTTGCCAATGTCTTCGAGGTTTCCCGCACCGCGCGGGAGCCGGAGAAACCGTCCGACCCGCAGTTGCAGGCGATGGAGGAGGCCGAAGCGGCAATCAGCAGCGTGCTCGATAATGTCCAGGCGGTGGAACTGCGGCCGCAATCGTCATATATTCGCCGGTTGCAGCATCAAATGGCCGAGCGATATAACCTCGGCTCCCGCAGCCGCGGGCAGGGCGCGGAGCGCCGCGTCGAGATCTTCCGTAGCGCGGACTAGGTAGCGTCGGCGGCTGAGTATCTGAGTAGTGGAAGCAGGTTTTCCGACCTGCTCCCGCTCATTCCAACGCTCCCCGTGCATGCTGGCGCATTGCCTCTTTGCATTCTCGTGGCTCGTCGTGTAGCATCAGCACGATGTGTACGGACACTACGCGGCGGTATCAGTCGAAGCGCGAGGAACCGATGTTCATCACCTTTGAGGGCGTCGAAGGCTGCGGCAAGACGACACAGGCGCGGATGCTCGCGGCCCGGTTGGAGGAGCGAGGATCGCATGTGCTCGTCACCCGCGAGCCGGGCGGTGCGGCGATTAGCGAGCAGATCCGTGCGATCCTCCTCGATAACAAGAATGGTGGCATGGACGCGATGGCGGAGGCGCTTTTGTATGTCGCGTCGCGCGCGCAGTTCGTTGCCGAGGTAGTGCGGCCCGCACTTGCGGCGGAGATCATCGTCATTTGCGACCGATACGTGGACTCGACGCTTGCCTACCAGGGGTACGGTCGGGGTCTCGCGATTGACACCCTCCGCGCATTGAACCGTATCGCCACAGGCGGTCTTATGCCGGATCGGACATTTCTCCTCGATCTCCCGGTAGTGGAAGGGATTACGCGCAAGCGGAAAGATGGCAATCTCAACCGGCTTGACAATGCGGGGGACGCATTTCACGAACGTGTGAGAAACGGGTATCATGCGCTCGCGGAGGCAGAACCCGCGCGCTGGCGGGTGATTGACGCGGGCGCGGCGCCATCAGTAGTGGCGGACGCGATCTGGTGCGCGCTGTCGCCATTCGTCGGGCGTTCGGTGCTCACCATGGCGTACGACTGAGAAGGCGGGTCAGGATGAGACTGATTTTTGCGGTAGTCCAGGGTCGTGACGCGGACCGCCTGATCGGCGCGCTGACGCAGAATGGGTACCGCGCGACGCAGATCAACAGCGCCGGGGGGTTCTTGCGCGAATCGAATGTGACGGTGCTGATCGGCGTCGAGGAGCCCCAGGTGCCGGATGTGCTCCGCATCCTCAAGCAAAATTGCTATACGCGCACGCAATACATGAACCCGCTCATGCCCGTCATGGAACCGGGCGAGTTCTACATGCCGAACCCCATCGAAGTGCAGGTCGGTGGCGCCGCCGTCTTCAGTTTGCGCGTCGTTCGCTTCGAGCGCATTGTGGTAGACTAGCGAGAACTGCCAAAAGCGGTTGCCTCGTGCATGCGCGGATGTCTGGCGCGTGGACCGCAAGGGGGATGAGAGATGAGCAAGGTTCTTGAACTGTTCGCCTCCGGCGCGAAACTGGTTATCGCGCTCGGTTTGGCGTATTTCGCGGCGCTCTGGTTCGCGCTGATCGTCTGGACCTATCGCGATATCGAGCAGCGATCACGGAGTGTCATCACGCAGATTTTCGCGACGCTGCTCAGCGTCCTGTTCTTCGTGCCTGGCGCGCTCCTCTATCTCGTACTCCGGCCGCGCGACACGCTCGATGAAGCGTTCCAGCGCTCGCTTGAGGAAGAATACTTGCTCCAGGACCTCGAAGACCTGCCGCGCTGCCACAGTTGCCATCGCGCGATCGAGAGCGACTGGGTGATCTGCCCGGCCTGCCATACGGAGCTCAGGCACGAATGCCCGACATGCGCGCACCTCGTCCGCGTGACGTGGGATATTTGCCCGTACTGCGCGACGGAGTTGGAACCGGCTATCGCCGCCGAGGCGCAGGAAAGCAGTATCGGCCGCCTGATGGCGACGATTCGCGAGCGCCTCGGCGCCCAGCAGCCTACGGAGGGCGTGCCCGGCGAGCCAGTCTATGCCAATCCCGCGCCGCCGCAGCAACCGATGCCAGTCCCGATCCAGCACTATCAAAACGGTCATCAACAGCCACCCCCGCCAGTGGCCCCCGTGCGGCGGCCTATGCCCGTCGAGGCGGCGCGGACAGAGATGCCTCCGGCCCGCCCCGCGCCGCAATCACCGGCTGATCCGTACCAGGTTGATCTGCCCGTCGAGTTCGGTGACGAGCCGGGACGCCGCACGGATGCGAACCGTCACGGAACGAACGGCGCTCATGTCGGCAACGGCCGGAATCGGTATCCCCCAAATGGGGCAGGCTACGCGCCTGCTCCCGCCCCGCGTGATGGTACGGCTGATGAAGCGGTCGCTCAGCGCAATCGCCCCTCCTAGCGATCACGTCTTCCAGGAGTGAGCATCCACCGATGCGACTGCTCACTCCTGGAATGAATGCAGTCGAGGATTGAGCCTGCCAGATCGGCGGGCCGAATCTTGTGGCCACGCAAGAGTGGCCGGGAATCTATCCGCCTCCCGGTGCGCCAACGGCTTTCTGCTGCGTGGGGGCGAGGGTGGCAGGGGTGGTATCGTCATCGGGAAGCCGAATTGATTTCCATGCCCAGAAGATCAGGACTCCGTAGAGCACCGCATCAACGCCGAAGATCGTCCGCAAACTGTGCGTTGCGTCCGTCACCGCACCGGCGAGGAATGGCGCGCTCGCATTGCCGATCATCGCGAGGCCACCCAACGTGCCGAAGGCGGTCAGTTTCCACTGGTCGGGGAGGGCGCGGGCCGCGATCGCATACATCAGCGTCGTGTTCCCGCCGATAAAGATGTCCAGCATCGGGCGCAGGAAGAGCAGTTGCCACCATTCTTGCGCGAAGGTAATCGGGATGAGGACGAGACAACCGCCCGTCAGTGTCACGAAGAGCAAGTTGCGAGGGTTGCGGGCGCGGCTGAGGCGGCCCATCGTCGTTGCCGCGATCGCTGCCGCGACCGAGCCAATCGTGATCACCGCACCGGCGATCGTGCCGAGCAGGCGCTCGGGGGCGTGCAGGTGCTGGACGTAGAGGGGGATCAACGGGCCGAAAGTCCGCTCGATGAAACTGATCGAGACGAGCGTCACCATAATGGCGAGGAAACCGGGCAGATGCGCCAGTACGGAGAGGGAGGCGCGTTCCTTGCGCTTGGGGGAGGCAGCGCGGTCATGCGTGGCGTCAAAGAGGCAGAAGAAAACGACACAGGCGACCACGCTGAGCGCGCCGGAGACGAAAAAAGTCTGCCGAAGCCCGATGGTATCCGCGAGGGTGCCGCCGAAGATCGGGCCGAGGGCGGCAGCGATGAACTGCGTGGATTGCAAGGTACCGATCGCCTGCGAAATACGCTCCTTCGGCACGGTGACGGAAAGCACGGCGAGGGCGAAAGAACTGAAGCCGGAGAAGATGCCAAGACAGATGCGCAGGGCGAGCAGTTGCCAGATGTTCGTTACCAGACCCATCAGCATAATCAGGATGACGTAGGCGATCAGGGAACGAAGGACCATCGGCTTATTGCCGGTACGCTCGGCGACACGCACCCAGAAGGGGGTCAAAATACCGCCGAGGAGCGGACTGACGCCGACGAGCAGGCCGGACCAGAGCGCGGCACGGTTCGGGTCGTGGATGCCTAGCCGCTGGACATATTGAGGAAGAAACGGCATCACAAAGGTGAAACTGAGGAACGAAATGAGGACTGATGCGTAGATCGCCCACTGGTTGCGCTGCCACGGCTCCCAGGTTTTCGGGCTCCAGCGCGAATAGCGAGGCGGTTCGGCATCTACGGTCGAAGACACGGTAGCAGGCTCCCTGCTCAAGTCACTGGGTCGCTCACGCTATCCTAACACAGGCGCGGAAAGGATCGTGCCGAGAGGATCAGGCTGGAAGCCTGCCGCTACCATCCCTGAGCCTTGCATGAACGACTGACTTTGAGGTGCATCCTCAGGCGAAAATGGATCGCGCGATGACCTGAAAGCCGGTCAACACGCCACTCGAAACCGCATCGTTTCCGGTCGCCTCGACCCGGAGCGCGAAGACGTCACCCTCACGCGCGTAGATACTCACAGTCTGGCGGACAGGGTCAATGATCCAGTATTCCCGGACGCCGTATCGAGCATAGACCACCTTCTTCCGCTCACGATCAACACGCTCCGTTCCCTGAGACAACACTTCGATGCACAGATCGGGTGGCCCCTGGATATTCAGTTCGGTGATGATGCCGAGATTTTCCCGCCGGATAAAGAGAATATCTGGCTGCACGACGGTGATCGGATCGAGGACAACATCAGTTGGCGCAACGTAGACCACGCCGAGATTATGCGCCTCAACATGGGCATGAAGAAGCGCCATGAGTTGAACGATGATCCGTTGATGCGTCGTTCGTGGCGCGGGAGACACAATGAGTTCTCCTTCGATCACCTGATACTGCTTCCCGTCGTCCGGCAGTAAACAGTACTCATCGTAGGTCATCAGTTGTGAATCAGTCTGTCGTGCCATCGCCGCTCCAAGCATTGTTGCCATTCTGGAAGCAGTATCGCATGTCTCACGCGAGGGCGTTTTCCCACGCGGTGATCAGATTGTGCAGTGGCACGTTCATGATGCCACGCAGAGCGAACTGACGCGTCTCCGTCGTCCGGCCGAGGATGTAAACGGGCACGCCGCGGGCCGCCGCGCACTCCTCGATCCGCCCAATGGCCTCCGGCGCGACCGCGAGGATGACGCGCGACGCCGCTTCGCCGAAAAGGAGCGCGTCGAGGCGGCCGCCAGCGGCGGTCGAAAGCGCATCCGGCACATCCACTTCACAACCGACACGTCCGGCGATGCATCCCTCGGCGAGGGCGACCGCGAGACCACCATCGGCGAGGTCGTGCGCGGCACGGACGAGTCCTTGACGGATCACCCGGCGCACGCACTCCTGTACCGCTGCTTCGAGGTTGAGATCGAGCGCGGGCGGCATACCCGCTTCAATATCGCGGACAGTCGCGAGGTAGAGCGACGCACCCGTCGTCGCAGTCGCTTGGCCGAGGAGCAATAGCGTTGCGTCCGGCGGGAACGCCATGCCGACCCGCTGGTCAAGGTCGTCGAGCACACCCGCCATGCCGACGATCGGTGTTGGCAGGATCGCGCCCGCGATGCCATCGTTGTAGAGGCTCACATTGCCGCTCACGACTGGGATGAAGAGCGCCCGGCATGCATCCGCGAGGCCGCGCACCGCTTCACGGAGTTGGAAATAGATCTCCGGACGCTCCGGGTTCCCGAAGTTGAGACAGTCCGTCACGGCGACGGGTTCCGCGCCGACACAGGCGAGGTTGCGCGCCGCCTCGGCCACGGCGTGCATGCCACCGAGATACGGGTCGAGGCCGCAATAGCGCGCGGTGCAATCGGTCGTCAACGCGACACCACGCCGGGTGCCGCGCACGCGGAGCACCGCCGCGTCGCCCGCGCCGGGGCCGAGCACGGTATTCGTGCCAATCGTATGATCGTACGTCTCCCAGACAGGGCGCTTAGAGGCGATATCCGGATGACTGAGCAGTCGCGTGAGCGCGGCGACGATATCCACGGGCGCGAGATCCGATACCTGCAAGGGATCAAACGCGCGCCGCTCCACCGTCTCCGGGCTTTCGGCGGCGGGCGGCGTGTAGGTTGGGCAGCCCTCCGTAAGCAGACGCGTCGGTATATCCACGACGAGCGTGCCGCCGTCGCGGATGCGGACGTGGCCATCACCGGTGACGACACCAATCGCGTCCGCATGAAGTTCCCACCGCGCGAACCGGTCGCGGACGCGCTGCACCGCATTCGGCTTGACGATGACGAGCATCCGCTCCTGACTCTCTGAGAGCATCACTTCGTAGGCGGTCATGCCGCGCTCGCGCCGCGCGATCTTGCGCACGTCAATCTCGATGCCCGTGCCCGCTCGCCCCGCACACTCGACCGCGCTGCTCGTGATGCCTGCAGCGCCGAGGTCCTGCATGCCGACGACATCGTCCGTTTCGAGGAGTTCGAGGCACGCTTCCATCAGGAGCTTTTCGAGGAACGGATTGCCGACCTGCACGGCGGGCCGCCGCTCCATCGCCGCCTCATCGAGATCGCCGGAGGCGAAGGTCGCGCCGTGAATGCCGTCCCGGCCCGTTGCCGCGCCGACGAGCAGGAGGACGTTCCCCGGCTCGCCCGCACTCGCCCGCATGACGCGCTCGTGCGGTGCGATGCCGACACACATCGCGTTGACGAGCGGATTGCCGCGATACGACGGATGAACGTTGATCTCACCGCCGACGGTCGGGATGCCAAGCGAGTTGCCGTAGCCGCCGATGCCGGCAACCACGCCGCCGAACAGATAGCGATTGTGCGGCTCATCGAGCGGGCCGAAACGCAGCGCATCGAGGATGGCGATCGGTCGCGCGCCCATCGTAAAGATGTCCCGCACGATGCCGCCGACACCAGTCGCCGCGCCTTGGTACGGCTCAACCGCGCTCGGGTGGTTGTGCGATTCCATCTTTAGGGCGAGGGCGAGGCCGTCACCGATGTCTACAACGCCGGCATTCTCGCCCGGCCCCTGGAGGACGCGCGGCCCGGTCGTCGGGAACATTTTGAAGAGGGGGCGCGAGTGCTTGTAACCGCAGTGTTCGCTCCAGAGCGCGCCGATCATGCCGAGTTCGACGCGCGCCGGATGCCGCCCTAGCATCTTCACCGCCCGGTCATATTCCGCGCGGGAAAGGGCGACTTCGCGCAGATCGGCGTCGGTCGCGGGTGCGTTGGGTGCCGACATCCGCATACTGTTCGTCTCGGTCGTCATCGGGCCACGCCGCTGGTGACGAGCAGGCTGCGGAGGATCATCAGGCCGTCATCGCCGCCGGTCAGCGATTCCGCGCCGCGCTCCGGGTGCGGCATCAGGCCGACGACATTCCCGGCGGGATTGCAGACACCGGCGATGTGGGCCGTCGCGCCATTCGGATTGGCCTCGGGCGCCAGCGCGCCGGTCGCGGTGCAGTACCGAAAGACGATCTGCCGATCCGTCTCGATGCGGTGCAGCGTCTCCGTATCTACGACGTAGCGCCCTTCACCGTGCGCGATGGGGAGGCGAAGGACCGTGCCGCGCGGGATATCCGCTGTCCACGCGGTATCGGACCGCTCGACGCGGATATGGACCCAATGAGAGCGGAACCGCAAGCCTGCATTGCGCATCAGGACGCCGGGGAGCAGCCCCGCCTCGGTGAGTACCTGAAAGCCGTTGCAAAAGCCGGCCACAGGCCGCCCCGCCGCCGCGAACTCTGCCACCGCCTCCATGACGGGCGCGAAGCGGGCTATCGCCCCGGCGCGCAGATAGTCGCCGTACGAGAAACCACCGGGCAACACGACCGCGTCGAAGCGGCTGAGGTCGGTTTCGGTGCGCCAGACGCGCTCGGCGGGTGTGCCCAGCGCATCGCTGAGTGCGTAGACCGCATCCATATCGCCATTGCTACCGGGGAAGGAAACGACCGCGCATTTCATTGTGCCCTCACCCCCTGCCCCCTTCTCGATACTGCCCATGCTGCCCAAAGGGCGCCCGCACCCGGAAGGGGAAATTCACCACGCCTCGCTATCGAGTTCGTCATCTTCGGCATCAGTGTCGCCGTACGCTTCGTCCACGACGTAGGCGTAATCTTCGATCACCGGGTTGGCGAGTAGTTTGTCGCACATCTCCTCGATCTTCGTGCGCGCGTCCGCCTCGTCTTCCGCGACGAGCGCCAGTTCGATGTACTTGCCGACGCGCACATTCGAGACGCCGCCGTAGCCGAGTTGTCGGAGGCCGCTCTCAACGGCCAGACCTTGCGGGTCATTGACGACGGGTTTGAGCATCACCGTCACACCCGCCTGCCATCGTGGCATATCTCACCCCCTGTCCCCTCTCCATTGCTCAGGCAATGGAGAGGGGAAATTGACGTCGTAGAAACGATAGAAATAGTCAATCCCGCATGTTGTCGTGAGCACCTGATAGGGAAAGCAGGATGCGAGTCCATTCACCGTCGTTTTCGTGGCGAGACACGAAAGAAACGCCTGTGCCATCTCGGCTTTCGTCTCACCGCAGTGGTCGAGAAACTGACCCCATAACGCGACAAACTGCCACACATAGCCGAGCGGTTGGATGTTCGCGACAAATTCTGGCGGGAAGAGCCGGCGATACGCGGGAAGATTATAGAGCCATGATGCGCCGCGTACACGCTCCGCCTCCGGGTGCATGTGTGCGATCTCCATGAAGAGACAGTGCAGATCGTCGTGTCGAGACAGGATTTGCCCCTGGCGTAACGCCTCACCGTTCGGCGCGTTGTTCGCAAAATGAATTCGTATCGCCCTGGTCTCCGCCTCGTAATCGTAGTTGAAGCAAGGACGATAATTCACTCGCGACGGTACGGTGATCGGTGCGGTCTGCGTATATACGTACGCCGCGGGATCCACCCCGCTATGGAGAGCGGTGAGCAAGGCTTGCCACCGCGGATGCGCAGGGTCGAAATCCCACTCGTGCGGTCGCACGACGTCAAAGTCTCGCTCCGGTTGTTGCAGTTCGTTGTAGTACGGCGTGTAGTTCAGCAGCGCTTCCTCGAACGACATGCCCGTTACCGCCGCGATACGCTCAGCGAAAGAGAGAGGTAACTGAAAGTATGACTTGGCGAGGATCATCGTCTCTCCAGCGGCGCGCCGGTAAGCCGCTCGTACGCCGTGAGATACCGGGCCCGCGTCGCGTCCACCACATCGTGCGGCAGCGTCGGTGCGGGCGGCTGCTTGTCCCAGCCGGCGGTCTCCAGCCAATCGCGGAGCGGCTGCTTGTCCATGCTCGCCTGCGCGCGGCCCGGTTCATACGTCGTCACATCCCAGAAGCGAGATGAATCGGGCGTCAGCAGTTCGTCAATCAGCACCAGTCCGCCATCTATGTAGCCGAACTCGAACTTTGTGTCCGCGAGGATGATGCCGCGCGCGGCGGCATAGGCGCTCGCCTCGGCGTAGAGCGTCAGTGTCTTCCGTTCCAGTACCCGCGCGAGGTCGGCGCCGACTTCCGCCGCCAGCCGCACGGGCGTGATGTTCTCGTCGTGCCCGGCGTCGTTCTTCAGGGCCGGCGTGAAGAGCGGGCGCGGCAATTGCGCGCTCTCGGTGAGACCGGTGGGGAGGTCGTACCCAGCGACGCTGCCCGTCTTCCGGTACTCCGTCCAACCCGAACCCGCGAGATAGCCGCGCGCGACGCACTCGATGTCAATCCGTTCGGCGCGCCGACCGATCATGATCCGCCCATCCAACATATCCCGTTGAGCGGCGAGAGAAGGTGGGAGATCGGCAACATCGGCGGAGACGAGGTGATTGGGGACGAGATCGTGCATGCGGGCGAACCAGAAGCGTGAGAGACCGGTGAGCACGTTGCCCTTGTCTGGAATCCCGTTCGGCATGACGACATCGAAGGCGGAAATACGATCCGTCGTCACAAACAGCAGCAGATCGTCGGAGAGGCGATAGGTATCGCGTACCTTGCCGCGCCGAAAGAGCGTCAAGCCGGGGAGATCAGTGGTCAGGAGCGCATCCACCGGCCTCACCCCTCTCCGATGCCGAGGCGAGTGAACGCGGTATCAATCTGCTTCAGGTGGTAGCCGTGATCGAAGAGCGTCGCCAGTTCGTCCGGCGCGAGCAGTTCGGTAACCATTACATTGCGACCGAGGATGGTCTGCAATGGCTCGCCCGTCGCCCACGACTCCATCGCGCCGCTCTGAACGATCTTATAGGCGTCCTGCCGCGCCATACCATGCTCCGTAAGCGCGAGCAGGACGCGCTGCGAGGCGACGAGACCGTGCGTGGATTCGAGGTTCTCCCGCATCCGCTCCGGGAAGACGACGAGGTCGTCCATGATCCGCGTGAAGAGGCGGAGCATGTAGTCGGTGAGGGTGAAGGACTCCGGGAAGATGATTCGCTCCGGCGCGCTATTGGAGATGTCGCGCTCGTGCCAGAGCGGGACGTTCTCCATCGCGGCAATGCTGTAGGACCGGACGATCCGCGCGAGGCCGCTGATTCGCTCGGTCTTGTGCGGGTTCCGCTTGTGCGGCATCGCGCTCGATCCTTGCTGATCTGCCGCCACACCCAAGGAAACCGGCAGGTTGTCATCTTCGAGGGGTCTCTTCGCGCCGCTACCGCCGAATGGCTCCTCAACTTCATGCACTTCGGTGCGCTGGAGGTGGCGGATTTCGACGGCGAATTTCTCCAGCGAGGTCGCAAGGAGCGCAAGCGCCATGATGACCTGTGCGTGGCGGTCACGCTGGAGGATTTGGGTGCTGACAGGCGCGGCTGACAAGCCAAGGAGCGCGCACGCGCGTTCCTCGATCTCCGGCGGCACATGGGCGTGCGTGCCGACCGCGCCACTGATCTTGCCGTAGGCCATCTGCGCGCGGGCCGCCTCGATTCGCGTTCTATGGCGGCGAATCTCGTCTACCCACATCGCGAGCACGAAACCGAAGGTCAATGGCTCGGCATGGACGCCGTGTGTGCGCCCGATCATCAACGTCATCTTGTGGGTGATGGCCTGCCGCGTGACCGCCCGCTCGAAGTCAGACAGTTGATCGAGAATGAGATCGAGTGCATCCACGGTGAGCAACGAAAGTGTCGTATCCACGACATCCGAACTGGTCAGACCCATGTGAACGTAGCGGGCAGCGTCGCCGATCGTCTCCCCCATCGCCCAGAGGAACGCCGTCGTATCGTGGTCGGTGCGTCGCTCAATGTCGCGGACCCGTTCAGGATCGGCGGACGCGGTGCGGATGGTCTCCAACGCCTCCGCCGGGATCGCACCCCGCTCGGCCCACGCCTCGCAGACGGCGATTTCGACCCGGACCATCGTGTCAATCCGGTGTCGCTCGCTCCAGATTTGCCCCATCGCCGGGTGCGTATAGCGTCCTACCACGTTACTGCACCTCCGCCACGATCGCACCGTCGAGGTATGCCGATTCTGCGCGCAGGAGCCGCGTCGGCAGCACGCGGTTATGCAAGTCGTCGTTCGTTGTCGCGAGGACGCGGAGATAATTATCGGTCAGGCCGCTCCACCGTCCGTCCGGCTCGCGATCTTCCCAGAGGACGTCCATTGTGCGCCCGACGAAGTGCTGGTGATAGGCGTGCGCGAGTTCGTTCGAGAGGGCGAGCAGGCGTGCCATTCGCTCCTTCTTCACTTCCGGCCGCACCTGATCTCTCATCCCCGCCGCTTCGGTGCCCGCGCGCTCGGAGTACGGGAACGCATGGATTTTGGTGAACGCCAGTTCGCGGCAGAGCGCGAGCGTTTCCGCGAAATCTGCCTCCGTCTCGCCAGGAAAGCCGACGATGACATCGGTCGTGATCGAGCAATCAGGGATCGCTGCGCGTACCCGTGCGACAGCGCGCCGGAACTGATCGGGGTTATAGCGGCGGCGCATTGCCCGGAGCACGCGGGCTGAGCCGGACTGGATCGGCATGTGCAGATGGCGCGCCATCCGCTTGTCTGACCAGCAGGCGAGCAAATCCGGCTTCAGTTCGGCGGGGCCGACGCTCGTGAGACGGATGCGAGGGGGCGTTGGGCCACTGAGGATACGGTCCAGCAGGTCAGGGAGTTTGAAGGCTGAAGCGGGCGGTTCGCGAACCGCCCCTACAACGGACTGCCGGCTGCCGACTGCCGACTGTCCGCTCGTCTCCCGATACATCCCAACATAGGTTCCGGTCAGCACCACCTCTTGATAGCCCATCGTCGCACTTTCCGCGACCGCGCGGCAGACGCGATCCGCAGCAACGCTCACCGAGCGGCCGCGCGCGAGCGGCACAATGCAAAATGTGCAGTTCGCGTCGCACCCTTCCTGGATCTTGATCGTGCGTCGCGTGCGATGCCCGGCGTGAGTGTGCAAGTGTGTGTCGCGCAAGCCGACCGCCGCGAGTCGGTCCGCGAACCGCTCGACGGCCTCCGCGACGACGCGCTCCTTGTCCACCGAACCGAGCACGAGGTCCACTTCCGTCATCGCCGTGGCGTCATCCGGGGCGACCGCTGTGTAGCAGCCGATAGCGGCGACCAACGCGCCCGCGCCGCCATTTGCGCGGGCCTTGCGGAGATACTGGCGGCCTTTTTTGTCCGCGATGTGTGTGACGGTGCACGTATTGACGATATAGAGGTCGGCGGGCGCATCGAACGGCGCCTCCGCGAAGCCCTGCTCGATGAGCGCGAAAGAGATCGCCTGCGCGTCAGCGGTATTCAGTTTGCAGCCGAGGGTGTGGATTGCGAAGGTCGGGCGAAAGGCGTCCCGCTGCGGTTCGTGCCGCACGGTAATCGTATCGAGGCTGATGTGGGCAATCGGGACGGGCGCATCATTGCGCTCATCATGGTCGAGATCGAGATGCTCGGCTGTCAGCGTCTCCGTCATGCGGTGGTCTGACCCTCATCGTGCCGCTCTTGGGGCATGCGCCCCAACCCGCGTCAGTATACCAGAAAGGTGTACGTATGATGCGACGCCGTGGCATCGTGCGTTGGCGTGTCGCATGGCTTTCGTATGTCGTTCCGGCGTGGTACGCTATACGAAGGTGGCGGAGAACGCGGAGCGCGATGGGGCGTATGATACGCGTCTGCCGCGACGCCATCGTCACAACGATCGGGTCGAAATCATGGGAAGGGAGCAACCGCAATGGCCCAGACATTGACGCGGCCAACCGCCACCGACGGCGACGAGGCGGGCGCGCTGACAAGCGAAACGCTGACGCACTTCGGGGATGCATTCGCCGCGAATCCCGTCTATCGGCTGGCGCAGAATGCCGTCACGCAAATCACGGTGGACGATGTCACGCTCAATCGTGGGATCGTCACGCATACCGACCACACCTTCTCGACCTTCCTCGACGACTGGAGCGTGACGAACCAGAAGCAGAGTGGCCGCTGCTGGATGTTCGCGGGTCTCAACCTGCTGCGCGTCGCCGCGATGAAGAAGATGAACACCAAGGAGTTCGAGTTCTCGCAGAACTACACGATGTTCTGGGACAAACTGGAGCGCACCAACTATTTCTTCGAGGCAATCATCGAAACGGCGGACCGCGATGTAGACGACCGGTTCGTCGCCTTTCTCCTTGAAGGCCCACTCGGCGATGGTGGGCAGTGGAACATGTTCGTCAATCTCGTTGAGAAGCACGGCCTCGTCCCGAAGGCGTTGATGCCGGAGACGGAGAGTTCATCGAGCACGCGGCGGATGAACACGATCCTCCGCAGTAAGTTGCGTGAGGGTGCGAAGGTATTACGGGAGATGCATAACGCCGGTGAGAGCCTCGAGGCATTGCGCGCGACGAAGCAGGAGTATGTACAGGTCGTCCACCGTATCCTCTGCATCCATCTCGGTACACCACCGGAGCGCTTTGTCTGGCAGTGGAAGGACAAAGAGGGCGCCTTCCATCGCACCGACGAGTTGACGCCCCCGCAGTTCGCCGCCGAGTTCGTGGATCTGCCGCTCGATGACTATGTCTGCCTCGTCCATGATCCGCGCGCAAGCAGCCCGGTCGGACGGACGTTTACGGTGCAGTACCTCGGTAACATCGTCGGCGGCGAGCGCGTGATCTATCTGAATGTGGACATTGCGCTGATGAAGGAGATCACGAAGCGGACGCTTGAAGCGGGCGATCCCGTTTGGTTCGGCTGCGATGTCGGCAAGATGATGCAGCGTACGCTCGGTATCTGGGACAAGCGGCTGTTTGATTACGAGACGCTCTACGACACCACCTTCCCGCTGGAAAAAGACGCGCGTCTGGATTATCACGAGACGCAGATGACGCACGCGATGCTCTTCACAGGCGTGGACGTTGTTGACGGCACGCCGCGCCGCTGGCGGGTCGAGAACTCCTGGGGCGCAGAGAACGGTCAGAAGGGCTTTTATACGATGAATGACTCGTGGTACGACGAGTTCATGTTCGAGATCGCCGCCCGCAAGGAATATCTCCCCGCCGCACTGCGAGACGCGCTCGATCAGGAACCGATCGTCCTCCCCGCGTGGGACCCGATGGGGGCGCTCGCCCGATAAACACGACATGGTTCGGAACGTCGGAGGCGTGGTGCATTTTCGCGCACCACGCCTCTCTTGTTGGTATTGAGGCGAAGGCATGATGGATTGCGGACACATGTCTGATGTGCTGATGGAACTCGCGAACGCGACTCGCCATGCATGACCTCGGATGCGAGGAACTGCTGTAGCGCCGCCCGATTGCTCTCGTTGCGGGAAAAGGTGATGGCGGAGATGATGCAGCCGTGAGTGATCGTCGCCACCGGGAGTAGCGATGCCAGCAACAACGCCACGGGCACGGTATCGCGAAGTTTTGCAGATTCTCGCGCGGCACGGGTTCGCCGTGCGCCCGCAGTTCTGGCCCTTCGGCGCCGCCGCCTATGACGAACCGGACTCGGTCGTGTTGCGTCGCCCTGCGGAACTGCGGCAGGCGCTCGAAGAACTCGGCACGACCTTCATCAAACTCGGGCAAATCCTTAGCACCCGCCCGGATCTCCTGCCGCCCGCATATATCGCGGAACTCCAGAAACTGCAAGATGCCGTTGCTGCCGCGCCGACCGCGCACATCACCGCACGCATTGAGGAGCACTTGGGGCGGCCGATTGACGACCTGTTCACATTCTTCGACCCCGCGCCGCTCGCCGCCGCGTCCATCGGCCAGGTGCATGCGGTCACGCTGCCCGGTGGGATTGATGCCGTTGTTAAGGTGCAACGACCCGGTGTGCGCGACCAGGTCGCGCTCGATCTTCGCATTGCCGCGCGGATTGCTCATCTGATGGAGACGCGGCTAAGGGTCGTCGAACGCACCGGTATTGACGTGCCGGCGCTCGTGGATGAGTTCGCATGGACGCTACGGAACGAACTGGATTACCTGCGTGAGGCGAAGAACGCCGAAGTCTTCCAGCGCAACTTCGCCAACAACCCGCATGTGCGCATCCCGGCGATATGCTGGGAGTACACGACGACGCAGATCATCACGATGGAGCGGATGCATGGCTCGCGCATAGATGATGTCGCCGCGCTCGACGCCGCCGGATATTCTCCCGCCCGGATTGCGGAGCAGAGCGCGCGGATCGTCCTCCAGGAGGTCTTTGAGGATGGCTTTTTCCACGCCGATCTCCACCCCGGCAACCTCTTCGTCCTCGATGGCGGGGTGATCGGCGCGATTGACTTCGGGATGGTTGGCACAATTGACGAGACGACGCGGACGAACCTGCTCTTTCTCTTACTCGCTATCGTCGGCCAGGATGCGGACCAGATCGCGCGTTACCTTTACCGCCTCGGCATCGTCGGCGGCGCGCGGACCAATCACGCGCTCTTGCTCCGTGACATCCGGCGGCTGATGGCGCAATATTACGGTGTGACGCTGGAAGAACTGGACGTGACGACGCTGCTCAATGATCTGCTCGCGCTCGTGCGGCGACATTATCTCCGCCTGCCGCCCGACCTCGCGCTCTTATTGAAGATGCTTGTGATGATCGAAGGGCTGGGGCGGCGTCTCGATCCGACCTTCAATGTGCTCGCGGTCGCGCAGCCCTTCGGGCAGGAAGCGATCGCGCGCTTGCTCGCGCCGGAGCGTCTGCTCCGGCAAGCCCGCCAGGCAGCGATCCAGTACGGCGAAATGGCGATGGAGTTTCCCGGCCGGCTCGACCGTCTGCTCACCCAGGTGGAGCGAGGCGAACTGTTGACGCAGGCGACGGAGCAGGCGACCGAACGGGCAGTACACGCCCTGCACGTCATTACGAACCGGATCGTTCATGCGATCGCGACAGCGACCGTCCTGATCGCCCTCGTGCTCATCCTCATTACGATCCGCCGCGACCGAAGCGACGATACCGTTCTCCACGCCGTCTTCTTCGGTGGGCTTGGCGTCGCGCTGGTGCTCGCAATCTGGTACGTCATCCTATACTGGCGGTCACGACGGCTTTGAGTACTCCTACAACGGAACATTCTCCGGGCTGGCTGGAAGCGTGCTACCATCTCATTTCAAACACAGAATAGGGAGCGCGATCCGCGCGCCCTATTATTTGCCGGTCGGTGATTCCTCGGCGACGGTCGGCGTCGCCTTGCCATTGACGACAATGCCGTCATTCCTGCCGGATGCGGTCTGCAAGCCCGGCAGGGACTTAATCAGATCGGCGATGTTGACGCCGCTGAGCGCCTCCACGAGGGCAGGCACTTGCGCGACCATCGTTGCGACATCATTCGTCATCTTGCTCGCGGCGGAACCATCCGCACCCGTCGAGACGATCGTCACGGAATCAATCGCCTTGACCGATTCGCCGAGGCTGCGCGCCAGTTCCGGCAGGCTCGTGAGGATCTTGTCGAGCACGGCGGCCTGGCTATACATCGCGAAGGCGTCGGCGCGCTTCTGCATCGCGTCCGCTTCCGCCTGGCCCTTCTGACGGATGATATCGGCTTCCGCTTCACCGGTGACGCGAATGGCGGCGGCGCGGCCCTCGGCTTCGAGCCGCAGGCGGTTTTGTTCAGCGCCGGCGAGTGCCTCGATCTTCTGCTTGTCAATCTCCGCGGGCCGCAGGACCGTCGCGATCAGTTCGGATTCACGCCGTTTAATCTCCGCTTGCTGCACTTCCGCCTCGCGCTGCTTGCGGACGAGTTCGACGTTCACCTGCTCAGCGACGACCTTTTGCTGCGCGATGTTCGCCTCGATGTCATACGCCTTGTCCGTCTGCGCCTGCTGAGAGCGGACACTCTGCTCGTACTCCGCTTTCTTCAAATTCAGGTCGCGGATCGCTTCGGCCTGCTTCGTCTCCGAGGCGGCGCGGGCGATGGTCGTCTCCTGATCCGCCATCGCAGTCGCGACGGCCGCTTCCCGCACGGCTTGCGCTTTCCGAATCTCGGTATCGCGCATCGCTTCGGCGGTGGCGATATCCGCCTCCCGCTTGATGCGCGCGATATCCGGGCGGCCCATGTTCGCGATGTATTCGTTGTCGTCACGTAGGTCGCGGATCGTGAACGAGATCACTTCGAGGCCCATCTTGTAGAGGTCGTCCGCGACGCCGGAACGGACCTGGGCGGCGACCATCTCCGGTTCCTTGACGATGCTCTCGACAGTGAGTAGGCCCGTGATGCCGCGTAGATGGCCTTCCATCACGAGACGAATGAGACTCTGGCGTTCCTGCGGCGGTTTGGAAAGGAACTGCTCGGCGGCGGTGAGAATGCTCTGCGGGTCGTTCTTGACCTTGATTTGCGAGACCGCCTCGACATTGAGGGCGACACCCTGCTTCGTGTATAACGCCTGCTGCGGGGCGACATCGAAGGACATCAACTCCAGCGAGAGCCGCCGGGAGGTCTGGACGAGCGGCCACACGACACGCCCGCCGCCATGCACGACTTTCGTGCCACCGAAGCCGGAGACGATCAATGCCTCATTCGGCCCTACTTTCTGGAACATGCTGGCGAGGACCGTCAACGTGACGAACAGGGCGACAACGAGCAAGACGACGATGATCACGATTGGATTCATGGCAATTTCCCTTTCCTACCCCACACGAGTAACGAGTAACGAGTAACGAGTAGCGAGGGGTTTAGTTCCTTCTCGCTACTCGTTACTCGTTACTCGTTACTTCCCCCGGGACACTACTTCCTTCACCGAGCGCGTGCTGCCAGGTATCCACATAGGCAACGCCGCGTTCATACTTGAGAACAACGACTTCCGTCCCGCGCGCAATCTCCTCGCCTTCGACGCTCCGCGCGGCGGATGTTTGGGTCGAACCGGCCAGCGTGTATGTGATTTCGCCCGCATAGCCAGGATAAATCGTGCTGGTGACGTGGGCAGCCGTGCCCGGCATATGATAGTCCGCCGCGAACACTTCCGTTTGGCCCCGTTCCAGGACGCGCGTGATAAAGAGCGCGACGATGGAACCGCCGCCGATGCCGGAAACGGTCGCGACGATCAGGCTCGCCGCACCGCCGAGGACGGTGTAATGCGAGATCAAGTAGCCGACGCCACCGAACCATGTGACGAAGGTCATCACGGTGGTGAAGTTCAGGTAGCCACTCGACACGGCTGGCGTGTCCGTCGTCGTAGCGTGTGCCGTGCCTCCATGCCCCAGAACATGGGCCGCCCCGCCATGGCCGAGATGAAGCCCGCCGAGATGACCCAGCCCGAGGACGAGCGAGAGAACCGTCATGCAAAGGCCGACGAGAAAGCAGACGAGAAACAAGGACTCCATGTCCGTCTACTCCTGACGAAATGCCGCGATACATCATGCATCTTACTCTATTATACGCCTCGGAATATCACCGGGTTCCAGCAATCATCACGAAGGATAGACGTGGCGATGAGATGCCCGACCGGGGCACTGCCGGTGCTATACTGCGAGAGCAGCAGATAGTGGCCGCGCTGATCCATCGTGCGAGGTGAGAGGAGCGGAAATCATGTCCACGCCGCAAGGACCCGCGCCGAACGGATCACCACCGCCGTATGGCCTGACCGTCGGGCGCGTGATGCTTTTCACGGCGGCGGCGCTCTTCGTCATCTTCATCGCGAACCTGCTCCTCAAGGTTACGGGCCTGCTCTTTCTCTTGCTCATTGGCATCTTGCTCGCGACCGCGATTGACCCGCTCGCGCGTCGGCTCCGACGAATGGGCTTCAATCGGCCCGCGAGCATCCTCAGCGTCTATCTGCTGATCTTCGCGGTCATTGGTGGGCTGATCGCCTTCATCATTCCTCCCATCGTGGCGCAGGGGACGGATTTTGTTACCAACCTGCCGCGTGTCGCCGACCACCTCGAACAGCGGTATGCGAACAGTGACCAGGCATGGATACGCAATGCGGCGCACAACGGCGCGACACAACTCCGCCAATTGTCGGATAACCCGCCCGACATCAGCGGCGTGCTGAAGGAACAGGCGCTCAATGTCGTGTCGAGTCTCTTTGGCACATTGCTCTCGATCGTCACGGTCATTCTCATCTCATACTACTGGCTCACTGAACGCACGCTGATTCGCCGCTCGTTGCTCGGATTCGTGCCGATGGCCCGGCGGACGCGCGTGAACGACATCTGGACGCACATCGAGACGAAACTTGGGCTCTGGTTCCGGGCGCAATTGATCCTCTGTGGCATCATCGGCGCCGCGTGTGCGATCGGGTATGGCCTCTTTGGCATCGAATATTGGCCGCTGCTCGCACTGATCGCGGGCGCGGCGGAGATTATCCCGATCCTCGGGCCGTGGATTGGTGGTGTGCCGGCGGTCCTCGTCGCGCTGACCGAAGGGCCAGTCAAAGCGATCATCGTCGCCGTCTTCATCATTGTCTTGCAGCAGATCGAGGGGAATATCCTCGTCCCGCGCATTCAAGGTGATGCGGTCGGCCTCTCACCGCTCACCGTCATTCTCGCCATCCTCGCCGGGACGACGCTCGCCGGGCCGATTGGCGGTATTCTCGCCGTGCCGATCTCCGCGATTATTCATGTGCTCGTGCAAGACCTGATCATCGCGCGTGAGACAACCGACCAGGATGACATTGACCACATCCTCGCTGCCGCCGATGCCGCACAGAAGCGTGGTGACAACCCGGCCGAAGCGGCCTTCCGCCAGTTGCGCCGTCTCCGTGCGATTCGCCGCGCTCACCGTGAGGCTGATCGGGTTGATACGCTCATTCTGGAGGCGGAATCCGATCCGACCGTGCGGATCGTTCCCGACGACGAACTCGCGGGCCGACACGACGATTGACTTCTTGAACGTACAGAACGCATGTGCGATACTCATCTCTGTCAACGATGGATAAGAGAGGAGTCGGCATGACGGTTCGGACAAGGGTTGTGGCGCCAGTAACGATTCAGCCCGAGCAAGCGCGTGCCTTCTTACTTCGCCGTCCCGGCGGACTGTACGCGGACGGTGGATTGCCAGTTCATCCGCTTGCACTTGTGCGGCACATCGGTATCCTCCAGGTTGATCCAGTCAGTGTCGTTGCTGCCAACCATCACCTGATCGCGCGGACGCGCATGCCCGGCTATCTGCCGACGCATCTCGATGACGCACTGTATCGCGACCGGACATTGGTGGAGAATTTTCACAGCATTCACGCAATATTGCCGATGGAGGATTGGCGCTTCTATGACCGGCGGCGCGGCTCGCCGACGCGCATGGAGCAGGCACACCCGGAAGTGATGCGCCAGATGACCGAGCGCGTCCTGGAGACGATCCGCGCCCGCGGCCCGCTCGCCGCCCGCGATTTCATGGACGAGGATGACCGCGCGCCGATGGAGTACGGGTGGGGCACGACCCGCCGCTCGCAAGTCGCGCTCCAGACGCTGCTGCGCCGTGGCTTCCTGATGGTGCACCATCGGGAACGGACGCAACGGTTCTATGAGTTAACCGACCGGATGCTGCCACCGAGCGTGGATGTGACGCCAGTGACGGAAGCGGAGCGCGCACTGCATTTCGCGCAACGGGACGTGACCTACGCGGGCTTGGCAATGGGTACCGGTGGCATCAAACCCGCTATCGTGGCTGGCGAGGCGGTGCCCGTCGCTGTCGAAGGTATTCGCGCAACCTTCTACATCGCGCCGAATCAGGTTGAGCATCTTCTGTCGGCGATGCCGGTCACGGACGCGGAGCGGCGCGCCATCATCCTCGCGCCGCTCGATCCATTCGTCTGGGATCGCAAACGGCTCGCTGCGATCTGGGGCTTCGACTACACATGGGAAGTCTATGTCCCGGCGGCAAAGCGGAAGTACGGCCCATACACGTTGCCCGTGCTTTGGGGCGACCGCTTCGTCGCGCGCCTCGATCCGTCACTCGATCGCAAGCGCCGTGTGCTGCGCGTCAAAGGCCTCTGGTTCGAGGGGGACGCACCGCGTGATCCGCAACTCGTTACCGATCTCGCCGCCGAAATTGCCCGCTTCGCCACCTTCCACGGCGATGTCGCCGTCGCGCTCGGCACGGTGCATCCCGCCACCCGCGACAAACGCCTCCGCACCGCCTTGTCTCGCGTCACGACCCTCGCGGCGGTTTAATCGCCTTCCGCTGGTGGCGGAAGAGGAACGGTTTCGCCCGCGCCGAACGATGTTTCGGTGAGGGCGTGCGCAACGACCACGCGGCCATAACCGACGACAGTCCAGCGGTTGTCCATCCAGACAAGCCCCGTCACGTCGTCTATGCCGAGCAGTGGCGCATTGTTTGGCGTTGTCTCCTTCAGCCGCCGGAGCCAGACTGTGGGCGTGCGATTGTAGCGGGAAAGGACGACCATGCCGCTGAGGATGCCGAGGCCGGGGAACCAGCGGAAGTATGGTTCGCCTGGCCGGGCGGGCACGTCGTCGGGTCGGGCGGGAACATCCACACAGAGCGCCGCCGCGCCCGCGCCCGCACAGATCAACATTGCGCCCCGGTGATATGCCATCGCGATTGCTGTCGCCGTCCTGGTGCCGTGGATGATGCGCACGAGCCGCCCCGGATCGCCATCGCCGAGGTAGATCACCTCTGCCGCCTCGATACCGTCGGCGTAGGCCGGGTTCTCCGCGTCGGACCGCGCGCGGATCGGGATGGTCGCGACGACGCCCATCTTGCCGAGGCGATAGGCGGCGTCTTCCGTCTCGTCATCGGGAAAACGCTCGGATGCGGTGGGCAGGAAGGCGATGGTCGGCCGATCGCCGCGCGCCGCCGCGCGAAGGAAGCGGAGATGAAAGCGGTCGAAGGGCTGTGTGAACGCCTCACCGCCAACAAGGAGAATTGGGCCAGCCACGGCGTTACGCGACGATCGGTGGTTGGGCAATCAAGCCACGCAGCCGGGCGATGTTTTCCACATCTTCGTGGCAATCCGGACTCTTCGGCGTCTCCAGTACCATCGGAAGATGCGCGAGACGCGGATCGTTGACGACGTTGCGAAAGCCCTCCAGGCCGATATGCCCCTCACCAATCGCGGTATGGCGGTCCTTGCGATCTCCGAATGGCTGGAGGGCGTCGTTGAGATGGAGCGCCTTGATCCGGTCATATCCGACGAGACGGTCGAACGTCGCCATCGTTGCTGCGTACGTTTCCGGCGTGCGGAGGTCGTAACCCGCCGCGAAGATGTGGCAGGTATCCACACAGACACCGAACGCATCCGGCTCGCTCATATGCTCGATGATGTAGGCGAGGTGTTCGAACTTCGCGCCGAGATTCGTGCCCTGCCCGGCGGTCGTTTCGAGCAGCACCGTCACCCCGTCGTACGCGCCCTCCGCGCCGAGACGATTGAGGGCCGCAACCATCCGGTCCAGGCCCTCCTGCTCGCCGGAACCGACATGCGAGCCGGGGTGCGTGTTCACGTAGGGAACGCCTAGCGCCCGCGCACGAAGCAACTCATCCCGGAACGCATTGATGGACTTTTCCCACAAGTCGTCGTTCGGAGAGGAGAGGTTGATGAGATAGGAATCGTGGATCATCACGGGCTGGACATTTGTGCGCGTGCGTGCCTCCGCGAACTTCGCGATATCATCGTCGGTCAGCGGTTTGCCGAGCCATTGCCGCTCATTCTTGGAAAAGAGTTGGACGACCTCGCAGCCCGCCTGCTGGCCCCACTCCATCGAGCGGAAACAGCCGCCCGAAATACTCATGTGCGCGCCGAACTTCGGCATGATGCTCTCCATTTCTCCCCGTACATGCATCCACTCGCGCTAGTATACCGCCCGCTGGCATCGCCGGTGCAACGATGGCAGCGGTTTTGACGTACACTGTTTGCCGGTGCGATGCGCCGCCAACCGATGAAGGGAACGACCGCCGATGTCCATTCCACCGCCCGACGCGACGCGATCCGCTGATGGATCCACAGTACCGCCTCCGAATGATGTTCGCGCGCCTGCACCCTCTTTTCTTCCCCCGCAAGGCCCGCCCGGCGCGAATCTACGGCCGCCGTATTGGGCTGTGCCGCCGCAGCCGCATGCGCCCGGATGGCCGTATGCGGGCGCCCCGCTGTACGGGAATTCACCAGTTTTCCCGCCCGGGCCGGTGCCTCCACCCATTACCGTCATTGGCCCGGATCGCGTGCCATGGGGATTCTGGGATATTGTCGTTGCGTCTTTACCGTTACTGCTCGGTTTGCTTCTGACGATTGTTGCCGCCTTTGTGCCATCGAGCACGAGCACACCCACGGCGAGCAAACCGACGAGTACGAAAGTCCTTGCCGAGAATACCGCGATTAACATCGTGATTTACGGTGTCATTCTGTTGTTGATCTGGCTCGTCACCGTACGGAAGTATCACGTTGGCTGGTCGGCACTCGGTGCGCGACGACCGCCGGGGGTCTATTTCGCGCTGGTGATTCCGATCTTGCTTGGCATGTATCTCGCGGCCGCGCTCGTCTCCGCAGTGATCGTCAAACTCTTCTATGGCGGGAAAGCAGAGAACCCGCAGGTGAAAGACCTCACCGGCGGCGGTGGTTTCTCATGGGCGCGGCTCATCCTCGCGCTGATCACGGCCTCGATTGTCGCGCCGATCATCGAGGAGTTGCTGTTTCGTGGCATGCTCTATGGCTGGCTGCGCACGCGTTGGTCAGCGGTCGGCGGTGTCGTCCTCAGCGCGGCGGTTTTCTCCGCCGCGCACGCGATCCCGCTCATTCTCGCCAGCATCTTCGTCGTCGGCCTCACCCTCGCCATTGTCTACGAGAAGACGAAGTCCACACTCGCGACCATGACACTGCACAGCCTGTTCAATACGATCGGCGTGGTGGCGGTCTTTATTGATCTGGCGCGGAAGTAAGGGACCCCTCCCTAAAAGGAAGGGGCCGGGGGTGGGTACATCTACCGCTTCTTCTTTTTCTTTTTGTTCTTGTTCGGCACAGGCCGGGG
>Ga0207416_1000935_pt1 | contig 43579 bp, 48 predicted proteins | sample PaiPotPPM11metaG_FD_184107 | JGI IMG/M metagenome (GOLD analysis project Ga0207416, IMG submission 184107) | Iron sulfur acid spring bacterial and archeal communities from Banff, Canada, to study Microbial Dark Matter (Phase II) - Paint Pots PPM... ...
CGCGAACCGCGATGGGCGTGCCGAAAGCGGAGCGCCTCGCCCGCTATCAGGAGTTGTACGACCGCGGCGGGTTCGCTTTGTGGCTGGGCAATTACAGTGACTCCTTTATGTCACAGGACGCCGCGGATGAGGTTGCCGAGTTCCTCGCCTCCAAGATCCGCGAACGCGTCTCCGATCCCGAGATAGCTGAAAAACTAATTCCGAAGCACACGTTTGGCACGAAGCGGTGTCCCGGAGAGAAGAATTACTACGAGACGTTCAATCGCAACAATGTCAGATTGGTTGATTTGCGCGAAACGCCGATCAAGAGGATTACCCCCACGGGGATCGAAACCGGTAACAAGCTACACGAACTCGACGTGATTATTTATGCCACGGGGTTTCATAGCGTGACTGGCGAGCTCCTGCGTATGGATATTCGCGGCCAACGCGGCCGATCCCTGCAAGAGCATTGGTCCGACGGGCCAAGGACCAACCTTGGCGTTCAGTTCTCGGGCTTCCCAAACCTGTGGGCCATCATGGGGCCGCACAACCCGGCGGTGTTTTGCAATATCCCCCGCTGCGTCGAGACCAACGTCGAGTGGATCGTCGACTGCATCCGCTATATGCGCAAGAACGGTTTCGAGACCATGACCGCAACCCCCGAAGCCGAAGACGCATGGACCAAGCGCTGCTATGAATCGGCGAAAGGATTGTTAATCAATGAAATGCAGGATTCATGGTTCTTCGGTAGCACCAATCCCGAGAACGTGCGTGGCCGCTTCCTGTTATTCGCTGGCGGCGTGCCGCTCTATCGTAAGATCTTTGCCGAGGTTGCTGCGAAGGGATATGAAGACTTCGAGCTGCGCTAGGGGCCTGTCTCTGAATTAACTTAATGGTTTGCGCGCCTGAGCAGCATGGCGGCAAGGTTCCGGTTCCGGAAATAACCAGCCACATCCGCTTGTTCATCCGCGATCGTGGCCAGATGCATTTCGTCGTCGGCCGAATCCGCGGTTCGTAACGTTCTCCGCTGCCACGAGCTGCGCAAAATCGGCCGCGCAGGCGCGTATTTCGATCATCTCTGGCCGAATTGTAAACGGAGAAGGACTCGATGGCGGATGACGCAGTCTGTTGCGAACCCCTCTCCGCCCCAAATTCCCTGCTAAACAGGGAAATAACAGGGAATTTCCTCGATTTAGAACCTCAATCACGCCGACCGAGCGTCGAAAAAGCCCCGGTTCGCCGAAGGTTTTTTGGCGAATTCCCTACTCGGTGGAACAGGGAATTTTGAAACCCGAACAGGGGATTCCTTTAGCGCATCAGGGAATTTTCAGGGCAGACAGGGAACTCATCTCATGACCGGTGAAGTTCGCAGATCTTTTCGGCGGCTTTCGGTCTGGTTGGAGCTCTGAGGAGGGCACAACAGTTGGTTTTAGCCACATTGAATTCTGATTTTTCAAGGTTTGATCCCGCCAGGTTTGGCTCAGAATCAGCGAGCCGCATAGTTAGTTTGCCGCTCTTATTCGGAATGTCCACTCCAGCTACTTCCCTGCTTGGCTGGCATGAAGGTTTTCAGCAGCGAGAGGCCAATTCGTCCGGGAGAATCAGGAACCCGCGCTGCCGACGCCTTTCAATTAACGCGACTTCTTAGTCGCGCGCCAAGTTACAGTCGGCATTTTTGAGGGCACATGACTCGCTCCGGCGGCGCCGCGGCGTCACGTGCCGTGCGAGAACTCTACACCTTTCGGACAGGTGTAAGCGAGCCGGCAAGTCGGGATTTTTGAGCGAGCATCTCACCAAAGACTGAGTCCTTCTGTTACGGAGCCAGTCACGAGGTTATGTGTGCAATCGGATCGGTCTAGCGCGATCGCTCCAGCAAAATCTGACCAGGAGGCGAACACCTTTCGGACAGGTGTAGCGAGAGATCCGCGGCAAGTCGGATTTTTGATCGAGCATCTCACCGAAGACTGAGTCCTTCTGTTAGGGAGCCAATATTCAGGTTAGGCATGTGATCGCGTCGGTCTAGCGATCACCAAACAAGATCTGACTAGGAGGCGAAAACGATGGACGACTATTCGAGACTTGAACCGCACCCGCTTGCGGACCTTCTTCCACCTATGGGGCCCTATGAATACGAGGAATTGAAAGCCGACATCGACAGGCATGGGCTTCACGCGCCCATTGTTTTGTACGAGGGACGTATACTCGACGGACGGAATCGTTACCGCATTTGCCATGAAACTGGCATTGCGCCACGTTTTTTCAACTACGTAGGCGACGACCCAGTCAGTGTTGTTGCGAGCATGAATCTTCACCGGCGCCATCTCAATCAAAGTCAACGGGCGATGATCGCCGCTAGATTGGCAAAATCGAAGCGAGGCGGCGATCGCACCAAGCCGCAAAATTGCGGTTTGAGCCACGGCCGGGCGGCGGCGCAGTTCAAGATTAGTAAGCGGCTCGTGGATTTGGCATCTGCGCTGCTAAACGCAGTCGCCACCGGACAAGGCCTGGGGCTAGTGGAGCAAGTGTCCAACGGTGAGATGAGCCTCCACAAAGCGATGCGTGTTCTGAAATTAGCTCAGCTAGATAGCTCGTCGCTGCGCGCGAGCCATTCTCACCACGCAAATGAAATCGTGACTCAGGCTGAACGCTTGTGTCATCGAACGGTCCTCGTCGTCGCGGATGTGAAGAAGACCGCGGCGCCCGGTTCGGAAATCAGTGCACTGCTAGCCCAAGCCTGCGACAAAGCAGCAAGGTGCTTTGGCGAACAAGCCGAGCGCCTACGGCGTTCCGAACTCCTCCTGCTACCGATCGAGGATGCCTAGTGTAGTCCTGGTCGGGGATCGGTTGGCAGTTAAGGTGGCAGTTAAGGTTGCTGCGAGTTGTTTCTCGGACCGTCAATCGACCGATCCAGCGCAACGCGAAATCCGGACTTCAGGGAGACAAGTAGATGCATCTTTCTGAGCGCGTAAGCCAGTGAGAGGGAGGAGGTAGCTACATGCATGAGAGTCTTCGCAACTTGAAGATAGAGTACATACTAATTGCGCAGCTTAGGCCTCATCGCGGAAATCCGCGGACACATTCAGCCAAACAAGTACGCCAAATCGCCAATAGCATCAGGGAGTTTGGATTTAACAACCCCATTTTGGTTGACCAGAACGGTGGTGTCATTGCCGGTCATGGCCGGATTCTGGCAGCCAAGCTGCTCGGCATGAGTGAAGTTCCGACGATTCGCCTCGACCAGATGACCGAGGCGCAGAAGCGCGCATATGTAATAGCCGACAATAGACTGGCCGAAAATGCTGGCTGGGATCGCGAGCTGCTAGCGCTCGAGCTGAGTTACATCACCGAACTAGAGATCGATTTCGATCTGGCCATTACGGGCTTCGAAACCGCTGAGATCGATTTGCTGCTCCTGGACTCTGAAGGGAGCGACTCGCGCGAGGAAGCCGAACAAGTTCCCGGGATTGACCGCCTCAAACCCAGCGTTAACCGCACGGGCGACCTGTGGATCTTAGGCTCGCATCGGCTGCTATGCGCGGACTCAACTGACGCGAGATCATTTGACCACCTGCTGGACGGCAAGCAGGCGGAGATGGTTTTTATCGATCCTCCCTATAACGTACGGATCGATGGCAATGTCAGCGGCCTCGGCCAGATCAAGCACAAAGAGTTCGTCATGGCCTCAGGGGAGTTGTCCGAGGCCAAATTCACCGCCTTCCTGAACACAGCATTCAGAAATCTCGTCACGCACAGCGTCGATGGCTCGATCCATTTCGTATGTATGGATTGGCGGCACTGCTTCGAGGTGCTGTCCGCAGCCCGCGACGTGTACGCGGAGCTCAAGAACTTGTGCGTTTGGAATAAGGATAACGGAGGCATGGGGTCATTTTATCGCTCTAAGCACGAGTTGGTGTTCGTGTTTAAGAACGGCACCGGCTTTCACATCAATAATGTCGAACTCGGTCGCTACGGCCGTAATCGCACCAACGTGTGGGATTATCCGGGAGTCAACTCTCTTCACCAAGGGCGTCTCGAGGAACTCGCGATGCATCCGACCGTCAAGCCAGTCGCGCTGGTGGCCGACGCGATCCTGGACTGCTCGAAACGTCGAGGAATCGTGCTGGACTGCTTCGGCGGAAGCGGCACAGCCCTCATAGCCGCGGAGAGAACCGGTCGGCGTGGGTATGTGATGGAACTCGACCCAGCCTACGTCGACGTCACAATAAAGCGGTTTCAAAAAGCCTGCGGGATCGACGCTATCCATGCCTCGACCGGACGAGCCTTTTCGGCGATTGAGCGCGACGTCACCGGCGAGCGCTCAAAGATCGCCAGTCAGGCAATAGGAGGAACAGATCCGGATGGGAGATGAACAACAAGTCGGGTACGGAAACCCGCCGAAGGGGTCGCGGTTCAAGAAGGGGCAGTCGGGGAATCGGCGCGGGCGGCCCAAGGGTAGCAAGAATCTGAAGACCGATCTGACCGAGGAGCTCCAAACAGAAATCAAGGTTCGCGAAGGCCCGCGCGCCATTAAGATCTCGAAGCAGCGCGCCATCGTCAAGACGTTGATCGCAAAGACCTTAACCGGTGACGCGCGAGCGGTGACCACGCTGACCAACTTGATGTGTCGCGTTCTCGACCTCAGAGACGAGGCAGCAAATTCCGAAGAGCTGCTCTCGCCTGACGAAAGCGAAACACTCGAGATGTTCCGGGAGCGCTTGCTTCGAAGTGCCAACTCGGTTGCGGCGGAAAAGTCGCTCGACGGGACAGCGTTCCCGCCGTCAAAAGAGCGCGCCGCTGACCTGACAGCCGATTGCAAGGCCGAGACTCGAGCTGATCCGAAGAGGGGATGAATCATGAGTGTTGACGAGAGGCGACTCCTCGATTTGGCGCTACGCAACGATCTTTCGACGTTTATTCATCGAACGTACCAGACCGTCGCCCCGGCGCAGACCTTTCACCCAAACTGGCACATCGAGGCGATGGCTTGGCGTCTGCAACAGTGTTTCGAAGGAAACATCAAGAGGTTGCTGATTACTCTCCCGCCGCGGAGTCTCAAGTCGATCTCAGCGTCGGTCGCGTTTCCCGCCTGGGTACTCGGACGTGCTCCTACGGCTCGAATCGTGTGTGCGAGTTATTCCGAAAATCTCGCGAGCAAGCATGCGCAGGATTGCCGCGCCGTCATGGAGTCCGATTGGTTCAAACGGGTTTTTCCGAACACGCGGATCGGCCACGCGAAGAATACCGAGTTAAACTACGTGACGACTCGCCAAGGATCGCGTTACTCGACCTCGGTTGGCGGAACGCTCACCGGGCGCGGCGGCAACATCTTGATCATCGACGACCCGCTCAAGCCCGAGGACGCGTTCTCGGAGTCAAAGCGTTCCTCAGTGAACGAGTGGTTCGACCGCACACTTTACTCGCGGCTGGACGACAAACGGGAAGGCGTGATCATCCTGATCATGCAGCGCCTTCATCTCGAGGACTTGGCCGGCCACGTAACGGCGCAAGAAGACTGGGTGCACCTTGATTTGCCCGCGATTGCGGAGTGCGACGAGCAAATTGCGATCGGACCTAACCAGACTTACCCACGTCGGGCAGGAGAGCTTCTTCATCCGGCGCGCGAACCCAAGGAGGTGCTGGACCGCGCCAAGCTCGTCCTCGGGAGCTTTAACTTCTCGGCGCAATACCAGCAACGCCCGGTTCCGCTCGAGGGCGAGATCGTCCATTGGAGTTGGTTCGAGACATACAACGCGCTCCCACCGGTTCAGCCGGGCGACGAGACTGTTCAGAGTTGGGATACAGCGTATAAGGCAGAGGAATTGAGCGACTACTCGGTTTGCACCACCTGGCGGGTGCGGGACAAACACTACTATCTAAACCATGTCTTGAGGGAGAAGCTGCTTTATCCTGATCTGAAAAAGAAGGTGATCGACCATGCGCGTGACTATCAGGCAGACGTAGTAATTATCGAGAACAAGGGCTCCGGCATGGCGTTGATCGACGACCTGCGGAGGAGCGGCGGGATCGCCACGCTAGTCTCATTTGATCCGGAGAGCGACAAGTTAACCCGGATGGCGGCCCAGTCCGCGAAGATAGAGGCTCACCAGGTGCATCTGCCGGCGAGCGCCTCGTGGCTCGACGATTTCCGCGCGGAACTGTTGCAATTCCCGAAAGGCCGCCATGATGACCAGGTCGATAGCCTTTCTCAGTTCTTGGCGTGGATAGGGAAGCGCGGCGGCATTTTCAATGTCTATTGGCCGGATCTTAGACCGCTGCCGGGCGATTGCGCGTTCCCAAGCAGCGACCTCAATGAAGCAGCGCAAGCTCCCGCCGGTTCGCCAAACGTACTTATCCGTGTCCAGCGCGGAGATAGCTCGGTGTTGATCTCCGCGCAGGAGTTCGCAAACAAAATCAGCGAAGAGATATCAGCTCGTGGTACAGGGGCCCGGCGCACCTGAAGCAGCCCTTCCAAGCCCTAACGTGTTCGTTGTAAGGAGCAAGCGGCAGCGCCCTTGCTCCAACATGGAGTAACTTGCGGGCTGCATCGCAGCATACATCAGTTAGAGGCGATGCTCAATCGGGTATGTGGGTTCACATTCATCAATCCGGCATTCTCCAGGGGCGGCTTGCTGGCATGATGTAGACTGCCAGCAGCTTGTCAGACTTGATCGTCCATTCGCATTCTCACACTCATGATGGTACCCGCATCCGCATCCGCACGTTATGGCACGGATCGCGAATTTCATCGCGCGCATGTCTCTGCGCCTGGCGCCCCGCCTCCGTTGGCCGCGCCGCGTCGCCGGAATCAGAAGCCAGTCGTTCACCGGTCCCCTCCTAGCTGCGCCGAGCGCTGACAGAGAAACGAAAATTGGCAGGAAAAAGCCACTTCCGTTCGAACAACCGGGACCGGCGGTTCGAATCCACTCCGCTCCGCCAACGAGTCCTCGTCTCTAGGGATTCTCCGCTCAGCTGGCCTAAATAGCGCGCGTTTGCGGCTTCATTCAGATGTTCGACGGCACCGGAGAAGGGCACCTTCCGATAGTTTGCGGCCAGTACGCGGCCGATTTCTCTGTTGGCGAGTGAGGCGGTTCCATCCATTTGCGGCGCGCAATGGGTTCAATCCGAACAAACGCGTGGGCAATGATATGCGGGAAGCGCTCGAACCTGCGCGGACTATCAGACGCCTACAGCTTCTTCTTGCGCGGTCCAAAGGAGGGGGAGATCGATCCGTTCAGCCAGGGCCTCGGCGGTTAGCTCTGGCGGCTGCCCGCCAGCCGCGATCATTTCGACGATCTTCGGCGCTAGGAACGCCAACCGCATCAATCGTCTGACGTAACGCGCGCTGACCCCTTCGCGCTCAGCGACTTTCGCAGTTGACGGCGCTCGACCGCTCAGCAGCTCGTCTGACCAATGAAGCGCTCGGGCGACGACTTTCAAGAGCGCCGAATCGGCTCGCGGAGTGGGCGCGCTATTACCTTCGATGACCAGACGCATTTCGACACCACGCCGCCTGATCTGCATCGGAACATCGCACCGGATTATCAGTTCTGTGGCGTTCACAACGGGCTGCACGCCGCCGTCGACTATCGGCACTTTGAGCGCTAATCGGATGCCCGAATCGCTCAGGTCGACGCGTAGGACCAAAGTAGTCAGGGTGGCTCCGGCTTCGACTTCCGATTGCAGGCGCTGTCTCCAGGTTTGCGCCAGAGTGAAGACGGACGGAAGTCGATTCTCAGCGAGACCAATCGCCTGAGCGGCGGTTGCGATTGCGGTCTGGTCACTCAACATCTTGCAGGCCGCGGCGGTAACACTTCGCTCGATCTCTGGTGCTGGCAAGCGCCAACCGCGTCCTGTCGAATCACTCGTCGCGTTGATCAGGCTGCGCGACACGTAATAGCGGTATCTCCGCTCACCCTTGACGGCATGACTCGGCGTCAGGCTTAGGCCGCTTTCGTCAAACAGCTTACCCGTGAGTGGACTGGCGACTGATTTCGTTGCTCGCAGCGTATGTCGAACCTCGTGGCTCCGCAGCATCAGCTGCGTCTTCTCCCACAACTCGCGGTCGACGATCGGCCCGTGCAAACCCAGATGGCGGATGCCCTTGTGACGAACCTCACCGACGTAAATGGGATTTGAAAGCAGCTGATAGAGGGCGCCGCGGAAGAAGGGGTTCCCGCCGGACTTCCGACCGTTCTTTGCCACTCGGACTTTCGATCGGATACCGCGGCGATTCAGATCTTCCATCAAGAGCCGGACGCTCCCGAGCTCTCCGTAGCGCCGGAAGATCTTTCTTACCGTCTCTGCTTCCGATTGGTTGGCCACCAAGCGACGCTCATGCACGTCGTACCCGAGCGGAACCAGACCACCCATCCACATTCCCTTCTGCTTGGAAGCGGCGATCTTGTCGCGGATCCGCTCGCCCGTCACCTCCCGCTCGAACTGGGCGAAGGACAGCAATACGTTGAGCGTCAGGCGTCCCATCGAGGTCGTGGTATTGAACTGTTGGGTGACAGCGACGAACGACACACCGCGTGCGTCGAATACTTCGACCATCTTGGCGAAGTCCGCCAGCGAGCGCGTAAGTCGGTCGACCTTGTACACCACCACCACATCGACCAAGCCCTGGTTGATGTCAGCCAGCAGACGCTGCAGCGCCGGTCGTTCCATGGTCCCACCAGAGAGACCGCCATCGTCATAGGCGGTCTTGACCAGGCGCCAGCCCTCACCGGCCTGACTCTTGATGAACGCTTCACAGGCCTCACGCTGCGCCTGCAGCGAATTGAAGTCCTGCTCCAGCCCTTCCTCTGACGATTTGCGGGTATAAATCGCACAGCGACGAATCGGAGCATTAGGGCGTTGCATGGTTGTTCTCCATCGCAGGCAGTCGCAGTCCGAAGAATCGCGGTCCCGACCACCGACTGCCCGTGATCTCCCGAGCGACTTCCGAGAGCGAACGGTAGCGCTTCCCGTTGAAGGCGACCCCGTCATTGAGCACCGTAACGTGGTGAGAGTTCCCTTGCCATTCGCGGACCAGGATGGTCCCCGTTCCCGCCTTTCGATTCTGCGGCTTCTTCGGGGAACTCCCGCCCGCCGTCTCTTCGGCGACCCGAGCCAGCAATCGACGGGTCGAAGGTTTGAGACCGCCGAAAGCCTGCTCCTGGAGGCGGTAAGAGACCGCCCGAATCAAAAAGGAGCGGCTGATCGAACTGCCCGGCGCCCTTCCAGAAAGGATCTTCCAGCGCTCACGGAGGTCCTGGATATTGGCCTTTGACAGACCCTCGATTTCCACCGAGAGTGCAGTTCGATCGCGAATCGGCGTCTGCCGCTTCATGATCGTTTCTCGGCGCAACTTGCTGCGATTAAGTCGATCTCAAAGCCCATGCGTGCTCCTCCTAAAAGCGGGCGATTTGCCGCCCCTATGCACACACAAGCTCGATTCGCGCCGCACATCCAGTCCTGGTCGTTTAGCTTTACTCGGCTAGAATCGCCCAAAATCGCGCGCAAATTCGGCTATTTAGAGGACGGTTATCGAGGTGAAGATCGGCGTTTCGCCGCCCGGCGCTTCGAGCGCCTGTTCCGAGTCGGTTCGCAGGATCGACCGAGCTCCCGTAGCGGTAATGGAAATATCAGTGAACGCGAAATAAGTTGACCGTGTTGATCTCAACGGCGGCATAAATGGTCGGAGGACGATATGAACCAAGTCCAGCGGCCGCGACCCGACGGATCGCAAACAGAGAAGCTGGTCTACTTCCCGCGTCCCGACGGCTCCCGCATTCCGTACAAGGTCTACAGCTCGCAGGAGCTCTACGATCTGGAGCAGGAGCGGATCTTCCGCGGACCAGTGTGGAGCTTTGTCGCATTGGAAGCGGAGATCCCGAACCCTGGCGACTTCAAGAGCACGTTCGTAGGCGACACTCCCGTGGTGGTCACGCGCAGTGACGACGGCAGTCTCTCGACGTGGGTCAACCGATGCGCTCATCGGGGCGCCATGGTCTGCCGTGTCGCGCGCGGTAACGCGAGAAGCCACATTTGCGCTTACCATCAATGGAGCTACGACACTCGCGGCAAGTTGAGGGGAGTGCCGTTTCGCAACGGCGTCAAAGGATCGCCGGGCATGCCGGCCGACTTCGATCCCGCGGAACACGGCCTGCAGCAGTTGCACGCCGACAGTTACCACGGCCTCATCTTCGCGACTTTCAGCGACCGCGCACCCTCGCTCTATGACTATCTCGGCCCGCAGATGCGTCCAGGACTCGACCGCATCTTCCACAAGCCCATCGTATATCTCGGGTGCGTCCGACAGTATTCAAGGTCGAACTGGAAGCTTTACAACGAAAACGTCAGGGATTCTTACCACGCCTCCCTGCTGCATGCTTTCTTCAGCACATTCAACGTTGTGCGCGCGGGAACGCGGCGCGAGGCGATCTGCAGCGACGATGGCTTGCACAGCTGGTCGATGATTTACCACACGGAGGATGCAAGCGGTGGCGCCGCTTACAGGGACAGCAAAATTTCGTCGTTCAAAGAGGGCCTCAGGCTCGAAGACCTCTCGACTCTGGCGAACGTGAAGGAATTTGACCAGCTCGTCAACAATCACATCCAGATCATCTTCCCGCAGCTAGTGGCCACGCAGATCCTGAACAGCTTGGCCGTGCGACAGATATTGCCAAAAGGGCCGACCAACTTCGAATTGATCTTCTACTTCTTCGGCTACACCGACGATACGCCGGAGATGCGGATGCACCGCATCAAACAGGCCAATCTGGTGGGGCCTGCCGGGCTCATCTCGATGGAGGACACTCTGGCCACGGAACTGGTGCAATTCGCAACGGCCAGCAGCGGCGACGCGCTGTCCATCGCGGATATGGGCCGCGACGCGCCGGACGATCAGCAGATCGGGTCCGGCATTGCGGAAGGTCGCATACGCAGTTTCTGGCGCGGATATCAGGAGCTGATGGGGCTATGAGCGGGAGGCGTGCAGATTAGGAGACCTCGCTTATGAAGACGAAGCTCGAGGAAATGATCCTCTGGTACGAGCTGCATCGGCTGCAGGAGCGCTACGTCAGCGTGATCGACGCCGACCGCCTTGAGGAATGGCCGAACTTTTTCACCGAGGACTGCGTCTACGAGATTATCCCCAAGGAGAATGCGGATCTCGGCCTGCCGATGGGTATCATGCACTGCTTCGGTCGTGCGATGCTGCGTGACCGTATCACTTCACTACGCAAGGCCAACGTCTTCGAGCCGCACACCTACCGGCACATGATCTCGGGACTCGAGCTAACACCGGTTGATGCGGATAGCGTGGACATGCAGTCGAACTATGTGGTGGTGCAAACTCTGACTGATGGAGAATCGCGAATCTATCAGGCTGGTCGATACTTCGATCGTGTGGTGCACTCTGCAGAGGGATGGCTCTATCAGTGCAAGCGCGCAGTCTATGACACCTCACGCGTGCAGACCTTGCTGGTCACCCCCGTCTGAACTCAGGAGGATTGGGTCATGAGGATAATTACGCTGGAAGATCATTTCGCCACCCCTATGTTTCAGGAAATGTTCCGCCGGGGGAACGTGTTCGAGTCCTACCTCGCCGAGCGCGGAGGCTATCTCGGATACGACATCTCGGCCGAATTGTTGAACCTCGGGGACACTCGAGTGGCCGCTATGAACGCGACGGGAATCGACATGCAGGTCGTGTCGCTAACGATGCCCGGCTGTGAAGGTTTCGAGACCGAGACGGCGATTGCAATGGCGACGGACGCCAACGATAGGCTGGCCGAGGCCATACACGCGCATCCGAGTCGCCTTGCAGGATTCGCAGCACTGCCGACGGCCAAACCCGCTACGGCAGCGAAAGAGCTGGAACGAGCCGTTACCAAGCTCGGCTTCAAGGGCGCCATGATCAATGGTCACGTTCGCGGCGAGTTTCTCGACAACCAAAAGTACTGGGTAATCTTCGAATGTGCTCAGGCGTTGAACGTGCCAATTTACCTGCATCCGACGATTCCGCATCCCGACGTACTCAAGGCGTACTTCGAGGGCTACGGCGACCTATCCATGCCGGCCTGGGGCTTCGCGATGGATACGTGCACGCATTTTCTGAGGTTAGTCTTCGCCGGGCTGTTCGACGCCTATCCCAATCTCAGAATGATTCTCGGTCATCTTGGCGAAGGGTTGCCGTTCTGGATTCATCGACTGAACGAACACGCGCAATTCGCCGCTAAACGGCGGGGTTTGAAGAAGACCCCGGCTCAATACCTGACAGAGAATCTGGTGGTCACAACGAGCGGCAACTTCTTCATGCCGGCTTTCCTATGCACCTTGATGGCGCTCGGTGCGGATAACATTCTCTTCTCGGTTGACTGGCCGTATGAGTCGAACCGTATCGCTACGGACTGGCTGAACCATTTGCAGATCACCGATCAAGATAAGGAGAAAATTTGTCACCTGAACGCTGAACGCATCCTGCACCTGTAGATTAACTCCATCTACGGCTCGCGATCAGAGGTTTGCGCCAAATTCCGTCAAACGAGTCGGATTTCGGCCCGCGCGCATGGGTGACGGGAGGTCGCCATGGCATCGAACCTAGAAGTTGCGTCCAAGGCTGCGTCTTCGGCGTCCATCGTGGAGCGCGTCAACGCGATCCGCGATCGCTGGCACACCAAGCGACACCCCTTCTTCCGCGAGTTCAGCGAAGGCCTGCTGCCGTTGAAGGCGCTGGGCCGCTATCAGGCGCTGCATTACCATTTCGTGTCATACGCCTTGCCGAGCTTCGGAATGTTCTATGCCCGTGCCTACAAATTCGAGGACATCCGCAAGATGATGGCGGAGAATCTCGCGGAGGAAGAGGGGTTTAAGGCGATCCCGCGCCAAGGGCACGAGCCTCACGATCACAACGAGCTGATGTTCCGCTTCTGCCGGGCCGCAGGTCTGAGCGACGCTGAAGTCCGGGATATGAAAATGACGCCCGCCTGGTGGGCGCGCTCCCTCTATTACTACAACACCGCCGTGGTCGAGCCGATCGGTGTCGTCCTGGCGATGCAGACAACGCAGGAGGGCCAGATGCCAGGGCTCATCGGCGAAGTGCTGCTGCCCGCCTTCGAGAAACATTACGGGTTTAAGCGAACCGCGCGAGAGATCGAGTTCTTCGCCGAACACGACGTGGCCGATGTCGAGCACAGCCGTCGACAGGGCGAGCTCTGCGCCAAATACCTGGACACCCCGGAGCTCGAGGCGCGCGCGCTCAAGGTCGCCGAGGAGATATGCATCCTGCGTTGGGCGTCGATCACCGACCTCTACCGGCAGGAAGTGCTCGGCGAGAAGGAAATTCTGCTGCCGGGAGTGGGCTGACGTCGGGCGAGATCGCTCGCGGGCTCGGGCGGTGACTCTCGCCCGCGGATATCGGGTTTAGATGATTTTCTGGTTCGCCCAGGCGAGAGAAGAACCAGCAGTATCGAAGCGGGCCTGCTGACCTCGTATGTCCAAACTGTGGCGGCGTGCTCTTGCGACACGGACGCGGGTTTTTGCTGTTGCGAGTCTAAGCAGGGATTCCGGATAGGACTCTCACGTCGGATCGCTCGGTGGAGTATTCGCTATGACGCAGCGCGAACGTCAGGGATGGCTCATCGTCGCAAGCCTGTGGGTGACGCTGTTCATCATTTTCGGCGGCGGGTACCTCACCGCCGGTGTGTTCTTCACTCCACTGCTTAAACAATTCGGATGGAGTCGCGCGCAGCTCTCTATGCTGCAGGGGTCGCTCGCGATCTCGGCGGGAATTTCAGCGCCGCTGGTTGGCTGGCTACGCGACAGGGTCGAGGCCCGAATCGTGATGGTGGTTGGCGCGGTGCTCGCGGGCGCCGCCTGTCTTCTCGCGAGTCAGGTGCATTCGTTCACTCCGATGCTCGGCGTCTATCTGCTTCTGGGCGTCGGAATTGGCGCAGCTACACTGCTGCCGGCGGCACTGGTGGTATCGAACTGGTTCGGTGCGAACCGGGGACTGGCGCTGGGCTTGACGAGTTCGGGCATTTCGCTGGGCGGCGCGGGGATGACTTTGGTGGCCAGCGCCGCGATCGCGCGGCACGGATGGCGCGGCGGCTACGTCGCGCTCGCGATCCCGATGGTCGTGGTCGCCATTCCGATCATCGTCCTGATGGTCCGAAGCCGACCGCCGCAGGTTGGCGCACGGATCACGATGCCCGGCGTGGCGCCGGCGCTCGACGTGCCGGGGTTTGAGCTGGCTGAGGCGGCGCGCACGCGATCATTTTGGATGATTTGCGCCGCGCAATTTTTGTACGCATACGTATCGGCCAGTGCCGCGCTGCATCTCATCACTTACCTCATCGGAATCGGCTATACGGCTGGATTCGCCGCGAAGATGATGAGCCTGCTATTGATGATCGCGGGGCTGGGCAAGCTGTTGATGGGAGTCTTAGCAGACCGCGTCAGCGCGCGGCGCGCGCTTGCGTTCAACTTCCTCGCGGCGGCTCTGGGAATCATTCTGATGTTCGGCGCCGCGAACGCTGCCGTGCTGGTGCTGTTTGTGATCATCTTCGGGCTCACGGTCGGCGCGCCGCTGGTGCTGCTGCCGATGCTCATAGCGGAGTCGCTCGGGCTGAAGCGCTTCGGCTCGATCGCCGGAGTGAGCGCAGTGTGCCAGACGATCGGCGCCGCGCTCGGTCCGATCGGTACGGGACGCATCTACGACCTGATGGGTTCGTACAGCTACGCGTTCGATCTGTTCGTGATCGCGTGCATTCTGGGTGCGCTCGCGACGCTAGGCTGTCTCTCCCTGGAGTCCGAGCAATCGCGCCTGATGCCAATCGCGGTAACGGCGGCTTAGCCGCTCACGGTTCGGCCACCGCGGCCGTGGCTCGCCCGGGGTGCCATCAATTGAGGGATAGCTCACTCGGCTTGGTTGACTTGCAGTTCGCGCGTTCGCCGTTCACGGATCGCGAGCAGGCATCGCGGCGTCCCGAACTCGGGCCAAATCCCGCCTATCGAACTGAAGGGTCTCGGGAGTTCAAATCCCCCGCTCTCCACCATCCAGTCCTTCAATTTTCGGACGTCTCGGAGAATCGATCGAAATCCGCGCGTGTTCGCGCGATTTGCGATCATGGATGGACCCGGAGAGCGCCCTCGGCGGCCCGAATCCGCAGAGTCCAGCAAAACCTATCCGAGCGCGATTTGGCTAGGTCCATGGATCATCGCCGTAAATTCGCCTGCTGATCGAACCCGGCGAACCGGGTCGATGAAGGCCGACTGCAATTTGCGAGGCGCCGAAGACGGTTAGGAGTTGCGTGACGAATCAGCTCCCTGTCGCGATCCTTTCCTGGAAGACGAGAATCTCGACCCGCCGATTCCTATAGCACATTCAGGGCGTGGGGTCGCGAGCGCTCCTGGTAGCGACGGTGGCCTAATGCCGTTCTGTCCGGGTTCGGTCTCTCCTTGCCGTCGGGACACTGCCCGGTGCCGACGAGACAGGGAAATATGCCCCGCGCGGAATAGAGGATTGAATGTGTTCAGGGTTCCACCGTTAGGATGCTGTCCGCCGCTTGCAACGTCTGCTCGCAACGCGAGCCTGGGCGTAAAACGAATCGGAAACGTAAAGCCCGTTTCGGTCGAGACAGTCCAGGCGTTGATATAGTTTTGCCCGAATGTGCCGAGCTGATAGACCAACTCCCAGTTATAGTCGAAGCCCGGTTCAAACGGAGCGCCCGGTTGATGATTGAACAACCGCGTGCCGATGCTGTGACGGATCTCGCGCCCACTGCCCTGTTTATAGGTCGCGCGTGTCGTATCGAGGCCGAGGTAGTAGAGGTCGGCTTGCCCCACCCTCAACTCCGGCGTGATCTCACCCGGTTTGGTCCCCGGGCGTCAGTGGATCGTTTCCCCGGTCCAGCGATCACGATGCGCCCAGTAGGGGCAGGCGGGACAAACACCCCCTTGCGCGTAATCCACTCCCTCTTCATGCGGACAGCCGATTATCCGCTCCACTCCCGCCACCGTTTGCGCCGCATGCGCCTCAATGAACTCAACCATCTGGCGGTTGATGACGGGGTCGAACCGCACGTCACCGGTTTCGGAAAACCAGCGCCTGAGTTCGGCCACCTCCTCTCCCTCGCCGTTTGTGATGCCGACCGCCGCCGAGGAGGCTGTGGGGGTAACCGGAATCGCTCCCGCCGAGGCTCAAAGTTGAGTTACTTTCGAAAGTAAAAACGTAAGGCGGGCGGAGCGGCCATGTCCCTAAACAGCCACCGCCCCGCCCGCGTAGAAAGCCGGAGGCGTGTGCGAGACTCCGGCGTGGAAACGTTTCCACTCGTGCGCGCGTAAGTCAATTCTGAAAATTAGCCCCCCGGCACGGCTGAAGGTCCCGTATGCGAAAGCCCGCCTCAATGGCCGCGCCATCTCGCCCGCCCGCACCTTGGCCGCCAGGTCGGGGCGATCACGGTGGAAAGGCCAAGGGCTACGGCGGGCCGCGAGGCGTTCCGGGAAAGTCCATCAGTTTGAAAGGCTGGTCGCCGCCTCGTTCCCACGACACCTTCAGCTCTGCGACCCTGTTCTTTCGGTCGCTATCGTCGGACGGCAAATACTCGCCCGGGCAGGGTTCGTTTAGCCAGCGGTGCGCAACTTCGTCGGACAGCTGATGGAAACTGAATATTGACGCGTGCACGGCGTAGCGAGAACTAGCTGATATGTCGATCAAGAAATTCCGACCGCATCGCGCGCAGCCCATGTGTACAACCGAGTGGCCGGAGGTGAGTTCGAGATAACCCGGCCGCTTAAGCCACTGATGATCGTCTCCCCTAGTGACACTCGAAGTTGCGCTCATTTGGCGCCCCCCTATTTGCGGGACTTTTCCCAGGGCGCGTAGCCTTCGGAAAACAGCGGGCCAAAGAGCTTGGCGGGTCGTTTGGCGAATCGCCGGTTCGGCCGGATAAATTCCATCGCCGAAGGGACGTTAAACCAGCTTAAGAGGACTATCATCGTGTGCCCCAAATAGCGAACGAAATGTTCCCTAGAGTACGCTTGTGGTGTGCCCTAGTCGCTGCTCAAACGCTCGGCGCTTGTTAATTTTTCCTGAAAATCTTACCCGCCACGGTGACGCTCGCCGCTAAAGCTCATAAATACAAATGCGCTGCGCGGCACGGCTATTGCGCGCCTTAAGAGGGGTGAGCATTCCCAATTTTCAAGAGAAGGAGCGCGTCATGAATTCTGTGGCGAGCGACTCTGACATGATGACGGTAAGAGAAGTCAGTGAGATACTGCGAGTCCACCCTACGACGGTCTATAAGTTGGCGCAGGAGGGCAGACTTCCCAGCTTTCGAGTGGGCGCCGCCTGGCGATTCCACAAGGACTTGATAGCGCGATGGATGGTCGACGGATCCGGAGCGGTTGAGATGAGCGAAGTCTCCGACCCGCTCTCTAAGTCACAGCATCGGACTTTTGAGCATAAGCTGCCGGCGCACCCAACAGGACGTTAGCCACAGGAACCGTTGAGGGCCAAGGGAATAGCTTTTACTTTCGAAAGTAACCGAGCAACCGAGCGCCGGTGCCCGCAAGCGGCAACCGGCAGAGAACTGTACTAGTTTTCGAACTCGGAATCGTCAGAATCGGAAGCGGGATTTTCGGCGAGAATCTCGACCAAGCGGCCCTCGTACCATTGCAGATCGTCACGGAGCAAATCTATCCGGCGGCCTATCGCCACTTTTGGCGGTCCGTGTAGTTCGTTGATTGCCCCTCTCAAGGTCCAGGATCGCGAACTGCCGCATCTTCATGATGTGCCGGAAGAGCACCAAGCGCAGCACTTCCATCTGTTCCTGCGACGGGGCAGCTTGGGCGGTGGACGTGGAAACGAAGAACCCTGAGGCCCTGGGCGCACTGCGCAGACGCGGCCTGCTTCGCTGTCCAGCTTGCCTACTCGTCCAAGGCGTTGTGCCTCCCGAAAACCTTATCCGGGATGACTCGCGGGTGGGCGTATGGTAATGAAGCGGCCGAATGGTCACGTTTCTGACCCAGCTGCTGCTTGCTATCCGGTCGCGGTTCACAAGGCGAGCACGGCTTGAGGCCGAGAATCTCCTCCTGCGCCAACAGCTGGCAGTTTTACGGCGCAAGTCCCCGACGCGCGTGAGACTGTGGAACATCGATCGCTTGCTGTTGGTATGCTGTATCGACTGTACCCGTCGCTCCTGGAAGCCATCATCATCGTCCAGCCGGAGACCGTGATCCGCTGGCACCGACGCGGTTTCCGCGCCTACTGGCGCTGGAAGTCCCGCCACGTCGGCGGCCGTCCACGGATCGATTCCGAGATTCGAGCGCTGATCCGGCGGATGAGCCGCGAGAACCCGTTGTGGGGCGCACCGCGGATTCACGGCGAATTGTTGATGCTTGGAACCGAAGTCGCTGAATCAACCGTCGGCAGGTATATGGTCCGGCGCCGCCGACCGCCGTCCAAGGTTGGAAGACTTTCCTGCGTAATCATGCCGCTGGAATCGCTTCGCTGGATCTGTTCGTCGTACGCACGATCTCGTTCAAGCTGCTGTACGGCTTGGTTATCCTGCGTCACGCCCGCAGGCGGCTAGTCATGATCAGCGTCACTACCAATCCGACTGCCGAGTGGATCGCTGGGCAAGTGACGGACGCTTTCCCTTGGGATGAAGCGCCGAGTCATCTGATTCGCGACCGCGACGGGGCCTTCGGCCCAGCCTACACCCATCGCATTCGGGCAATGGGGATCCGCGATCATCCGACTGCGCCACGCTCACCGTGGCAGAACGGCCACGTCGAGCGCCTCATCGGCCCGATCCGGCGGGAATGCCTCGATCACTGGTGGTGTTCGACGAAGCGTGGTGGCAGGCCGGGCAATGGATCGGTCAGAAGTTTGGTGCGCGGCTGCCTGCAACCATCCCCCTATAAGGAGGCGCTTAATCTATGACGCTAAAGATCCTGGCCGTACTGTCGCTTGGCCTGATGTGTGGCAGTGAGCTTAATGTCGCGGCCTTCGCCCATCCCACGTTCAACCGGCAATCACTGGAAGTACACATCCTAATGCGCTCATCGTTCGCTGCATTGCTTGGACGGGTGATGCCGTTTTGGATGGGAGCCTCAACTCTGCTTAATCTGCTACTGCTGTTGCCTTTCGAGCATCTGAACAAGCGTGAGTGGCAGTTCGCTGCAGTAGCTGCCGCTATCCAAGTCGTCGCCGTCCTGTTTTCGCTGGTCGGTCCGGTGCCCATTAACAAGCGGATGGTCAGATGGACGCCGGAAGCCCTTCCTGACGACTGGAAAGCGGAGGAGCAGCGCTGGGATCTATACCACTGGATAAGAACGTGCGCACTGGTGGTAGCGTTCGCAATTCTTGTCCTCAGCGTAGGCGCCCGTTAGGCAAAAAGTCGTCGCTCAGAATGGCGTGCTGCCCCACTCTATGAGAGCTACCCATAGCAGTTCACCGATCAGCAGCGAGTGAGAAGTTCAAGCAGGTGGCCGTTGGGCTCTTTGAAATAATGGACTTGACCCGGTTTCGTAGACTGTGTTGGGGAAGAATAAAGAAGGAGGCCTCCAATGCTAGGAACGCATCCACCGTACGCGCCGGAGTACCGGCGACGGATCATCGAGCTGACCCGCGCGGGGCGCTCGGTTCAGGAGCTGGCGCGCGAGTTCGAGCCGTCAGCCAAGGCCATCCGCAACTGGGTGAAGCAAACAGCGCTCGATGAAAGCTTACGCAGCGACGTGTGTGTGGCGAATTGCTGATTTTCGACACAAATCAGCAATTCGCCACACACACCATCCTACGTGATATACCGGTGGTCGTAGTCTCCGGAAACGTGTGCGAAGTACCGCTCGAGGGAATCGCTGCCTATCTGTGCAAGCCCATGAAGGTGGAACGTTTGATTGAGGTCATCGACCAGCACTGCAAGTGGCTCATTGTCTTACGCGATAGAAGACTTCTCGGGAAAGTATGATCGCTTCAGTTGCATTCTAGACCGCCTCTGCCTTTTGCGTGAAGCTACTCGATCGCTATACGCTTTTGTGAATTCTGCTCCGAAGTAGAAGATCAAACCTGAATAGTAAACCCATAGCAGGAGAACAAGTACCGAGCCGGCTACTCCGTAGGAAGAACTGACAGCGCTTTTACCTATATACAGGCCGAGTCAGTAATCCCCTGCTGACGAAGTTAGTAGCGGGTTTTCGAGTGGTTTGGCGGCAAAACAAAGCAAATGTTGCCAAGCCGAGACGCGTGACCATCCCGCTACCGATGACAAATCCCGCGGCAGCCGCGATCGCGACGGCATTCAAAGGTTTCTCACGAATGCTTTGTTCAATCTGCTGCGGATCAAACTTGATTCCCAGCCTGCCGAGATATTTCTGAGCGGCGTCTCCTACAGCATCATCCGCTTTGCGGGCCGCTCCCGGTTCGAACGTCTTGGATTCGTCGAAGTCTTTGTCGTCTCTATTTTCTGTAGTCATAGTTTCCATGCTCTCATGCGCATCGTTTCAAATTAGGCTGCTTAAACTTTGCTTTTTCGAACATTTTAATCGGTTCTATTGCCTTCGGTGAGTGCCACCAACATGAGAAGGTCGGGAGCTGCAAAACCAGTACCGTTAGCAGAGCCCTTGGAAGCGCGGACGAAAATCGGCTCCGCCTGATTTATTCCCCGGCCCGCTGTCTTTAATGCTCGTGACATGTTATCCCGCGGCAGGCGGCGATTTCGTCGCCGTTGGGTTTTTGTGTATTCTCCACTTACCGCGCTGGATCGAATTGAAATATTTGCCCACGTCGGTGATATATACCTTGTCGCGCGCGATTCCGGCGGCGAGCAGAGTCTTGTCGAGCAGTTTTCCAGCCGGTCCGACGAACGAATGACCAGCCAGGTCTTCCTGATTACCCGGCTGTTCGCCGACGAGCATAACCTCGACACGCGCGTTCCCTTCGCCGAATACAGTCTGCGTCGCGCGACTCCAAATGTCACATGCGCGGCAGCCTTTAGCGGCCTCCGCGAGTGTTTCTATCGAATCGCTGAAGGGTATCGTGGCCTGGCCTGAGTGAGAACTGCGCCTTTTTCGGATCATCGTGGAATTATCTGCTCGATATTGTCCGTCGCGCTCGATCAGCTTTTAGCAACGGGGACGGTCGTTCCAACAACTCGAAACCTCGCGCGCCGCGACCCGAGACTCCTGATCACACGCCGCGCTTCGTTCTTGCTCCAGCAAATTTGTGAACATCCGGCCATGAGCAACTTGGAAGGCTCGGCTGTTGCCGCTTCTCCTCCGGCGATAATCATCAGTTGAGGAGAATCCTTCTTCAATTCCTGTATCAGTTCGACGCCAGCCGCCAAATAGTCGGTTACCGTGCAAGACAAGCACACGACGTCAGGAGTGAAGCGCCGGGCAAAGCCACGCACTTCTTCGACTGATTTGTCATCGCCTACAAAGCTTGCGGCCGCGCCCTCCTGACGCAAAAGCTCCAATAACATCAACAATCCAAGGCTGTGCCCCTCTCCAGGTGCGCACACGCCCAATATTCGAAGCCTCGGCGTCATGTGTGGTTTGCTTAGTCGATTGCCTAACTCGGCGATGATTTCGCGAGTCGTATCGATGATATAGTTTTCATTCTCCTGACTGATGTGATCTTCTGAGCGCTCTTCTCCCATAAAAATCAGCGTCGGACGAATGATGTCGTCGAAAGTGGCCTCGAGGCCGTGCTCATCGCAGTACCGAACCGCGAGTGAACGAGCGCCAGCCTGATCGAGTTCAAGTAGTATGCGATAGTATTCGTGATAATCCTCAGAATGCTGATCGACGCCGAGCAGGACCGCCAGAAACCCCAGCTCAGGTATGTAATCGCCTGCCACCTTGAGACAGGCCGTTAAAGGAGTGGCAAGCAGCAGCCCTGGAATGCCCCATAGCCAGGTCCAATACATGGCCGAAAACAATAATGCTACCGGAGACACACCAATCCCGTGGCCGATCAAGAAGGGTTCAACGAATTGCGCTGCGAGTTGATCGAGAGCAACAAAGGTTCCGAGCACTTCCAACGATTTACTCCAGCCCGGAAATACAGCGAAGGCCACCAAGGTCGGCAGTATCGCCGAAGCCAGCGCTCCCACATAGGGGATGAATCGGAGCAAAAAACCCAGGCCGCCCCAGAATGCCGGATTGGGCAATCCAAGTAACCAAACCACAACCCCAGTCGCGATTCCGAATCCTAGATTTGTCAGCGAAAAAAAGGAAAAGGTAGCGGCCAACGGTGTCTCCCGCGGTCTCGATGCCCTGCGCTGCGATCGGGATCCTGACGCGGGCGGCAAGCCGGACAAAACGGTCACGCAAGTCCCGCCGGCTATAGAGCAAAAAGAAAAGCAGGACGATCACGAGCAGACCCTTGCCGACCGCCGCGAGAACCGGCACTGCCGGTTTTAATACTTCCGTCAAAGCCGGCGAGGTAGGAAGCGTCTGCACCGTCGCTGGTTTGCGCTTATCTTTTTTGTGATTCGTCTCTTGCAGTCGTTGCTCAACCTCTCCGACGCCGGACTCGACTTGCTGCAGCCATAGGGGAGTCCCCTTTTCCAGCGCACTCAGTTTCACCGCGATATTGTCCGAGTAGCCAGAGACTTCCACTGCGACCTCAGTCAGCTCGACAGTCAGGAAATACCCGACCGCCACGAGAGCGACTACCGCCGCCAGCACGACTAAGGCCGCACTTATTAGGCTGCCGACATATCGCTCCAGCCGAGTGGCGACAGGGCTGAAAATTACGGCGAGTACAGCTGCCATCGCCAGAGGCATCAGGATGTTTGCGCCAAAGTAAAGGACAGTGGTCGTGACAATGACCGCTAAAATCGGCCGAGCTGCTCGACTAGAATCGAAAACGTCGTCGCTCCCGTCATCTGTGTATGAGTTTGAACGGCTCACTGCTCCTTTTCTCGCCTTTGGCGCGAAGCGCCTATAACCCGGCCTGGTTCTGCGGACGGAAGGAAAAACGCTCGGACTGTTATGGTCCGAGCGGTCTGCTGCGACGGGCTTAGTCTGATTCCTTGTTGTTAGCCGCGTTCTCCCGGCTTCCCAAGACCTTGTCGTCTCGGTGGAGATTTTGCGCCATCTTGAGATGAGCTTCGAGCACGGGAATCGTCTGATCGATATAGACCCGCACATCGGGATCGCTCGAAAATTCGCTCTTGGCCCGACGGAACGCAGCGAGAGCTTTCTCATGATCGCGAATGTCTATGCTCAGGAAGGTTTCATTGAACTGCGCGCCTTTCAAATTGTCGAGCTGATCCTCAACCGCCTTGTTCTTTTCATACGATTTCAACTTGACGTTTTTCTGACTGGCCAGCGCCTCGAGGGCCGTCTGATTGGCCTTGTGATCATCTCTCATGGTGTCGGCCAGCGTGACCAAGGCCTGATTGTCGCCGGCCTTGCTCTTCAGTTCCTTTGCCATGTCCTGTTCTTCATTGTTCATTTGATTGGCTTGGTCGAACAATGACGCCATATTCCCGGATTGAGCAGACGCCATGGGCGGAGCGCTTAGCACGAACAGCAGTGCAGCAGAAAAAACAATTGTACTTAGCTTCATGAGTTTCCTCTCCTTATGATTGTGTCTATAGATTTCTAACGTTATGAATTCTCGAGACCACAACGGAGGCCGTTTTGTGCGGATAAGTCATGCATTAACTACCTCTCCACCGTTCGGATGCAACACTTGTCCGGTGAAGTAGGAACCGTCAGAGGAAGCAAGAAACACATAACTGGGAGCGACTTCCGCAGGCTCTCCCGGCCGGCCTAACGTTGTCTCTTTCCCGAAGCGCTCGACCTTTTCCGGTGGAAACGTCGAAGGAATCAGTGGCGTCCATATCGGTCCGGGCGCTACGGCATTAACCCGAATGCCTCGTTCGGCCAGGGCTTTGGCGAGCGATCTGGTGAACGCAACGATCGCCCCTTTGGTCGCCGAGTAGTCGAGTAGGTCGGGACTACCTCGGTATGCGGTCACCGAGGTGGTATTGATGATGGAGCTTCCCTCGTGAAGATGTTGGAGCGCCGCTTTCGTCATGTAGAAGAACGAATAAATGTTAGTGCGAAAAGTCCGTTCGAGCTGCGCCGCACTTATATCTTCGATTTTCTTTTGGGGATGCTGTTCGGCAGCGTTATTAATCAAGATATCCAGGCGTCCAAATTCTCGGATAGTTTTCTCAACAGCGTCCTTACAAAATTGTTCGTCACCCACATCTCCGGCCACGGTCACGCAGCGGCGCTGCTCGTTCGCCACTAGCCGTTCCGTTTCCTTGGCGTCCTCATGCTCATTGAGATAGACGATAGCTACGTCCGCTCCTTCCTGGGCAAAGGCCACAGCGGTCGCGCGGCCGATTCCACTGTCTCCCCCGGTGATGAGCGCTACCTTGTCTTCAAGCTTTCGCGAACCGTGTCGTCCGCCATCTTGTACGCGCGGTCGAGGCTGCATCTCGGACTCAAGCCCCGGTTGGCGATTCTGCTGTTGCCTGGGACGAGACGATTGTTCTTTTTGCTCGGACACTTTTGTTTTTGCTCCCAATGCACCGCTATGTGCGGATCGCAGCAAACCGCATGCCTACATCGATGTCACGTCATGTTCAGACGCTGAACCCACGCGGACGATGCTCTACAGCCCATGGGCATCCTGGCGCCGTCCATTCACTTGTACTTGAGATTTGCGTTCCCAGAAGCGAAACCTTCGACAGGCCTTTACGAACAGCGCCGCATCTTCGGTGGCTTTGATCCGGATAAGGCCCGCGTCCAGATGGTTGTCGCCAATGGCTGCCGTTATCAGCGGCGTGGCTGTCTCGGCATAGGCGATGAACTTCGAATGGGCAAAGGCATCTGAAACAAAATCGCGCGTCGCTGGCTCCGCGATCAACCGAAGCATGCCTTTCTCGGAGGTCAACAACGCGACAGCATCATAAAGTACCGAGGGACCACCGTTGATGGATTGCTGGGCTTCGATCCGATTACCATCGCTGTCCTCCACCCCGCCAATACTCGGTGCCACGATCTCTAGCTGAGCGCCCTCCTCTTCAAGGGCGCGCCGCAATGCATTTAACAGGTCTGCATTGACGCCGTCCGTGAGAAGAGCTCCGACCTTGCGACCTTCAAAGCTTTGAGGAGGGTTGCGCAATATACTGAGCGATGGTGACGCTTTAAGATCGGTGCGGGTGGGCCGAGCGGCCTCCGCGGCTTTCGGCATCGTTTGGAGACCCAAAGTCCTCGCGACGGTTTCAGCAAGACCTTTATCGACGTTCAGTAAATGTGCGACCATTCGGCTTCTGATTGTGGGCGTCTCAACCTTGCTCAGTTCAAAGGCGAACGCAGCGGCTACATGTTCCTGCTCGATCGGGGTTTGGCTGACGTAGAACTGACGTGCCTGACTGTAGTGATCAGCAAAGCTATCCGGCCGGGTGCGCAACTTTTGACCCTCTTCCTCTGAAGCGTAGGATTGAAAGCCGCGTTCGGGAGATTCGCGAGGGCCGCCAAGTTCCGCACCCCAGGAGTTCGGCTCATAGTTAACTCGAGTGCGCGGATTAACCAGGGCCATATGACCGTCCTGCTGAAGAGTATGAAAAGGGCATTTCGGCGCATTGACCGGCAGACGCGTGAAATTCGGACCTCCCAACCGTTTTAGCTGAGTGTCCAGGTAGGAAAAATTACGCCCCTGCAGCAACGGGTCGTTACTGAAATCGACGCCGGGCACTATATTCTGTGTACAAAATGCAACCTGTTCCGTCTCCGCAAAGAAATTGTCCACGCAGCGGTCGAGCACCAGCCTTCCCACTCGCCTTATGGGAATCTGCTCCTCCGGAATGATCTTGGTCGCGTCCAAAACGTCGAACGCGAAATTGTCAACGAATTTTTCATCGAACAGCTGCAGGCCAAGCTCCCATTCAGGACAATTGCCCGATTGGATCGCGCTCCATAGGTCTCGCCGGTGAAAATCGGGATCCGCACCATTGATCTTGACCGCCTCATTCCATACGACCGATTGCAGGCCGAGCTTCGGCTTCCAATGAAATTTTACGAAGGTGGATTTGCCGCGTGCATTAACCAGGCGGAATGTGTGGACACCAAAGCCTTCCATAAAACGAAATGATCGAGGTATCGCGCGATCGGACATGATCCACATCGCCATATGGATACTTTCCGGTGTGAGAGATATGAAGTCCCAAAAATTGTCGTGCGCGGTCTGAGCCTGTGGGAATCCGCGGTCGGGTTCTTCTTTGGCGGCATGGATCAAGTCGGGAAACTTGATCGCATCCTGGATGAAAAACACCGGGATGTTGTTCCCGACGATATCCCAGTTGCCTTCCTTGGTATATAACTTCACGGCAAAGCCGCGAACATCGCGTGCAAGATCGGCAGAGCCTTTGTTTCCCGCTACGGTAGAGAACCGCACAAACGCGGGAGTTCTCTCGCCTGCGCGCAGAAATAGATCCGCTCTCGTAATATTGGATAACGATTCATAGTTTTCGAAATAGCCATGTGCTCCGAAGCCACGGGCGTGAACGACTCGCTCCGGAATTCGTTCGTGATCGAAGTGGAAGATCTTTTCGCGAAGATGAAAATCCTCGAGAGCCGCCGGACCGCGATTTCCTAATTTCAAGGAATTCTGATCGTCCGCTACCGGCACGCCCTGTTGAGTAGTCAACTGCGGGACGCCATTTTCGGCGACCTGATGAATCTCGCCACCGGACCCTCTAATCACCTTTTGGTCCATTAGCCGCGCCGCTTTGCGACGATTGTCCGACATTTTGGCCACTAACGTAGTCTCCTTGATTCCCTCATCGCTGGCTAAAGGCGAACCGCCCGAACGTCCGCGATCTGACGCATTCCTGCCCCCCAGCGGCGAGAACGGTGATGGGATTCTGTTTCGGTGATAAGCCGCTACGGTCGCTTTCGCCTAAATTTGCGTCTGCTCGTGAGCATTGAGGATGACCACGCGATGAGTGATTTCCCGTGCGTTCGGTCACCACGATTGCTTTGTACCAGCCCTAATTCCGAAAGAGTTGGAGGTGGGTCGGGAAGATCCCCACCTCCACTCTGACTACTTTAACGACGGACTTCGGCTGTTCTTTGATCTTTAGGAACAGAGGCCTCACCAGTGTAGGAAATATCCTCCGCGCCACCAACCTCGAGGATTTTCTTTGCGCGATCGCGCTCTGTGCTATCTTCGGTATGAACAGAGAGCAGGATGTTTCCGTCTTTGACCTTGCCCTCGTAGCGTTTCGCCTCATACTCCGGAATACCCATGCCGATGAGTGCTCCCGTGAGTCCTCCCGCCGCCGCGCCGCCAGCCGCGCCTGCCAAGGCCGCCATGATAGGACCCGCTGCGATAAAGACCCCAAGCCCTGGAATTGCCAACGCTCCTATACCCACCATCCAGCCCAACGCTCCTCCCAGGATTGCACCAGTCCCGGCGCCAGTTGCCGCACCCTCGGGAGCCTTGGTGTGTTGCTCGTGGGCGAAATCCTTGCTGCCTTGCTTGTCCGGGAAGAGCACCGAGACGTCGTTCTCGGTGAAGCCGGCGGCTTTCAAATTGTCTGCTATCGTGATCGCCTGAGCTTCACTCTTTGCGATACCAAATACTGCTTTATTTGCCATGTTATCTCCTGCTATTGACCTTTGACTTCGAGCTGATCGTCGACCTTGCCTGCGCCCGCGATTGCCTGAGCTTTGCTCGCGATCGCGGTTTTTTCCTCTTCGGTTTTCACTGGTCCGCGCAGCGTGACGCTGCCATTGGCGCTGACAATTTTCACGTTATGCGCCAGCGTCGAAAGCGAATGATCTTTGACCACCGCCCTGCGTATCTCGCGGGTGATTTCAACGTCGCTTTTCGCGTTCGATTGTTGGCCCGCGGTCATTGCGCCCGGTGCGCGATCTCTCACGTTGACAGCGGAGTTATCTGGTGCGGCAGGCGGCGAGTCCTGCGCCATTGTGACGGTACCCAGTCCTAAGAGTGCTGACGATAGGATTAAGGTTAGTGCAATTCGTTTCAACAATGATTACCTCCAATTTGTTTATTTATTACAGTAGGTGACTAACCAAGTACCAAATGACGAGCACCGACACCGGCACTCCCAATAGCCACGCTATTCCGTAACGCATTTCCTTTTACCTCCAGCTTTAGTAGTTAATTTGATCACTTCGCGATGTGGGCCTTCGGTTGATTGCCCGATGCGGGCTTGGAAGCGAGATTGTTCTCGAACTCCTGTTTGCGTGCTTCCAATTGCGCGCCCAGTTCAACCAGGCGACTCTCACCCAGGAACCTTTTGGCGTCGGGAAACATCTCCCCTTCCTCCTCCTTTACGTGATGCTCCACGTCCTCCTTGAGGACCTTTATCTTCATGTCGTAGGTTTCGTCGGCGGGCGTGATACTCGAGACCTGTGCGAGCAGGCTCTTTATCTGCTTGTGCTCTTCGTATGCCTCGCGGACTTCGTCTTTAACGTGTTCCGATCTGGCCTTTTTGACGGCGGGATAGAAGATTTCTTCTTCGATAGCGGCGTGTACTTCCAAGGCAGCTTTTATCTGATTGAAAAGACCCGCCTTCTTCTCACTATCCTTTTTGGTCAGCTTTCCCTCTTTCTCGAACATTTTCTTGACCGTCGCATGATCTGTCTTCAACAATGCGATTGCGTCCTGTTTTGGCATTTTTCACCTAGTTCTGACTTGTATCGCGCTTAAATGCGCGAGAAGAATTGCGACCGCTCCACGAGCGCTGAAGGTTACGAAGGGCTGGTTAGCTCGGTTCGGGACAGCCAGTGTGATGGAACGGTCGAGTGTCGGTCGCGGACTGAACGAAGCGCAAGGATCGAGCCAGCAGGCCTTGTTACGAAACAAAAATATGCGTCGTGAAAAAGCTCAATAGACTATGACCGTAACTTAATAGAGTCCGTTCGCGTTTTCGCGAAAGCCGGTCTTCCTGTTTCAGGGCCTTCGGCAACCGGTAAAAAAGGTTGGTATTTATGTCAATCTGATGATTTAGAAGAGCGCTTCTACAATGGAACTGGCGGCTCACAAGGAGTGTTCCTGAAGGAACCAGTTGTAGTCTCATCAGGCGTTTTCTCGTCACACGAGCCGTGCGTTGGCACTGGTGGCCTGCCTCCCGCGCGCCCAGCAGTTTAGAGGTAGAGTCCGTAACAGGGCGCGAAAGAGGGAACGAACTGGAAGACAAACGCCTTTGTCCTGTCGGGGCGCCAAGGGCGTGAGACTGCAGATCCGGACTATCTGAAGCGCCTCTCGACAAGCACTGGAGTGGGACCATGAACGATAGCTTTTAATCTCGATCCTCTTCAGGCCGTCGTCGACTATCGAGTGCGGCGCGGTCGGCCATAGGTTGCGGGTCCTCGCGTCCACGCTGATCAAAACTCGCGTCGGAGGTTTTTACCGGACGAGCTATTACTTTCAAGCTGTTCCCGCTAGGTCGCACCAAAATCGAGCACAGCCAGTTATCTCTTGGAGCCTCTCTTCGTTTTTGCACAGCGGCAGGACTCTTGCGTCAGATCTTTGCAATCTCTTACAAATCCGAACGTCGAGAGGCCTGAATTATGAAGGCCTGTGTTGGTGTGAGAAAGAAGAAAAAGAAGAAGATGTGCTCGTTGACGAACGCCGACCTTGTTGTCGTCAATCCTCGCGATGTGATCTTGAAGATAACATCTGCGGCGATCTGCGGCTCCGATTTGCATCTTTTACAATGGTTTGATGCCCACGATGGAAAAAGGGCGAGGTCCTGTCATGAGCCGATGGGGGAAGTCGTAGCAGTCGGCAGCGCAGACACTAAGTTTAACTCCAACGATTCGCGCGGCTGTTCCTTTCGCTCTTATGCGGCGAGTGCTTCTTCTGTCACAAGGGCTTGTTCGCTACTTTGCGACACATCGAACCCAAACGCGGAAGTCGCACGAAAAGCGATGGGTCAGTCTCCCCCCGATTTGTTCGCCTATTCGCATATGTTGGACGCATTCGCGGAGAATAAGTCCTGAGGGGTCTCGACCGACGATCCTCCACGCAATCTGGCTTACAGAGTTGAGCATATGAGGACTCCGCCCAATTGCCCACAATGCGGACGGCCTATGGAAACTGCCTGGGGGCAGCGGCAATTTTTGGTATTGTCCGCGTTGCAAGAGAAGCATACCGAGGAGCATTCTTCGAACGCGCACTGAGCTTTCACTCTGGCGCGTTATGCCCTGAGCAAACTTATGATAGGGCTGGCGCAACCGCACCGGTCAAAAGGGAAATTTCGGGGAAGGCCGAGCTATAGCTGGAGAAAGAATATGGAATATCACTTAGAAATTTATCGTCCCGGTAGTTGCGCCAGCGATGGTTGCATAAAAACCTTTACTGCGGCGAGCCCATTCTTGCCGATTCGCGGCGGTGATCTCATCAACACCAAAACGTGGGAGGTCGAGTGGCCGCTGCTCCGCGTAGTGAACGTGGAGCACGTAATCTGTGAGAGCTCACGGGGAATCGATCCATCGGGCACAATCATCCACCGGATCTTTCTTTATACCGAAAGTATCCCCGATACCGCAGAAACGAGGTGTAGTGCGGCGCTTGGGATCGCCTAGCGCGCTCTCGACCTTAACGGCCCTGGCACGGGTTATGTACACGAAGCAAGCAGGTCCGAGGAGCGGCTGGACGCGGCATTTTGGCGGGAAGGTTGGATGTGTCTGGCTGGCGCTTGTGATTTTTTGGGCGGCCGGTTGCTCCATCTTTATGGAGGCAAATCGTCCAACACCTACAAATTTGCACAAATTCGAAGTTGGACAATCACGTGATTCGGTACGCCAACGCCTAGGCGCTCCAGACGATAGCGTAATTCAGACAGACGGCACAAATTGCGATAGTTACCAACTCTACACGAAAGGTTATGGTGCCGGCGGCAAGGTTGGAGTTGCTCTTTTAGAAGGCGCTGCAGATGTCCTCACATTAGGCTTGACGGAGGTCGTGCTGACTCCGACGGAAGTTTTAACCAAAAACGAGAAACATCCGGTGAGCTTCTGTTATTCTTCTGACAAACTCGTGCGCGTGAAGCGCGCGGTGGTTACGGATTCCATAGTCTTCCACAGACAACCCATCGTGGAACACAGTAAGCCGGCCTCGACCTCATCTGTTTCGGCACGGCAGCATGGATCGGAGCGGCCTACTTCGGAACAGCCTGCCGCGGAACCACCACTTCCGCCAACCGTTATACTACCGGCCTCTTAGCAACGATTTGGCTTTAAATGCTGACTAAAAGTCCGCTGCGCGCACTGTCCAGCGCGGCGTATTGAACATGACGACTCTCAGTAGGTGATAACCGCCGCGAAGCTGCATATGCATCACATTTTGAGTCCTTTGGAAATGACCGATTGGCTCGGCCGCTGGAGCTATCCAGGCATTTTCGTTTGCGTCTTCATAGGTAATTTTGGGATACCGGTGCCGGAGGAGGTAGTCCTGCTTGCCGCCGGATTCCTCGCCGGGCGCCACGTACTGGAATTGGGCCCCCTGTATATCATCGCAATTCTAAGTGCTGTCGCAGGGGACACGTGCGGCTTTGTGGTTGGACGCACCGGTGGACAATGGCTGTTCGGGTGGCTTTCGCAGAAATCCACATTTTTACGAAAACGCTACGAGCACCTGTGCACATTCTTTCAGGTGCATGGCAACAAGGCTGTTTTCTTAGCGCGGTTCATCATGGGCGCACGCTTCATGGCAGGACCAATGGCTGGTGCAGCCGGAATGCGCTTCTGGAATTTTCTAGGATGGAACGTGTTGGGCGCGTTCATCTGGTGTTCTGTGATGATCACTATCGGCTACTTTGTCGGCGATCAGTTGGACTGGGTGGCACATGTGGCGCGTAAGGGCGGTCAGTGGGTGGCGGCTGCAGTTCTCCTGTTCGCCGCCGCAATATGGTTATTTTGGCGGCATCTGCACCATCGGAGGGATTTTAAAGCGAGTACTACTTGTCGATCGAAAGAGAAAGAAACCTGAGCCAAAAGCAGCAGTATTTGTCGCTAATAATTCCATCGGAACCGCATTTTGAGCAGAGGCAGACATTTTCTAATGAATAAGTGCGAGAAGTGAGTTGGCCGACGATCCGAAAGATGTACGGTCGGTCACCTGTCTGAGATCGAAAGACCTCCCATACAGAGACCCTCAATGAGGGCTTATCGGCCGCGACGCAGTCGTTGGTGAAGCAAGAGCTGTTACGAATCAGGTTGTCGCTACCGAAAACCTCGTTGGGGATGACGGTATGCGCTGGCTGTGCTAGTGGGAGCGGGATGTTCGCGTTCCTGACCAGACTGCTGCTCCTCGCACGCTCCCGACTGAAGTCACGGGCGAGCCTCGAGGCTGAAAACCTGGTACTGCGTCAGCAGCTGATCGTCCTAAGCCGCAAGTCCCCGTTGCGGGTGCGACCGCGGAACATCGATCGGCTGATCTTTGTCTGGCTGTACCGATGCTTCCCGGCCATTTTAAATGCGATCACGGTGGTCAAGCCCGAGACCGTGATCCGGTGGCATAGGCGCGGCTTTCGGGCCTATTGGCGCTGGAAGTCCCGCCATGTCGGCGGCCGTCCCCGGATCGATTCCGAGATGCGAGCGCTGATTCGGCGGATGAGCCGCGAGAACCCGCTATGGGGCGCACCGCGGATCCACGGCGAACTGTTGATGCTCGGGATCGAGGTCGCCCAATCAACCGTGGCGCGGTACATGACGAGAAGACAGGGGCCACCCTCTCAGGGTTGGAAGACATTCCTGCGCAACCATGCCGCTGGGATCGCGTCCATCGATCTGTTCGTGGTTCGTACTATCTCTTTCAATTTGCTCTATGGCCTGGTCATTCTTCGTCACGCGCGAAGGCGACTGGTGAGCATCAGCGTGACGAACAATCCGACCACCGAGTGGATCGCAGGTCAGGTGATTGACGCCTTCCCTTGGGACGAAGCGCCGCATTACCTGATTCGCGACCGCGACGGCGCATTCGGTCCCTCATATACCCGCTGCATTCGTGCCATGGGGATCCGAGACCACCCTACCGCGCCACGCTCGCCGTGGCAGAACGGCCACGTTGAGCGGCTCATCGGATCAATCCGTCGCGAATCTCTCGACCACCTCATGGTGTTCGGGGAGGCGCATTTGCGCGGTGTCCTGAGGGCTTACGCTTCGTATTACAACCAGGTCCGGACGCATCTCTCATTGGGCAAGAATGCGCCGCATTTTCGGCGTCCGCAGAAGTTCGGGCACATCGCAGTGATACCTATCCTCGGCGGGCTCCATCATCAATACGTCCGGGTTTAGGTTTTGGATAGGCACAACCATCGATGCAGTGGCGCAGGGTGGCCGTCCCGAAATTCCTCACCGGCCCGAGGGATATCCGAATTTCACGGCATGGCCCCGTTACGACACCGTTATCCATCAGAGGATTTACGAAGATTGGCTTTACCGTGCCTATCAGGGTGGCTTGCGCTTGATGGTCATGTTTGCCGTCAACAATGAGGAAGCTTGCAATATCGTTGGCCCGAAGTTCGGACGAAGCTGCGGCGACGATGAAGCGATTCGATATCAGATCAGAAGCGCCAAAGCGATGGAACGCTACATCGATGAGAAATCCGGCGGCCGAGGTCAAGGTTGGTACAGGATCGTCTATTCCTCGAAGGACGCGCGGACAGCCATTGCCAACAATCAACTTGCCGTAATTCTAGGTATCGAGGTTGACAAGTTCCTCGATTGCCCCAAGGGCAGCAGTTGCACGCTAGACGATATTCGTCAACGCTTGGAATTCTATAAGCAAATGGGTGTTCGACACGTCTTCCCGATTCATTTTCTAACGAACGGCTTTGGTGGCGATGCTCTATTTAGTCTGGCGAACCATGGACCGGAGCGCGATTGCGGAACCGAGGGCTATCGCTACAAGCATCGGTTACTACCGTTGCTGACTGATCCGCCAAAGTGTAACGCAGAAGGATTGACTCCATTAGGAATTAGCTTACTTAAGGAGCTAATGAAAGAGAAAATGATTATTGACATAGACCACATGTCTGCCCTTGCGAAAAGCGACGCTCTCGATGTGTTCGAAAAATACGACTATCCGCCTATTTCGAGTCACACTGGGCTTTTGGCCGTCACTAGCAATGATCGAAGCAATGAGGCGAATCTCGATGCACAGGAAATTGAACGTGTAAAACATCTGGGTGGGATGATTAATGTGATTTTATCTCCGGGGCAAAACCTTCAAGACACGTTAGAGTATCATGGACAGCAAGTCCCGGTTGTTAGACTTCAGTGCGGACTAAGCTCGCAAAATTTCGCCCAGCACTACTTGTATACGATCGAGAGAATGCAAAATCAGGCGGTTGGCCTAGGCACGGATTTCAACATCCTAGTCGAACCAGGTCCTCGCTTCGCGGGAAATTGCCAAGGCGGCGGCCCGACGCGGCCCCAAACTGCGCAAGTAAAATACCCATTCCCCGTTAGCGTCAAGGGCAGTCCCGCTGGGTTGGACAAAAGCACGATAGGGAGGCGCACTTTTGACATCAACCGCGACGGTGTGGCGCACGTCGGGATGTTGCCGGATCTCATAGAGGATTTGAAACAAGAAGGGGTACGGCCTCAAGACTTGGAACCGCTGTACGACTCGGCCGAGGGTTACATAAAGCTCTGGGAGCGGATAGAAGCTACAAACATTCACTGAGTTAGTCGACTCGTAAGGGCCGCAACGTTGAAAAAATCTCGGTTCAGACTATGTTCGAGTTGAACTAGGATCGTGTTCTTGGCGGCGTATTGAGAGGTCCGGAAAGTGCCGCTTCAGGCGCTTCCAGGTTGGTGCAGGTCCTTTCTGAATTTGTCGAGTATCGTGGAATCAGGCCGATCTTTGTGCGCCAAATAGTGCCGACTTCGACTAAGATATCTGGCTTTCGAAATCTTCGATCAGTCAGCCGCGCCTCAGAGAGGTCAGCATCCTAGTTCTATTCCAGGCAACTTATTAACGTTAAAAATGCGACTTGCGGGGGTTAAAAAGAGAGCAGGTCTTGATTTCGAGCTTGTAACGCGCGAAACCCTTCGTTCGCAGCGACGGCTCGAAACACCGTAGCCAAAACCGGCTGAAACCTTGCCGACAGAGGCCATTAAGTCTAGAAGGCGAGTTGAATCGGAGAGGAAAAACGGAAATCCCAGTTAAGTCCCGAATCGGTCCGCGCACCTGTCTCCGAACCCACGTCCGCCGGCTCTGGCGGACTGAGTAACCTCCAACTCGCCACAATGGCGATAGCTGCTGCCGGCACTGCCGCTAATCTCTACTACTGTCAGCCGCTCCTGAGTCAGATCGCTCGCAGCCTTCATATGACCGCGCGCGAGACAGCCGAATTCACTTCGCTCCACCATTCAGTCCATCGTGCTTCGCACTTTTTGGAGAATCGCTCGAAATCCGCGCGTGTGCGCGCGATTTGCGACTGCGCATGGACGGGCGAAAGGTCCGGCGTCACGCTCGCGCGACGTCTCATATTGGCTCTGCGGGGCTAGATTTCAGCCGTGGGCTTTTGGGTAGTACGGCTTGAGCAAGGGAAACATGCTGTTAGGTTTCGCGATGCCGAGTTTCAAGTGGTCGAGTGCGGCCTGATAGTCGGCTCCGGTTTCGGCGGCGATGGTGCGAGCTTCGGCGTCCAACTCGTGAGGCGTCATGCTCTTGAGGCGGAAATACTCTTCAAGCTGTCGCGCCTGCAACAAGGCCGGCGAACTGGTAGAGCGGTTCAGGGGGGGCCAGCTACCGCTCGACTCTCACAAGAGGATGCGCGAGCGTAGGGCGCAGTTCGAGGCCGCCGCGCTGGCGGCAGCGCGAGCTAAAGGCCGAGATCATCTAACCAAACGCGAGCGCGAGGAACTGCGCCGCCAGGCCGGCGATCACTTCCACGACCATCTAAGCGCGGGCGAACTGTGTGGACTCTGCCATGAAGTAATCGAACCAATCGAGGGGTTGTCATGATGAGTCTCATCATCGGAGCTGTGCTGGTGGTAGTCGTAGCCCTATGCTCAGCCCGAATGGTGCGGGACATGTCAGAAGCCAGGTCATCCTTGTCGGTGAAAAACCTACAGGGAATTGGACAGACGACCCGTCCCCACAAGCTGGAAGCAACGACGTCTTTGAGTTTCCATTGTAACGGGCAAATGAGTTGGCGATGTCTTCGGCAGGGTGGGGGGGCGCATCCTCGACTTGCTTGCGGATCGGTTGACTGGCCGCATAGCAGAGATGTCCCAATGTGAGGGTGTCGAGCGCGGAACGTCTTTCGTTACTTAGTCAACAACTCAAGTTGCCTGGCTAAGTTCATCGCGCGTGTAGCGTCAGCTACCTCATAACGGGATAGGATAAGCCGGCTAAGATCTTTGTCTGCTTGCTGCGCTTTAACAGCTTGCCGGAATGCGGCATCTCGTTCGGCCGTATTGGAATCTATCGCCACCAGCATGTCGGCGGCAACAACGGGAGACATATACGCGAGATTAGTTGGATCTTTTGCGGAGATTTTTACCGGCCGACTCATCTCTGCTGTCAAAAACTGTATGACACTAGCACGTGGTGCCTTGAGGCGCGCCCCAATTTGAATCAAGAACTGGCGCTCCGCCCAGTATATTGCCGGTAGTTTCTGGAGGCCGCTTTGAAGGTCCTTAAGAGCCTGATCAGGTGCCTCCTGTAGCAGCGCCGAGTCACGTGCCATTTCGCGAACCTCCGGCAGGTTGTCTTCACCCAAGCCGTAAGGAAAAAGCGTTGAAATGCGTACAAGCGCCAAGCCCGTCGTCGTTTGAGGGAGCACAGCCTGCATATCGCTGTTCTTCTGACTCAGGCCGCGATCAGTAAAGATCTCCTCGTAGGGCTTCGGTGCAAGCTTAGTCGAGTCGACCACAGCGCCACGTGGCATCTCGGCCCGTTTGTCGATGGTCTTCTCTTGTGTGCCCGCCCACGCCGTCGCGAGGAACGGTGCGATCATCAATCCAAGCGCTGTTGCGGCTCCTAAAAGTTGATTTCTTCGCATATCATCAACTGCCTATGGAACCTTTAGTGTGTGGTACTCATCAATGAACCTGATTTGTTTTTTATCTGTAATGTCCCACACCGAGTTTACTGCATTCTTGGGATCTCCCTCCGGCCATACACCCACTGATGTCCAGCCCTCGGGTAGAGTGAGCTTCCTCGATGCAGGCCCTCTAGTATAGTTCCCGTTGGCGAGTTTCACGATGCTGACCCATCTATAGAAACCGCCATCCGGATCTATAGTATCGATTCCCTGGCTGACGTTGCTTCCAGAACGATCCGAGATCGGCATCACGCTGAACCCCCGGACGGTGATGCAATGCCCGCCAGTATTGCTTGTGAAGGTGATCTCGCTCGAATTTGAACCTGTTCGTTTTATATTGGCGGTCCAATAGTGGAGAGCTATTACAATAACTGCTCCAGCTTCCAAGTCAGCAATGAAAGTGGCATTGCTGATATCACTTGGATCGGCAAAACCCATACCGAAATCCTTACCGATGGCGGCCGGTGAAAAATCCTTTTCAACCTTCGTAATATAGTCTTCGTCGCCACCGGCGTTTGGCATCGTGTGCTGTTCAAGGGCCATATCAATCACTCGCTGAATATCAGTCAGTTCCATATGCAGCCGCGGATCGGGCACGAACGGAAAAATGGGTCCGATCTGGTTCATCAATCCAACCGACGCATTATATGCATCAGGTGTCTGCCCGGCATAGAACCTATTCGTCCATCCGCTTATGCTGGTACTGGCTGACTTGCTAGCTATCGCCCCCATAAGCGCCATCGCTTCGGCAGTGGGACAGCAAATCTCGGAGATCCCGTACGAACAGGACTCAGTCCACAGACTGTGGTCATCGCCAATCATCGGACCATAGGGAAGCCAAGACTGGTCGAAGGGATTATTGACGACTCCACATACAACGTTTGCCACGGGTCCGGTTTCGCGCTTGAAGGTGCTCGGAGATATATAGGCAGCAAAATTCGGGTTATTCTGGTCGTAGTTTGGCATCTCAAACCAACAGGCCTTTTGATTCGTCCCCAGCATGAGCGAACACCTCGGATGACCCGCGTAGGCCGCCGAGGCAATTGTTACGACCAAGCACAGCAAACAGACGGCCCAATGCACCTTATGCCACACGTTCATGCTTCTCCGTCGTGTCTTCCGTGTTCCATTGTTGCAGCGTTGCCGAGCAGTTGGGAACAGGTTAGCGTTTCTCCCCAAGAACGGGCAGCCTCGAGCTCTTTCCTTGTACTTTGAAAGCGGTTCAAGTCTGTTCGTAGCAGTACAAACCGGTGGCAACCCTCCTTGAGTTATCGCTCTGACTCTATGAATCGAAGCCTCGTGTGAATCCAGGCCGTTATGTTCGTATACGTCAACTATTCCATCGTAGATCTGACTTAAGGTCTCGTGCCGCCTTCAAGTTGCCTCGCACTGTCGGTTAGCACAGAAATAGACTCGTCAGCAAGTCGGTGCGCAAATCTAGCGGCTCTCGGTTACAAAGTTCGAAAACAAGCTGTCGACAATGCGCATCAACTGGTAGGCGCGGGTTCCTCGAAGCTGTCCGACACAAGGCACAAATCCATCAGTTGTCCCCGAAGGTGCAGAAAACTAAGATTAATCAGTGCGCTTGCTTTTGCTAAAAGAGATGAGAATCTCGCACATTAGCCAAAAGAACCCACTTTGGAGATCACCGGTAAACAAGATGCCTAACTTGCCCGTTTTGCACCGAGAAAAACCGCCCGACGCTGATCTAGCCTCGAGGTGGGGATTGCTTGGATCCATACCGCCAGGATGGCTTCAATTGGGACTCGAGGTGAAATGAAGATGGTTGGTAAGACCCGATTCTCGATCTTGTTGCTAATGTGCATGGTCGGAGGTTCAAGAAGTGTACTCAGTCAGACCTCCGTTCTCCCTCCTGAGGCTGGGTCCTTGTTGACCAGCGCCAAGGCGATCAACGACCTACAGAAAGCTCGAGTTATCTTGCCAGGTAGTGCGCGGAGCGCCGGTCAATCCATCAGCGCGCAGGATTTCGCTCAGTTGCTGATGAGGACTGTGGGGATTGACGTCCGTAAGACGCTCAAATTGGCCACCACCACTCAGGAGTCGCCGGCACTTGCGGTACGAGCCGTGGAAGCACTGAATTTTTCTGCCAACACGAAGAGCTTTGCCGCCGCTGCGGCGCCGATCACGCGGGAGGACGCGGTGTTGACGGCGATGAATGCTGCCGCCTCGAAAGGGCTTCTGCGGGTTGGCGCTATCCCTGCGAAGTATCCGCCATTCGCCGACGACGCTGCTTTCGCAACACCGCGAGGCCGTAAACTCGCGCATCGAGCCGTCTTCCAAGGGCTGATCCGCGTTGGGCCGGATGACCTCTTCAATCCGCAAAAACCACTCACGTATGACGACGCAGCGTACTTGCTCGATGCAATCCGGCTTGCCAGTCGTGGTCCTGAAGAGGAGTGAGTCAACATGAACGTAGTCTTCCGATCCGCGCTGCTTGCCACCTATGCCCTCTCTACCGCACTGCTCTTGGGCTCTGGCGCGAATGCTGCGGAGGGAGCCATTCCTCCCGATGCTGCCCCTTTCCAATGGGTCTCAATCGGCCCAACCTTCATAGAACCGACTGGCGCAGACTACGATAAGATTGGCTCCTCGGGTCGCGTTTCGAACATCATTGTGCTCCCGAGCGGCATACTCGCGGCAACGGCGAACGGCGGAGTTTGGAAGCGCGATGCTGCTTCGGATGTCTGGTCCCCCATCACAGACACTCAACCCGATCTCGCGTTTGGTGCTGTCGCGGCTGCTCCATCGAATCCGAACATTATCTATGCCGGCACAGGGGAGGACCACGCATCCCTTGACTGCGGCTTCGGTGAAGACGTGTACAAGAGCACCGACGGCGGATCGACGTGGAGGACGTTGGCGCCGTTGCCGGGTCTCGCGCGTGCCGGTTGGATGCAAACCTCGTCAATCGTGATCGATCCCGCTGACGCGGACGTCGTTTGGTTGGGCGGAACTCTAGGCGTGTACAGGTCCGACAATGGGGGTCTCAGTTGGTCAACAATCATGGTGCCCGATGCTACGCTCCCCGACGGGACGTCCGCGGCTGCTCCGATCGTCGATCTTAAGCTCAATCCGTCGAATTCAAAAGTCGCATACTTCACCGACCGCCGTCACATCATGAAGTATGACCCGTCTGCCACACCAGCTCTCGTAGACGTCTCCGTTCCGGCGCCCACCAATTTCGAAAAGGACCATCCATATACCACGTACGCAATCGCGCTCGCGATCGCACCGTCGAACGGTAACGTCCTCTACGCCAGCTATGCCTTTACCGGCAACTTCAGCTACGGTTGCCTCGCCGGCCTGTTTAAAAGCACGAATGGTGGAATCAAATGGCAACAGATTGAGGTACCCGCAACCAGTGACTATCTTTCTGACGCGTACTTTTACCGTGACGATTCAACGGGGTGCCAGGGCTGGTATGATAACGTCCTCACTGTAGATCCTCTGGATCCTAATCATTTAGTTGCCGCGGGGGTTGCGGTCGCCGACTTTGCTGTTAATTCTGTTACGAGCCCAACACAGCGTAACCTCTCCGACATTTCTCGGGTCCATCCTGACCATCATGCGCTTGCGTTCGATACAGCGGGCAATCTGTATGACGGCAGCGACGGTGGCGTCTGGTACTTCCCACACTCGGCTTTCTCATCAGGCAGCACTGAGACGGGCCAAAATCTCAGTCGCGGTCTTAGCGTAACCCAGTTTTCGAGCGGAGGGTCGTGGTTGCCCGACGGATCGTTCTTTGCCGGTTCGCAGGATAACGGCACGGAACTGTATTCGCTTGGAACTGGCGGTTGGACGTGGAAACGCCTTGCTATGGGTGACGGCGGTTACACCGCGGCCGATCCGCGAAACAGCAACATCCTTTACCACGAGTACTACGAGGGACAGATAGAACGCTCAGAAAACCATGGCGCGACTTGGACCGGTATCGCGCCGCCCTTTAACGGGCAGGATGTGTCTTGGGTGATGCCCTTCGTTATGGATCCAAGTAACGCGCGGCGGATGTATGCGGGCGCCGACCAAGTCTTTGTAAGTACGACGGGCGGTGTGCCCACCATTAGTGCTCCGGGCTGGAATACAGCTCTGACACAAGGGTTCACAGCCATAACGTCGATAGACGAGAAACCTGGAGGAGATGAACTCGTGGTAGGTGACTCTCAAGGTAAGGTCGCTTACACTTTTGACAGCGGTACAAAATGGCATTACCTGCAATTCTCGGGGCCGATCAGGGTCGCAAAGGTCGATCCTTTCGCGGCCGGAACGATCCTCGTCGGGTACCTTGATCAAACCCATCCGTTCACAGGGCATCTGACTCGAATCACGGGTGCCAATACCTCGACGCCGGTGCAGGCTAATTGGGACTTAGGCATTGGAGCGCCGATCGACTCGTTGCTCTTGACGCGCGCCGTCATTTTCGCCGGAACGGATCGCGGTGTATACATTCGCAAACGGGTCGACGACTCATGGTCGCATCAGACTTCAACGCAAGGAGCCCCAGCGGTTCCGTCCGTGCCTGTGGTTGACCTTAAGCTGCTAGCCCCGTCCTCGGGCGGTGGAACAACTGGTATTATTGTCGCTCTCACCCATGGACGCGGCGCCTGGCGCTCGAATGATATCAAGTATTTGCTAAAGTAGCAGATATCTGCGAGTAGCTAGGATGCGAGGTGTCACGATAGGAGCGGGCGACAAGTGCCAACGGATTGATTTCAAATGTGCATTTCCAATAAGCGTGAACACTCCGCCGAGGATTTTGGCTTAGATCGTAATGCAACTTCGGACGACGGCTGTGAGGCAAGGAAAGGTTAGGGCCGCGTCGACGAGGCCTCGAGCCTCGAACGAGCCGCGCAACGTAATTCCGCCGGGTGGGAAGCGGAGATCACGATCGCTGTCGAGATCATCTTCCCGACCTGGCTGCTGCTCAGATGCCTGGACCGCGTCGGACGCGAGGCGCCGAATACACGCATCGAGGTGATCGAGACGGTGCTCGGCGGCGCGCCTGAGGCGCTGCTCGAGCACAGGGTGGACCTCGCGCTTACCCCGCGTGTCCCCCCGGGGTTCAGCGGTGAGTCGCTGATGCGGCTCGCCTTCGTGCCGGCCGCTCATCCGAATCATCCGCTGTTTCGGCTCGGTCGGCGCCTCACGCTCAAAGATCTTCGCAAGCACCGGAACCTCACCGTGCGCGACACCAGCGTCAAGCGCGACAAGCGCAGCAGCTTTCTCGAGGCCGAGCAGCGCTGGACCGTCGGCCACATGGCGACGTCGCTCCAGGCCGCGCGCATGGGCTTCGGCTTCGCCTGGTACCCGGAGGAGAAAATCCGCGAGGAGATCGCGGCTGGCGAGCTGAAGGTGCTGCCGCTCGAGGACGGGGGTGACGCTTTCGCCGAGATTTACCTCGTGCTCGCCGATCCCGAGGGCGCGGGGCCTGGTGTAAGACGGCTGGCGGAGATTCTCAAGAAGGACGTGCGGAGCCAATGTACAAACTCACCCCGCGAAGGTACGCGGACGACGAAGCGCTCGAGGTTGCCAACGGTCTTGACTCGAAGGTGAGAACATAATTTACCAACGCCGCCGGTTGATATTTCTGCACGCCTCGCTCGCAAAGTTCGGGTACGGTAAGTCACTCGCGCACCGCCAATTCAGCTGTTAAAGCGTTAAGCAAGACGCCGCCGGACGTCATCAACGCGGACGAGAATGCCGTTGCCACGCTCTAAGATTCGATTCGTTCGATTAGGCGGAACCGCTCGCAATAGAGCAGCATGTCGGGGGAGTACGTGCCGTGCCTCTCGAAATAGCGTTGGTGCGCCGTCCTCCAGTACGTCAACGTGCGATCACCTTCGCCTTCATCAAACGCAAACGCTTCGTCGATCTCGCTGAACCGCCTTTGGGTCAATTCCACTGTTTCAAGAACCGCCCTAGGGATGCCCGCTCCGTCAAGCATCACCATGCGCTTCCCCACACTCGTGATGGGTCCAGCGCTGACGGCCCAACACGTGGCGCGCTTTCGTCCCGCCAAGACCAGGTCGGCGAGTTCGTCGGCCAGCGCCGGGCTATCTCCGAATGAGAACCGATCAAGGGCACGCCAGTTCATATTGTCTCGTCGAGCGAGGCTCGCGGATCGAGGCGCAACTTGACCGACATCTTTCATGCCCAGATCTCGGCGATATGCATCGCCAGAGATTCGCCTCCCAATGGCAAACACGCAGTAGTCGCGGCGCGGCGTGTCGATCTCGAGCGATTGGGCACCGGGTCAATGACCGGCAGAGAGGATTCCGAATTTAAGCTCTGAGGGGGCTCCTTCGATCGTGCTCTCCGGTCCCCATCGAGCTGCAGAAGACGCCGGACGCGCGCGAATTTCGATCAATCCGCTAGAGAATGCACATCATCGGAGACTGACTGGCGGAGAGAGAGAGATTCGAACCCTCGGTGCCACGAGAGCTTCGAGCGTTCCAAAAGATGCCCGAAAATGGCGTCTATTCTGCAGTACTAGATTGCCATCAACTCAGCGGAGAAGATCGTCGCCT
>Ga0207416_1000937_pt1 | contig 43515 bp, 36 predicted proteins | sample PaiPotPPM11metaG_FD_184107 | JGI IMG/M metagenome (GOLD analysis project Ga0207416, IMG submission 184107) | Iron sulfur acid spring bacterial and archeal communities from Banff, Canada, to study Microbial Dark Matter (Phase II) - Paint Pots PPM... ...
GAGCCGTCACCGCGCAGACCCGCGCGGCCGAAACGCACGCCGGACGTCTCATCGTGTCACCTCGGCGGCCCGCGCCTCGTCTTCCGGCTCGAGTGCGTGGGCCGCGCCGTCCGGTACGGACACTTCGACAAGGGTTCCGGGAGCGGGCGGCCGGCCCGGGAGCCACGCCTCAAGCTGCGTCCCGCCCGCGGCAAGCAAGACCGTCGCGCCGACGCGCCGCGGAAGAACTTGAAGGACGCGCGCTTCGACGCCGCCGGCCTCAGTTGCACGATCCCCGGCGGCAGGCCCGACCCGCAGCGCTTCCGGACGGATGCAGATCTGAACGGTCTCCCCGCGCGTGGAAGGCGCCACGCGCAGCAGAAATGGCTCGGCGCGCACCACCGCGGTGCCGTCCTCCCACCCAACGACCCGGCCGCTGAGCACGTTCGCCGCGCCGACGAGACGCGCCACCGTGGCGGTGCGCGGCCGGGCGGCCACGTCGGCCGGCGCCCCGCTCTGCACCACCCGCCCGCCGACCAGCACCACGATCAGCTCGCCGAGCACGTGAGCCTCGTCGAAGTCGTGCGTCACGATGACCGCGGGCAGACCGCGCGCCTCGACAAGGGCGATCAGGTCCCGGCGCAGCTGCTCGCGGACCGGCGCGTCGACCGCCGAGAACGGCTCGTCGAGCAGCAGCGCGCGCGGATCGCTCGCGAGCGCCCGCGCCAGCGCGACCCGCTGCCGTTCGCCCGCGGAAAGATCGGACGGCCGGCGCTCTCCGTAGCCCGGCAGGCCGACCGCGGCGAGAAGGGCGAGCGCGCGCGTCGGCTCGCGCCCGCGCCAGACGCGGCGCATGCCGTAGGTGACGTTCGCGGAGGCGTTGAGGTGCGGAAACAGCGCATCCCCCTGCAGCACGGCGCCGGCCCGCCGGCGCCACGGCGGGACGTTGATCCCGCGTTCCGTGTCGAGCAGCACCGTCTCCCCGATGGCGACGTAGCCGCGCGGCGGCACGAGAAATCCCGCCATGCACTGCAGCGTCATGGTCTTTCCGGCGCCGGAAGGACCGAAAAGCACGGTCCGCCGGTGCGCCGAGCGGAACGACACGTCGAGCGTGAAGTCGCCCAAGCGGCAGGCCGCCGCGACGGTCAGCACGGGCGGCTCCGCACAATCACGGCCGGCGCCCTGCCCAGACGCCGCCGGCCGCCCGCACGGCGGCGAGGGCGGCGATCCCGAGCACCGCGAGAATCGCCGCGATCGGGAGGGCGGCGCGCAGTCCCTGCGCGCCGAACTGGACGAACAGATACACCGGCAGCGAATACGGATGATACGCGAGCATCACCGTGGCGCCGAACTCGCCGAGCGCGCGCAGCCACGCGAGCGGCAGCCCGGCGAGGATGCCGGGCCACGCCAGCGGCAGCGACACGCGGAGGAACGTCCGCAGCGGCGGGACGCCGAGCGCATACGACACCCGCTCGAGCGCGGGGTCGACGCCGGCAAAGGCGACCTGCGCCGCCACGATCAGAAACGGCGCGGCGACGAAGACCTGGGCGAGCACGATGCCCGGCCACGCGTCGGCGATCTGAATGTTCCGGGCGTCGAACCATCCGCCGAGGATCCCGCGCGGGCCGAACACGGTCAGCAGCAGAAGGCCCCCGGCCAGCGGCGGCACCACGAGCGGGAGGTAGACCGCCGCGGCGACGAGCGCCTTGCCGCGAAAATCGCCGCGGGCGAGGATGTAGGCCAGCGGCACGCCGAGAACCAGCGCGATCGCGGTGGACAGCGTCGCGGTCGCCACCGACACCCCCACGGCGCCGGCGCTGATCGCGTCGCGCGCCGCCGCGATCGTGTCGGCGCGGTCGAGCGAGGTAAAGCCGACCAGAAACGGCACCGCGAGGTAGAGCACCAGCACCGCGCCGAGCGCGGCGAGGATCGCGGGAAGCCGCCGGGACGCCCGCGCGGCCTCGGCGGCGCCCGCGTGCGGACGCCCGGCGAGACGGGAATCCGCGTCCGCCCGGAAGGGCGCGTCGATAGTGTCCGATGCCGTCCGCCGTGCCATCGCCTTGCCAGTATACTTGACGCGGCCGCGCGTGCACAACGCCGCCGGGGCGGCCGGCTGCTGCCGGCCGCCCCGGGCGTTGTGCACCCGTCCGAGATCCTTCCGCCCTACTGCAGCGTGGTGTTGATCGTCATCGACGGCGTCCGCGCCGCGCCGGTGTTGTCCACCAGCACCGCGGAGATCGTCACGTTCACGCCGCGCACCGGCGGTGTCGGGTTGAAGGTGGCCGACCAGTTGCCGTTCGCGTCGGCCGTCACCGTCTGCGTGCCGAGGGTGCTCTGCGCGGCGGGCGGCGTCCCGGGTCCGGCGTAGTCCGCTTCGACCCTGACCAGCGATCCGGCCGGGGCCGTCCCCGCGACCGTAAACGGCGCCCGGATCCCGGCACCCGGCGTCGGGCTGGTGATCACGGGCGCGCCCGCCTGCGCCACGGCGGGCGAGTTGATCGACACCAGCGTCGGCGCCGTCGCGGTCAGCACTTGATTGTTGGGTGCGGTGACCGACACGACGACGTCGGTGTTCGTGACGTGATCGCCGGGCTGGATCGCGTAGGTGCCGATGTAAGTACCCGGCTGGCTGATGGACTCCCGCATCGGCAGTCCGGCCCGGACGCCGTCGATCGAGAACGTCGCGGCGCCGCCCGCCGGGCCGGTGGCCACGACGCTCATCACGTCGCCCGGCACCAGCGGGCGCCCGGTCGGCGAGATCGTCACCGCGCTGATCGGCGCCAGCCCCGCGGCCGTCTGGGCGGCGTCGACGCCGTAAACGAGGCCCGTGGTCGGGCCGATGCGGAGCGCCACCACGTCTCCGGGCTGCAGCGCGGCCGGGGCGACGCTGAGACCGCCCCGGGTCACGCGGACGACCGGCGAGAACGGATACGTCTGCCCGTTTTGGAGCACGATCCGGTTGTAGCCGATCGACCGAACGGTCCCGTTGACCATCGTATAAAGATCCTGAATCGTCTGCGCCGCGCCGGTCGGATCGGCCGTGATGGTCACGGCGTCACCCGGCGCGATGGCGCTCAACAGAACCGGGCCGCTCGTCCCGGTCGCCGTATCCGTCCGCGTCACCGCCGTCCCCGACGCGACCTGATACGTGAACACCCCGCCGTTTGCCGCCTGCACGGTGATCTGGCCGGGATACGCGGACGCGCTGACCTGCATCACGGTGCCGGTGATGGTCTGCGGCGCCTGGTAGACCGGCGTCGGGCTCGGCGCCTGGATCGGTCCGTACGTCACCGACGGCGGCGCGCCGGCGGCGGGCACGCCGTTCGCGGACGGCGGAACCGAGGCGGGGCCGGCACTCGTGATCTGCACCGTGGAGCTCGCGGCGTCCCACGCCACCACGGCGCCGAGCGCCTGACTGATGAAGCGCAGCGGCACGAGCGTCCGGCCGGCGACGAGCATCGCCGGCGCGTCGAGGACCTGCGGCTGTCCGTTGACGAACGCCTGCGAGGATCCAATCCGCAGCGAGACGCTGGTCGCGCCGCGCTCGGCGAGTACGGTCTGCGCACTCGGATCCCACGTCACCGTGGCGCCGAGCTGCTCGAACACGCCGCGCAGCGGCACGAGCACGCGCCCGTTGCCGATCATCGGAGGCTGGTCGAACGTCACCGGCGCCCCGTCGACGAAGACTTTGACGTACGGCGCCGGGGTCTGCGCCGCGGCCGCGGAGGCAAGGCCGGCGCCCAGCGCCGCGATGAGGACAACTCCGACGAACAGTCTATGCGATCCAACCGTTCCCACAGGGGGACACCTCTATTGACTCGGGCGGCCGGCTGTTGCCGGCCGCCCGAGCGCGTTCTGTCTTCCTCTTTTACCCGTTGCTACTGCAAGGTCGTGTTGATCGTGGTCGACGGTGAGCGCGCCGCGCCCGTGTTGTCCACGAGGGTCGCGGAAATCGTCACGTTGACCCCCCGCACCGGCGGGGACTGGGTAAACGTCGCCGTCCAGTTGCCGTTCTGATCGGCCGTCACGGTCTGCGTGCCGAGCGTGCCCTGTACCGGAAAGAGCAGGATGTTGCCGTTATAATCCGCCTGGACCTTGACGAGCGAGCCGGGCGGTGCGGTGCCCGTCACCGTAAAGGGTGTCCGGACGGGGCTCCCCGGGCCCGGCTGGATGATCACCGGCGCGCCGCCGACGGCGGGCGGCACGATCGCCGACGCGTTGATCGTGACCGGGCTCGGCGCCGTGGCCGTCAACACCCGTCCGTTGGGCGCCGTCAGCGACACGACCACAGAGGTGTTCTGAATAGAGTCGCCCGGCTGGATCGCGTAGTTGCCGATGTACGTACCGGGCTGGTTCGCCGACTCGGTCATCGGAAGGCCGGCCCGAAGCCCGGTGATCGCAAAGTTTGCGGTGCCGTGCGCCGGACCCGTCGCAACGACGGTCATCACGTCCCCCGGCACCAGCCTGCGCCCGGTCGGCGTAACGGTCACCGAGGTGATGGCCCCGGCCGGCGGCGCCTGCGGCGTGAAGGACGCCTGGACGTTCTGCGCCGTGCCGGACGGATCGGCCGTCACCGTGACGGAGTCACCCGGTCTGAGCGCGCTGAGGGACACCGGCCCGCTCACGCCCGTGATCGCGTTCTGGCGGACGATCGTCGTGCCGGAAACGATGTTGTAGGTGTACACGTCGCCGGTCGGCGCCTGGACGAGAAGCTGACCGGGGTACGTCGTGGCGTTCAAGCGGACGACCGTCCCCGAGATCGTCGTGGGCGCGGCCGGCGGATAGGCCGCCGGAGGATAGGACTGCGAGGGCGGATAGGCCTGGGCCGGCGGGTAGCTCACCGAGGGCGGCACCGTCACCGGCGGAGCGGCGGCCGCGCCCTGGCTGGTGATCTGGATGGTGGACGTCGCCGCATCCCACGTGACGCCGGCGCCGAGCGCCTGGCTGACGAAGCGCAGCGGCACGAGCGTGCGGCCGCCGATAAGCATGGCCGGTACGTCGAGGAACTGCGCCTGCCCGTTGACGAACGCCTGGGGCGACCCGATCCGCAGCGACACGCTGGTCGTGCCGCTCTGCGCGAGCACGGTTTGCGACGTTGGATCCCACGTCACTGTGGCGCCGAGCCGCTCGAACACGCCGCGCAGCGGTACGAGGACGCGCCCGTTGGCCATCACGGGCGCCTGGTCGAAGTACACGGGATTGCCGTCCACAAAGACCTTCACGTACGGTGCCGGCGTTTGTGCGACGGCCACGGAAGCCAGACCGGCGCCCAACACCGCCACGAGGACGGCGCTGACGAGCAATCGTCGTATCGGTCGTCGATCAGTTCTCATTGCCAATACCTCTCCTCCATTTCACGTTTTCACGTTCTGGTGGTGCGTCGCGGTGCGTCTTCTGCTGCTGCGTCGGCCCGCCGGATAAACGGCGAGGGGAGGGCGTTCGCCCTCCCCCCCCGCCGTCCAGCGGCAAACCAGCGAACGCGCTTACATGCCCTGCTGCTGGCTGACGATCCGGACCGCCTCTTCGCGGGTGAGCCACTGCCCCGTCTGCTGGAACACCAGGTACCGCAGGTATCCGGCGAGGGACATGTAGTTCGCTTCCGCGGAGAACGCCTTCAAACTGGCGACGTTCGGATACTGACCCTGAGTCTGCGTCGCGGGCGCCGGGGTTGTCTGAGCCATGGCTACGCCGGCGAAGGACAGGACCATCACGCCGAGTACGAGCAACGCGATCTTGCGCATACAACCCTCCCTCAGTCTCTGTGTGAATCGTTTTTTGCTCTCGAACTCCGGGTTGGGCGATCACCCGCCCGCACCGGTCTATCGTTTCATGTCACACAGCCGATGGTCGGTGGTCACTCGCTGCGTTCGGTCCGACCGCCGCCGCGCCGGTTTATCGCAGGAGCATGTGACCCGTGGCGGCGAGGATTAGCAGACCGAGGAGCAGGAAAATCATATGCTCTCACCCCCTCTCGTGCCCCTCTCTCATGTGACCGCCTAATCTTTTCCCTGAGAGGGGCGCGGCCAAACGCCAGGTCAAGGGAAAGGCGGCCGAATCTGGGAGTCTTGGAGCGGAAACGCGCTAGGAGGCGGCCGGTTCCGGAAGGGGCAGTGCGATGGATCGGCCTTCGCGCGCCGCGCGGTAGGACGCTTCGACCAGTTCCGTCGCGCGATAGCCGTCGGCCGCGGTCACGGCGGGAGGACGCTCGCCGAGCACGGCGTCGATAAACAGCCGGTCCTCGATCACGTAGCCCCACTTCTGCTCGAACGGCATCGCGGCGCAGTCGATCGCCTCGACCTGCGCGCGCGCCCCGGGGCTGAAGGCGGCGCGTTCGAGCTCCTCGGTCACCACGGCCACGTGATCGCCGTAGATCTCGACGCGCTCCGAGGGAAAGAGCCAGCTCGCGTGCGCCACGCTCGTCAGGGACGCGATCAGCCCGCTGTGAAAGCGCAGCAGCAGGGTGAACGCGTCCGGCTCGGCGTACAGGCTTTGCCGCGCCCAGCCCTGCACGTCCGCGACGTTCCCGAACAGAAAGCGGGCCATGTCGAACAGATGCACCGGCGTCTCGTAGAGATAGCCGCCGGTCACCTTCGGGTCCGCGGTCCAGGGCGGCTGCCGGAGCTCTCCGCGGTTGTGCTTCAACTGCGCGGCGATCGGCCGAAGGCGTCCGTCGTCGATGAGCCGCCGCGCGAACGCGTACACGTTGGCGAACCGCCGGTTGAATCCGATCTGGTACACGCCGCGCGACCGCTCCGCCGCGCGGCGGATCCGCGACGCCCCGTCGAGCGACGTGGCCATCGGCTTTTCAGAGAACACGTGCGCGCCGTGGGCGAGCAGGCTGAGCACCGGCTCGACGTGGTGGGTGTTCGGCGTCGTGACGTACACCGCGTCCGCGCCGGCATCGAGCAGCGCGGCGAGATCCGGCAGCGGCGCCGTCTGCGCTTCGGCGGCGAGGCGCGCGGCCGCGGCCGGCACCGCGTCGGCGACCCCGACGAGCGACACCCGCGCGTCCGCCTTGAGGTTGAGCGCGTGAAGGCGTCCGATGAAGCCCGCGCCGAGAATCCCGACTTTGACCGTCACGTCGCCGTTCGCCCTCCGTCGACCGGAATGATCTGGCCCGTCACGTAGTCCGACGCCGCGGAGGCGAGGAAAACGGCGACGCCTTTGAGCTCGCCGGGCCGGCCGATGCGCCCGAGCGGAATCTGCGCCTCGACGCGGGGCTGATTGCGTTCCAGCAGCGACTCCGTCATCCGGGTGCGGAAGAACCCCGGCGCGATCGCATTCACGTACACGCCGAGCGGCGCCCATTTCACCGCGAGATCCCGCGTGAACGCGATGACGCCACCTTTCGCGGCGCTGTACCCGATCGTATCGAGCACGTCGGGAGGATTGCCGGCGAGCCCCGCGATAGACGCGATGTTGATGATCTTGCCGTACCGCCGATTCACCATCAGCCGCCCGACCGCCTGCGTCACGAGAAAGGTCCCCGTCAGGTTGGTCTCGAGCACCCGCTGCCACCGGTCGAGCGGCATCTCGAGCACGGGCGCGCCCCACGTCGCGCCCGCGTTGTTGACCAGGATGTCGATCTTGCCGAACCGCGCCGCGACCGCCTCGACGAGGGCGCGCACCGCCTCCGGAGCGTTGACGTCGCACGGGACGGTCAGGCAGTCGATCCCGGCCGCGCGCAGCGCCCCTTCTGCTTCGCGGAGCCATTCTTCACGGCGCGCCGTGAGCGCGACCGCGGCTCCCGCCTCGCCCAGCCCTTCGGCGATCTCCAGGCCGAGCCCGCGCGATCCACCCGTGACCAGCGCGACCCGGCCGGTGAGGCTGAACAAGTCTCCGACGCGCATCCGCTACGCCACGTACGTGCCGGCGTCCAAGAGCCGCTCCGCGATCCGCCGCCGCAGCGCGATCCCGTCGGGGGGAACCTCGCCGAGGAGCCGGTGTACCGCGCCGAGGTGACCGCGCAGCGCCTCGCCCGCGGCGGCCGCGGCCAGAATCTGCCGGCACCACCATTCGACGCGCGCCACGCCGTCGGCGACTCCGGCGCGAACGAGGTCGGCCTTTCCGTCCTCCGGCCGCCCCCGCTCCGCCGCGCGGAGCGCCCGCAGCAGGCCGCTCTCCATCGCGAAGATCTCGATGATCAGGTCGGCGATGCGCGCAAGGACCTCCTGCTGCTCGCCGAGCTCGTCGCCGTATCTCGCGGCGGCGACGCCGGCGGCAAACAGACACGCCTGCTTGGCGCGTTCGACCTGCGCCCACACCTCCGCGAGCGGACCCGGGTGCCCGGCACGTCCGGGCGGCGCCGCGGCCCCCGTCGCCGCGTCCACCGCGGCGCGGCAGGCCTCGAGGAGCGGCAGCCGTCCCCGTTGAGCGCGGCGCAGCAGCATGCCCGTGATCAGCAGCCGGTTGATCTCGTTCGTCCCTTCGTAAATGCGGCTGATGCGGGCGTCGCGGTACGCGCGGGCCGCGGGATAATCCTCGATGAATCCGTAGCCGCCGTAGATCTGCACGAACTCGTCCATCACGAACCCGGCGGCCTCCGACCCGTACACCTTGTCGATCGCGCATTCCACGGCGTACTCCTCGACCGACCGGACCGGCGTGTCTGCGGTCTGGCGCCCGGCCTGGATGAGCCCGCCGGTTCGGTAGACCATGCTTTCGAGCGAATACGTGCGCACGGCCATTTCGGCCAGCTTCTGCCGGATGAGGCCGAACGAGGCGATGGGCCGGCCGAACTGGTGGCGTTCCGTCGCGTAGGTGATCGCCTGGCGGATGGCGCGCTTGGCCGCGCCCGTGGACGCGGTCGCCAGTTTGAGCCGCCCCATGTTGAGGATGTTGAGGGCGACGCGGTGCCCCGCGCCCACCTCGCCGAGCAGGTTCTCCGCCGGCACCCGCGCGTTGTCGAAGAACAGGCTCGCGGTAGATGAGCCCTTGATGCCCATCTTACGTTCTTCCGGGCCGACCTCCAGGCCTTCCGTCGCGCGGTCGACGATGAAGCCCGTGAACCGCTCGCCGTCTACTTTAGCGTACGTCGTGAACACGTCGGCAAAGCCGGCGTTCGTGATGAATTGTTTCGTGCCGGAGAGACGGTACGCGCGCCCGTCCTCGGCGAGGACCGCGCGCGTGCGCGCGCTCAGGGCGTCCGAGCCCGCGGTGGGCTCCGTGAGCGCGTAGGCGCCGACGAGGTCCCCCGCGGCGAGGCCGGGCAGGTACCGGCGTTTCTGATCGTCCGTGCCGAAGTAGACGATCGGCAGCGTCCCGATCACGGTATGGCCGCCGAAGGCCACCGCGAACGACCCGCGGCTCATCGTCTCGGCGACGACGAGCGACGTGATAAAGTCGAGCCCCGTACCGCCGTACGCTTCCGGGATGTCCACGCCGAGGAAGCCGAGCGCGCCCAACTCGCGCAAGAGGCGCCGCATCAACGGGTAGTCGTGCGTCTCCAGCTCCGCCGCGCGCGGCTCGACCTCCGCTTCGAGGAACTCCGCGAGGCTGCGGGCCGCCAGCCGGTGCTCCGTCGAGAACTCCTCGGGCGTAAAGACATCATGCGGCGCGGCCGTCGTGATGAGGAAGCTGCCGCCCGCGGCCAGACCCGTCACGTCCATCGCGTCACGCCCCACCCCCGCGAATTCGCCGCCGCCGCGGTGCTATGGGCGCTCGAAGACGCCCGCCGCGCCCATGCCGCCGCCGATGCACATCGTCGCGACGCCGTACCGCGCGCCCCGGCGCGCCAGCTCGTGCAGCATGGTCACCGTGATGCGCGCGCCGCTGCACCCGAGCGGATGCCCGAGCGCGATCGCCCCGCCGTTCGGGTTGAGCCGCGCCTCGTCGAGATCGAGCCGCCGCGCCACCGCGACCGCCTGCGAGGCGAACGCTTCGTTCAGCTCGATCACGTCGACGTCTTGCAGACGCACCCGCGCCTGATGCAGCGCCTTGGGCACGGCCTCGACCGGGCCGATGCCCATGATCTCCGGCGGCACGCCGGCAACGGCGAACGACCGGAAGACGCCGAGCGGCCGGAGGCGCAGCCGCTCCGCCGTCTCGTCGGCCATCACCACCACCGCCGCGGCCCCGTCGCTCGTCTGCGACGAGTTGCCGGCGGTCACCACCCCGTCCTTGGCGAAGACGGGCGGCAGGGCCGCGAGCCGTTCGAGCGAGGTGTCGGCGCGCACGCCTTCGTCCGACGCAAACGTCACCTCACGCGGCGCCGGACGGCCGCCGCCGTCCTCCCACCGCCGGACCACGAGCGGCAGCACCTCGTCCTTGAACCGCCCGGCGCCGATCGCCGCGGCGGCGCGCTCGTGGCTCCGCAGGCTGAACGCGTCCTGATCCTCCCGCGAGATCTCGAACCGCCGGGCCACGTTCTCGGCGGTGAGCCCCATCGACAGGTACACGTCCGGCCACTCGCCCGCCAGGTGCGGGTTCGGCGCGTACTTGTTGCCCCGCATCGGCACCAGGCTCATGCTCTCGACGCCGCCCGCCACCGCGACGTTCACCTGACCGGTCATCACCTCGTACGACGCGAGCGCGATCGCCTGCAGGCCGGACGAGCAGAAGCGGTTGATGGTCTGGCCGCAGGTGGTGACCGGCAGTCCGGCCCGCAGCGCCGCCACGCGCGCCATGTTGAGGCCCTGCTCGCCCTCCGGGAGCGCGCAGCCCAGGACCACGTCCTCGACCGCGGCGGGATCGAGTCCGCTCACGCGGCGGACCGCCTCACGAATCACCGCCGCGGCCAGCTCGTCCGGTCGCGTATGCCGGAGCGCGCCCCGCGGCGCCTTGCCGACCGCGGTTCGGACCGCCGAGACGATCACCGCGTCACGCATCGTCGCACTCCCTTGCCCGTCCCCAGACGTGAATGGCGATGTTGTTCGCTAGTTCCGCAGCGGCTTCCCGGTCTGCAGCAGGTGGCGCATCCGCTCGCGGGTCTTGGCCTCGCCGAGCAGCGCGAGAAACGCCTCGCGCTCCAGATCGAGCAGATAGTCGTCGGACACCTCGGTGCCCTCCGGCACGGCGCCCCCGGCCATGACGTGCGCCAGCCGGCGGCCGACCGTCTCGTCGAATGCCGTGATCTGGCCGCCCGCCTTCAAAATATAGAGCGTCTCGTAAAACGCCGCGCGTATTCGCTCGCCGCCGACCCGAATCCGGCGGGGCAGCGGCGGCCGGTACCCGAACCGGACCATCGCCAGCGCGGCGTCCTTGGCGTCCTGGATCAGCCGGTCCGCGTCCATCGTGATGCCGTCGGCATCCTTCAAGTATCCCAGGCGGCGCGCCTCGAGCGCCGACTGCGAGATCGTGCCCCGCGCGATCGCCTCGAACGCCCACTGAATAAACGGCAGCAGGTCCGCGGTCACACCGGCGGGGATGCGAGATTGGGCGCGCCGGACGATCTCCGCCGCGCCGCCGCCGGCCGGCACGAGTCCGACTTCCACCTCGACCAGTCCCATGTAGGTTTCGGCCGCGGCCTGCAGGCGCCCGCAGGCCAGACAGACCTCGGCCCCGCCGGCGAGCGTCCGTCCCCGCGGCGCGCCGACGACCGGCTTCGGCGCACGGCGGATCCGTGCGGTGAGCGCTTGGAACCGGCGGACGCGCTCGTCGACCGCCTCCCACCGGCCTTCGTCGGCGAGCGACAGCCATTCGCGGAGGCTCGCGCCGGCGCAGAAATCGCGCGCCGCGGTACCGATCACGAGCGCCTCGAACCCGCCTTCCAGCTGATCGAGGCCCGCCTCCAGCACCCGCATCGCATCCACGGTGACGGCGTTCAGCGGGGCGTGGATCTCCACACAGCCGACGCCGTCCCCGAGATCGAGCAGCGACGCCTCCGGATTGCGCTCGAGCTCGCGGTCGGTGCGCGCGAGGTCCGCGAGCACGAGCACGCCGGCCGGGACGGGCACCGGACGATACTCGAGGGACCGCACGTCGAAGAACTGACGGCGGCTGCCCTCGTCCCGATAGAAGCGCCCCTCGCCGCGCCGGATCACCTCGTCCACGAGCGGGGGGATCGCCGCGCCGTCCGCCGCGAGGCGCGCGGCCACGTCCGCGGGACCGAGCGCGTCCCACAGTTCGAACGGACCGAGCTCCCAGTGAAAGCCCCACCGCATCGCGCGGTCGACGTTGACCACGTCGTCGCTGATCTCCGGCAGCACGCGCGCGGCGTACGCAATGGTGCGGCCGACCAGCTGCCAGACGAACGCCGCGGCCCGGTCGCCGCCTCGCAAGAGCGTGTGCAGGCGCTCACCGATGTCGGCGACGCCCGCGGCCGCGGCAACGGACGGCAGGTTCGGCGGCCGCTGCGGCCGGTACTCCAGGCTGTCGAGATCCAGCACCATGGTGCCGTCGCCGCGCCGCCAATAGAACCCGCGGCCCGTCTTCGCCCCGAGCCACCCGCGCTCGACCATGCCCAGCAGCAGCGGCGGAGGGTTGAAGACTTCCCGGTCGGGGTCCTGAGGCAGACTTTCGTAGACGTTGCGGCGGACATGATACGCGGTGTCGAGGCCGACCAGATCGGCGAGGCGAAAGCTCCCGGTGCGCGGCCGGCCGATCAGCGGGCCGGTCAGCACGTCCACCTCCTCGACCGTGTAGCCGCCCTCGAGCGCGAGCTTCCACGCCAGGCACGACGTGAACGCGCCGATGCGGTTGCCGATGAAATTGGGCGTGTCCTTCGCGGTCACGATGCCCTTGCCGAGCACGCGGCCGATGACGTCCTCGGCGGACGCGAGCACCTCCGGCAGCGTGTCCGCGCTTGGGATCACCTCGACCAACCGCATGTACCGCGGCGGGTTGAAGAAGTGCGTGCCGAGAAAATGCCGCCGGAACTCCGGCGAGCGGCCCTCCAGCATGGCGTTGATCGAAAGCCCGCTCGTGTTCGAGCTGACGATGGCGCCGGGCCGCCGGTGGGCTTCGACCTGCGCGAGGAGGGCGCGCTTCGCCGCGAGATTCTCGATCACCGCCTCGATGATCCAGTCGGACTCCCGGGCGTGGCGCAGATCGTCGTCGATGTTCCCGGGCGTCACGAGCGACGCCAGGTCGGGGGCCATGAACGCGGGCGGCGTGGCGCGGAGCGCCCGGTCCTTGCCGGCCCGCGCGAGGCGCGAGCGGACCTCCGGATGCTCGAGCGTGCGGCCCGCGCGCCGCTCGTCGTCGGCAAGTTCCCGCGGCGCCACGTCGAGCAGCCGCACGGGCACGCCGGCGTTGGCGAGGTGCGCCGCGATCGCGCTCCCCATCACCCCCGCGCCGAGGACCGTCGCCTGCCGGACGTGCACGACCCGCCGCCGCCCCGCCCTCAGTGGACCCGGCGCGTCTGTCCGGCCCAGTATTTCTCGCGCAGCTGACCCTTGAGGATCTTGCCGGTCCCGCCTTTCGGGAGCGCGTCCAGAAACTCCACCGACTTCGGCACCATGAAGCCGGCCAGCCGCTCCCGGCAAAACTGGAGCACGTCGGCCTCGGTGGCCGCGGCCCCCGGCTTGAGGACGACCAGCGCCTTCGCCACCTCGCCCCACCGATCGTCCGGGACGGGGACGACCGCGCACTCGAAGACGGCGGGATGCGCGTAGAGCATGTTTTCGATCTGCACCGAGGAGATGTTCTCGCCGCCGCTGATGATGATGTCCTTCTTGCGGTCGACAATGTTGGCGTAGCCTTCGGCGTCCATGGTGGCCATGTCGCCGGTGTGAAACCACCCGTCGCGAATGGCCGCGGCGGTCGCCTCGGGATCCTTGAAGTACCGGTCCATCACCACGTTGCTGCGGGTCACGATCTCGCCCACCGCCTCGCCGTCGGCCGGCACGTCGCGCCCCTCCTCGTCGACGACCCGGACCTCGACGCCCAGGATCGCGTACCCGGTGCGGGTGCGCCGCTCGAGCTGCCGCTCGGGCGGCTCCTGCCGCAGATGCGTCTTGGGCCGCGCAAGCGTCAGCACGGGGCTCGTCTCGGTCAGGCCGTAGCCGACGAACGCCTCGCACCCGAACTTCCCGAGCATGGCCGCCACCAGCGAGGGCGCCGGCGGAGCGCCGCCGCTCATCAACAGGCGGAGGCTGCGCAGATCGTACTTCCCGAACTCCGGATGGTTGACCAGCGCGTTGAAGATCGCCGGCACGGCGTACAGATCGGTCACGCGCTCTGCCTGCACGAGGCGGAAGATCTCGACGGGATCGATCTTGCGCAGCAGGACGTGCGTGCCGCCGATCCCCGTGATCGTGTGCGGCGCGCCCCATCCGTTCACGTGAAACATCGGCACCACGTGCAGGTGAACGGTCGCGTCGCCGAGCCGCTTGGAGATGATGCAGTACAGCGCGTGCAGATAGAGGGAACGATGGGTCAGGGCCACCCCCTTCGGCCGGCCGGTCGTGCCGCTGGTGTAGAAGAGCTCGGCCATGCTGTTCTCGTCCACGTCCGGATCGTCCCGCAGCGGCGCCGTCCGGCCGAGGAGCGCCTCGTACTCGCCGGCGAACGGCGGCGTCCCGTCGGGCTCGAGCACGGTAAGCTCCCGGACCGTCTCGAGACCGGGCCGCATCGCCTCGACCATCGGGGTGAAGTCTTTATGGAAGAACAGCGACCGGCTCTCGGCATGGTTGAGCACGTAGGCGATGTCGTTCGGATGCAGGCGGATGTTGATCGGGTTGAGGATCGCGCCGGCCTGGAGCGCGCCGTAGTACGCCTCGAGGAGATGGTGCGTGTTGTAGGTGAGAAAGGACACGACTTCGCCTCGGCGGACGCCTTGGTCGCGAATCACCGCGGCGAGCCGGCGGGAGCGCTCCCCGAACTCCGCGTACGTGAAGCGCTTGTCGCCGTCGATCACCCCGACCTTGTTGCCGAACAGCGTCTCCGCGCGGCGCCGGAATTCCAGCGGTGTGAGCGGCACCTGCATGGCGCGAACCTCCCTCGACCACGGGTCCCGAATCGCTGTAGTTTAGTATTGGGTGCGTGCGCTCTACACCTCTACGGTGGAGTGGCGTGTCGTGGAACGAGGCAGCATGCGAGACGCTTGGTCGGGGCGGTCGGACTTGAACCGACGACCTTCTGCTCCCAAAGCAGACGCGCTGCCAAGCTGCGCCACGCCCCGGCCGGGACCATCGTAACAGAAACTGGCCGCGGCCGCACACGGACCCCAGGGATCGAGCCTCCGCCCGGTGAACCGCGCTCCATGCCCGCACCGCCGCCGGGTGACGCGCTTGCCGCCGTCGTCCAAGAATTCCTGACCTCGTTGTACGAAACCCACCCGACGCTCGCCGCCTCGCTCGGCCTGCACGACTACGACGGCCGCGTGCCGGATCTGAGCGAGCGGGGCCGCGCGGACCGCGCGTCCGCGCTCCGCGGACAGGCCGCGCGCGCGGCGGCGGTCCCGGAGGCCGGGCTGACGCGGGACGCACGCCACGACCTGACGCTCCTCCGGCTCGCGGTCGACGAGGAGCTGTTCGAGCTCGAGTCGCTGCGCGACTTCGAGCGCACTCCCCTCGCCTACAGCGGCGCGATCGATGTGAGCAACTACGTCAAGCGCGACTACGCGCCGTTCGAGCGGCGCGTCGCCGCGCTGACCGAGCACCTCCGCCAGATCCCCGAGGTGCTGGCGACCGCCCGGGCCACCCTCCGCCCTCCGCTCCCGCGTCCGTTCGTCGACACGGCGCTCGACGTCTACGGCGGCACCGTGACGTACCACGAGGGCGAACTGCCGGCGGCCGTGCAGGCCTCCGCCCCGGCCGAGGCGCGATCCGCGTTCGAGCGCGCCAACGGCGCCGCGCTCGCGGCCCTGCGCGGCTTCGTCCAGTACCTCGCCGAGGACCTGCGGCCGAAGGCGATCCCGGAGTTCGCGATCGGCGAAGCACAGTTTCGTACGATGCTGCGCCTCGGCGAGATGGTCGACCTCGACCTCGACCGGCTGCTGGAGATCGGCCGCCGAGACCTCGCCGAGAACACCCAGCGCCTCCGCGCGGCGTGCGAGATCGCCGCGCCCGGCATGGCGGTCCGCGATGCCATCAAGCGCCAATCCACGGATCACCCGCCGGCGGACCGGCTCGTCGACGAGGCCGCCCGGGTGCTCGACGAGCTGCGGGCGTTCGTCGGCGCGAACGGCATCGTCACGATCCCGTCGGACGTCCCCGCCCGGGTCGAGCCGACCCCGCCGTTCTTGCGGTGGGCGTTCGCGATGATGGACACCGCGGGACCGTTCGAACCGTCGTCGGAGTCGTTTTACTACGTCACGCCCCCGGAACCCGGCTGGACCGCGGCGGAGACGGAGGAATGGCTGACCAAGTTCGATTACGCGACGCTGCGGGACGTGGGCATTCACGAGGTGTATCCGGGGCACTACGTCCACTTCCTGCACGTGCGGGAGATCGGCCGCCCGCTGCGTCAAGTCCTTACGAGCTACGCGTTCGTCGAGGGCTGGGCGCACGACTGCGAGCAGCTGATGCTGGAGCGCGACTTCCGGCCGGACGACGCGGCGCTGCACATCGCGCAGCTGTCGGAAGCGCTGCTGCGCGACGTGCGCTTCGTCGCGGCGATCGAGATGCACACGCGCGGCATGGCGGTGGAAGACGCGGCGAAGCTGTTCGTGGACCACGCGTACCTCGAAGCGCTGCCGGCCGAGAAGGAAGCGGTGCGCGGGACGTTCGACCCGGGCTACCTCAACTACACGCTCGGCAAACTGATGCTGCGGCGGCTCAGAGACGACGTCCGCGCGCGCGAGGGCGCGCGGTTCGATCTCCGCGCCTTCCACGACGCGCTCTTGGCCCTGGGCGCGCCCCCGCTGCCGTTGGCCCGGCGGACGCTGCTCGGCGACGAGACCGGCCCGCTGCTGTGAGACGGCGCCGAGCGGAAGGTTGAGCGCGCCGGCCAAACCTGAGATCAAATCCGTTGTGTTGATGCTAAAATCAATATATGATTGATGTATCGAGGTGATGCAATATGAGGACCACAATAAACATCGACAAGAAACTCCTCGATGAAGCGATGAAGCTGACCAAGGCCAAGACGCAAACGAAAGCCGTGTCACTGGCCCTATCCGAGCTCGTGCGGGTTAAGCGTCTTGAGCGGCTGGCGTCGAGGATCGGCGCATCGGACCCTGCCCTCTCGAGAAGAGACTTGGATCGCATGCGGCGCGATGAATAGCGGCTTGGTGCTGATCGATACCTCCGCGTGGGTCCACGCCCTCAGGAAGCAAGCGCCGCGGATCTTGGCCGACTTGGTCAGGCAAATCGTTCTAGAACGCCGGGGCGCCACTACGGGGATGATCATCCTCGAATTGCTGGGGGGCGTGAGGACAGAGCACGAATACCGCGCGCTGTCGGAAGAGTTGAATGCGCTACAATACCTCCCGACCGATACCGCATGGCCTCAAGCGTGGCGGCTGTCGTTCGAATTGCGAAGGCATGGAGTGACGGTTCCGTCGGCGGATCTGCTGATCGCAAGCGTGGCGATCGAGCACGATTGTACGCTGTTTCACGCGGACGAGCACTTCTCACTCATCCAGAGGTACACGCGATTGTCAGTGCAGGAAGCGCCTATCCCTTAACCGGCAGCGCCGCTCAGGAGCCGGCCGGAGCACCCCCCGTTCCGGCGGCACCTCCGTCCGGCGACTTCGCGCCGTCACGCTGAGCCTTGATCGCTTCCGCCTTCGCCTTCGCTGCGGCGATTCGCTCCTCGCGGCTCATCTCGGCGCCGGGAGCGGGGGCCGTGGCCGTGGGGCTCGTCGCCGCCGCGGGGACGACGCCCGGAGCGGCAGCCGCGGGCGCGCCGGTCCCCACGGGTGTGGCGACCGGTGCCGCCGGCGCCGCGGGCTTGGCGGCGGGCGCGGCCGGAGCCGCGGCCGGCGGAGGCGCCGGCTTCTCGCCGAGAAACTCGACGCGCAGATACTGCTCGACCGCGCGGCGGATGCGCTCCGGTTGATCCGTCTTGCCGGATCGGGCGTCCGCCACCCAGGCTTTGTCGACACGATAGGTCACCAGGCGCTGCCCCTGGGCAAAGTACACGAGAAAATGGTCCATCGAGTCCTGCAGCACCGCGATCTTGACCGACAGCCCGAGAGAATTCGCGATGCGGGAGACTTCGCCGTACACCCACTCCTGGGCTTCGGTGCGGGCCGATGACGGGAGGGTCTCTGCGGCCGACAACCCCGCGAGGGGGTTAGCCGGTCGCAGTCGTGCTTTTCCCCGCGCCACCCACTGCTTGTGGATCTTATCGAGCAACTCGTCCTTGACGTCCGCGAGCGCGACGGCAATCGACACGATCCAGATGAAGAACACCGCGAACGCGAGCGACCAATACGTGAGGAACCTGCTCACGCGCCCCTCCTTCCCGGCGGAGGATACTCCGACTGCGACGTTCTGCTATTGGCGTCCGTGCCTGAGCCCTCCTGCCCTGCGCCCGCCAGCACCCGTGCCACCGCCGCGCTCGCCGCGCGCAGCGCGCGGGCGCGGTGGCTGATCTCGTTCTTCACCTCTGGCGGCACCTCGGCCATCGTCCGCCCGTCGCCGGCGATCTCGAAGATCGGGTCGTAGCCGAACCCGCCGGTCCCGCGCGGCCGCTCGGCGATCGCTCCCTCGCAAACGCCCTCAAACGTTTCGACGCGGCCGTCGGGCGTCGCGACCGCGACGACGGCGCGGTAGCGCGCCGTACGGCGGGAGGCCGGAAGACCCGTCAACTTCGACAACACGTGCGCGTTGCGGGCTTCGTCCGTCGCCGCCTCCCCGAGGAGCCGGCGGGACCGCACACCGGGCCCGCCGCCGAGGGCGTCGATTTCGACGCCGGAGTCGTCCGCGAGCGCCGGAGACCCGGTCGTCCGCGCGACGGTGAGCGCTTTGCTCACCGCGTTCTCGGCGTAGGTCTCGCCCTCTTCCGGCAGCTCGCCGAGCTCCGGCCAGTCCTCGAGGCCCACGAGGCGCGCGCCGATGCCGGCGTAGATCGCGCCGATCTCGCGAGCCTTGCCGGCGTTTCGAGTGGCCAGCACCAGCCGCTTACATTCCATCGTGGCCGGCCTTTAATTTCAATTTGTGGCCGGGACCGCAGCGGCCGGCAGCGGAACGGCCGGCACGCCCGCCGGCGCGCGTCACAACGCGGACAGCACGTCGGCGAGCGCATCGCGCTGCCGCGCGACCAGGGTCACAATGCCGCGCTCGGCGAGCTGCGTCAGCGCCGCGGCCTCGGCCTTGGTGAACGGCCCGCCTTCGCCCGTGCCCTGGAGCTCCACGAACTTTCCGGACTCGGTCATCACGACGTTCATATCCACTCGCGCGCGGGAGTCTTCTTCGTAGGTCAAATCCAGGACCGGCGTTCCCTCGACGATCCCGGCGCTCGTCGCCGCCAGAAATTCACGGATGGGGACCCGCTGCAGCGCGCCGGTGCGCCGCAGCAGCGCGAGGGCGTCAACGAGCGCGACGAACGCGCCGGTGATCGCGGCCGTGCGGGTTCCGCCGTCGGCCTGCAGCACGTCGCAGTCGAGCGTCACGGTGCGCTCGCCGAGGCGCTCCAGCTCGACGACGGCCCGCAGCGACCGGCCGATCAGGCGCTGGATCTCATGGACCCGGCCGCCGGTACGGTCGCCGCGGGGGCTGCGCTCCTGGGTCGACCGCGGCAGCATGCCGTATTCCGCGGTCACCCACCCCTGCCCGCTGCCCCGCAGGAACGGCGGCACGCGCTCTTCGACGGAGGCGGTGCACAGCACGCGCGTGTCCCCGAGCTGGACCAGCACGGAGCCCTCGGCGAATTTGGTGTACGCGCGGGTGAGCGTGAGCGCGCGGAGCTGATCGTCCTTGCGGCCGTCGCGGCGTGCCATGACCGTTCCGCTTCGCGCAGCCGGCGAGCCCTTCCTCCGGCCGAGCGTGCGGACCGCCGCTTACGGCGCGGAGGGCTGCCGCTGCGCGGCGAGGTACTTGGCGATCGCGCGGGCGATCGCGTCGGCGATGCGCCGCTGCGTCGCGGGGTCGCGCAGCATCGCCTCTTCCGAGGGATTGGTGATGAACGCCGTCTCGACGAGGACCGACGGCATCGGGGTGTTGACCAGGACGTAGAAGTCCGCGGTGCGGACGCCGCGGTCGGGCTCGCCCAGAGCCTGGATCACCTCCGACTGCACCACTCTCGCCAGCGCCTGACTCTCCGGCGTCTTGTAATACGTCTCCGTGCCCGCGGCGCCGACGCTGCGGCTCGCGTTCGCGTGGATGCTGACGAACACGACCCCGCCGTTCCGCTGCGCCAGATCGGGCCGTTCCTCGAGCGGGACGGTCGCGTCGTCCGTCCGCGTCATCACGGCGGGGATGCCCTGGCCCGCCAGCGCGTCGCGCACCAGCCGCGAGATCGCGAGCGCGACGTCGGCCTCCCGCAGACCCGACGGCCCGACGGCGCCCCCATCGGCGCCGCCGTGGCCGGGGTCGATGATCACCGCGGAACCCCGGGCCAGCCGGCGGCCGGGATTGCCGAGGGTCACCACGAGCGTGCGGCCGGCGTCGGCGACGGCCGCACTGTACGAGATCTTCCGGTTCAGATGCACGAGGACGCGGGTCAAATTCGGCTTCAATTGAAACTGTGATACGACGATATTGCGAACCGTCTCGCTGTCGACCTCGATGTCGTGCCGCCGCGCCAGGTACACACCGCCGGTGATGTCGATGGCCAGGCGGTCCGGATAGACGAACGGGTGCAGCGTGTACGTCAGGCGCTGAGACGCCCGGATCGTGATCTGGCCGGCGTGTCCCTGGTCGTCATAGGCGACCGTCTGCACGTGGAACGCCCCGGGGCGGTCCCCGAACTCCGGCAGCGGCGGCAGCGCACGCGGCTCCGGCGCCGGACCGGACGCATCGGCGGGCGTCGGGGACGGCGCCGCGACACCGGGCCGCGACTGCGCGGTGGCCGGCGCGCCTCCGGCCGGTGACGGCGTCGCGCCCGGCGTGATGCCGGCCGGCGGGGCCGTCGTCGTGACCGGTGTGGGCGGCGACGCGGCCGGAGGAGCCGTGGTTCTGACCGGTATGGGCGGCGACGCGGCCGTGGGCGGGGCCTGGGCCGCGGGTGAGGCGGCCACCTCGCCGACCGCCAGCGCGATCTCGCCGGCACGGGCGGCCACGGTAAATTTCATCGGGTGGTCCAAATCAAACACGATGCGTGTTATGAAGGGATGGAGTTGAAACTGTCCGCCGCGCACGCGCACGACGCCCGCGACCCCAATGTCCTGCGCGCCCCCGGGCAGCCGCGCGACGGCGCCGCCGAGGTCGACCACCAGACGCTCGGGCTGGCGCAGGAGGCGCGCGTCGACGCGCACGGGCCCCGTCGCCGACACGCGCACGGCGAGGCCGGCACCGTCCGGACGCCACGAGACATTGGTCACCTGCGCGAGCGCGAACTGCGTGTGTCCGTCGTCCCCGTCCACGACGTACGCGCCGAGCGCCCGGAGCACCGCGGCCGCGGGAGCCCACAGCGTGCCATCGCGCAGAACGGGCGGCACCGGCAGGTCGCGCGGGGTCCCATCGACTTCGGCGGCGGGACGCCCGGAGACCAAGCGGACCACCGTGCCCGTGGCGCCCGTCAAGGTCACGGTCTGCGACGCGGCGTCCCACGCCGCGGCCGCGCCGAACGCACGGGCCACCAGGTCGACGGGGAGCAGCAGCACACCGTCTTGGATCTGCGGGGTGGTCGAGCGGGTGAGGTCGGCCTCGTTGACGATCAGGTGCGGCAAGGCCGCCTGGCCCAGGGAGGGGAGAGGCCAGGCGAGCACAAGCGCCACGATCAGGGCGGCCGCCCGCAGCGACATCGACTCCTCCGACGAAAGGGTGCGAACTCAGGTGTGTGCCGCGGGGCCGGGTATTCGGGGGCCGGGACGGGACTCCTGCCCGCTTCGGGGCGCCACAAATGGGCCGGGCCCGGGCGAGGCCCGGGCCCGGCACCGCTCCCGCGATCGAGGCCTTAGCTGCGCGGCTTCACCGCTCGGGGCGCCGGCGCGTGCCCGTCCAGCACGAACCGGGTGTCCAGGCTCTTGAGCCGCTCCATGATGCCGCCGTACTCGAGCTCTTCCATCCCGAGCATCGCCGGGTTGAAGAAGCCCTGCGAGCGGATCTCCGCGCCCTTCTCCACCGCCTTGTTCCGGAAGACGTCCCACACCGGGTTCTTGAAGAGGTCCACCGGCCCGGTCAGCACGCCGTCGCGCACCGAGTACCCCACCGCCGAGACCATCGGCAGACAGTAGAAGATGCTCGAGTCGGTGTTGATCGGCACCGGCGCGAGCGGCATGTTGTGGCTGCCGCGGGTGTCGCCGGCCACGAACGGGATCTTGCTGAACGCGAGCCCGAACTCTTCGGTCGCCGGGAAGATCCGCTGCGTGCGCACGATCGCCACCGGGTCGTCCTTCCCGACGTACTTGCCGGCGATGTGCTTCAGCCGCGTCGTGCTGAGCGCCGCCGCCTGCTCCTCCGGGTGCGCCCGCGAGCGGATGCTCTTGATGACAAACCGGCCGGTGTCGCGCAGCAGCGTCGCAAGATCGTAGAGGTCTTCCGGGGCGTTCAGCGTGATCTCGCGCTCCGCCTCGGTGTGGTTGACATCCACGACCGTGAAGGTGAACCCCTTGCCGATGTCCGGGCTCAGCAGCAGGCCCGAGCAGTACATCGGATCGCAGAAGGTCAGGTATAGGAGCAGGTTGAAAGCGCCCGGCTCGGTCTTGTCGGCGGTCAGCACCATGAACGGCTCGGCCGCCCGCTCGGTGATCTCCATCTCCGCCACACCCGGCCCCATCCCCTGGACGTTGCCGGAGAAGTCGCTCTTCAGGAGATCTTGCTTGGCCCCGTAGAGGCCCTGCCGCTCCGCGATGGATCCCGCGGCCATGAACACGTCGAACGCCAGCCGGTGGATCTCCTCGGCGTCGGCGCCCCGCTTGTGGGTCATAAACAGACAGATATCGTCGCCGGTGTGCGTCACCCGGAAGTCGATCAGCGAGGCGCTGCGGCGCGCTTCGAGCATCTGCGACGCGGCCTGCAGCATCTCCGGGCTCGGCTGCGTGTGACCGGCGATGCTGCCGACGTCCGCCTTGATCGCCGTCAGCGTGACCCGGGACCGGCCCGAGCCTGCGGAACTGCTCATCGATAACACCTCCGGAGGGCGTGCTGCGCGGACAGTTGGCACGGTGCACGGGTTGTGTTCGGCGGGAGGGGACGCGTCTTCCTCCCGGACCGGGCGGCCGTCTGCTTAGAAGACGCGGGTCGGGTCCAGCGCGTCCCGGAGGCCGTCGCCGACGTAGTTGATCGACAGCACAGCGAGGCAGATCATGAGGCCCGGAAAGAGCGCCATGTGCGGGGCGAGATCGAGGTAGTTCTGCGCGTCGTAGAGGAGCCGGCCCCACGTGGGTACGTCGGGTGGGAAGCCAAGTCCGAGGAACGACAGGGTGGACTCGGTGATGATGGCGGCCCCGACCGAGAGCGTCGCCGACACGATGACGGGGCTCAGCACGTTCGGCATGATGTGCCGGAAGATCTGCTTGACCGGGCCCACGCCGACGCTGCGCGCGGCCTCGATGAACTCCTTCTCTTTCACCCCGAGAAAGCCCGCCCGCACGAGCCGGGCGGTCGGCATCCAGTTGAGGCCGCCGATCACGCCCACGATCAGCCAGAAGATACCGAGCTGCGGCCCCAAGACCCGCGTGATCGGATCCCGGAAGAGGTAGATCGTCAGCAGCAGCAGCGGCAGCGCCGGGAGCGACAGGAAGACGTCCGTGATCCGCATCAGCACGAGGTCGATGGTCCGGCCGAAGAAGCCGGCGATCGACCCCATCAGCAAGCCGAGCGTCACGGACATCAGCATCGCCGCGAAGCCGACCGCGATCGAGATCCGGCCGCCGTACATGACCCGCGCGAGCATGTCCTGCCCGAGGTCGTTCGTGCCGAACGGATGCGCGGCGCTCGGCGGGGCCATCGACGCGCCGAAGTTGAGCGCGTTGATGGGCACGCGGTACACGAACGGGCCGGCGACTGATCCGAACGTCAGAAAGAGAAACATCGTGGCCCCGGCCATCGCGAGCCGGTGCTTCCGGAAGCGGCGCCAGGCGTCGCCCCACAGCGTCCGCGCATGCCGCGGGCGCTCGTAGGCGAGGCGTGCCGCGATCGGCCCGAGCGGCGCGACGCGGTCGGAGCGCGTGCTAGCCATAGCGGATCCTCGGGTCGAGCGCGCCGTAGATCACGTCGGCGGCGATGTTGAGCAGCACGACCAGGATCGCGGCGACGAACGCGATCGCCATCACCACCGGCGTGTCGCTGTTCTGAATCGAGGTGATGAGCAGCGACCCGACGCCCGGCACGCGGAAGATCTGTTCGGTTACCACCGCGCCCGTGAAGACCGTGGGCAACTGCAGCGCGATCAGCGTCACGATCGGAATCAGGCCGTTGCGCAGCACGTGGCGGACGATGACGCGGCTCTGCGCGAGCCCTTTCGCCCGGGCGGTGCGTACGTAATCCTGCCCGACGTTGTCCAACATCGACGACCGCACGAACCGGGTCAGCGCCGCGGACTGGAACAGCGCCAGCACGGCCACCGGCATGACCGCCTGCTTGAGCATCCGCACGGGGTCGTGGACCTGCACGTTATAGATGAAGGGCAGCCAGTGCAGGCGCACGCTGAAGACGATGATCATCAGCACGCCGGTGAAGAACGTCGGCAGCGAGTAGCCGATGAACGCGCCGGTCGTCGCGACCTGGTCGAGCAGCGAGTACTGCTTCACGGCGGAGATCACCCCGACCGGCACGGCGATCAAGACCGCGATGACGTAGCCCGTGCCGATCACCCACAGGTCGGTGGGCAGCCGCTGCAGCAGCAGCCTGACGACCGGCACGTGGCTCGCGAACGAATAGCCCCAGTTGCCGGTCGCCCAGGACGCCGCCCACTTCACGTACCGGATCGGAATCGGCTGGTCGAGGCCCATTTGGTGGAGGATGTTCTGCCGGACCTCGGGCGGCACGTCGGGGTTCGCCGCGAGCTGCCCGAGCGGATCGCCGGGCGCCAGCGCGAGAATGCCGAAGATCACCATGCTGATGATGACCAGCGTGGGCACGGCCGTCAGCAGCCGGCGAACGATGTATCTCGTCATGGCATCCCGCGCGCCATCGCCCGGGTGGGGTGTGCGCCGGCCCGGCGGCGGCGGGAGCTGCGCCGCCGGGCCTCAGCGCGCTTTTACCCGGTGCGCCGCCAGTCCCCGATGTTGCGCGTTTCGGAGTCGAAGGGGGTCATGTTGCCGGCCGTGTCGAGGGTCTTCGCGCGGACGGACACGATCTTCCGGTCGATCAGCGGGATCGCGGCGACCTGCTCGACGGCGATGTCGTTCGCCTTGGCCCAGAGCGCGGCGTTCTTCTGCGGGTCGAGCTCCTTCACGCCCTGGTCGTACACCGCGTTGTATTCCTTGTTCTGCCAGCGGCAGAGGTTTTGCCCCGACCAGTTGTTCTCTTTCTGCGCGATGTCGCGCGACGGGTCGCCGCTGTAGAACTGCTCCATGTAGGCGATCGGCGCGAGCGAGAACGTGTCGGTGAACATCTCGATGTCGCGGTAGAAGTGCGCGATCGTGTCGTTGTTGCCTGTCGAGCTGCTGAAGTACACGCCGGCGTCGACCGACTGAAGCGTGGCCGTCACGCCGATCTTGGCGAACCCTTCCTTGATGATCTGCTGCTCTTTCTGCCGCAGGCTGTTGACGCTCGTGACGTACGTGACCTGCAGCTTGACGCCGTTCTTCTGCCGGACGCCGTCCGGACCGCGCGTGTACCCGGCCTCGTCCAGCAGCCGGTTGGCCTGCTCGACGCTGAACGTCATCTTCGTGTTCTTGGACCAGTACTTACGCGGCGTCGTCAGCAGGTTCGGCGAGGCGTCGCCGGTGTCGCCGTACAGCTCCTTCGACATCGTGGCGCGGTCGGACGCGAGCGTGAGCGCCTGCCGCACCTTGAGATCCGTGAGGAACGGGTGCGGCGCCTTAAGGGACGACCGCTGGCCGCCGACGTCCTTGTTGGGATCGGTCTGGTTCAGGTAGAGGGCTTCGACCCCGCCGCCGGGCGCCGCAAGAAGGCCGCCCTTGCCGGCCCCAAGCATGTGCTCAAGCACCGGCCACTCCACCTGCATGTTCCACGCGTAGTCGTACTCGCCGGTCTCCAGCACCGCGCGCGCCGCGGACGTTGCGTCGCCGCCGCCCTTCATCTGCACCTGGCTGAACGCCGGCTTGTTCGGGTCGCGGTAGTACTCGTTCATCGAGTAGACGACGAGGTCGCCCGGCCGGAACGTCTCCACCTTGTAGGGCCCGGTCCCGAACGCCTTCAGGTTGAACGGCGCGTTGCGGGAGTTCGACCCGATGTAGGCGTCGAGCGCGTGCCGGGGCAGGATCATGCCGTTCGACCCGACAAACGCCAGGAACCAGAACGGCGTCGGGTCCTTGAACGTGATCTTCACGGTGGAGGCGTTGATCGGCTCGACCGTGGCGATGTTGCGGTACTGGGCGTAGGTCGTCGCCGCGGTCTGCTTGTTGATCACGTACTGGTAGGTGAACACGACGTCGTCGGACGTAAACGGCCGGCCGTCCGCCCACCGGACGCCCTGCTTCAGCTTGTAGGTCACCGAGCGGCCGTCCGCGGCCACGCCGCCGTTCTGGCGCGTCGGCACTTCCGCCGCGAGCACCGGGGCGAAGTTACCCTGGGAGTCGACGGTCAGCAGCGGCTCGAGCACGACGCGCGAGGCGTGAAAATCTTTGACGCCGTTGGCGAGGTGCGGATTCACGATCGTCGGCGCCTGCCAGTACAGCAGCTTGAGCGTGCCCTGCGACCCGCGCCCGGCCGCCGCGGCCCGCGCCGGCAGCGCGGTCGCGCGGTCGAGCACCGTCCAGGCCGCACCGAGCGAGAGCCCGAGCTCGCCCAGCCGCGTCACGACCTGGCGCCGCGTCAGGCGGCGGCCCTGAAACTCCGTAACGAGCTTCCGGATATCGTCGCTCCGCATGCCGTCCCCTCCCTACGCTTTGCGCCGCCAGTCGGCGATGTTGCGCGTCTCGCTGTCGAACGCGCTCATGTTGTGGCCGGTCTCGAGGCTGTTCGAGCGTACCGACACGATCTTCCGGTCGATCAGCGCCAGCGACACGCCCTGATCGACGACGAGATCGTTCATCTTGATCCAGAGGTCGGCGTTCTTCTTGGGATCCAGCTCCTTCAGCGCCTGGTCGTACATGGCGTTGTACTCCTTGCTCTGCCAGCGCGGCGTGTCGATCCCCGACCAGTTGTTCTCCTTCTGCGGGATGTCGTGCGCCGGGACGCCGCTGTAGAACCGCGCCATGTACGAGCTCGGGAACGGCGAGCCGAAGGTCGACGTGAACATCTCGAGGTCCCGGTAGAAATGCGCGTACGTATCGTTGTTGCCCGGGGAGCTGCTGAAGAACACGCCCGCGTCGACGGACTGCAGCGTCGCCGACACACCGATCTTGGCAAAGCCGTCCTTGACGATCTGCTGCTCCTTCTGCCGCAGGCTGTTGACGCTCGTGACGTACGTAACCTGCAGCTTGACGCCGTTCTTCTGCCGGACGCCGTCCGGACCGCGCGTGTACCCGGCTTCGTCGAGCATCTTGTTCGCGCGCTCGATGTCGAAGACCATCTTCGTGTTCTTGGAGGACAGCGACGAGGGCGTGGTCAGCACGTTCGCCGTGGCGTCGCCGGTGTCGCCGTACAATTGCTTGGCCATCGTGGCGCGGTCGAGCGCGAGCCCGAGGGCCTGCCGCACCTTGACGTCGGTCAAGAACGGATGCGGCGCCTTGAGCGACGAGCGCTGCCCGTCGACGTCCTTGTTCGGATCCGTCATGTTGCAGAAGATCTGCTCCACGCCGCCGCCGCCCTCGGTCAGCACGGAGCCCTTGCTGCCCTGCAGCATGTGCTCGAGCACCGGCCACTCCACCTGCATGTTCCAGGCGTAGTCGTACTCGCCGGTCTCCAGCACCGCGCGCGCCGCCGACGTCGCGTCGCCGCCGCCCTTGATCTGGACCTGGCTGAACGCCGGCTTGTTCGGATCGCGGTAGTACTCGTTCACCGAGTAGACGACCAGATCGCCGGGACGGAAGGTCTCGACTTTGTACGGGCCCGTCCCGAACGATTTGGTGTTGAACGGGGCGTTGCGCGCGTTGGTGCCGATGTAGGCGTCGAGCGCGTGCCGCGGCAGAATCATGCCCTGCTCCCCGACAAAGGGCAGGTACCACGCCGGCGTCGGGTCCTTGAAGGTGATCTTGACCGTGGACGGATCGACCGGCTCGACCTTGGACACGTTGACGTAGGTCCCGTACGTGGTCGCTCCGGACTCCTTGTTGCGGATGAAGTTGAACGTGAAGACGACGTCGTCCGACGTAAACGGCCGTCCGTCGGCCCACTTGACGTTGCGCTTCAACTTATATGTCACCGAGCGCCCGTCGGCGGCGATCCCGCCGTTTGCGCGCGACGGGATCTCGGCCGCGAGGACCGGGCTGAACACGCCGCCGGTGGTGACGGTCAGCAGCGGCTCGAGCACCACCCGGGAAGCATGAAAGTCTTTGGTACCCTGCGCCAGGTGCGGGTTGACGATCGTGGGTGCCTGCCAGTACAGCATCTTCAGCGTGCCCTGCGATCCGCGGCCGGCCGCGGCCGCCCGCGCGGGCAGCGCCGTCGCGCGGTCGAGCACCGCCCAAATTGCGGAGATACCGAGCCCCAACTCCATCATCCGGGCCACAACCTGCCGGCGGCTGAGCCGGCCGGTCTTCAACTCTTTCAGCAGCTGCGTGATGTCGCGATCCGCCATTTCGTGCCCCCTTCTCATGACGTCCCTTGACTGCGCCGCTAAGTGGAACCCCGGCGCTCCCCACCCTGTACCCGTTCCGTACGCCGAGGACGGCCACGATGTTTCGCGGCACCCCGGGCGAGTCCTGCGGCGGCCGCGCCCGTGTAGCAGGACCGTGACACGTCCACGACGGAGCGGACGGTATGGCGCGGCACGAACTGTTGTTGGTGGGTGACGTCGGCGGCACCAACACTCGGCTGGCGCTCTACGAAGACGGCGCGCGGACCCGTGGGCCCGCCGGCCGGCGGGGGGCGCCCGTTCGCCTTATCGAACCGGCGACCTTTCCGAGCGCAGCGTCGCCGTCCCTCGAGGCCGTCGCCAAAGAGTATCTGCGGAGGACCGGCGCCCGGCCCGGACGCGCCGCCTTCGGGGTCCCGGGGCCGGTGATCGGGGGCCGCGCCGAGATCACCAACCTCCCGTGGCGCATCTCGGAGACCGCGCTGCGCCGGTCCCTGGGGTTGCGCGCCGTGCGGCTGCTCAACGACCTGGTCGCCACGGCCTGGGCCGTCCCCGTCCTCGGTCCGCGCGACACACGGACCATCAACCGGGGCGCGGCCCAGCGGGGCGGCACCATCGGCGTCGTGGCGCCCGGAACCGGACTCGGCGAGGCGTTCCTGACCTGGGAGGGTACGGGATACCGCGCCCATCCGTCCGAAGGGGGCCACAGCGATTTCGCCCCTCCCACGGCCTTAGCGGCCGATCTCCTCGCGTTCATGCGGGGCACCGTGCCGCACGTGAGCGTCGAGTGGGTGTGCTCCGGGATGGGCATCCCGCACCTCTACGCGTTTCTGAAATCGCGGGGCGAACCGGAACCCGCGTGGCTGGCCGACCGGCTCGCCGCCGCGGAGGATCCGGCGCCGGTCATCATCGGGGCGGCGCTCGACCGCGAGCGCTCTTGCCCGATCGCGTCCGAGACGCTGGATCTGTTTGTCGACATCCTCGGCGCCGAGGCCGGCAACCTCGCCGTGAAGGTCCTCGCGACGGGCGGCGTGTACCTGGCCGGAGGCATCCCGCCCAAAATCGCGGCCGCGCTGACCGACGGCCGGTTCATGCGGGCGTTCACGCGCAAGGGCCGGCTCACCGGTCTGCTGGCGCGCATTCCGGTCCGCTTGGTCGTCCACCGCGAGCCCGCCCTCGTCGGCGCAGTGCGCGTGGCGCTCGAGGACTCCGGCGGCTCGTAAGTGGCGGGCAGGCCCCCGCGCGGACGGCCGCCAATGTTCCCAGATAGCCATCGTCAGGTCCTGCGCAAGACGGGAGGTATGTTCGATGATCTATCGCTCGCTCGGCCGGTCCGGACTCAACGTGTCGGCGTACGGGCTCGGCACGAACTCGTTCGGCGGCCGGGCCGACGAACAGACGTCCATCGCCATCATCCACCACGCGATCGACCACGGCGTCAACCTCATCGACACCGCGAACATCTATACCGACTCGAACTCCGAGCGGATCATCGGCAAGGCGACGCGCGACCGGCGCGACCGCGTCGTCCTCGCCACCAAGTGCGCGCTCAAGGTCGGCGACGGGCCCAACGACGAAGGAGCGTCACGCTTTCACATCATGCGCGAGGTGGAGCGCAGTCTGGCCCGGCTCGCCACCGACCACATCGATCTCTATCAGATCCATACGTGGGATGCCCGAACGCCGCTTGAAGAAACCCTCCGCGCGCTCGACGATCTGATCCTCGCGGGCAAGGTTCGCTACATCGGCTGCTCCAACTACGCCGCCTGGCAGCTCTGCCGCGCGCTCTGGATCAGCGACCGCCGCGGCTTCGTGCGGTACGAGTCCGTGCAGCCGGCGTATTCGCCGGCCGACCGGCGGATCGAACCCGAGCTCGTCCCCTGCTGTGTCGCCGAAGGCGTCGGCCTGATCGTCTACTTCCCGCTGGCCGGGGGCGTGCTGACGGGGAAGTACAGGCCGGGATCGCCGCCGCCCCAGGGGTCGCGCGCGCTCACCCAGCCGCAGTTCGCCAAGCGGATGAACGAGCAGAACCTGCGGCTGGCGCAGGACATGGCCGGCCTCGCCTCCGAGATCGGCTGCACGGTGTCCCAGCTCACGCTGGCCTGGGTCATGCAGCGGCCCGGCATCACGAGCGCGCTCGTCGGCGCGACGAAGGTCGCGCAGCAGGCAGAGAACCTGAAAGCGGTCGACCTCACAGTGCCGCCGCAGATCCTGGACCGCGTGACCGAACTCTCGGCCGCGTTCGTCGCGTTTTAGCCGGCGGCAGGGAGCACCGAATGGCTGACGCGCCGCAAGTTCACGGGTTCTTGTTCTTCCGGGTCCCCGCCGGCCACCACACCACGGCGATGGCCCACGCCGTCTCCACCGCCGCCGGTGACGCCGCCCGGTCGGAGGGCGTGGCGGGCGTGTACGCCTACGACCTCCAGGGGCTGCGCGGCGACGTGGATCTGGGGTTCTGGGTCGCGGCCGCGGGCGCGGAAGCGTTCCAACGGGCGGCGGCCACCCTGGCCCGCTCGAAACTCGAGCTCACCTGGTCGCTGTGGGGATTTGTGCGGCCCTCGCAGTATACCGGGCGCGACGGGACGAGCGTGCGCGTCCCCGGCGAACGGCGGCGGTACCTCGTCGTCTATCCGTTCAGCAAGACCCACGAGTGGTACCAGCTGTCCGCGGAGGACCGCCGGGCGATGATGACCGAGCACGCGCGGCACGGCCACCGCTTCGAAGACATCGAGCAGCTGCTGCTCTACTGCACCGGCCTGGCGGACTGGGAATTCGTCGTCGGATACGAGACCGACGACCTCGCGCGCTTCTCCGAGCTCGTCACCGTGCTCCGCAGCACCGCGGCCCGGCCGTACACGCTGCGCGACACGCCCACGTTCGTCGGCCGGCACGGATCGGTCGAAGACATCGTCCGGTCGGTCATCGGATAGACGGCGCCCGCGCACGCCGGTGCGCGCGCCGAATCGCCAGCGCGGGGGTGCCGCAATGGACTACGCGCACGTCTACGACGTCTTGACCCAGGCTCGGCAGCGCCTCTTCGGGTGGATCCGTCCGCTCAGCCAGGAGCAGTACACGCAGCGGTTCCCGTTCGGGCTCGGCACAATTCGCGCGACCCTCATCGAGATCGCCCGGGTGGAACTGCTCTACAGCATGCGGTTGCGCGAAGAGCCCGTGCCGCCGCCGCCGCTCAGCGACGATTTTCCGATCAGCGAAAAGCGCCAGCCGACCTTCGCCGACCTGGAGAAGGCGTGGACCGCCCAGGCGCCGCAGACCCGTGCCGCACTCGCCAAGACCACCGATTGGACCAAGACGGTGACCCGGCGGCTTGAGCAGGGCGACAAAGTGGTCGTCACGACCGTGGCCAAAGCAGAGATCGGGGTCCAGATGCTGATGCACGAGGTGCACCACCGCGCCCAGGTGATGGCGATGCTGAAGCAGTTGGGCGTCGAGGCGCAGAACCTCGACTACATCGGGTTCGTGGCGCGGCGCGAGGAGTATCCGAAGGACAAAGCGCCCCGGGCCTGACGCCCTGGGCAGTGGCCGCGCGCGCGATCGATCGATTATATCGGATTCGCGCAGCAGCGAAAAGTACGGAGGACGCGATAGCCGCAGGCGTACGCCGGGGCCGCGACGAACACGACCATCAATGACGGCCGCGCCCCGCCCCGCGCGTGGCTCGTACCGTGTCGGACTGGACATCGGTGGCACCTTTACCGATCTGGTGCTGCTCCACGAGACGACCGGCGAGTTGCGCCTCCACAAGATTCTCACCACGCCCAAGGATCCCGCCCGCGCCGCCCTGGCCGGACTGCTGGAGCTCTGCGCGGCCGCCGGCGTGGCCGTGGGCGACGTGACCGTGCTCGTGCACGGCACGACGCTTGTGACGAACGCGATCATCGAGCGCCGCGGCGCGCGCACCGCCCTGCTCACCACCCGCGGCTTCCGCGACATTCTGGAGATGGGCAAGGAGCAGCGTTACGATATCTACGATTTGTTCCTGCGCTTCCCGGACCCGCTCGTCCGGCGCCGGGACCGCCTCGAGGTGGACGAACGCACCGCGGCCGACGGGGAGCTGCTGGCGCCGCTCGACCGCGACGCGGTCCGCGGGGTCGCCGACCGGCTCGCCGCCGGCGGGATCGAAGCCGTCGCCGTGGCCTTCCTGCATTCGTACCGCAACCCGGCGAACGAGCAGGCCGCGCGCGCGGCGATTCGCGAGGCCGCGCCGGACATCAGCGTGTCGCTGTCGAGCGACGTCGTCCCGGAGATTCGCGAGTACGAGCGCACGTGCACCACGGTCTGCAACGCCTACGTGCAGCCGCTCCTCGACCGCTACATCGGGCGCCTCGAGTCGACGCTCGGCGAGCGCGGCTTCGCCGGACGGTTCACGCTGATGCAGTCGACCGGCGGCGCCGCGTCGCCGGACACGGCGCGGCGCTTTCCGATCCGGCTCCTCGAGTCGGGACCGGCCGGGGGCGCGCTCGTCGCCGCGTTCTTCGGCGGACCGCTGGGGCTGCGCGACCTCGTCGGCTTCGACATGGGCGGCACGACGGCAAAGATCTGCCTCATTCGCGACGGACGCCCGGCGATCGCGCCGGAGATGGAGGTCGCGCGCGTGCACCGGTTCAAGCGCGGCTCGGGACTGCCGGTGACTGTGCCGACCGTCGACATGATGGAGATCGGCGCGGGCGGCGGCTCGATCGCCTGGATCGACTCGCTTGGGCTGCTCAAGGTCGGACCGCACAGCGCCGGCGCGGAGCCGGGTCCGGCCTGCTACGGCCGCGGCGGTGGGGAGCCGACGGTCACCGACGCCTGCCTCGCGCTCGGCTACTTCAATGAACCGTCGTTCCTCGGGGGCACGATGCCGCTCCATCGGCCCGCGGCGGTCGCGGCGTTGGAGCGCCTCGGCGCGCCGCTGCGACTCGACGCCATCGGGACGGCCTGGGGCATTCACCAGATCGTCGTCGAGAGCATGGCCGCCGCGGCGCGGGTCTACCTGATCGAGCGCGGACAGGATCCGCGCCGGTTCGCGCTGATCGCGTTCGGCGGCGCGGGGCCGTCGCACGCCGCGCGCGTCGCGCGCATCCTCGGCATGTCGGACGTCATCGTCCCGCCGGCCTCGGGGGTGGCGTCCGCGCTCGGACTGCTGGTCGCGCCGGTCAGCGTCGAACTGGTGCACTCGCTCCCCGGACCGCTCGACAGCCTGCCCTGGGATCGCGTCGCCGCCCTGTACGCGGAGATGGAGACCCAGGGCCTCGCGGCCCTGCGCGACGCCGGCATCGCGCCCGGATCGATCGCGCGCGAGCGGCGCGCCGAGATGCGCCTCCTCGGCCAGTTCCACGACATCGAGGTGCCGGTGCCGGACGGGCCGCTCGGCCCCGACGTGGCCGCGCGCCTGGCCGCGGCGTTCGAGGCGGAGTACCGGCGCCGCTACGGCGTCTTCCTCGCCGACCGGCCGATCCAGGCGCTCAACTGGCGGCTCAGCGTGACCGGCCCGAGACCCGACGTCCGGCTGCGCGCGGGCGAACCCGGCCCGGCGGACGCGGGCGCGGCCGTGCGGGCGCGGCGCCAGGCGTACTTCCCGGAGACCGGCGGGTTTGTCGAAGTCCCGGTGTACGACCGCGATCGTCTCCGCCCCGGCATGCGGGCCGGCGGACCGGCGATCGTCGAGGAGCGCGAAGCCACCACGATCGTCGGCCCGGGCGACCACCTCACGGTCGACGCGGCCGGGAATCTCCGGCTGGCCGTCGCCCGTCAGGCGAGGCAGCCCGCATCCCTTCAGGGAGGCCGCGACCGTGGCGCGGACTGACGCCCGGCGCCCCCCGGCCGGCGACGATTCACCGTTTGATCCGATCTCGCTCGAGATCATGTGGAGCCGCCTCATCAACATCGCGGAGGAGTGCTGGGTCACCATTCTCCGCACGGCCTTCAGCACGATCATCGGCGAGGCCCAGGATTTCGGCTGCGAGGTGCTCGACGCGGACGCCGAGTCGATCGCGCACTCTCCGCGGTCGATGCCCGTGTTCAACCTGTCGCTGCCGCTGGCCGTCCGCTACATGCTGCGCGCCTACCCGAAGGAGACGCTGCGCGAGGGCGACGTGCTCGTCACCAACGATCCGTGGATGTGCGCCGGGCACCTCTACGACCTCGCCGTCGTGACGCCGGTGTTCCGGCGGGACCGCCTGGTCGCCCTCGTCGGCTCGATCGCCCACGCCTCCGACATCGGCGGGACCCGGGACTCGCTCAACGCGCGCGAGGTCTACGACGAGGGCCTGCAGATTCCGCCGCTCAAGCTGTACCGGCGGGGCGAGCTCAACGGCGACCTCATGGCGATGATCGGCGCCAACGTGCGCCGGCCGGAGATGGTGCTCGGCGACATCCAGGCCCAGGTCTCGAGCAACCGGATCGGCGCGGAGCGCCTCCTCGGGTTCATGGACGAGTACGGCCTCGACTCGCTCGCGGCGCTCGCCCACACCGTGCAGTCGCGCGCCGAGCAGGCGATGCGCGACGCGATCCGGGCCGTGCCGGACGGCACGTACCGCAGCGAGGTTTGGTACGACGGCCTCGACGAGCCGCTTCGCCTGCCCTGCGCCGTCGCCGTCGCGGGGGACGAGATCACGGTCGACTTCACCGGCGCGCCCCCGCAGCTGCCGCGCGGCGGCATGAACTGCACCTACCACTACACGGCCGCGCACACGACCTACGCGCTCAAGTCGATCCTGACCCCGGAGATCCGCTCCAACGCCGGATGCTACCGGCCGTTCCACGTCATCGCCCCGGAAGGCTCGGTCCTCAATTGCCGGCACCCGGCGTCGGTCAACGAGCGCACGCACACCGGGTGGTACCTCGGCCCGGCCGTCTTCCGGGCGCTCGCCGACGTCCTGCCGGAGCAGGTACAGGCGTTCACGGGCCTGCCGATCGGCATGGGGAGTTACGGCCGCGATGCGGAGGGGCGCCCGTTCAACGACCACCTGTTTCAGGGCGGCGGCCAGGGGGCGAGCGCGCACGGCGACGGCAAGTCCGCCCTGCTCTATCCCACCTCCGCGGCCAACGTGTCCGTCGAGATGTTCGAGAGCCGCGCGCCGCTCGTCGTGGAGTGCAAGGAACTGATCGCCGATTCCGGCGGTCCCGGCCGGTATCGAGGCGGGCTCGGGCAGCGCGTCCGGATACGCCTGCGCCGGCCGAGCCCAAACCCCGTGCTGGTGGACTTCCGCCCGCACGGAATGCTCGTATCGACGCCCGGACTGCACGGCGGCCTGCCGGGGCGGCGGGCCCGCGCGTTCGTCGTCGAGGACGGCAAGGTCCGCGAGGCGAGCGCCACCGTCGGGGTGGCCGAGCTGCGCGGTACCGCGGAACGGGCGACGATCGAGATCGCGGGAGGCAGCGGCTTCGGCGATCCGGCGGCCCGGCCGGCGGCGGAGATCCAGGCCGACCTGGACAACGGCTACGTTAGCGCGGACGGCGCCGGCCCCTACGGCGCGGCGGTCGATCGCGACGGCACGGTGAAGCGCTGAGCCGGAAGCCTCGCGCGGAGTGAGCGCGCCCGTCTAGGGCGGCGGCCGCGGCTATTGCGCGGACCGCACGTACCGCCCGATCCACTCCACGACCCGCCGGACGACATCGATGCGGTGGCTGGGACGCCCGGTGCCGCGGAACCCGTGGCTTTGGCCCGGGTATCGCACGAACTCCACCGGTGCGCGGCCGGCGGCGACCAGCCCGGCAAAGAGCTCCTCCCCCTGCCCGATCGGACAGCGGTCGTCCGCCTCGCCGTGCACGATGAGGGTAGGTGTCGCCGTGCGCTCGACGTAGTTGATCGGCGAAAGACGGCGGTACGTCTCGCGCTGCGTCACCACGTCGCCGCGCATCTCCCACTCGCCGAACCACGGCCCGATGTCGGACGTGCCGTGGAACGACTCCAAGTTCACGACCGGCGCCCCGACGACCGCGGCCTTGAAGCGGTCGGTATGCGTGATCGCCCACGACGTCATGAAGCCGCCGTACGAGTAGCCGGACACCGCGAGCCGGCCCGCGTCCGCGGTCCCGTCGGCCACCAGCGCGTCGACCGCGGCGAGCTGCTCCGGGAGGTCGCGCTCGCCCCAGCAGCCCCGGATGCCGAGGGCGAACGACTTGGCGTACGAGCCGGAGCCGACCGGATTTAATTGAAGCACCGCCCATCCCTGCGCCGCGAGGATATAGGTGTGCCACAGCCCGGACGGGAACAGCGGCCCCGCGTAGCTGGCCGGTCCGCCGTGGATCTCGACCAGAAGCGGCGCGGGACGGCGGCCGTCCACCGGATGCGTCACCCACCCGTCGAGCTCTCCACCGTGCGGGCTGGAGAACCGGCGGTGTTCGACGCGCGGAATCGCGAGCGCGCTCAGCCACGCGTCGTTCGCGCGGGTCAGCCGGCGCTCATCGGAGCCGTCCGCGGCGGACACGAACAGATCGGCCGGAATGTGCGGATCGGTCGCCGTGTAGGCGAGGCGTCCCGCGGCCTCGGTCACGCTCTGAATTTGGCGGTCACCTCCGACGACCGTGGCGACCGCGCCGTCCGGCACGGAGACGCGCACCACGTGGACGCGGCCGGCATCGGCGGCGAGGAACGTGATCGCCCGGCCGTCGCGGGACCAGATCGGCGGTGCGGACACCTCGTGCGGGCGCGCGAGCACCGCGGCGCGATCGTACCCGCCGGTCAGCCGGCGGGGCGCTCCCCCCGCGGACGGCACGAGCCACACCCGCGCCGTCGGATCGCCGAAGCCCCGCTCCTGCTCGTCGCCGCCGAAGCAGGCGATCCAGGCGCCGTCCGGCGACCATGCCGGCGCGACGGCCCGGCCGATCTCGCGCGTCAACTGGCGGGGCGCGCCGCCCGCCGCGTCGGCGGTCCACAGATCGAAGGCGCTGTAGTCGCCCGCGCCGGCGCGGGCGCGGACGAACGCGAGGCGGCGGCCGTCGGGCGACCACGCCGGCCCCGCGTGCTCGACGTCCTCGTGCGTCACCTGCGCCACGCGGCCGTCCGAGGGGGTGAGCACGAAGATGTGATGGCGCCGGCCGAACGTGTAGCCGAAGCCGTCGGCTTTGTATTGCGCGCGGGTGACGACGCGCGGACGGACGGCCTCCTTCGCACCGTCTTCGTTCGCGCGATCCACCCCGGCGGCGCCTTCGCGAGACTCGGGATGCGCGCGGGCTTCCGCGCGGAACGCGATGCGGCCGCCGTCGGGCGCCCAGACCGCGGGACCGGCGCCGTACCGCAGCGCCGTCGCCCGGCGCGGCTCGCCGCCCGCCATCGACAGGAGATACAGCTGGCTCGCGCCGTCGCGGTCGGAGAGAAACGCGAGCGTGCGGCCGTCCGGCGACCACCTCGGCGCGCTGTCGCGCGACCCGCCGCGCGTCAGCTGCACGGGCTCGCCGGCGCCGGCGGCGGCGAGCCAGATCGACGAGCGATACTCGTCGGCGCCGGCGTCGATCTCGGTGCGCACGAAAGCGACGCGGCTCCCGTCGGGCGAGAGCTGCGCGTCGGAGATGCTTACGAGATTGGCAAGGTCTTCCGGGCGCGGGGCCCGGAACTGCGCGGACATGGCGTGCCTCCTTGAGTGCGGCGGGCGAAGGGCGCCCGGGACGAATACGGGCCGGACGGGACGCGACTTCGTCGCCTTCTTCGTCATCGTCAATCGGTCACGACCGCGGACACCGGCACCAACGTGTTGAGCCGGGTATTGGGACTCGTGCTCGCGACGCTTTCCGTCCAGATCATCCTCGACGGGATCCGCGGCAGCTTCGGCCTCCGCTAAATAGGGTCTTCGCAGTATTGCCCGATTCACCCGCCATCCCTTAGATTATCAGCTTGGCACAGGTGGGTGGGTGGCGGGCGTGCAGCATCTTCAGACGCGGGTGGAGGTCGGTCCTGAGGCGGTCATGGTTTTAGCCTCCGGAGAGGTCGACCTCGAAACAACCTCAACACTGGCGAACGCGATCGCGGAAGGGTTCGCAAGGGGCTTCCGCGTGATCGTGGATTTGAGCAGCCTCCGGCATTTGGACGCCTCCGGCATACGCGTGCTCCTCCAGGCCGCGAACGCCTACGGGTCGCGATTTGTGATCGTCATATCCGAACCGGCGGTGCGCCGGTTGTTCGATATTCTCGACCTCAACAGCGCGGTGACCGTCGTGCCGTCGCTCCCGGCTGCGCGGGACTACCTTCGCAACCAATAAACGCTCCTCGCCTCAGATGCGCAGTCGCGGATCGAGGAGATCGCGCAGGCCGTCGCCGAGCAGGTTCATGCCGATCACGGTCACGGTGATCGCGAGGCCCGGGAACACCGCGGTCCACCAGGCGTCTCTCAAGTATTGTCGGGCCCCGCTCAGCATCGCGCCCCACTCCGGCGTCGGCGGCTGCGCCCCGAGGCCGACGTAAGAGAGCCCCGCCGCGATCAGAATGTTGACGCCGACGCCGAGCGTCGCCAGGATCACGATCGGCGCGGCGATGTTCCGCAGCACGTGGCGCACCATCAGACGGGCCGTGGTGGCGCCCGCCGCGCGGGCCGCTTCCACATACTCCATGCGCCGCACGGACAGGGTCGACCCGCGGACGGTGCGCGTGTACACCGGGATCGCCCCGATGCCGACGGCGATGATGACGTTCGCGAGGTTCGGCCCCAGCGTGGCGACGACCGCGATCGCGAGCAGAATCCCCGGGAACGCCAGCAGCACGTCGGTCGCGCGCATGACCGCCGCGTCCCAGGTGCCGCCGTAGAAGCCGGCCGCCAGGCCGCCCGCCGTGCCGATCGTCGCCGCGATGCCGACGGCCACCACGCCCACCTCGAGGGAGACACGGCTGCCGTAGATGACGCGGCTCAGCACGTCGCGGCCGAGCTCGTCCGTGCCGAAAGGATGGCTCCGCGAGGGCGGCTGCAGCACGGCCTCGATCACCGGCGTCGTCGGATCGTGGGGCGCGATCCACGACGCGGCGAGCGCCGTGGCGACAAACGCGAGCGAGATCGCGAGCCCCGCCCACATGCCGGGCCGGAGACGCCGCATCACTCCCCGTACGTGATCCGCGGATCGATGGCGAGGTACACGACGTCCACGGAGAGGTTGACGAGCGCATAGATCGCGGCGGCGAACAGCACGATGCCCTGGATGACCGGGAAGTCGCGCGACTGGACGGCCGCGACCGCAAACCGGCCGAGGCCGGACCGGGCGAAGACGGACTCCACGATCACCGCCCCGCCGAGCAGCGCCCCGAACTGCAGTCCCATGACTGTAACCACCGGGATCAGCGCGTTGCGCAGGGCGTGCCGGAAGAGCACCCGGGTGCCGGCCACGCCCTTGGCCCGCGCCGTCCGGACGAAATCGCTCGGCAGCACGTCGAGCAGGCTCGCCCGCGTCAAGCGGGCGAGCACCGCGGCGGCCTGCGCTCCGAGCGTCAGGGCGGGCAACACGAGCGCCCGCCAGTCCTCCCCGCCCGCGATCGGGAACCAGTGCAGCACCAGCCCGAAGAGAAGAATCAGCAGCAGCCCCAGCCAAAAGGACGGCATCGAGATGCCCAGCAGCGAGGTGCCCATCAGGAGCGTGTCGGCGGCGGCGGTGCGGCTCGTCGCGGCGAGCGCGCCGAGCAGCACGCCGGTGACCGCGGCGATCGCCATCGCGGCGAGCGTGAGCTGGAGCGTCGGCGGAAACCGTTCCCAGATCTCGAGCCCCACCGGCCGCCCGGACCGGATCGACCGGCCCAGATCGCCGCGCACCACGCCGGCGAGATACCGGCCGTACTGGACCGCGAGCGGCCGGTCCAGACCGAGCTCGTGGCGCAGCCGCGCGACGTCGGCCGCCGAGGCGTTCTCACCCAGCATGATGGTGGCCGGATCGCCGGGCGTCAGGTGGCTCATCAAAAAGACAAGCACGGACACGACGAGCAGCACCGGCACCACCGCCCCGAGCCGCCGGAGGATGAACGCGTGCACGCCCACCGGGCTAGCGCTTCGTCAGGTAAGCGTCCCCCAGGAACACGTAGCCGTCCGGATGGATCCGCGCGTCCTTGATCCAGGGCTGGAGCGCGATGTAGTTATAGTTGGTCCACAGCGGGACCCACAGCGCCTTGTCGACGACGTACTTCTGCAAGTCGACGTACAACGCCGCGCGCTTGGTGGGATTCGTGGCGTGCCGCGCCGCGTCGATCAGCGCATCGAGCTTCGGATCCGCGTAATGGCTGAAGTTCAGGCCGCTGCCGATGTTGACCGAGTCGAACCAGATGAACATGATGTCCGGCTCATTGTACGTGTAGCCCATGAACCCGGCCTGCTGGTCGCCCTTTTTGAACTTCTCGAGGATCGTGCCGAATTCGTAGGTCTGGATGTCCATCTTGACGCCGAAGGCGCGCAGGTTGGCCTGGACCAGCTGCGCCGTGCGGACGCCGGTATCGGCCGGGGTCGTGAACAGCGTGAACGCGAGCGGCCGGCCGGCCTTCTGCAGCGTGCCGTCCGGGCCCGGCGTGTATCCCGCCTCGGCGAAGAGCGCCTTCGCCTTGGCCGGGTCGTAGTGCGGCGCGTAGTCTACGATGCCCGGCCAGTACCCCCAGATCGAGGGCGGCAGCGGGCCGTACGCCGGCTCGCCGAGGCCTTCCAGCACGACCTTGACCAGCACGTCCTTGTTGATCGCGTAGTTCATGGCGCGCCGAAGCCGCAGATCGGAGAACGGCTCCTTCGTCACGTTGAACTCCAGAAACTCGCCGACGCCCTTGCGGAGGAACTTGAAAATCTGGTATTTTTTCGCGGCTGCGAGCCGCGCGACGTCGTGCGGCGGCAGGCCGAGCTGGCTGACCTCGCCGCTCTCGAAGGCGGCGACCTGCGTCGCGGAGTCCGGAATAATCCGGTAGATGATCTGGTCGATGTAGGCGGACCCGCGGTGCATATAGGGCGGCCCCCAGGCGAACGCGGGATTCCGCACCATGGTGATGTGGTGGCCGGAGACCCACTCTTTCACGGTGTACGGCCCGTCGCTCACGGGCGCGCGCCCGAACGCACTGCCGGCGGCGTCGGCGGCGCGGACGCTGATCGGCGACAGGCGGGAATCGGTCAGGTTGTTGAGCAGCGGCGCAAACGGCTCGCTGAGGGTGAGGCGCAGCGTGCGCGTGTCGACCGCGTCGACCGACTTCACCGGCCCAAGCTGGGCCTTGGCGACCGGAGACTTGGTCTCCGGCGCGACCGCGCGCTCGATCGAGGCCGTGACCGCCTGCGCGGTCACGGGCGTGCCGTCCTGGAAGACGGCCCCGGCCTTGAGCTTGAACGTCCACACCGTCCCGTCGCCGCTGATCGTCCAGGACTCGGCCAATCCCGGGACCACCCGGTTGTCGAAGTCGTGCGCGAGCAGCGGCTGTCCCACGAACTGGAAGATCGCGGCGGAGACGGCGGCGCCGGTCTTTTGCGGATCGAGGGTGTCGGGTTCCTCGGTGCTGACGATCGTCCATGTCCCGCCGACCTTCGAGTCCTGCGCGTACAGAATGGAGCCCCATCCAAGCGCGCCCACCAGCAGCGTAATGGCCAGTGCGACCGTGCGCCGCATCGACGCATCCTCCCCCAACGTGATACGGTGTCGTTCGCGCTGCGCGGAGAGCGGCCCTCCAGTGCGCGCCACAGGAAGGCCCGCGGCGTCCACGAAGTTCACGATATCCCGGCCGGCACCGATGCGCCCAAACCGGCCGACATTCCTCGGAGGTGACCGAATGGCCCGTCAGTCCGTGTTTCCGTCCAGCCGCCCCCGCCCCGCCGCGCCGTACTCGCCCGGCATCAAGTACGGCAACCTCGTGTTCACGTCGGGGCAGGTCGGCGCGGATCCGGCCGGGCAGGTGCCGCCGGGCGTCCGGGAGCAGACGCAGAACTGCCTGGACAACATCCAGGCCGTGCTCGAGGCCGCGGGGACGAACATGGCACACGCGCTGAAGGCCACGGTCTTTCTCACCGACATGAACGACTTCGCGGCGATGAACGAGGTCTACCGTAAAGCGTTTCCAGGCGACCTGCCGGCGCGCTCCACGGTCGGCGTGAGCGCGCTCGCGCGGCCGGAACTGAAGGTCGAGATCGAAGTGGTCGCCGGGATTCCGTAAACATGAGAGTCCGACATCGCGGGCCGGCGGCGATCGTATGCCTGGGGCTCACTGCCCTGATTGGCGCGGGCGCGATCCCGCCCGCGGTACCCGTGCAGGCCGCCACCGCGTGCGCGGTCACCGGCCGATGGGATCTCGTCGATACAGACGCCGGCGGGGCCCGTTATTCGGGCCCGTTGACGATAAGCGCCGTAACCCCGCAGGGGACGTTCCGTTGGACCTGGGTGTCGGGTTGGACTGGGACGGGCACAATCGCGGGGTCCACCGTCACGCTGAACGGAGGCGGATCCGGCTACACCGCCCGGTGGAACGGCACGATCAACGCCGCCTGCACGAGCATCACCGGCCGGTGGACGCAGAACAACGGCCAGGGCGGAGCGTTCGCCATCAAGCGCGCGGCGGCGGCGGCGGCTCCATCGGGATGTGCCGGAGGCATCCCGATCGTTCTCTACACCAATAGCAATCCGTCCGGCGTCACGAACGGCCCGAGCGGGAGGACAGCGTTCACCCTCAATAGTCCGGCCTGCATCAGCGACGTCACGACATATTAACCAGAGCATAAAATGTTTGACATCCCGGCGTGAATCTGCTATGCTGGGTTCGTGGGGGAGACCGACGCACGGCATTTGTCGCCCGCGGCGCTGGACGCCTTGCGGGAGCGGGTCATGCGCGCGGTCGCGGCCGGCATGTCCCACGCCGAGGCGGCGCGGGTG
>Ga0207416_1000939_pt1 | contig 43374 bp, 36 predicted proteins | sample PaiPotPPM11metaG_FD_184107 | JGI IMG/M metagenome (GOLD analysis project Ga0207416, IMG submission 184107) | Iron sulfur acid spring bacterial and archeal communities from Banff, Canada, to study Microbial Dark Matter (Phase II) - Paint Pots PPM... ...
GGGCAATAGCGATGATATTGATCCCCTTGCGCCCGAGAGCAGTGAAGGCGCGGCCGGCAATCCCGGGCGTGCCTTTCATATTCTCGCCGATGGTCACCACGATAGCCACGTGCGGCATGACCTCAATCGCAACCATATGGTCATGCATGATTTCCAGCTCGAAGACCTTTTCGAGCTTGGCCTTCACCCGCTTCAGGTCGGAATCCCGCACGGCGAAGCAGAGAATGTTGTCCGCCGAGGATTGCGTCACCATCAGAGTATCCACTTCTTCCAGGCCCAGGCCGGCAAAGGTTCGAGCCGCCAATTGGGCGAAAGGCATGACTTCCCTCCCGGTCAGGGTGATCAAGTGCGCCTTGCTGACGGAAGTGATGGCTTTGACACCGGGAGAGGAACTGGAAGATGAGGGGCAGATTTGGGTGCCGGGGCAAGTGGGATTGAAGGTGTTCTTGATCCACACCGGAATCTTCTTCTTCATCACCGGCTGGATGGTTTTGGGGTGCAGCACTTTGGCGCCAAAAAAGGAGAGCTCGATGGCTTCGCGGTAAGAAATCTCAGGGATGATGCGGGCTGAAGACACCAGGCGCGGATCGGCTGTCATCACCCCATCCACGTCCGTCCAAATCCAGATTTCGTCCGCATCGAGGCCAGCGCCAACGATGGTGGCGCTGTAATCGGAGCCACCGCGCCCGAGAGTGGTGCAGAGGCCGTCGCGCGTGGCGCCCCGGAATCCGGTGATGACCGGCAGAATGCCACGCCGCCGCGCCGCGCCCAGGCGTTGGCGAAGGCGCGGGTGGGTTTCGTCAAAAAGCGGGGTAGCGTTGCCGAAGTTTTCATCCGTCACAATGAGTTCCGTGGCATCCACGGCCTCCGACGGACAACCCAGGCTACGCAGGATGGCGGATACCAGCGTGGCGGACATCACTTCACCAAGGCTTGAAAGCGTATCCAGGGCGCGGGGAGTGACTTCCCTCACCAGCGAGAAACCCGAGCACAAATTTTCAAAATTGCCCACCTGTTCGGCCAGCCGGGGGAGGACAACGGCTTGTTCGCTTGCGGTCAGGGCGTTGTCCGCAACTTCGCGGTGACGGCGGGCAATTTCTTGCCGCACGCCCTTCCAGTGATCGCGGTCGCCGTGGCTGGCTTCCGCTGCAGCACGGATCAGCATATCGGTCACGCCGCCCATGGCGGAAACCACCGCCACTAAGTCAAACCGCTTTGAGTGTTCGATAAGAAGGCTGGCAACGTGCTGCATCCGTTCCGCGCTTCCTACGGATGTTCCCCCGAACTTCATCACCGCCAGCGGTTTTTCCCCTTTAGGCATTCGGACAAGCTTTCTCTATTGGCTCGGGCGATTCCGGCAGTTTCCCCGGCTTCGAGGGCAGAACCGGAGCAAACACTCTCCCCGGCGCTACGTTGCGGCTGTCGTCTTTGCGGGAATCGGAGCTCCAGCGCCGGCGGGCCGGGTGGACTCGCGGACGGCCTCAATAAATACTTTGGCCGGAAGGGAAAGATAGCGGTCGCGGCGGTAAACCAGCCCCAACTCACGGAAAAGCTTATCACCTTCCAATGGGATCAGCTTAAGCAGATTGGCAGCCACTTCCGGCTGGGCGTAGGTCCTGCTGATGATCGAAATGCCGAGGCCAGCCCCCACAAACTTTTTGATCGTCTCGACACTCGCCAACTCCATGGAAATCTGCACGTGCTGGCGGAAATCGCGCAGCAAGCGGTCAATCACCACCCGCGTATTGCCCGTCTTGGGAAGGATTAACGGGTAATTCGCCACTTCTTCAACCGTGACGCTACGCTTGCGGGCCATGGGGTGATTCGCCGGGACCACCACTTGCATTTCGTCTTTGAATACCGGAATTACTTCCATGTTGGTGGCCGTGATCGGCAGCGTCACAATGCCCAGCTCCACCGCGCTTTCCTGCACCTTTTGCATGATCTTGTGGCTGAAGTTGCGGTAAATGCTGATCTGGACAAGCGGATAAAGGTGCTTGAAGCGCGCAAAGGTTTTAGGCAGAACGTAGAGGCAGGTGGCTTCATTTGCGCCGATGAGCAACTTGCCGCGCACCGTCTGGTTGAGCTCTGCCACTGCTTGCAAGGCTTCTTTGTGCAGCCCGATGATTCTTTCCGCATAGCGATGCAGGATTTCGCCTGCTGGCGTCACCATTACCTTTTTGCCGCTGCGGTCAAAAAGCTTTTCGCCGCACTCCTGCTCCAACAAGCGCACCTGCGCGCTGATGGCCGGTTGCGTTCGATAGAGCTTTTCTGCCGCGCGGGAAAAGCTCTGCAGCTTTGCAACTTCGAGGAAACTGGTAAGTTGGTCATAGTCCATGATGGGTAAAAGGCTCCGCTTAGAATTGTAACAGAGGTGAAGCGGCGGCCCTTGGCGTTCGTTATAGAAATTTCTTATAACTTGACTTGGCTCACTGTGATCCGCCAGGATTACTGCTTGCTGTCAGATCTTCAGCTAGCCTGGCGGCCAAAAGAAAAACCGCCCTACCTCCGCAGGCCGGAGCCAGGACCTGCGGAGCCGGATTCATTGGCTCCCGTGGGTTTTGGCCGGACTGTTCCGTGCGAGGCGCCATGGCCATTGGCAGCGCCTCCGGGGATAGAATCCGGAGCGTGGACCAGTTGCTGGTAAACCACCGCCAACGTTTGCGGGACGTTCTCCCAAGCATGAAGGCGGAATTGTGACGAAGTGAGAAGGTCTTGTTTCACCTGCCTCAGGGATTTCCCTTCCTGAATGCGTGTTTGAACTTCGGAAACGATCCACTGCAGGAAGCGCCGGAAGCTCTCAATATCCTGGCGGGAGCCGGGAAGGCCGTGGGCGGGCACAAACGTATCAGCCTCCCACGTCTCAAGCTGTCCAAGAGCGGCAATCCAGCGGCGAATGTCGCGCGAGTCCATGGAGGGAACGTACCCATTGTCATAAAGATCGCCGAGAAAGAGAATTTTCTCTTGCGGCAGAAACACGACAGCGTCCCCTCCGGTTTCTCCTGCCACGCCAGTGTTTTCCCGCAAAATGCGGATTTCCTCGCTGCCCGCCCGGAGCGCCATTTGACGGTCAAAGGTCTGGGTGGGCAGGGTGAAGTGAATACCTCGCAGGTGGGAGCGGAGTTCCGAATCGTGGATTCGCCGGGCGGAGAGCTGGCCCTGGTAAGTCCGCATTTGGGCGGCGGTGCGGGCTGTGGAGATAATTTGGGCGCGCTGTTCGGCGAAGACTTCGTTGCCCAGCACTTGATCGCCATCCGCGTCCAGGTCAATCACATCGATGACCGGGGCATCCGTGCGGCGGCGAATCTCAAAGAGCACTTCGCGGGCGTGCAGGGGATTGTTGCTGGCTCCAATCACCACCACGCCCTGAGGGGTGATGACGAATCCCACCGCAGCCGCGCGGCTGTATTGGGGATCGCCGTCGAGGTCCACGACATCCTCGGGAATCCAGACGAAAACATTCGGCTTCAGTTGCTGAACCTGGTATTCACCTTCAGCCGCAAGCAGCGGGTGAGAGAGAAGCAGAGGCAGAATGAGAGCGAAGGCGCAGAAGTAGCGCGGGAGAGCGCCCGGCTTTCTTTCCGAACCGGGTTTTGAAAACTCAAATATCCACATAGACCTGCGCCCGCCATCCGCCGGACACCTTCTCCAGCAACAGTTGATGGTAGGTAATGGCCTTCACCAAAGTTTTTGCCTGGCGCCGCGAACGGTCAAACTTTTCACCACGAGCTTTTGCGCGGAGCGCCGGACCGTCATCAAACTGGACTTCAAATCCGCAGAACAGCCAACCTTCGGCGTCCTCCAGGAACAGTATCTCACTCAGGAAATTCACCAGCAATGCGCAGAAGTCCCTGCCGCTTGCTCCAATTAATACCTCTTCGTGCGGCTCGACGGATTTAATGTCCACGAAAAGGTCCACCAGGGCCAGCCCGGCGTTGGAAAACGTCTCCTCCAGCGTTTCCCCGAACGCTTCGAAACCGGCATCCGCGGTATGGTCAAGTAATCGAAACGGTTCCATCGGCCTGAGGTGGACCGGCCACCGGAGCGGCAAAGCGCCAGCCCGGCTTTCTCCATGATAACCGATGCCATGTTCTGCGAAGCCGCCGTGGGCTTAGAATAATTCCGCAACTTCGGCCCGGCATATTCTTGTTGCTTCGGACCCCACTTTCGGCAGGGTTGAGACCTTGCCCTGACCGTCTTCATGAGTCATCCAGGTTAACAAGCCACTTTCCAAATCATGAACTGGAAATGCAAAAATTCGAGTAAAATTATCTTTAAGCCCTGGACCTTGCAGAAGATCATCAAAAGAATCATGCAAAAAACAATTCCGGCCCTGAAATCATTTGCCCGCATCGGATGGGCTTTGCCTGCCATCGGGCTCTTATGCGCGGCGCTGTGCCCACTGTCAATGGCCCAGCAAACGGGATCAACACCGGGATCCTCGGGCAACTCTGCGCAGGCATCCAACTCCAGTTCCAATTCTGCGTCGAGTTCTAATTCCGATTCCAATTCCAATGACAACACTCCGAAGCGCGTCCTGTGGATTTTTCCTTCTTTCAACGTCACGAACGACGAAAATGCCCCGCCCCTGACCGCGCGGGAAAAACTCGATATGGCGGTCCGAACCGTTCTTGACCCCGTCACCATCACCGAATCCGCCCTCAAGGCGGGCCTCTACCAATCTGAAGACGCTCCGCCAGGTTACGGCACCGGTTTCGAAGGATATGCAAAACGCATCGGCGCTTCCTATACCGATATGGCCAGCATGAGAATGCTCGGCATGTTCGCTTTTCCCGTATTGCTGCGCCAGGACCCGCGTTACTTCCGCAAGAATCACGGTACCGTCAAGCGGCGGATGCTCTACGCTCTCGCTCAGCTCTTTGTGACCCGCACCGATTCCGGCCATGAGACCTTTAATGCATCGAATGTCCTGGCCAATATGGGGTCAGCGGGACTTTCTTGCACCTATTATCCAGCCGGCAACTGCCATTTAGGAATTTTCATGGCAAACCTGGGTTGGGGATTCATGACCCGGGGCGTCGGCAACGGCTTACGGGAATTCTGGCCCGATATTCACCGGCACTTTATGAAGCACAAGCAAGACAGCATCACGCCCCTGCCTCAAAATCCTTGAAAAATCCTCCCGCTGCTTCTTCCCTATCGTAGCGCTGGCATTCTGCCGGCAGTTGCCACCGCGCCGGCGGCGTTACACGGTCTACTCGTAACGTGGACACTCCATGAGTAGAATGATGAAAACTTGTTTGGGGCGGCGATGCATGCATCTTGCCAGATCACTCAACCTGATGCACACTACTGGCGGAAGTGCATGTGGGCTGGTGTCCGCCCAGGACTTCAAATCCTGTGGGCCTGCCTCTGGCGGGCCGGTCGGTTCGATTCCGACTCACTTCCGCCAAGCCCTTCCGCCTTTCGTGCCGGAATCCCATCGCCTTGGCGGCGCCCTTGAGTCCCTCGCGACTCAAGCCGAGGCAGTCGCCGCCAGTCCTGGCTTGCTCAGCATCGGCTGCAGGACTGAGCCAAGAATCACCATCATGACGGCTGCGGCCGGGAAGATGAGCAGGGCGGTGTGGAGGCGGTTCACATCTTGTCCGGCAATGGCGCCGACCACGTAAGAACTGACAGCGGTTCCGGCCCAGCCTGCGGTGCTGACAATGCCGAGGCAGGTTGCCGTCATCACCGGGAAAGCATCGCCGGTCATGGCCATCGAGCTGGGAAAGACCGGTCCCATCACTACGCCACTTGCGAAGACGCTGACCCAAGCCATCATGGGGCTGGGCGAGCGCAAGGCCCAGAACATGACGCCCACCATCAGCACCGCACAGACCAGCGCTGCCGTGGAGGCGCGCACTTTCGCCAGGACTTTCACGGCGATGACGCGGCCCACCAACATGCCGGAAGCAAATCCCAAAGCCAGAATGTTGAGCGCGCTCTTTTGCGAGATGCCTTCAGACATCATGTATTTCGGCAGCCAGTTCCAGAATCCGACTTCGCAGGAGACGTAGAGGAACACAAAGAAAGAAAGGAGCACGAGCAAGGGTTTTCCCTTGAGGTCAAGCGCCGCGGAGAAACCGAAGGCGCGCTCGCGCGTGGGCGGCGGCATGGCGATGAAAAACATGATCAGCGTCACCACCACGGCCACAGACGCCACCAGGATGCTGAGCTTGATTCCGTTTCCACCCAGTAAATTTGCGGCTACTAAAGGAGTGAACAGGCCGCCCGCGCCAAAGAAAACATGCGCCAGGCTGAAAAACGAAGCGCGTTTTTCCTCACTCAGGTCGCTGACCAAGGTGTTCGAAGCGTTCACAATAGTGCCGCCACCCAGTCCCAGCAGAAACATGGAGCCGGCCACCATGACCCAGCCGGTCGACGCAGGCAGACCGATGAGCGCCATCACGATCAGCGCCAAGCCCAGAATCATGCCGGTCTTTTTTCCGCGGTTATCAATCAGCGGGCCGGTTACGATGGAGGCGATCACCAGACCCAGCGCCTGCACCAGTGCCACGTCGCCCATCTGCACCGGACTCAAGTGATCGCGCGCGGAAAGGTACGGCAATAAAGTCCCGAGCATGGACGCAATGGAGCCGTAGAGGAAAAATCCCAGAATCGCCGCCACCATCAGTTTCGTGCTGGAAATTTTGGGCATAAAAGGCCCTCCGAAAGGCAATTTGATATTTTTCGGTCAAAAAGAGCTAACGGCGCTGCTGGCGCCCTTTCGGCACTACAATGCCCCTGCTTCGAACACGCCCGCCAAAGCATCGACCCTTTGTTTTTCACGTTGCCGGCTACACGCCCGTTAAATCGCCAGCGCATTTTCAATACTCCAGTCGGGGATGGCTCCGGGATGGCTGGCGATGAGCGCGCCCACGCGGTTGGCAAAGTCGGCGATCTTGGCCGCGGGCCAGCCGCTTTGATAGCCGTGCAGAAATGCTGCGGCAAATGCATCCCCGGCGCCGATCGCATCGGCAATTCTGACCTTGTAGCCCGGCGATTCCAGGTATTCACCGCGCATGAACAGGGCACAGCCCTCCGCTCCTCGCGTCACGCAAACGGCTTCCCAGCCAAACTCGTGAGCGTGGTTGCGGCAAAACTTTTCGACGGAATCGTTACGGCCTCCAAGCATCTCGTCTACTTCGCCAATTTCCTGATCGTTCAGTTTGACCACGTTCGCGACAGAGAGAAGTTCGTGCACCAATGTCTTGCTGTACGATTGCGGCCGCAGGTTCACGTCATAAAACCTTCCACTCGCCGGAGCCGCCGAGATCAAGCGCAAGGCGAGGCTTTTTACGCATTCCGAAATCAGCGAAAGCGTTCCGAAATAGATCCAATCGGGAGGAGGCGAGACAAGTTCAGAGATTAGATCGTCGCTGAGTCCAGGATAATCATACGCCGCCGGACGGCGCAGCGTGAATCGAGGCTGGCCACCCTCGCTGAGCTCAACCGTGACCAAACCGGTAGCGGCTTCCGGGGCAATCCGGACGTAGCGCGTGGAAAGCCCCATCTGCTCCATGCGGCCGAGGATGCGTTGACCGCGCTCGTCCTGCCCGACCCCGCTTACGAAAAACACTTCGTGGCCTAGCTTCCGCGCGTGCGCGGAGAAATTGAACGAGGCGCCACCCAAGTGCTCCTCCGCGCCCACCACATCCCATAAGACTTCGCCAATACTGACGATTTTCATCCCGATTCCCAGACTAAGGACTCCGGAGCCGAGCCCCCGTTATTGCAATGACCCGCGATCACAGTGCGGACATGGTAGGGCACCGGGCGGAGCGAGTCAACCGCAAAGGTGAAGAAGGTGAAGGCTGTCTCGGCTGAAGTGACGTTGCATACCATACCGTCATTTTTCATGGAAATATGACGGTATGGCTGAACGGCCGGTCAGTCCTCAAAATCCACTGGCACGGCGCGCATCTTGTGCTTGGGAGGTTTGTATTTGCCGGTTTCAAGCGGACGCGAGGGCTTGGGCGAGCCAACGATTCCCCGCGCTTTCTGTTTGACGAGCTTGGCGGCACGTCGGGTGGCGCATACCAGCGAATGCTGATTTCTTGGCTTTGATTTGGCTTTGAACTGGGTTGTTGCGCGATCAAAGCCAAAATTGATCATCTGCCCTTGATTTTAAATAGGTTACGTGGCTTTGTTCCTGAAATCGACGTAACTCACGCATCATCTATAGGTTATCCGACTTCTCAATGGCTTTGATAATGGCTTTGAATGGCTTTGTACCATTCCATTTCTCCATGTTATCAGTGGATTACAGACTTTTCCACAGGCAAAAAAGATTGTTTTTTTCTCCCCTTTTTGCTCGCACCCGCATTTTTACTGGGGTTTTCACTCTCTCGCAATGGCTTTGTTCCTCGAGGGCAATTTTGGTCTCTTGTTTTCAATGGTTTGCGCTTCATTTGCTGCACCACGCCCGGATTGGCGGTTTCCACAAGACTAAAACCCGCATTTTTACTGGGGATTCTTGATACCCCGCCGGGTTTTGTTCCTCGACGGCCCAAGGGGCGGCGCGACCGACCGAGGGGTGGCGCCGGAATCCATTCTTCCCAACCACGGCCTATGACCATCGACCTGCCCATGAAACAATGTCTCCCCGAACTCATGTATACTCTTACAATACTATACGATAAGTAATGAAATGCCAAGAACTTTTGCAGGAGTAGTGTCTCAGTTTGCTTGCTGTAGCGGCGCTCTATGAGCGCCGAATTTTATTTATCAACACCTTCCGGCGCTCATAGAGCGCCGCTACAGCAAACTGCGGCACCCTCTCCCCGCTTGCGGGGAGAGGGCCGGGGTGAGGGGTCAGGCAAATTCGAACAATGGAACCCTCCGTGCCGGCTGGCCCATTTCCTTAAGCAGACCTTCAATCCTTCGCACCGTTTCGGGCTTCAACAAAACGTCGCCGCAGACTGTGCAGACTTCCGCAGGAACGTGGTCAATCACAACCACATCACCCTGGTAACGCACCGTGTGAACCACAGTTTGCTCCTCATACTCTCCTGGGCAGCCTTCCACGGAACAATTCATCGCGGCCTCCTTTGCGTCGCGCTTATCCATTTCGGCAACTTTGGCTCATAAACTGTAATGACAATCAGAAGAGGGCGGGCCGTCGTACACACGATATGAAGCGGGCGCCCGGTGCGAGCCGAACCGTTCAACAAACAACACGGGCCACGGCGATGCTCGGGATAGCTTTCCAGAATTTCTGCGGTTCGTATCGCTTCCAGGACATCGTCAAGGCGGATTGCCTCCTCGATCATCTCCTGATGAGCGTGTTGGGTGATTCGAACCCGCTCGGAAGCAGCCAGCAATCTAATTTCTTCCAGAATGGGTTCAAGCTTGCTGCCATCCAATGCTTCACCTGCTCGCCCGCTGTGACGGTGGAATCCAACCCACCTTTAGATTACATCTGTGCTTCCTATAAAAGCAAAAGGGCTTGCAACCTGGCCAAGGTAGAGCAGGTAGCCGCGAAAAGCCCGCTCGCGGTATGAAGCAACGCATCAAGCGGAAAAAGCAGGACTACCCTTCAGACGCCAGGGTTGCAGCCCGCTTCTTGTGCTTGGGAGGCTTGTCCTTGCGGGCCTCGAGAGGCCGCGAGGGTTTGGGCGAACCGATGAGAGCCCGCGCTTTTTGTTTGACGAGCTTGGAGGCGCGAAGAGGTTTGGGTTTTGGAAGTTTGCGCATATTGGAAGGTTGACCGAATCCGGGTATTTCAAACCACTGGCTTATTCTATAAGAAGCATCACGCAAAGGCGCGAAGCCACAAAAAGGGGGCGGAGAACGACTGGCTGAGACTCAGAATTCCAGCTTCAACGCGGCCAATCTCCGCCCGGAGCCGGTTGCCCCCACCGGGGGCTAAGCTTTGGAAGTTCAACCGGGCTTATATTCAGGAATCTTCTCATCGGCGCCGAAAAGGGGCGGCGGTGTGGTTGAATAATGCTCCACAAAATACCGGTGGATGCCGAGCAAATCCTGTTTTGCAAATCCGTCTCCGGAAATTTCCACGTGGCCGTCCGGCGTAACCAGGAAAAGCGACGGGACAAATTGCACCTGGTACTGGGCCGAGACCTTATAAGGCTTTTCGTCAATGAGGATGGGAAAGGTAACTCCATATGCCTGGGCGAATTTGCGGGTGTCCTGCGCAGTGTCCTGGGAGATTCCCCAGATTTGAACGCCACGATCCCTGAAGCGCTGATGAATCCGCTCCAGAAACGGGAAGGTGAACTGGCAGGTCGGGCATCCGACTTTGAAGAAGGCAAGCAACACCGGGCCTTTGGCCAAGCCGTCCTTCCACGATTGTTTGTTTCCATCCAAGGTTGATAGCTCGAACGGAATAGCGGTTTTCTTGGCGGTTGTAGCAGCCATTGCGCACCTCCAAGGTGAAAGGGCCGCCAGAATCAAATGGAGCGGTGGAAATGACGGCCTACACCAATCTTAATGTCGTGAGGCAAGCGTTCACAACACAAAAGCGTCACGCCAGGCGCGAAAAACGCAAGGGTAAGGATGGGTAGTGTCTCAGTTTGTTTGCTGTAGCGGCGCTCTATGAGCGCCGAACTTGTATCCTCAACGGTTTCCGGCGCTCATAGAGCGCCGCTACAGCAAACTGCGCCGCTACCGAAGGATGGAAACGGATTCAAATTTATCCCATGATATCTGAGGCGGGTTGGTTTCGCTCTCAAGAATCTACTGAAAGCGCCTTCAGCGTTTTAGCTCGCGCAGCATCTCTTGCGCGCCTATCAGGACCGGATCCCACACGGGGGCAAAGGGCGGAGCGTAACTGAGGTCAAGTTGAGCGATCTGTTCGACGGTCATCCGGGCTTCGAGCGCCGTCGCAAACACATCGATGCGCTTGGCGACCCCTTCGGGCCCCGCCATCTGCGCGCCGAGCAGACGGCCGCTAGCAGGGTCCGCCACCAGCATCACGGTCAGGTCCTTGCCGCCCAGATAACGGGCTCGATTCGCCGCGCGCGCAATGGCATGGCGGGGACGGAATCCGGCAACATGGGCGTCCGCAAGGCTCAAGCCAGTGCGGGCGACTTCCAGCGAAAAGACCTGGAGAGCCGCCGTGCCCACGATCCCGTGGAAGCGGGCGCGGATGCCTCCCGCGTTTTGGCCGGCCACGCGGCCCTGCTTGTTGGCCGTGGTGCCCAGCGGAACGTACGTGGGACGCTCGCTCACCCGATGGAAGGACTCCGCACAATCCCCGGCTGCAAACACCGCTGCGGCGCTGGTTTCCATATATTCGTTCACGGCGATGGCGCCGGTGGGACCCAGTTGGATGCCCGCTTCCACCGCCAAGCGCGTGCGGGGACGGACTCCGGTCGCCAGCACCACGAAATCGGCCTCCGCTCCGCTGCTGTCACCACCCTGCCAGACCACGCGCTGCACTTGCCCGCCACCTCCGGCAAGGAGAGCCGTTACTGTGACTCCCCGGATGGCCTTCACGCCCCTTGCGGATAACTCCTGATCCACGATGGCTGAAATCTCCTCATCGACGGACTCAAAAAGCGTTTTGGAACGCTCCACCAGCGTCACTTCGATGCCCTGCGTGGCCAATGCCTCCGCCATCTCCAGACCGATATACCCCCCGCCGATGATGACCGCTTGGCGCGGGCGTTTCGCTTCGAGAAAGCGATGGAGGGCAAGCGCCGATTGCAAGTCGTTCACATGGAAAACGCCGGGAAGGTCGATTCCAGCGATCTGGGGACGAGCCGGTTCCGCGCCGGTGGCCAGCACCAAGTGATCGTAGTGAACTTCGAACAAGCCGCCACCGGGAACGGCAACGGTCACGCGCCTGCGACTGGTTGAAAGGTCGCGAACCTCGTGATGGGTGAGCACCTGAATATTCCGCCGCTCCCGGAAGAATTCTGGCGAATAAACGCGCAAATCATCCGCCTGACGCACGGCCCGGGAGATGAAATAAGGAAGCCCGCACGCGGAATAGGAAATGTCTGGCCCTTTTTCGTAAACGATGATTTCGAGCTGGGGATTGACCCGGCGCGCCTGGCTGGCCGCACTCAGGCCTGCTGCCACTCCTCCTACCACAATGAGCCGTTCGGAGAACATTCACCCGCCACCTGTCAAGAATCCGTCTCAGGCATTGTAATGGAAAATGCGAGCCCACAGCACGAACTCTGACAATCAGAAATGACGATTATAGAAGCAATCAAGAATTGACGAAGAACTACCGAAAGATTTTGCAGGAGGGGGTTTTGATTTGCTGAAGACCGCCACGCGGAGCAGTTGGGCGGTCCCGAAATATCCCCTACACCGGTAGTAACGCAGTTTGCTGTAGCGGCGCTCTATGAGCGCCGGAAACCGTTGAGGATTCAAGTTCGGCGCTCATAGAGCGCCGCTACAGCAAAGGAACTGAAACACTGCCCCCAAACCGGGCGCCTTGACTTGTGGCTCGCCGGGTGATATTTATTCAGTGGTAAATAGACCCGTTACTGAAAAGGAATTGATTGTGTCGCGAATCATCTTAGTGGCTGACGACAATATGACCATCCAGAGGATGGCCACGGAAATGCTCACAGAGCAAGGTCTGGAAGTGGTCACGGTGGCCAACGGAGTGGCAGCGATCAAGAAGCTCGCGACCGTCAAGCCGGTCATGGTTCTGGCCGACGTGGACATGCCCGGGCGGGATGGTTACGAAGTCTGCGACTTCGTGAAAAAATCGGCCGAGCTGGGCGGCATCCCGGTGATTCTGGCCTTCAGCGATGCCGACCCATTCGATCAAGAGCGGGTCAAAGCCGTCCGGGCTGACGCCGTCGTGAGAAAGCCGTTTAACAAGATCGATCTTTTGGCGCGAGTCGAGGAATTTGTTCCAAAGGCGGTGGAAGAACGTCCGGCAACCTCAGAATCTCACCCTGGGGCCGGATCCAACGAACGGAAATATCAGGAACAAACGCCTTCTCCCGAGGAGTTCTCATTTACCGATAGGCCGGCGCAGAAGGCCAGCTTTGCAGGGATTCCAGAAGGGGCGGGTTTGTTCGAGCCTGAACTTGCCGCCCTAGTTCCCTCAGAAGCAGGCCCGGAAGAGCTTTACGAAGCGATTCCGGCCCTCGCAACAGCATCGCCAGCGCGAGAGTCAGAAGAAGTTCAATCCGTTGAGAAAAGGGTGGAGGCCGAATTCACCACGGCAGGGGAATCAGGCCATCAGGCCGCCGTCACAAGCGTGCAACCGGATAGGACCGAGTTTTTAATTGCGTCTCCCTCCCAGGCTGCTGCCGGAGAGGGCCTGCCAAGCTTTGCCGAAGCTGGAATCGCCCCCGGCGAGCTTGCCGGCACGCACGGGATGCCGGCAGTTGCCTCTCCTGCGCCCCAAGCGGAAGAGAGCTTTTTTGTTCTTATGGCAAATGCTTCAACGGAAATCGCCAGCACATTCGGGGAACTGGAAGCTGCCAGTCCCATCGCGGCCGTCGCCGCCCAGGAAACAGCCCCAGAGCCGAGTCTCATTGAGATGCAAGTTTCCCCACAGACTCCCGAGACGGCGGAATCGGCACCGGAAGCTATTTCTAGGGAGATCAATATCGAGGGTCAGACCCTTTCGGGGGTTTTAACCCCGCCCGTACACGATGCGGGATCGAGACTGGGAAATTGGAAGCTCCCGGAGATGGGGCCGGTTGAACAAATTCATGCAGGGATGGAGGAGCCGGTTCTTGCAGTACTGCCCGATTTGACTGCGGAACTTCATTTGCCAGCCCTGATCGAAGTAGCTGAGAAGGAGACAACAAACCCGCAGGAAGCTCTTGAAGAAAATCATCCTGAAGCGTTCGTCGCGCCCAAGGTCCAAGAAATTGAATCATCCGTGGAAACCACAGTCGAGGAGTTGGAGGCATCACCGGAGCCTATCCCAGACACGCATTCAAATCTCGAGCTGGAAACACCTGCCGGGGAGCTAGAGGGAAACCGGTCATCCGAAGCTCCTTCCAAGATTGTGGATGCCGGGGTTGCTTCTAGCCATGTACCGGCGCCTCTGGCCGGTGAAGCGGAAGACAAGGGACCTTCTGAAATGCCGCCTATCATCCGTGGAATGAAAACCGTTGAACAAACCGCTGCGGAGGAGGAATTGGAAGGCACTTCGGCTTCTGCACCCGATGTTTCAACCAGCGCCCGGGCTGAAAAAGAATTGGAGAGTTCCCCCGCCTCTATGCTGGACGTTCCTTCCAGTACCGCACAGCATGCATTGGCGAACGAACCGGAAGAAAACCCTTCTTGGGAGATCCCGACGGAGGCCGCTCTGAATGAAGCATTTCTCGAAGTGGCCCTCTCAAGTATCGGCCTCATCCGTGCCAAGGCTCCGCCGCAGGCTCCGGGTCAATTGGTTGAACAACCCAGGGCCCGGGAAGAGGTTGCGGATCTGTTTGAAACCGCCTTTGGCCATGCATCGGGCGAGCCGCAGAAAACAGAACCGGTAATGGCCCTGGAAGCAACTGCGGCCCAAAATCTCGACCAGAAACTGGTCGAAGCGATTGTGCAAAGGGTGGTGGTCCGGATGTCGCCATCGGCTCTCTCCCCTGAAATGATCGAACACATTACGAGGAAACTGACCGAGGAATGTCTCGAAGACCTGCATTGGAGCCAGGATTAACCTCACGGCTGTTCATTTAACGATTCTGATGCATTTTGCAAATTCGATTCGCACCGGGCTGTAGCCCGGCTGCCGGGCCCACAGTGGAAGGTTGCTCACCTGTTAGTATTACTTTGTTAGGTTGAATCAGGCACCGTCAGGGCATGGCTTCAGCCATGCCAAATCCCAAAGCAAGGAGAAGCGGCTTTAGCCGCTGAGGGCCTCAGAAGGTGTGAAAAAATCCGGAAATGTCATGCTGAGCGTAGCGAAGCATCTCGGCATTTACTGAAAACAAAATGCTTAGATCCTTCGCTTCACTCAGGATGACAGGCACGACGAGTTTATTCACAGGTTCTCAGGGGCTAAAGCCCGAATCTCGGGACCACCGCCAACGGCATGGCTGAAGCCATGCCCTGACGGTGCGCCCAACGACCTAACATAGTAATATTAGTCCCCTCATTATATTGATCCGGTAACGCTGTTCCACGATGAAGCCGCCGAACATTCAGAACTGGTGAAACAACCCGGCCTTCAGCCCAGTTCTTTCCACTTCATCGCCGCCGTAGCGGCCCAGAATGCGGGAATCCCGGCAGTGCTCAGAGATCGCCGCAACAGCAAACCTTACTACTTCCCTTCAGAATCCCCCCTGCAGCGGACTCCTTGGTAGTGGTGCAGTTTGGTTGCTGTAGCGGCGGTCTGTGACCGCCGAACTTTATTTCTCAACAGTTTCCGGCGCTCCCTGTCAGGGCAAGCTCCGAGCGCCGCTACAGCAAACTGCGTCACTACCAACTCCTTCGCTTGGTTCCTAGCCCGTGCGGGGTGGCCACTTATCCGAGTGTCACCTAGCCATTCGGCGGATGTGCAGCCTTTCTCAAACCGCTAAGCTGGAGTGGTTGGGACCTTCGTTGGGTTCCACGAATCCAATAAGAAAGTGGTGAAAGATCATGGCAACAGAAAAGCTGACAAGTTTCGAAGCGCTCTCCGGGGAAATTGCGGCTGCGGTTGAGAAAGCCGCTGCCAGTGTGGTGGCGATCCATGCCAGGCGGCACGCGCTCTCGAGCGGCGTCCTGTGGCGCGAAGACGTTATCGTTACTGCCCATCACACGGTGCGGCGTGATGATGGGATTCAAGTGATGCTGCCGGACGGAAGCGCGGCGGAGGCTAAGCTCGCCGGGCGCGATCCCAGCACCGACCTGGCAGTGCTTCAAGTGGCCGGGGCGAGCGCCCAGCTTCCTGAGATGGGGCAAGCCTCATCACTGAAACCCGGAAACCTGGTATTGGCGGTCGGCCGAGTTGAAAGCGGGCCTCGAGCCAGCCTGGGCATGGTGGGCGTGGCCGCAGGATCGTGGCGCACCTGGCGCGGCGGTGAAGTCGAGCGCCTGCTGCGGGTTGAAATTGACCTGCATCCCACGCTCTCCGGCGCCGCTCTGGTGGATGGAGCGGGCAACGTCCTGGGCATCCTGACGGCCGGCCTTTCGCGCACGCGCGCCGTCGCCATACCACCGGCAACTGTCAATCGTGTCGTGACGGCGCTTCTCCAAAAGGGCCACATCGCCCGGGGCTATCTTGGACTGGGACTTTACCCGGTGCTTGTTCCGAGTGAGAGGCAGGAAGCATCGGCCCAACCCGGCAATCGTGGCGCCGTAGTGGTGAGTGTGGAACCTGGAGGCCCAGCGAGCCAAGCCGGAATCCTCGTTGGAGATGTGGTTGTAACCCTGGACGGCAAGCCCGTAAAAGATACCAGCGACGTTCAGGAATTACTGGGGCCCGGATTTGTGGGGAAGACTATTATCGCCTCCCTGGTGCGCGGAGGCAAGCCCTTCGAGTTCGAGATCAAAGTCGGTGAAAGACCCCATCAACGCTGAACCGGTGTTGGAGTGAAGAGTCAAACGGCTTGTATGAACTCCCGAACCTTGCGCCAAGTGTCTTGGACCATGAGCTTCCTGCGCGGGACGAAGCATCGATGACTCGAGTACTGGTTGTCGCACAATCGGAAGTCGAGTGCGCTGAGCTTGAGGCGATGGTCAAGCGCGGCAGCGGACTGGAGCTTGCAGGAAGTCTGCATGAAGTTCGGGAACTGCCGCGCGCTTTGGAAGAGATCGACCCTGACGTGGTTGTTTTCACAGGAAACGGCAGGACTGATCACGATGATGATGCGGAGGCCGCGATCTCTGCCTGGCGGGAAGCCTTGCGTGTTTCCGCCAGGCCGCAGGGACCAGCCTTGGTGTTATTGGCGGAGGACCTGGAGCCGGGCCAGATGGCGGATGCCGTCCGCGCTGGTTCGTTTGCACTACTCCCTCTTGACGCCTCCGCTCAAGAGGTCCGTGCCACCATCGAAGCCGTTGCTACAGGGCTTGTGGTGCTTCATCCTTCTTTCACTGACGTCCGGGCGGTCCGGCCCACACATTCCGTGCGGACCCAACCGCCTGGAACAACTCTCACCGCCCGCGAGGTCGAAGTGCTGCGTTTGATCGCAGTGGGACTCGCCAACAAGGAAATTGCGGCGAGGCTTGAAATCTCCGGCCACACCGTGAAGTTTCACATCGCTTCCATCTTTAACAAGCTCGATGTCTCAAACCGGGCTGAGGCCGTGAGCAGCGGCATGCGGCAGGGGCTGATTATGGTGTAATCGGCCATCAGACAGCTAAACAGGGTCTCATAATCAATGAATATACTCGTCATCGGAAATGCATAGCCGGCGCAAGCCGATCATGGTGTTAACAATTCAGCGGGGCAGCTTCGGCGTCCCTGATTCAAACTCTTGACAAGGAACCTAAAAGGAGAATCCGTCATGAAAATTGCCATTATTGGCGCGGGAAACGTGGGCAGCACGCTGGGCCTGGGTTGGGCTCGACGGGGCCATCAGGTAGTCTTTGGCGTACGTGACACTTCAGATCCGCGCGCGCAATCGCTCCTCAAAGGCAAGGGCGATATCAAAGTAGCGGTGAACTTGGAAGCGGCTCAAGCTTCTGAGGTCATAGTCGTTTGCACTCCGTGGAACGCGGTGCGAGAGGCCATTGAATCATGCGGCGATTTGCAAGGAAAGATTCTCATCGACTGCACCAATCCTCTGAAGCCGGACCTCAGCGGGCTGATGCTTGGATTTGATACATCCGCCGCAGAACAAGTTGCCAAGTGGGCCAAGGACGCTCAGGTCTTTAAGGCCATGAACCAAATCGGGTCTAACCGGATGGATAACCCAAGTTTTAAGCAAGGCACACCGGTAATGTTTGTTTGTGGAGATGGTGATAAAAAAGCCTCCGTTCTGAGTCTTGTCAAGGAGCTCGGATTTGACGCCGTCGATGCCGGTGAGCTGCCGATAGCAAGGCTCCTCGAGCCCTTTGCGATGTTGTGGATTCATTTGGCATACGGGCAAGGCCTGGGCAATGAGATCGGATTCGCTCTGTTGCGTGAGTAATGCACCTCAGTGAAGATTCTTTAACAATGGCATTTCTCGAGATTGCACAGCTCGACAACCTTTCCAATCATGAGCCCTTCCATCGAAGCACCAGGGCGCATATAATCGGCGGCGGGGGCAAAGCCACTTCTGCCTGAAAGGAGTTCCGTGATATGGCGAAAAACCCGCAACCCACCGCCGTTCAAACTCTGCTCGATCTGATTGATGAAGCCTACGACCACTCCGCTTGGCACGGTCCCAATCTGAAGTCTTCCTTGCGCGGCATCACTGCGGAAATGGCGGCCTGGGTCCCGGATAAAGGCCGGCACAGCATTCGGGAAATCGTTCTTCACGCCGCTTATTGGAAGCATCAGGTGCGGCGGCGATTGTCAAACTCGGACCGGGAGGCTTTCCCAGTTCGAGGCAGTAATTGGTTTCACCTGAACGGGGACGCGGGGAGCTGGAATGAGAAATCCTGGAAGGCGCGGCGGGTTCTGCTGGAAGGCCAGCACTGCGAACTGCGCCAGGCCGTCGCCGGGTTGAGCGATAAGCGGCTTGCCGAACCGGCGGGACGCAAGGGCCAATCGGCAGCGGACAATGTTATGGGCATCGCCTTGCATGACGTTTACCATGCCGGCCAGATTCAGCTCCTTAAACGGTTGATGCAAGATCCAAAGCAACGCTGACGGCGGCCCGGTAGCGGCCGAAACATGATGAGCGGAGAAGAACCCCGCGACAGGGCTCCGATAGGGACCTCGTTTCTTCGATTCTTTGGGATCCTCTCATTCAATGGGTTCCAGGCATCAAGGTTTTGTCTTCCCCGGAATCCGCGCAGCCCCGTCAGAGATAAAACAAACTCAACCTCTGAATTCCATAATGGCCGAAGAGCCGCTTTTTGAAATATTGGCGGCCAAGCGACTCGAATTGGGGCGTGGGAACTCTGCGCCGGAAAGGCGCCAGTTCTCGATCCACTTCGGTCTGGAGCTGGACCAGCAAATCGGTTGAAGAGGCGCGGGTGAGTGAGGCAACGAGTTTTTCCTCGAGGGCGGTGAGCCGCCTTTCGAGTTCTTCCAGGTTCCCGAACCCTTCGGACGAGCCATTTTCAATAATTTGCTCCAGCTCTTTTGCGACCTCATCCATCTCACCAGCCAGCGCAGCCTTCCCCAGTTTCTGCTGATTGCGGGACGAGGACCTCAGAGCTTCGAGGTGGTTTCGGAGATGGGCAATCAGTTCATTCATTGGGAAAGGATCCGATGCCGGCTTCGAGCCCGGCGAAAGGCCGCTTTGGATGGCATCGGTCTCCGCTGCTTCGGCAGCCCTGTACACCTCCTGCGCGCAGTAGGCGAGGCTGTTGACCTTCTGAAACCGGGCAGGACGCTTTGCAAATTTTTCAAAGGACCGATGGATGCCGGCCTCAACCACTTCAAGCGGAATGCCGGCTTCCTTCCAGGCTTCGATCAAGGCCCAGTCAAGAGTTGAAAGCATCATTGCCGTACCCCGGCATCGCTGAAAGCACTGCTCGATTTCGGTGAAGTAGTTGAAATAGTTTTCCAAATGCGATCTCAAAGGCAGTGACGAGTGACAAGAGGCAAGAAAAAATGGCCAGCCTCCTCTTGTTGCTTGTCACTCGTCTCTCATCTCCTGTCACTGGTCACTTCGTCACTTGGCTTTTGGCTTCCGCGGCTGATTCCGCTCGTAAATAATGCGCAGACCTTCCAATGTAAGAAACGCATCCACCGGCGGTTTGTACTTTGACGCGGGGGCAACCCAGGAAGCTTGGCCACCCGTGGCCACCACGCGCGTCTCCGGCCCCATGGCGGCGTAGAGACGGTCCAGGATGCCATCTACCAGCCCCACCGCGCCATAAAACAAGCCGGCTTGCATGCTGGAGACGGTGTTCGTGCCGATCACCGTTTGCGGCTCGCGAATCTCAACACGGGGCAATCTTGCGGCGCGTTGGAAGAGCGCCTCGGAAGAAATGCCGATGCCCGGAGCGATGACGCCGCCCAGATATTCGCCCAGCACGGAAATCACATCAAAGGTGATCGCTGTTCCAAAGTCCACGATGATGCAAGGCCCACCATACTTTTCGAACGCCGCCACGCTGTTGGCGATACGGTCAGCTCCGACCTCTTGCGGATTGTCGTAGTGAATGGCCATCCCGGTGCGTGTTCCAGGCTCAAGGAAAAGCGGCTTCAATGAAAAATACTTCTCCGCCATCTCTGCCAGGATGCCGTTCAGAGGAGGGACGACGCTGGCGATGATCATGGATTTGACGCTGTCCGGCCGGTGGCCATCAAGCAGGAAGAGATTCTTGATCAGGATGCCATACTCGTCTGCCGTCTGGGCGCGATTGGTGGTGAGGCGCCACTGGGCGCGCAAAGTTCCCCCCTGAAAGATGCCTAGCACCGTGTTCGTGTTGCCGACATCAATGACAAGAAGCATGGGAAAGCCCAGAAACAGTGATAAGTGAACAGTGGTTAGGGGCAAGTGAAAAGCAACAGGTTCCTTGCATGACGCTCACCACTTGGCACTCACCACTTACCATTAACCACTGTTCACTTATCACGGGTCATTGCTCTTCAGCTCGAAGACTTCACCCGAAATCAACGGTTCCTCGTGGCCATCCTCAAAACAAACGCGCAGGGCGCCGCTCGGGTCAAGCCCCCGGGTGGTACCGCGAAATTCACCTTTGCCGGTCACCACTCGCACGCGCTTGTCACGCGCGAAGCTTGAACAAGCCGCCCACCTGGCGGCGATGGCCGCCGTGCCTTGGTCCAGCAGAAGATGATAGAGCTTTTGCACTTCTCCTAAAAGAGCGGCCAGGATATGAATGCGCGAATAGGTCTTTTGGCCTTCGATGCGCAACGAGGTGGCGATTTCGCGAAGCTCAGGCGGCATTTGACGATGATTCACGTTGATCCCAATCCCGATGACGACCGAATGGAGGCGGTCCACTTCGGCGTTCATCTCAGTCAGGATGCCACAAATTTTGCGGCCATTCAGCAACAGATCATTGGGCCATCGAATGTCCGGGCGAAGTCCCGTGGCGTTCAAGACGGCCTGCTGGGCGGCAAGGCCTGCCATCAGCGTGATGCCCGGTGTGGCCGAGGGAGAAAGCGGCGGCCGCAAAATGATGGACACATAAATGCCGCTCGACTTTTCGGAATACCACGTCCGGCAGAGCCGTCCGCGGCCGCCCGTTTGTTCCTCCGCCACCACCACAGCGCCATGCGGCGCCCCGTCCGCAGCCAGCCGGGAGGCAACGGTGTTCGTCGAGTCGGTCTTGAAAAAATGGATGATCTTTCCGCCAATCTCCTGGCTGCCCAACTCTGCCTGCACCAAACTGGGAGTTAGCAAGTCCGGGAGGCTCTCGAGCTGGTAACCGCTGGCGTGATGGCCTTTGATTTCCACGCCAAGTTCCCTCAACTTCTCCATCCAGATCCATACCTTGCCCCGCGTCACGCCAATTTCGTCCGCGATTTTAGGCCCCGGAACCACCAGAGTCGCATTTCGCACGAGGAGATGGACGAGTTTATCGATCCGTCGATCTGTGGGCGGCGGTTGCATGAATATTGAGCCGGTCCGATGGGGGAGGCTAAGGGCGGCCGCGAGGCCAGCTCCTACAAGCCGTTTGGTCGCCGGCGGACAGGCAGTCGCAGCCTCGACCTTGCCCCTACGAGCCTCGTGCCCGCCCACTTATTGGCTTCAATTGCTGGCGCCCAGCCTGGTTAAGGACTCAACCACCTTCTTATAGTGGGATTCAAGCTCTCGATGGCGGACTTCAGCCCCGCGCACCACTTCTTGCGGAGCACGGCTGACAAATGACGGATTATCGAGTCGTTTCCTGATCTGATCCAGAGACTGCTCGATTTTCGTTTTTTCCTTTTGGAGCCGCACCCGCTCGGCCTCCGCGTCCACCGGCTCATCCAGGAACAGCCGCAAATCTCCGAAGCTGGTCACGCGAGCGCCCTCCGCACTCGCAGCTAGGCGGCCTCGTGTGAAGTTCAGGGCCTCGATTCCGGCGAGACGCAGAATGGTTTCCTGATGCTCGCGGAAGAGTTCGATCATCCGCAAATCTTCGCTTGCAACCTGGGCGCTGGGTCTCTTGTTTTGCATGTTCATTTCTGCTTTGGCATTGCGCACAGCCACCACCAACTCTTGGATAACCTGAAACTGCTTTTCGGAAACGGGATCGGCCATGCGTTCCGTGACCAGCTCGAAGGCGGTGAGCGAAATGGAAGCCTGAGCGCCGGAATGGGGCAGTTGATGCCAAAGCTCTTCCGTGATGAAGGGCATGAACGGATGCAACAAGTGCAAAGCGGCTTCAAAGATGCGCGCCAGGTTGACCCAAGCCGCGGATGCCTTGTCATGACTTGCAGCAGTGATTTCCGGCTTCACCCACTCGACGTACCAATCGCAGAACTCATGCCAGAAAAAGTGGTAGATAGTGTGGGCTGCCTCATGGAAGCGGTAGGTGGCAAGCGCCGCGTGAATTTCCTGGGTCACGGTTGCCAGGCGCGAAAAAATCCAGCGGTCTGCCAGTTGGCTGGGCCGCTGTCCGTTGGCGCCGGACCCATCGGTCGAGAGGGGAGCGGGCGCAGCGATTCTCATTTCAAATCCAAGGCCGGGCAAGGGCTCTAACGCCACGCCGATTTCATCGCGCGCCGCCTCGGGTAGCTTGGCCAGGTTCATCAGGATGAACCGGCCGGCGTTCCAAATCTTATTAGCGAAAGCCCGGTAAGATTCAACTTTGTCCTGGCTGAAGGCGATGTCTGTGCCCGGAGCGGCGCTGATCGCCAGGGCAAAGCGGACAGCGTCCGTACCATACTTTTCGGTCACTTCCAGCGGGTCCAGGACGTTGCCTTTGGTCTTTGACATCTTCTGGCGCTCCGCGTCGCGGACCAGCGCGTGAATATATAATTCCCGGAAGGGAACGTCGTTCATGAATTTCAGGCCCAACATGATCATGCGCGCGCCCCAGAAGAACAAAATGTCCTCGCCCATGATCATCAGGTCATTCGGATAGAATCGCTTCAGGTCGGGCGTCGAATCTGGCCAGCCGAGCGTAGCAAACGGCCAAAGCGCCGAGCTGAACCAGGTATCGAGCACGTCCGGATCGGGGTGGACCTTATCGCCTTGGCATTTAGGGCAGGATGCGGGCGTCTCAATCGCTACGATCACTTCGTTGCAAGCGTTGCAATACCATGCCGGGATGCGATGCCCCCACCAAAGTTGGCGGGAAACACACCAATCGTGAATATTGCTCATCCAATTCAAATATTTCTTGCGGCCGCTCTCCGGGAGAATCTTGATCCTGCTGTGCTCCACCGCTTGAACCGCCGGCTCCGCCAACGGCTGCATCTTCATAAACCACTGCAAGGAAAGCAACGGCTCAACCACCGTCTTACAACGCTGGCAGACGCCTACGTTCAGCGTGTAATCCTGAATATTTTCCAGCAATTCCTGTTCGCCAAGGTCGCGGAGGACGGCCTCGCGGGCCTCGTAGCGGTCGAGTCCTTGATAGGCAGCCCCCGCGCCGGCCGTCATGCGGGCATCGGTGCCGATCACGGTGAGTGCCGGAAGCCGGTGGCGCTGGGCGATGGCGAAGTCGTTCGGGTCGTGCGCAGGAGTCACCTTAACAGCGCCGGTTCCGAACGCCGGGTCCACGAATTCATCGGCAATGATAGGGATCACGCGGTTTTGAAGAGGCAGCAGTACCTTGCGGCCAATCAGCGCCTGATAGCGTTCATCCTTCGGATTGACGGCGACGGCCGTATCGCCCAGCATGGTTTCCGGCCGCGTGGTAGCGACGGTGATGTGTCCTGAGCCGTCCTCCATGGGATAGCGGATAAACCAGAGCTTGCCTTGCCGCTCCTCGTGAATCACCTCCAGGTCGGAAACCGCCGTCCCGCAGCGCGGGCACCAGTTGACGATGTACAATCCGCGATAAATGAGCCCTTCCTGGTAAAGGCGGACAAAGACTTCGAGGACAGAGCGGGCATAGGCCGGGTCCAGGGTGAAGCGTTCGCGTGTCCAATCGCAGGAAGCGCCGAGACGTTCCATTTGCCTGCGGATCGTGCCGCCGCTCTCTTCCTTCCATTTCCAGCATCGCTCCAGGAATTTATCGCGGCCCAGTTCCAATCGGATTCTTTGACCTTCACGCTGCCAGGTTCTCCGAGCGTCAGGCCCCGGTTCGAGATCAGGAAGCGCTTCGCGGCCCAGTTCACGCTCCACGATCATCTGGGTGGCGATGGAAGCGTGATCGGTTCCCGGTAGCCACAGCACATCCTCGCCCCTCATGCGATGCCAACGCATCAGAATATCGATTTCGGTGTGCTCCAGCATGTGTCCCATGTGAAGGGAGCCCGTGATGTTGGGAGGCGGAATTACCAGGCAGAAGCGCGGACGTGTGGTGTCATCGCCGGGCCGGTACAGTTTTTGATCAATCCAATACCGCGCCCATCGTGGCTCGATAGACTCCGGAGAATAGACCTTGGGAATTTCCACTTCCATCCTCATGCGCTCCTTGCTGAGGGTGCCTAATTTCATGGTTAACCGCAATGGATTCAGATGCTTGAAACCACACCAAGACAAATCGTACCGAACGGCGCCCTGACCAACCTCGCCTGTCTATTGTTTGGCGCTTCGTGCTCTTTATTGAACTGGTCCTGCCACCCATCACGAGGTGGCTGTGCCGGACCGAAGCCCCGCTCTACTTCTTCCAATTCGCCAACGCAAAGCCAATCGGCGTCTCAGGGTTCTCATAACTCCTTGATTCTAAATCAAATGCTTGGCTTTGCACCTGAAATCTCCGTATCTCACTTATAATACAGGATTTATTCGATTTCAATGGCTTTGCTTAGTGGCTTTGGATGGGTTTGATCCTCGAGTCGTCCTTTGTTTTCAATCGAGTTTGGGTTTGCCCCCCTCAACAATCTTCTTTTTCATTCCGAACCGCTTCACCCCTGTCTTCCAGTCTCTCTTGTGATAGATTCCCGCTCCCCGCCTTCGCGGGAATGACGATTTCCTGTAATTGCACCCACGGCATGGATTCCCGCTCCCCGCCTCCGCGGAGACAAGTTGCGTGGAATGACAACCGACCGAGGCTGCCGCCGACAATATAATTGAGGATGGCATGAGTCATTGGGGCCTGATTTCTGGCTCAGTGTGAAAAGAATATATACTATATAGTACACGATCCCCCACCGCTGGGATTCGCAAAGATTGCAGCGTTGTCTTGCGCCGCACTGTCCGGCCCCGATTGCTGCCTATGGCCAGCCTGCTGATTCCTGGCCAAAACCCAGCGATTGGCCTATCGGCTGATGATAGCATAGGTGCGCTGTATCCCCCTTGAGGAATGAAATCAGGTTGTTAAGAAAGGGCTAGAGGCGTTGGGCATATTTGTTGATCGTCGCAGGGGGAATTAGGATTGATGATTCTGACTTTGCCGTCGAGACTGTTAGGGCAGGGTTTCAGCCCGGTCGGAAGTGATTGATTAGGATACTCTTCTGCAACTCGTCAGCTTGGCCTCCCGTGCCCTACCGCAAACGCCAATCGAAGCGCCTTTCCTATGGCCAGCTCGCCTATCCGCACGGACTGGGGAGAGCGCCCTGAGCCGTTGAGAGGTCAGGCTCATGGGGCCCTCGCCCACGGCGGGCAGACTCCGACGGGAACTATCTCAAGTGGACTGGACTACCTCTGGCACAGAGCGATTGATGCAACTTGCGGCATTGTCGTAAAATCACAGTACGAGGCCTTTGTGCACGCGCATACCCACACGCATTCACGGTCACTTACCTTGTCCATCAAAGTCGCTTTGGTGATCAGCCTGTGCTTGGTGGTGGTGGAGTTTACGGCTGGAACGATTTCTCATAGCCTGGCCCTGATCAGTGACGGCTGGCACAACCTTTCCGATCTGCCCACGCTCGGCTTGGCCTGGATCGCGCTCTATTTTGAGCGCAAGCCTCCGAATCTGGAGAAGACCTTTGGCTACCAGCGCGCGGGCGTGCTCGCTGCATTCGTGAACGCATTGGGCCTTGCCGCCGTGGCGTCGTTCATCTGCGTCGACGGCTACCACCGCTTGCTTCGCCCCGAAACGGTTTCCGAGCCCATCATGATCCGGGTAGGTATTCTAGCGTTGGTCATCAATACTTTCATCGCTCTGGCGCTTTCGCGCGACCGCCACGACCTCAACTTGCGGGCTCTCTTCCTGCACAATCTGGGCGACGCCCTCTCCAATATTGCCATCATCGCCGGGGCATATCTGATCCGCGTTACCGGGCAGCCTCTGATTGACCCGGTGATCGCCTTCCTCATCGCCGGCATGATTCTTTGGACCGCAATAGGAATTCTGGCGGAGTCCACCAACATTTTGCTGGAAAGCCTGCCCAAAGGGATGATGCTGGAGAACGTGGCGCGCGCCATGCTCATGGTGGAAGGCGTGCGAGAGGTTCACGACGTCCACATCTGGAGCCTGGGCTCGCAAACGCATGCTCTTTCCTGTCACGTGCAGATTCTGGACATGCCCACCTCGGAAGCCGAGGTCATTGCTGACAAGGTGCGGGAGGTCCTGGCGCACGAATTCGCGATTACCCACACCACCATTCAGTTCGAGCACACTCACCCCCCCGGCGATTTCCACCGTTACATGCCCGCCGGCGCACCTGCTCCGTCCGGGAAAAAGGAAGGGTACTGAGCAGAGAAAACGGAGAGGAATATCGCGGCAAGATCTCCAGCGGAAGCCTTTCAGGTGCGATACGAAGAGTTAATGGTGATGTAGTCGTGGGTAAGATCGCAGGTCCACAGAGTGGCAGAAGATTTGCCCGCGTGGAGGTCAATGGCAATGGTCATTTCAACTCCATCCAATTCGCGGCGGGCAGCGCCTTCGTCAAAGCCGGTATCGAGCCCGCGACGGCAGAGATAAAGACCGTTGACCCGAATATCGGTCTTGGCGGGATCGAACTGCGCGCCGGAATAGCCCGCAGCAGCCAGGATTCTGCCCCAGTTGGGATCGCTCCCGGCAATGGCCGTTTTCACCAGCGGCGAATTGGCAATGGCGCGTGCCGCCCGCTCTGCATCGGCTGCCGTCTTCGCTCCGCGCACCTCTACGGTCACCAGTTTCTTCGCTCCCTCTCCGTCTTGCACGATCATCCGGGCGAGCTCGGTCGAAATCTGCGTAAGACCTTCAAGGAAGACATGAGCAACGCGGCTGCCGCTTGTCACGCGGACCTTTGAGAGTCCGGATGCCAGCACAAAGACCGTGTCGTTGGTTGAGGTGTCACCATCCACCGTAATGCGGTTGAACGATGTATCTGCTGCGCGACGTAAGAATCGCTGAAGATCGCGCGGGGTAACGGCAGCGTCGGTGGTGATGAGTGCCAGCATGGTTGCCATGTGCGGATGGATCATGCCAGCGCCCTTGGTAACGCCTGCAATGTGAACAGTTTTCCCTCCGATTTTGGCGCGAAGCACAGACGACTTGGGAAACGTGTCCGTAGTCATGATGGCGCGGGCAACAGCATCGCCATTTTCGGCGGAAAGGCTGGCGCAGAGCGAGGGCAGAGCATTCAGAATGCAGCGGGCGTCAAGAGGCACGCCGATAACGCCGGTCGAGGCTACCAGCACTTGGTTGGCCATTATCTTAAGCAGCCGCGCCGTATCTTTGGCCGTGGCGATCGAGGCCCGGTAGCCGGCTTTGCCGGTGGCGGCGTTGGCGTTCCCGGCATTCACCAGCAGGGCGCGCGCCCAACCGTGGCTTGACTTCAAATGGGCGCGCGATAACAACACGGGCGCAGCGGCCACAAGGTTGGTAGTGAATACGGCGGCCGCGGAGGTTTTTTCAGCTTCGGAAAAGACCAGCGCCAAGTCCAGCGCGCCGGCTTTCTTTTTGATGCCAGCCGCAGTGGCGGCGGCGCGGAAGCCCAGGGGCGTAGCCAGGTGGCCGTCAATTTTTTCCCATGTCTTTGGCATTGATTTGTCTCTTGCAGTCATCGGCGGTAGCACCGGTCTGTGAGCGGCGTATTTAGTAGCTCCCGCCCCAGAGGGTAAACTCCAGGCGGCGCTACAGCAAACGACAGCCACATATTTTGTAAAGCCCAAAATTCTTAACTCGAGACAGGGCTTACGCGCTTTGCGCTTTCACCAGGTCCTGCTCCTCCAGCACCTTGCGTAAGCGGGGGCGGTTCTCCAGCTTCATCGGCACCAGCGGCAGCCGGTAGACTTCTTCCATCAACCCCATCATGGCGAGCGCGGCCTTCACGGGGATCGGGCTGGTCTCGATAAAATTCACCTGCATTAATGGCAACAGCCGCGTATTCAGCTTGCGGGCTTCTTCGTATTTTTCTTGCAGCAAAAGAGCGGTGAGCCGCGACATGGGCCCGGGAATTTCATTGGAAGCGACAGAAATCACCCCCACGCCGCCGAGCGCCATCAAGGGAAATGTGAAAGAGTCATCGCCGGAAAGCACAGCGAAGCCGGTATTGGCGGCGTTCAGCACTTCCATCTGCTGCGTGATGCTGCCCGAGGCTTCCTTAATGCCGATGATGTTGGGAAGCTTGGAGAGGCGCGCGACCGTGGCAGGCTCAATGTTTGAAGAAGTGCGGCCAGGAACGTTGTAAAGAATCACAGGAACACTTGAGGATTCGGAAATGGCCTTGAAGTGCTGGTAGAGGCCCTCTTGTGTTGGCTTATTGTAATACGGCGCAACGGAAAGGATGGCTTGAACGCCCAGATGGCTCACTTCCTGGGCGGTAGCTGCGACCTTCTTTGTATTGTTCCCGCCTACTCCCGCGACCACGGGCACTTCGCCGCGCGCTTCTTCCAGAACGACCTGGATGACGCGCCGGTACTCTTCGGGTTCGAGCGTGGGAGTTTCGCCAGTGGTGCCACAGGGGACGAGGAAATCGATTCCTTCGTTCACCTGGAACTGAACAAAGCGCCGCAGGGCTGGCTCATCCAGCGAGAGGTCCTGCTTGAAAGGCGTCACCAGAGCCGTGCCGCATCCGCGAATTTCAAGTGCCATGGTTCCTCCCATTGTTCTTCAGACCGCTGCGGGTTTGTCAAAAATCTCGGCGAAAGTAAAGAAGCCCTTGCGGGAAACGATCCAGCGCGCCGCGTAGAGAGCGCCTTCGGCAAATCCGCGCCGGCTTCGCGCCGCGTGCCGCAGAAGAATTGTATCAGCTTCGGAATCGAAGCCCAGCTCGTGAGTGCCCGGGATGTAACCGGCGCGAACACTGGCTACCGGGATTTCGCGCGCGCCCAACGTCGGCTGCACCTGGCGTTTGAGCTCGATGGCGGTTCCCGAAGGCGCGTCCTTCTTAAAGCGATGATGAGATTCAGTGATAAAAGGCTCGTACATGGGAAAAGTTGCGGCGATATCAGCCGCGGCGCGAGCCATGCGATAGAACAATTGCACCCCGATTGAAAAATTTGCGCCATAAACCAACACCGATCCAGACTGCTGAATCAGGGCGCGTGCTTCCTCGACGTGGTCTTGCCAGCCGGTGGTACCCACCACCATGGGGCATCCGAGCGCCGCAACCCGGCGGATGTTCTCGAGCACGCAGGAAGGAGTGGTGAAATCCAGGCAGGCATCAATACCTTGGAAATTTCCGGCCGTAATACCCTCACCCGCGGGATTCGAGTGCTCATCCAGAACAAGCTTCACCTGGAATCCGCGCTCGGGGGCAATCTCAGCAATGGCTTTGCCCATTTTGCCGTAGCCAAGCAGCGCGAGATTGAGGATGGCAGATTCGTTCAATGTGATTTTCTCCACTCTGTGCTCTTCGCTTGTCATCCTGAGTCCTTCGCCTGTCATTCTGAGCGGAGCGAAGAATCCCGGCATTCTGCTCAGAGTCGACTCCGCAAAGCACCTCCCGCTCGTTCGCTGCCGGGGAAGAAGTCAAATACGGCGATTCTTCGCTCCGCTCAGAATGACAGCACTGGGCGCCGGTCAGTCCAGATACCCTTCAGATTTCATCAGCTCAGCATTGAGCAGCGCCGCGCCCGCCGCACCCCGAATGGTGTTGTGGGAGAGTGCCGTATACTTGAATTCCAGCACCGCGCAAGGGCGCACGCGGCCAATGACCGCTGCCATGCCCCGCTCGGTGTTCACGTCAAACTTAGGTTGTGGACGGTCCGGAGCGTCCAGCACGATGACCGGATGCGCCGGCGCCGAGGGCAGGTTGCGTTCCTGGGGCAGGGCGCGGAACTTGCGCCACACCTCAATGAGGTCATGGAGAGAGGTTTTGGCCTTGAGCTGGACGGAGATGGATTCCATGTGGCCGTCCTCCACCGGCACGCGATTGCAATGGGCGCTCACTGCCATTTTCGCCGCTTGTACGCGGCCATCCACCAATTTGCCAAGCAGCTTCTGGGTCTCGCGCTCAACTTTCTCTTCTTCACCGGAAATGTAGGGCACCACGTTGCCCAGAATATCGAGCGTGGGGACGCCGGGATATCCCGCGCCGGAAACGGCCTGCATGCTGGTCACCAGGACCTTTTCCAGGCCAAAAGCGGCTTCCAGAGGCGCCAGTGACATCACCAAGCCAACGGTGGTGCAGTTCGGATTGGTCACGATCATGCCCTGCCAGTTGCGCTGCTTGCGTTGGGCGCGGATGAGCTCCAGATGCCCGGGATTGACTTCCGGAATCACCAGCGGAACGTCCGGGTCCATGCGATGGTTCGAAGAATTGGAAATGACGGCATGGCCGGCATGGGCGAATTCCCTCTCCATTTCACCCGCCACCTTCGAATCGAGTGATGAGAAGAGCAGTTGCGGCGCGCCGCCGGGCTTCGATTCATGCACGGTAAGGCCACGGGCGCTCTTCGGCATCGGCTCGCGCAAGCGCCAGGCGCAGGCCTCCGCGTAGGACTTGCCGGCCGAACGGTCCGATGCCGCAAGCCATTTCAATTCGAACCAGGGATGATTTTCAAGCAGGCTTATAAATCGCTGCCCCACCATGCCCGTCGCGCCAAGAATCCCAACTTCAACTTTCTTCATGGGTGGTTCTCCTACCAGTTCCCCCGGGTTTTCGCTGATTCTGCCAGACGCTTCTTGAGTTGCCGCGCCAGGCGGCAATATAGGTCTACGGCTTCCACCAAGTCCGCCTTGCGGATCCGCTCGTGGTCCGTGTGGGCTACGTGAATGGAGCCGGGACCAAGCAGAAACGGCTCCCCCCAGGCCGTTAGTGAAGGCAAATCGGTGGTGAACGCCACCACGTCCGACTGAAACCCGTCGATCTTCTGCATCAGAATTGGCGGCGTCTCCCGCACGAACTCACATTCGGCGCGCGCGCCCACCAGCGATCGAATTTCTTCCTTCAAGTCAGCCCGGCGATTTTCGCCCGAAACCGTGCGGATGATCACCTGCGCGTAGGTTTCATCGGGAATTACGTTGCCCGCCCGCCCGCCGGAAATCAGGCCGATGTTCAAGGTTGCTTGCCCCAGCACCGGATCCCGAGGCAGCTTAATCCGGCGCAAATCGTTCAACACGTCCAGCATTTTTTCAATGGCGGATTCACCAAGATGGGGATAAGCGGAGTGGGCCATTTTGCCCCGCGTGCGGATATCCAGGCGCAAGAGGCCCTTGGTGCCGAGCGCCAGTTTGTTCTCCGTGGGCTCGCCGTTGATCATGAAGCGCGTGCCGCAGGGAACGCAGTTTGCGGCCTGGGCGCCGTCGCTCGTCACCTCTTCGCCTACCAGATAGAGCATGCCGAAGTTTTCCATGCCTTCGCGGCGCAGGCGCTCGGCCGCAGTAATCTGGCTGGCCAGAATGCCTTTGGCATCACACGACCCACGGCCATAGATGAACTCGCCATCCTCACGCGCCTCCTGGAAGGGCGGCACGGTGTCCATATGAGTGCTAAAAACGATCTCCGGCTTGCCGCAGGTCGCAAACACATTGAACCGGTCCGCAGTCACCGGCAGCTTCTCAACTTGGAAGTTGCGCCCGGCCAGGTAATCGTGTACGTAATGTCCGCAGTTCGCCTCTTCGCCCGAGATGGAATTGATGTCCACCAGCGCCCGGGTCAGTGCGAAGAGTTCCTCAAATTCCTGCTGTTGGACCATGAATGCTTTCAAAGTCTCTGGCCACCTTCGGAAAACCCTGCTTTCATTCACCCGCGCGCGAGGAGTGAAACGTGTGGATTGCCGCTTGCGCGGGAATGACGAGCTCCTTCACGCGCGTGTGTGAATCGAAAGATGGAACCTATTTGAAGGTAGCCCACGGCGGAAAGTAGCGTCAAGTCCGTTTGCATGCAGCAGTTGTTCTTACCTTGGATTCCAAGCTATTGGGAAGCATCTTAGTCCGGTTATTTACGAACTTCCCTTGAAGGACCGTCAGGGCAGGGTTTCGACCGGGCCGCTCGAGGGTTCGTGGGATTAACTCAGAACGGTGGGCCTGGGTAGAGTTGAACTACCGACCTCACCCTTATCAGGGGTGCGCTCTAGCCACCTGAGCTACAGGCCCAAAAAACTTGAACCGTCAGGCGCGAAGGTACTCGACGCCCGTCCGTGCTTGGAACCGTACCAGTATAGGAAACCCTAGCCGTTTGGCGCAAGAGCATTTCTTAACCGCGCTGAATCATAACTCAATGATCAGTAAACAAGGCGTGAAATTTACTCATGAATGAATACCAAACGGAAAACGCCGCATATTACTAGGAAATTATTTTCCTACCGTCTCTTAAGACCACCTATTGCTTTTCAATGAGATGCGTTTGGAACTTGGAATGCTTAAAAAAATCCCAAAGCGAGGCTCGTCTCTTCTTCCCAAGCAGGTTATCTGGAGAGGCGGCGATTCACAGAGATGCGGAGTGTTTGGGTGGGGAGCCCATATAGAAAATTTGTCTGAACCCTCAATGAAGGAGAACAATCCGATGAAAAGACAACTTTGGTTAGCAGCATTGCTGGTATTGGGAATTGCCGTGGGACCGGCCAAGTCCTTGTTTGCAGGTACGACGGCGACTATGACTTTCGTGAGCTTCAGTGGCATTTACGATCCAGAGGAGCCGAGAGTTCCCGTGGGCCCTTACAATCTGACTTTGAATGGCTCACCCGTTCAATTGGTTTGTGACGACTTCGTTGATAACCCGTCTAAACAACCCTGGACGGTGAATGTGCTGAGCCTTTCCAACCTGAGCGGCGCGGACTTTACCACGGGGACCGACCCGGCGTTGACGCAGCTTCAGGACTATCAGGCCGTCGCTTATTTGTCTCAGAACATGCTTCAATACCTCGGCCAAAAGAATGACGAAGAGGTTGCCGACATTCAATTTGCTCTGTGGGCGATCTTTTCGCAACAGGCGATGGGTGCAAAGGGCTTCCAGAACGACGCGGGTGGCGACGCCCTAGCATGGTACAACCAAGCCACGAGTATGGCGGCCGCGGGTGACTTCAACGGCCAGTTTGGAAACTTTGTCGTCTACTCGCCGGTCAGCGTGGACGGCACGCAGAACTACACGCAGGAGTTTGTGGGATTTACGGGTACTCCCGAACCTGCATCCCTTCTGCTTCTCGGCACCGGCTTGTTAGGTCTCGCGAGCTTCCGCCGCTGGCGTACCGCTTAGTAAGCACCACCCATCTCTCGCGAATCGCACGGCGGAGGCAAGGACGATCCTCCACTTTCCTTGCCCCGCCGTTTTTTCTTTGGCACCGGAACGGCACTTGAGACAAGCTAAGCTTGTTTGAAGCTTAAAAAGAGCCTCCGGAGCGGCTTTCAAGCGTACCCCGTCCTCGATTCGAACCAGCCCCATCTATTCTAAAATCCCAGCCTGACGCCGGGCCTCACCCCGAACTTCCATCCAATCCCATTCCGGGTATTCTTACCCGGCAGACCCCGCTGTTGTAAATTCCGGCCAATCCGAATAGATTACTATGTGCGTACACACTATGGGAAAGAACCCCAATCAAAATCCAGGAGAGTTCTTGTCCAGCGACATGACCTTGATTCGCGGGGTGATGGCGGGAGACGAAACGGCGCTAGCCAGCCTATACGACCGTTATTCGGGAGTAGTCTATTCAGTTGCCAAGCGTATTCTTGACGATCAGGGCGCAGCCGAAGAAGTGCTGCAGGACATTTTCTACCAACTATGGCGCACCGCTTCCAATTTCGACGAATCGAGAGGCGGGCTGGCGGGCTGGCTGCTGGTAAGCGCCCGGAACCGTGCTATCGACCGCTTACGCCGCCGCAAGCCGTCGGAGGGCATTGACGACGACAAGCCCGTGGCTGTGAAATCAAGCTTGGAATCGGAGATTGCCCAAGGCGAGCTGATGGGAAAAGTGAAGGGGGCGCTGCAAGGATTGCCGGAAACACAACGGGCAACCCTGGAGCTTGCGTATTTTGAGGGCCTCACCCACACCGAGATTGCCCAGCGGACGGGGGAACCCTTGGGCACTGTTAAGACGCGGCTCCGCTCGGCGCTGCAAACTCTGAGGCAGGCGTTGAATCCGTGAACGGACATCCACAATTCGAAGAGGACTTTGACCTCTACGCGCTGGGCGCCCTGGAAGGCGAGGAGCGAACGGCGATGGACTCCCACCTTAAGGGTTGCCCAGACTGCGCCGCCAGACTCGAAGAGGCGCGGGGACGGCTGGCCTTGCTGGCGCTTTCTGCGCCGACCAGCGCGCCATCACCGGCAGCAAAACAGCGCCTGTTGCGCTCCCTGAAAGCCCCAGGGCGCAGGCTTGAAAACCCGCAAGGGTTTGAGTCACCAAGGCGGATGGGAATCTGGCGTTGGCTCACGCCCGTCTCGGCGTTTGCCGCTATCGTACTTGCGGCATTGAGCGTTTGGCTGGGGGTTCAAAATGGGCGGCTCAGCCAAGCGGTGAGGGATGTAAGGTCCCAACAGCAGCGGCTCAAGGCGCAGGTTCGGCAAACCCAAGCTGAAAACGCCAGGGCAAGACTGGTGTTGGACGTTTTGACGTCTCCCTCAACCGTTAAGGTGGATTTGGTGGCGGCGGAGGCTCATCCTGTCCCCCAGGGCAAGGCTTTCTACAATCCAGACAAGGGTTTACTGTTCTACGCGGCTAATTTGCCCTCAGTGCCTGCTCATTGGACTTACCAATTGTGGCTGGTTCCTGCCAAGGGCAATCCGGTGAGCGCGGGAATCTTCAAACCGGATCGGGGTGGTAATGGGTCTGTCCTGTTGCCGCCGCTGCCCACGGGTCTTACTGCCAAGGCCTTCGCCGTGACCATTGAGCCGGCGGGTGGCATGCAGCAGCCAACCGGCAAGAAGGTGCTGATCGGCGTCGTATCCGGGCAACCAGGCTAAGACCACGCTCTTCCCGGCACCCGACCGCAGCTTGCTATCCATTCCTGCAGCCTTGTTGTCCGTTGGCCATCCAGGTCCATAAGCCTTCACTCAAGTCCCGGCACATAAGGAGTTAGACCGAACTTGGTTGTACGCTGACCACCTCTGGATATGTAACTTATTATCAATAAGTTACAGCCATGCTGCCCGCCGCCGTGCGTGTAAGTCTATATTTATAAATAACTTACACGGATACCTGGAGACTCGTTGTTGCGCTCAAAAACCTCGATCCTTTGTTTTCATATACATTCTAGCTTCGTCCCTTCAATTTTGGGTTGTATCTACCCGACCGAGAACCGGCAGCGGCGGGGCTGATTCCCAGCCTACCGGATTGCAGCCTGCAATCCGTCTGGACACTTTCTGCGTATTGTCATTGAAGGCCCTGATGCAAAAGCCCTGATGCAATTTGGGGCGAAGCGCAAGGGTCGCCACAAACCGCGGATTGCAAGCTTGGACGCGGCATTCCAATTTGGGAGGAATTTCCATGAAGAAAATTTATTCGGCCGCGGCTCTTGCGGCACTGCTCCTGGCGCTGGTCAGTATCCCGGCTTCCAGCAGAACAAAGACCATGACTTGGACCGGTTGGATCAGTGACAGCAGTTGCGGCGCCAAGGGCGCCAGCGCCGAACACAAAGCTTGCGCACTGACGTGCGTCCATCAAAAGGGCGCCAAATTCGTGTTCGTAAACGCGGATGACAAATCCGTCTACCCAATTGCCAACCAACCTGAAGTGAAGGATAGCGACGTGGGCCAGGAAGTAAAGCTGACCGGAAAAATGCTGAAGAACAAGTCGATTGAAGTCACAAACATCGCGCCGGCCATGTGAAATCACCTTTTCAAGCGGCTAGCCACGGTCAATCTGGTTTTGATTGACCGTGGGTTTGTCGCGCGCCTCAAGGCACACGGACAGGAAGGCGCTGTCCGTGGCTTTCCATCAGTAATCGCAGACCCCCAATCGCAGAGTTCGAAGAGCACCAACTCTGCTGCGCCTGCCCCATCTTCGTCATTCCCGGTAGTGGTACGTTTTCGTCGCTACAGCAAACTGACCCACTACCAGAATCCGCTTGGAGGCGCCATCATGCTTGTTTAGAATATGAATGTTGACTGACGATGATCCCAAACGCGAGCCCTGCCGGCCGGAATGGATTCCGGGGCCGGGCCTGCGATGGACCGGTGAGGACAAGAAAATGAATTTCGAAGAAGCCGGCAAAGTTATTGATGTCGAACTCAAGAAGCTGGTCAATTATTTCGAAACCCAGATCAAGCCCTCAACGCGCCGCGACCTTGCCGAGGTGGTGCGAAGGGCCGCGAAGAATCTCTCCGATCTGGCCGGAAAAATCGACAAGGCCAGTCCATAACCGTGGAGCGAAGTTGACGCCTGCACCCGGCGCCCTTGCGGTCAACGATGAAAAAGGCCCGTGCCTCACTCCAGCGTTTCCTGCAGACAGCGAAAAGACCGCTCCGGGTGGGCCTGATTCTTGTCCTGCCACTATTCAGCGTTGACTGCATCCATCGTCATCACCGCGCCGCCCACATTCCAACTCAACCCCCGCCGCCGGTCCGGCATCCATCGCCCCAAAGGCCGGGTCAATACCCCCCGGCGCCGGGCGGCGCGGTCGAGCAGGGCCAGGAGGGCATCGCCTCCTGGTACGGACCCACGTTCAACGGAAAGGAGACTTCGAACGGCGAGATTTATAACATGTACGGCTTCACCGCCGCCCATCGGACACTTCCCTTTGGCACGATGGTGCGAGTCTATAACCTGGAGAACGGGGCGTCCGTCGATGTGCGGATTAACGATCGAGGGCCTTTTGTGGAGGGCCGAATCATTGACCTTTCTTACTCCGCGGCGCAAGCCATCGGGATGCTGGGCCCCGGCACGACACTGGTGCGGCTGCAAATCCTGAACCCCGCCATCGTCAGCGGGCCGAGCGCCACGCCGGGCATCTTTGCCGTCCAGGTGGGGGCCTTCAAGGATCCGGCGAATGCGGAGCGGTTGAGAGCCATGATCGCGCCGCGATTCTCTCCGGTCACGATCCAGAGTTACAACGGCGGCGCCGGTATATTCTATCGCGTCCGTGTTGGCCAGGTCGGGTCCGAGGATGCAGCCTTCACACTGGCTGCGCAACTCCAGGGAGCCAACCTTGCTGCGGTTACTTTTGTGGTCAGGTTGAATTGAGCTACTGCGAAGTCCGGCCACGAACCCCAAGCCAAACTTTTTACGATCATCCCTTCGAGGACGGCCAGGGCGCGGTTCAAACAGTACCCGAAAGGCCTTCGAGCAAGACTTCGAGAACTATCCGGGATAGAGTGAAACACATGGAGAACTGTATTTTCTGCAAGATTGCGGAAGGAAAAACACCTGCGAAAATCGTCTATCAAGATGAGCAGGCCGTCGCCTTCGAGGATATTCACCCCCAGGCGCCGGTGCACCTGCTGGTGATCCCCCGCCAGCACTTGGCCTCGCTCAATGAGGCCACGCCACAAGATGAAGCTCTGCTCGGCCACCTGCACCTGATCGCGGCCCGCCTGGCGAGCGAAAGGGGAATTGCAACCAAGGGCTACCGCATCGTCATCAACAACGGTAGCTGGGCGGGACAGACGGTGTTTCACCTTCACGTCCATGTGATGGGCGGCCGCGTGTTTCACTGGCCGCCGGGATAAGTGTTCGCCTGCCTTTTAGCGCCGGTCTGCGGCCCGCGTCTTTCGCGGTCCTCGCTCATTGAGAAGCTACAAGCCAAGTCTAGGCCGAGCCGCCGCGATGCGCCTCTGGTGGGCGCACGTAATAGAAGAATTTTTAGGAAGATTCCTCTTGACAAGGACTCAAGACGGTGAATATCCTGTCGGCATTCCCAGAGTAGTCAACGGAAAATAATCGGGCAGTCAACGTAACCTGAACCTTAAGGGGGAATTATGAGACGCCTTTCCTGGTTAGCTCTTGCGGGGGGGGGGGTAACTCTTTTTGCCGTTGCTTTGGCTTTTCATCACATCGCCCGAGTCCACGCGCAGTCCTCGCCGGGTGCTCCATCCTCGCCGGTTGCCGTGCCATGCTGCAAGGGTGAAGCGCCCCGCGAGATTGACTTTCCCTACTACGATCTGCTCGACGGCTTCCAATCCACGCTCATGCTGGTGAGCGATTCTCCAAAGCCCATTGATCTCACCATCGCCGTGAAGAGCTTGGCGGGCCAGATGCTCACGACCTCGCAAACGATCGGGCCAAGCCAAAAGCTCTCCTTCGATCTCAGCGCCCTGGTCTCGAAGCTCGGCGCCGACCCCGCTGGGCCGTTTGGGGAGGGCAGTGTCTCCGTCTTCTTCACGGGCACGATTATGCCTGTCGTCGGCCAGATCAGCATTCGCAACCCACAATTGAGCTTGGCGCACGAATCTGTAATGGTGGAAAATGATCCGGGCCGCAGTGATATTCCTGCCGTGCTCAACGGTGCCTGGTGGGGACTGGGCGGCGGGCGGACCGGACGGGTGATGGTCTCAAACACCAGTGGCCAGGCGCAGGCGGCTGATGTGTTTCTGGACTTTCAGGGCCAGCGCCACACCAGCCAGCCGCTTTTCTTCCAGCCCTATGAGACAAAAGTCCTCGATATCGTCCAATTGCTCACGGCGCTGGGGGCGGACCCGTCACAGGCCGCAGACGGCGGCATCACCATCATCCAGCGTGGGCCGCATCCCGCTTTGATTGCCAACGGCCGGATCGTGGATCCCGCCACCGGCTTTTCCACCACCATTGACTTTCCGCTAACGGAAAACGAAATTGCCAGCTCCCTGCACGCCGACGGCTTGCCGGTGGGCGAGCCCAGCACGGATTCGCCATTCGCGGGCGCGGGATCGTTTGTCCCGCACGTCGTGGTGCGCAACTTGTTGAGCACACCGCAATCCGTCACGGTCACCCTGGAATATCCGCAGGCGCCTTCGCCGGATTCTGCAACGTCCACCCCCGCCGGCAACCAGACGGCGACGCCATCCGGCGCCGCTGGCAACTCGAAGAAGGTGGTCATTCCGCCCCCCGCTCTGCCCGGCGATAGCGCCCACCACCCGGAGTGGGGCGCGGGCGTGGGAACAACCACCCAAACCTTCCCTCTCGCTCCCACGCTGGTTCTCGGGTATAGCACCGAGGATATTTCGCTTGCCGCGGTCATCGCGCAATTGCCGCTGCCCTTGCCTTTTGTCTCTGTCCGCATCCAATATAGCGGGGCGGCGGGGAGCATGGAGGCCGAGGTATCGAGCGTCGAGGCGAAAGGCAGCTTGGTGGTGGACGCGCTGGCGCAGAACGAGGGCAACACCTGGGCCGGTTCGGGGGCAAACCCGTGGCATCTGGACTCGAATACCGAGTCCATTCTATTTTTGACGGACATGAGCGATAAGCCCGCTCCTATCGGCTTCAGCATCACGGCTAATGGCGTACACTATTACCTCACCGACCTCACCCTTCAACCGCACGAAACGCGGATGATTGATTTGCGGAAGCTACGCGACGCGCAGATTCCGGATTTCAAGGGCAACAAGATTCCGGCGGGCGCGACGGATGGCAGTGTCGATTGGATTCGCTTGGCCAATGTTGCGGTCTCGGGACGCTTGATGGTGATCAACCGCCAGGCGGGGATGACTTCCAGCTTCGACTGCACTAACTGCTGCTGCCCGGGGCAGCTTACTACGATGAGCGCCCAGCCCGACATAGTCGATGCGGTCCTGATGTCCCAGTTCAACGAAATTGGGATGGGAGGCTTTACGGACTGCGACAACAACGTCACCTACTACAATGAAACGGACGCTTCCACCTGGGCGTCCAATGATACCTCGGTCTGCGGCATTGCCGGGCCAGGAACCATCGATGCCAACGCGGCGGGAACGTGTACCATCTCGGCTTCGTTTGAGTCGCCCGGTTGGACCTGGGACGGCGGAGAATGCTTCCACGGGTTCCCCATCAAGCAAATTGGGTACTCTAACGACACCGTGCAGAAGCCGACCAGCCTTTCAATCGTCAGTGGCACCTCCTCGACCACCTTAGAATCCTCTTGCACGACGGGCGGCCTTGCAGGATGCGGTGTCACCCGGACCTTTAAGTATCAGGTTAACGACCAAAACGGGCAGCCGATTAAAGTCGCTAACATGCCATTCGGAGACGTGATCTGCAACACTTCAACAAACCAGCTAAATCTGCAGAGCTATACCACAACGTGCGGCGGCACGACCGGGAAGTGTTGGGGTACCGCCGGCCCATGTAACCAGTTTACCGACGCGAGCGGCCAGTTTTCCGAGAAGATCCCGGTATGCGCGCCCGCGTGTAAGCCGTCCGGCACTTGCACCACTGCGGGCCAGACTGTCGCAAACCAGACATGGACAGTGGCCGGAAGCAAGCTGGGCTCCGACGTCAAGAGCATCTCCTACCAGTGCAACAAAATATTGGTGGACGGAAACTGAGGCGACCATGCACACAAGACTGCTGCTGGCACTATTATTTTTCGTATCGCGGAATGCCTCGGCCTACGTGGGGACAACCAAATTGGAGGCAAAGCTGGACGTCCGCGTGAGCGAATATAGCCTCTCGGCGAGCGGCCTCGCTGATGCGCTGACCAGGGTCGCCAATCAGTTCCGGCTTCCGATGGGCATCGAGTGGGTTAGAAATGAGACAGCGCTCCGGAACCTGAATCTGGCATGGAAACAGGATACGGTCAGGGCCATTCTGAGCTCGGTCACGAGAGCCTACCCTGGCTACGCATTCCGAATCGAGCGGGGGGTGGTCCACGTATTCAGGCGTGACCTCGTGAACGAAAAGCAAAACTTCCTAAACCTGAAGGTTCCTGAGTCTTTCGAAGCGCGCGACGAGTCAGGCGGATTCGCCAACCAACAGCTCCTGTACGTTGTGCAAAATATGGTCACGCCACGCAGCCTACCTCCCGGCGCAGGGGTGGGAGGTGACTACGCTACAGGAATGGAGGAGAAACCCCTCACATTACAGTTGGGTGGCGTTACGGTGCGAGAGGCCCTGGAAATCCTTGTGGAGGCCTCAGAACATAAGGTTTGGGTCGTGACGTTCTCGGACGGTTCAACGTTGACGTCAACCGGCTTCCTCCGAACCGAGACGCTTTGGCACCCTACACCATTCCCCGATCGAGACCAGCCGATGTGGGACTTTCTTGCATGGGGGCAGTAACCGCACCGGACGGACACCCCCGCTCCTCAATCACACCGCTGATACCGGGGAGGGGGAGCGCGGACTTCCGTTTTCCAGGAAGTCTGCGGTTTTTTCCCCGGTTCCCAAACAAAACCCGCAGAGTTTGAGATGCGCAAACTCTGCGCTACCGGCTATTTTTGACGGACATGAGTGACAAGCCTGCTCCGATCGGCTTCAGCATCACGGCAAATGGCGTACACTTATAGCGGGGCGGCGGGGAGCATGGAGGCCGAGGTATCGAGCGTCGAAGAGAAAGGCAGCCTGGTGGTGGACGCGCTGGCGCAGAACGAGGGCAATTCGTGGGCTGGATCGGGAGCGAATCCGTGGCATCTGGACTCGAATACAGAGTCCATTCTATTTTTGACGGATATGAGTGACAAGCCCGCTCCTATCGGGTTCAGCATCACGGCTAATGGCGTACACTATTACCTCATTGATCTGACCCTTCAACCCCACGAAACGCGGATGATCGACTTACGCAAGGTGCGCGACGCGCAGATTCCGGATTTCAAGGGCAACAAGATTCCGGCGGGAGTGACGGATGGCAGCATCGATTGGATCCGGCTGGCCAATGTTCCGGTTTCAGGCCGGTTGATGGTGATCAACCGCCAGGCGGGCATGACATCCAGCTACGATTGCACTAACTGCTGCTGCCCGGGGCAGTTTTCGTCGATGAGCGCCCAGCCCGACATCTTCGATGCGGTCCTGATGTCCGAGTTCAGCGAATTCGGCATAGCAAGCTTTGCGGACTGCGATAACAACATCACCTACTATAACGAAACTAACGGTTCCACCTGGGCGTCCAGCGATCCCTCGGTCTGCAGCATCGCCGGGCCAGGAACCATCGACGCCGTTGGCCCCGGGTCGTGCACCATCTCGGCTTCGTTTGAGTCGCCCGGTTGGACCTGGGACGGCGGAGAATGCTTCCACGGCTTTCCCATTCAGAAGATTGGGTATTCGAACGACACCGTGCAGAAGCCTTTCTTTGTAAAGGTGGTGAAAGCCTCGACGTCCAGCACATGCTCAGGCGCGAGCTGCCTAATGCAGCTCTGGTACCAAGTGCTGGACACGAATCAGGTCCCAATTCGGACTGCAGGACTTAAAATAGTCGAGACCACGTCGATGACCTCAGCGAGCACGTGCACGGGCAACTTCGACGACGCGGGGAAGTGGCAAACCGACACGACGGGAACAATGACGACGCCGGATAACTGGTGGTGGTGCTGCCTGGAAGGGGCAAACTGCTATTTCTACTTTAAGCAAACGTTCACCGTGAACGGGTACCCCGTTCTAATCATCAACGGGGCTTACAATGGTTCGTACAACCTGGCCACGATCCAGTGCAGCAACGGGAAAAGCCCTTGCCCGACCGTGGTACCACAACCCTGACCGATGTGGACCGAGGGACGGGCGCCCCAGAAAGGAGTCTCGTTGAGGATTCGGCGGACCAACGTTTTTTTTCTGCTGGCAGGCTGTCTCGGCATGGCGCTAATGTTCCATGCCCCGGGGCGTAGGCCGCTTGCTGCGGGGCACCCGAGGACGTTCCAGGAGGTTATGCAAACCCGGATCCCTCCCCTCGACACCTCCGGCAAGACGCCGATCGAAGTATGGCTACACCTGGCCTACAAGTACAAGGTCCCAATGGCCTTGGAGCACGTCTCGAAGGGCGCGGCCTGCGAGCGCCTCCGCCTGCGCCTCCCGAGGCTCACCTTGAGGGCCGCCCTCGAGCGGATTGCGAGCGCCGTGCCGGATTACCGGGTGGACTTCTCCATGGGGATCGTGGATATATATTCGCCTCGGGCGCGAGCCGATCCCAAGAATCCGTTCAACGTGGTTGTTCGCAAATTTGACGTCGATGGTATGGGCACCCACATGGCGGACGCCCAACTGC
>Ga0207416_1000940_pt1 | contig 43374 bp, 42 predicted proteins | sample PaiPotPPM11metaG_FD_184107 | JGI IMG/M metagenome (GOLD analysis project Ga0207416, IMG submission 184107) | Iron sulfur acid spring bacterial and archeal communities from Banff, Canada, to study Microbial Dark Matter (Phase II) - Paint Pots PPM... ...
TGTCGCTTTCGATGCCGCTGCAATCGCACACCACGTGCATTCCAGCCGAGCGGGCGATCTGCAGCGCGAGCGTCGTCTTCCCAAAACCGGCCGGCGCGACAAGCGAAACGAGGCGCGGGTTGTTCCGTGCTAGCCGCTCAAGGATCGTCGAGCGGCTGATTTCAGCCGAATCGCGCGTCCAAACCATCTCAGCCATGAGCTGTCCGCGCCCACCTGCCATTACGATGAGAATTATGCCTTTTCTTGGCTTAGACTGCCATGTCCCTGTGCCTCGTCGCTCGGGGGACGAAGGCCTAAGGCCGTTTTGGAAAGAGAGCGGAAAGAGCCGCGTGTTAGGATGCCTCCATAAAGGAGGCGTCATATGCGCACAGGCTTATGCACTATACTGGCAGCGGTGTTGTTGACCGCCCTCGGCGGATGCAGCGGCTCGTCAAGCGTTCCGAACACTCCGATCGCTCCGATCGCGCCTGCGCCGAACTTCAAGACCCCCTTCGGCGGATATTTCCAAGTCACAGGCGGCAATCCGCCGGCGAGCGTCGTCATCGCGGGTACCGGAATCGGGGTGGACTCCAGCGGCGACAGCCATGCGTCTTTTACGCAGACCGTGGTTTTCACGACCAATCCAAATCAGATCAACGCCGGGACTTTCACGTTTACCTATGCGGATGGCTCCACACTGAGCGGCACGTACTCGGGAACCGCTACGCCGCCAGATGCGAACGGCTATTCAAACGGTGCCGGAAATTTCACCGTGAGCAGCGGTACCGGACGGTTTGCCAAAACGGCCGGAAATACGGGAACGTGGAGCGTGTCGGTTCAAATCTTCGCGCCTGGAAGTTCGCCGGCCGGAACGATCAGCGTAACGTTCCAAGGATCGCTTACCCTGTGATTTCAATGGTGGGCGCGAAAGCCCGATGAGAACAAGGGTGTGTGAAGATGTACCCCCGACGGAATTCGAATCCGTGTCACCGCCTTGAAAGGGCGGTATCCTAGGCCACTAGACGACGGGGGCACGAGGGGAATGGTGGGCCCGGTAGGATTTGAACCTACGACCAACCGGTTATGAGCCGGCCGCTCTAACCCCTGAGCTACAGGCCCGTAATTCGGGTCGATGCGGTCTCATCCTAGCATACCCGACCTTCGGTCCGGAAGATACGGCGGGTCGCTCGCCAGCTAAAGGCTTCCGCTCCAGCGCGCGGCGGAGCCGAGTTGCTCTTCGATCGCCATCAGCCGGTTGTATTTCTCAACGCGCTCGCTCCGCGACAGCGACCCGGTTTTGATCTGCCCCGCGTTGAGCGCGACCGCGATGTCCGCGATGCTCGTATCGCACGTCTCGCCCGACCGATGCGAGATCACCGTTCGGTATCCGTTGCGTTGCGCGAGCCGCACGCATTCGATCGTTTCAGTCAGCGAACCGATCTGATTCACTTTCACCAAGATCGCGTTGGCCACGCCTTCATCGATGCCGCGCTGCAGGAACTTGACGTTGGTCACGAAGAGGTCGTCCCCGACCAGCTGCACGCGGCTACCCAACCGGCGCGTGAGTTCTTTCCAACCATCCCAGTCATCTTCCGCCAGCCCGTCTTCGATGCTGACGATCGGAAATGCCCCGATCAACTTCTCATACAGATCGATCATCGCCGACGACGACAACAGCGGCGCATCGCGCACCGCTCGATAGCCGCCCTCTTCTTTGAACTCGCTCGAAGCCGGATCGAGCGCGATGGCCACGCCGACGCCGGGCTGGTAACCCGCGGCTTCGACAGCTTCGACGATCAGCCCGAGCGCCTCTTCGATGCGCTGCAGCGGCGGCGCATAACCGCCTTCGTCGCCGACCGTCGTCGCAAAGCCCTTCTTCTTGAGAATGCTGCCGAGCTTGTGGAAGACTTCGGCTCCGCAGCGAATCGACTCGGAAACATTCCTCGCGCCGACGGGCACGATCATACATTCTTGGAACTGCAGCGCGCCATCCGCGTGCTTCCCGCCGTTCATCACGTTCATCATGGGCACCGGCATCGTCGCCGCCGCGTCACCGCCCAGATAGCGATACAAAGGCTCCTTGCGGCTCGCGGCGGCGGCCCGCGCGCACGCCAAAGACACGCCGAGAATCGCATTGGCGCCCAGCCGGCTCTTGTTGGGCGTTCCGTCGAGTCCGATCAGCGTCGCATCGATAGCGCTTTGATCGGTCACGAGCATGCCGTCCAAAACGCTCGCAATCTCGTCGTTGACGTTGTCGCACGCCTTGAGCACGCCCTTGCCGGCGTACCGCTTTGGATCTCCGTCGCGAAGCTCGACCGCCTCGTGCGATCCCGTCGAGGCCCCGGACGGCACCGATGCTTCGCCCGAGATTCCCTGCGCGGTCGTCACGCTCACCGACACGGTAGGATTGCCGCGAGAATCGAGGATCTCTCGCGCGTGAATGCGGGAGATCGTCACTCCAGGATCCAGCGGGAGAGCGAACGCTGATACGAGACGAGTTCCGAAGCCTTGAAAAACAGTTTGATCTCGCGCTTCGCGCTCTTCACACTGTCGGAGCCGTGCACCAGATTGCGGCCGATCGCGATCGCCAGGTCGCCGCGAATCGTGCCCGCGTCCGCTGCGAGCGGGTTCGTCGCACCGATGGTCGCGCGGCACAACTCCACCGCATTCGGGCCTTCGACCACCATCGCCACGAGCGGCGCGCTCGTGATGTAGTCAACGAGGCCTCGATAGAACGGCTTTCCGACGTGTTCCCGGTAGTGACGCTTCGCCAGCGCATTCGACACGCGCATCATCTTCAGGCCGACCACGAGCAGGCCGCGCCGCTCGAACCGCGCGATGATTTCGCCTGCCAACGCGCGCTGCACGCCGTCAGGTTTCACGAGAATAAGTGTGCGTTCCACTCGGAAAGGTTTGGGTCAGGCGCGCGAATACACCTGGTCGTCGAACGCGACTTCTCTGTGATAGCGCTGAAGATCGAGCAGAACGCTCGCAGAACCACGCGGCGCCATCCACGTGCACACGACGATACCGGGGACGGCTGCCACCAATCCGTCGATCATGCTTTCGTATTTCTGCAATTCCGCCGGCGCAACGGCACTGATGTCCATCTCCGGATCGCCGATGCCGCGTAGTTCTTGCCAACCGGCGGCGACGATGTCGCCGAGCAGGTTCGAAAATGACGACACTTGACCAACCGCGTCGAAGTGCTGCAGATCGTCGTACCAGGTGAATGTGAGTTGGCGTTTCGCGACGAGCGCGTAGACGTCGAAACCTTCGGCCTCCAGCATTTGACGAAAACGCTGCTGCCGGTCGGGGCGGACGACGCCGATGACCGCTTGACCAGCGCGCAGCCCGTTGCCGACGTAGCCACGTGCGAAGTTGAGATACTCATCGAGATCGTGGGCGACGAACAAGACGTGCCGACCGGACGAAAACGTTGAACTTTCCAGACCGATATCAAGCGCGCCGAGGCCTGCTGCCTTCCGGCGCCCCGCATCCTGCGCGAACCGCTCTCGGATCGAGGCGAGGGAATAGCCGCCCTGCTTGAGCTGATGGATTTGTTGAACGCGTGCGACGGCTGCCGATTCGTCGTACAGATTCGTCCGGCCGTGGACGGCATCGGCGCTCAACAGGCCGCACTCGCCGTACTTGCGAAGCGTCGGCACCGAGACGCCCAGCGTCATCGCCAGTTCTTTGACCGTTACTTTGCGCGACATTAGCCTCTCCGACTGGCGCGCCCAGCATGCAGAAAGCGATGGGATCCGATGGCTCTGCCAAGGTTTCCGGCGACGCTTATCGATGAGGAGGCGCTTCGGGCCGCTGCCGCCCGATTTTTGCGATTTTCCCGAATTCGCTATTTGGTGACCGTCGATTCCACGAACGCTCGGGCTATCGACGCTCTTCATATGAATGACGCTCTTGGGACCTCGTTTGTTACGGAATCCCAGGAGGAAGGTCGCGGAAGGGCCGGCCGCCGCTGGTACTCCCCCGCCGGCGCCGGTATCTACTGCACGACCATCCTGCCCGCCGAACTCGAGAATCGCGCGCTTCCCGCGGTCGGTTTCTGGGCGTCCCTCTCGGCGGTCTCTGCGGTCCGGATCGAGTGCGGCATCGAGCTCGAGCTCAAATGGCCGAACGATCTCACCCTCGGGAGTTTGAAGTGCTGTGGGATTCTCAGCGAAGGCCGAGCGTTTGGGAATGCCAACCGCGTGGCGGTCGGCGTCGGCCTGAATGTCAACCGACCGGAAACCCCGCCCCCCGAAGGATTGCCGGAGACCGCTTGGTTATCGGACGCGCAACGCCGTGCGCTCGATCGCACGCGCCTGCTCGCGCGCATGCTCGAAGAATACGAGAACTCATTTGATGTGCTCGTCAGGGAGCCGGCGTCGGTCATTCGCGCTTGGGCCGATGCGGCGCGCATCGAAGGTCGGCGCCTCGCCATCAGTTCGCCGGACGGAGCGGTCATCGCCGAAGGCGTGGCCCGCGGTCTGACCTCCGATGGCGCATTGCGCCTGGAAACGGAAAACGGACCGCAGACGGTCCGTCTCGGCGACGTACAAGCGCTCTAACTCACTTCACAGGCGAGTGGCGAATGCTTGTTCCGCGTGGTACGACGACCGGACGAGCGGTCCTGACACGACTTGCCGGAAACCCATCGGCTTCACGGCCTGGGCGAACCAAGCGAATTTTTCAGGCGCGACGTACTCGACGACTCGCAAGTGCTTCTGCGTGGGCTGCAGATACTGGCCGAAGGTGATGATGTCCACGCCGATCGAGCGCAGGTCGCGCGCCGTCTGCAGCACGTCGTCATCGGACTCGCCCAGGCCGAGCATGACGCTCGACTTCGTGAATTTTTCGGGGCGCAGCGCTTTGACGCGGGTCAGCACGTCGAGCGACTGATCGTAACCGCAGCGGCGATCGCGGACGCTTGGCGTCAACGCGCGCGTCGTCTCGATGTTGTGCGCGTACACGTCGGGATCGGCATCCACCACGGTCCGGATCGCCACGCGGTCCCCGCGATAATCCGAGGTGAGCACCTCGACTTTGACGTGCGGCGTGCGCCGCTTGATCGCTCGGATCGCCTCGGCCATCTGCGACGCGCCGCCATCAGGCAGATCATCGCGATCGACGCACGTGATGACCGCATAATTGAGCGCCAGTTCTTCGATCGACTTGGCGAGCTTGAACGCTTCCAACGGATCGACCGGATTCGGATGACCGGTCTTGACGTTGCAGAAGCGGCAACCGCGCGTGCAGGTGTCGCCCAAGATCATGAAGGTCGCGGTGCCCACGCCCCAGCACTCCGCGATATTCGGGCACATGGCTTCCTGGCACACGGTGTGCAGCGTGCGCTCTTTGACGATGCCGCGCAGCTTGAGGTAATTGTCTCCAGCGGGCAGCTTGACTTTCAGCCACTCGGGTTTGCGCGCGATCACGACGCTGCCGGGACCTCGTCCGGGATCGTCCATTCGAACACTTCCGCCATGGCGTTGCGGACGATCGGTTTCGCTTCGTCGAGGCCGACGTCTCGGCCGCACTCGCGCGCGATCGTCGTGAGCCCCACCCCCGGCATGCCGCACGGGTTGATGACGTGATAGTAATTGAGGTCCGTGCAAACGTCGAGCGCGAAGCCGTGGAACGTGACGCCCGCCTTCACCGCCGCGCCGATCGACGCGATCTTCGCCCCGCGGACGAAGACGCCGGCGTGGTCAGCGCGGCGTTCGCCGCGGATCGCGAAGTGCGCCAGCGCCCGGAGGATGCTCTCTTCCATCTTGCGCACGAACGCTTGGACTTCGCGCAAGCGAGCGAGCTTGAAGATCGGATAGCCGACGAGCTGGCCCGGTCCATGGTAGGTGAGGTCGCCGCCGCGCTCGACCTCGAAATACGAGATGCCGCGGCGCCGTAATTCCGCGTCCGAAACCAAGAGGTTTTGACGCTTGCCGGATTTGCCCATGGTGATGACGGGTTCGTGTTCGCAGAACAGCAGGTGATCCTCGCCCGTGCCGGCCGCGCGCGCGTCGTGAATGCCGCGCTGGATCTCCCACGCCCGCGCGTACTCGATTCTGCCCAGATCGCGAAAAGTGATCGGGTTCGTTTACTTCACTCCCACCGGCGTCGCCGGTTTCGCCACTAGGTTCGCGACATGGATCGCGCGGCCGTGGATGGTTTCGGCCGCCTCCATCATCGGCTCGCTGAACGTTGGATGCGGGTGGATCATCAGGCCGATGTCTTCGGTCGTGGCGCCCATCTCGATCGCCATCACCGCCTCCGCGATCGCGGCTTCGGCCATCGGCGACACGATGCCCACGCCGAGCACGAGGTCGGTCTTTTTGTCGGAAACGATCTTCACCAAGCCCTCGGTCAGCCCGACCGTGCGCGCGCGGCCAAGCGCCGCGAGTCTGAACTTGCCGATCGCGACCTCATAGCCTTGCTCGTTCGCCTGTTCCTCGGACAGCCCGGCGGTAGCGACTTGCGGATCCGTGTACACGCAGTTCGGCATCGCGGCGGGATCGTACGCCGACGGCAATCCGGCGATCACTTCGGCCGCGACGACCCCCTCCTTCATGGCTTTGTGGGCGAGCAGTGGCGCGCCGGTGCAATCGCCGATCGCATAAATGCCGGCTTGGCTGGTCTGACGCCGTTCGTCGACCTTGATGTAGCCGCGTTCCGCCTGCACGCCGAGCTTCGCGAGATCGATGTCGGCGGTGCGCGCGCGGCGGCCGACCGCCACGAGCACTTTGTCGAACTCTTGGGTGCCGTTCGACTCGCCTTCCAGCTTCGCGGAGACGCGGTTGGCTCTGACGTCGATGCCGGCAGCCTTCGTCTTCAAGTGGACGGCGATGCCTTGTTTCTTCAATATCTTCAGGAGCATGGTGGAGATTTCGAGATCGGTGTCGCCGAGCGCGCGGTCCATGAGCTCGACCACCGTCACGGAGGCGCCGAGCCGCCGGTAGATCGTGGCGAACTCGAGCCCGATGACGCCGGCACCGATGATGAGGATCGACTTGGGCAGCTCGCTCAGCGCGATGGCGTCGTTGGAATCGAGCACCACCTTGCCGTCGCGCGCAAAGCCCGGCAGCGCCACCGGCTCCGAACCCGTGGCGATCACGAGGTTCGGCGCGGCATACGTCTCGACGCGGCCGTCGAGTTTCTTCACGCGCGCGTTCTGCTTGTCGATGATTTCCGCTGGGCCGTTGGCAAAATCGACTTTGTTGGCCTTGAACAGCGTGCCGATGCCGTTGACGAGGTCGTCGATCATCTTGGCCTTCCAGGCGTTCAGCTGCTGGAGACTTATTTTCGGTTCGCCGAACGTCACGCCCATCGCGGCGAGTTCTTTGGCCGCGGTGATGACTTCGCCGACGTGCAGCAGCGCTTTGCTCGGCATGCAGCCCCAGTTGAGGCAGACGCCGCCGAGCCGCTCCTTTTCGATGCACAGCGTTTTCTTGCCGAGCTGCGCCAGGCGGATGGCGGCCGTGTAGCCGCCCGGCCCGCCGCCGATGACGATTGCGTCGTACTGAGTAGGCACGCCCTAGATGTCCTCCATGAGCAGCAGCAGCGGGCTCGACAACAGCGCAGCCACTTCTTTGACGAAATGCGCCGCGAGCGCACCGTCGACCACGCGGTGATCGAACGAGATCGAGAGATACATCATCTGCCTGACCGCGATCTGGCCATCGCGCACGACCGGCCTCGGAACGATCGCGTGCGTGCCGAGGATGCCGACCTCCGGCCAGTTGATGACCGGGAACGTGAACAGGCCGCCGACGGAGCCCACGTTGGTGATCGTGAACGTGCCGCCGCTGATCTCATCGTGCGAGAGCTTTCCGGCGCGCGCCTTGTCTGCGAGTTCCGCGATCTTGCGGGCGAGTTCGAGGATGGACAGCCGATCGGCGTTGCGGATGACGGGCACGACGAGGCCGGCATCGGTGTTCGTGGCGATGCCGATGTTGTAATCTTTCTTGAGGATGATCTCGCGCTTCTCGTCATCGAGCGAGGCGTTCATGTACGGGAATTGTTTGAGCGCGGCGGATGCGGCTTTGACGAAGAACGGCAGGTACGTCAGCTTGAGGCCGCGCTCGGCAGCGGTTTTCTTCGCGCCTTCGCGCAGCGCGACGAGATCCGTCAGATCGACTTCGTCGACGTGTAGCGTATGCGCCGCGGTATGCTTGCTGTGCACCATGTGCTCGCCGATCGCGCGGCGCAAACCGCGCAGCGGCACGCGCTCGCCCGGCATGCCCGGCTGTTGCATCGCGGCCGGCGCGGCAGTTCTCGACGGCGCTCCGCTCGGCGCGGGTGTCGGGGCCGCGCTGCCGAACTTCGCCGCTTTTTCAACGTCGTCGCGGGTGATGCGACCGCCTTCGCCCGTGCCGCGAATGCCGCCGAGATCGATGCCAAGTTCGCGCGCTCGTTTGCGAACCGCCGGCGCCGCGGTGGGACGTCCGCCGGCAGGCGTCACCTGACCATTCGCCTGTGGTGGGGCCGGTGAAACCGGTCCCGATGCCTTTGGCGATTCGGAGGCCGGGGATGCCGGCGCCGGTTGCACCGGTGCCGCTACAGGCGTCACGTGCTCCATCGGCTGCGACGCGTCGCTCAGTGTCTCGCCTTCCTTGCCGAAAATCGCGATCGGCTTGCCGATCGGCACCACTTCGCCTTCCTTCGCTACCTGCTTCAGCAGTGTGCCCTCGTACGGCGACGGCACTTCCACCGTGACCTTATCCGTCATGACTTCGACCAGCGGCTGATCGCGCTGCACGTGATCGCCTTCATTGGCCAGCCACTTGACGATCTCGCCTTCGATGACCGATTCGGCGAGCTCGGGCATTTCGAGTTCTACGGGCATCTTGCGGCTCCTAGAAGTCGAGCGTCTTCTTGATGGCGCGCCGCACGCGTTCAACGTTCGGCATGTACGCTTTCTCCAGCGCGTACGGGAACGGCGTGTCCCAGCCGCTGACGCGCACGATCGGACCTTCGAGATGTTCGATCGCGTGCTCCGCGATGAACGCCGCGATCTCGCCGCTGTAACCGCCGATGCGCGGCGCTTCCTGCAGCGTGACGACGTGTCCGGTCTTCGCGACTGATTTCAAGATCGTTTCGGTATCGTAGGGTTGCAGCGTCCGCAGGTCGATGACTTCGACCTGCACGCCGTCTGACTCCATCGCCGTCGCCGTTTCCAAAGCGAGCAGCACCATTGCGCCGTACGTGATGACTGACACGTGTTTGCCTTCGCGCGTTACCGCCGCTTTGCCGAGCGGCACTTCATATGCGCCCTCCGGCAGTTCACTCTTGATGGATCGGTAGATCTTCTTGGGCTCCATGAACACGACCGGGTCCGGATCGCGGATCGAAGCGATGAGCAGGCCCTTCGCATCATATGGATTGCTCGGCACGACGACTTTGAGGCCCGGCGTCGAGACGTAGTACGCTTCCGGCGATTGCGAGTGGTAACTGCCGCCGCGCACGCCGCCGCCGTAGGGCGAGCGCACGACCATCGGCACGCCGAACTGGCCGGCCGACCGGTAGCGCAGCTTCGCCGCTTCGGAGACCAGCATGTCGAAACCCGGATAGAGGAAGTCGATGAACTGGATCTCGGCGACCGGTCTGAGGCCGTACAGCGCCATGCCGACGGCGGCGCCGATGATGCCGGCTTCGGCAAGCGGCGTGTCGATCACGCGATCCTTGCCGAACATGTCGATCAGGCCCTCGGTCGCCAAGAAAACGCCGCCGCGAGCGCCGATGTCTTCGCCGAGCAGGACGACGTCCGCGTCGGCCTTCATCTCGTCGATGAGCGCAGACCGGACTGCCTGCACCATCGTGAATTGCGTCTGCTTTTTGGTTACCTCGGCGGTTGCCATAAATATCGCGGCGGCCTCCTACTTCGCGCCCTGCGTTGCCGTTGCGGCCAGTTCGGCCGCCAGCTCTTCGCGCTCGCGATCGAGATGCGGCGTGCGTCTTTCGTACACATAGTCGAGCACGGTGATCGGATCCGGTTGCGGGCTCTGCTCGGCCTCGTGCAGCGCCGCGGCCACTTCTTCTTTGACTTCGGTCTGGAGTTTTTGCTCTTTCTCTTGGTTCCACAGCTTACGGCCATCGAGGAAGGCGCGCATTCGGTTCACGGGATCGCGTTGCGTGCGCCACATTTCGAGTTCGCCCTTCGGACGGTAGCGCGTGTCGTCGTCGGCGGACGAATGCGGGCCGTAGCGGTAGGTATACGCTTCGATCAAGGTTGGTTCGCCGTTGCGCGCTTTGTCGGCGCACAGCTTGCTGACGGCGTAGACGGCGAGCACGTCGTTGCCGTCGACGAAGTAGCCTTCCATGCCGTAGGCCTTCGCTTTTTCGGCGATCGTCTTGGTGTGCGTCTGCTCTTCCAAGCGGACGGAGATGGCGTACTGATTATTCTGACAGAAAAAAATGATGGGCGACCCGTAGACCGCCGCGAAGTTCATGCCGACGTGGAAGTCGCCTTCGCTTGTGGCGCCGTCGCCGAAGTAGCAGATCGTCATGCCGCCGTCTTTTTTGATCTTCTGCGCCATCGCGGTGCCGACGGCCTCGGTGATCTGATTGCCGACGGTCGAGGACGGCGGCACGATGTGAAGGTCTCTGCGGCCGCTGCCGTGCGGCATCAGCCGGCCTTGGGTCGGGTCGAGCTGGCGGCCCAGCACGTGGGCAAACCACTCGGAAGGTTTGAGACCTTTGATAAGCATGCTGCCCTGCGAGCGATGATCGCCGTAGAGCCAGTCCTTTGCGGTGAGCGGCAGCGCGCTGCCGACCTGCGACGCTTCCTGACCGCTGGTCTGCGCGTAAAATCCGGCGCGGCCTTGCCGGACCATGATGTAGCCGCGATCGTCGACCGCCCGATTGAAGACGAGCCAGCGGTACATCTTCAGGAAATCGTCGTCCGACAGGCCGAGGCTCTTGATGTCGACGGCCGGTCGGCCGTCGTACTCGAGGGCCTTGATCGGCTTGTCGGTGAAGGGTTTGATCTCCATGCGGGCCTCCGGCGGGCTCCATATGATGCTGTTGCGTCGCGTTGCGGCTTCTTATGCTTATCGGCAGAACCCTCCGCCAGTCGAAAAGGGAGGGACCACCTTGCGTGCCCGGCATATCCCCCTGTCGGATTGTTTCTTTCACAGGCTGGAGCGTTGCAGTGGGCGCGCATTCATGCGCGCTCGTGCAGCGGTTCTATCGTGCAGTGGTTCTGTCGTGCAGCGCTTCGACCGCCCAGTGGTTCTGTCGTGCAGTGCTTCGACCGCCCAGTGGTTCTGTCGTGCAGCGCTTCGACCGCCCAGTGGTTCCGTCGTGCAGTGGTTCGACCGCAGGTCGATGAAACCGCGACGGCACGTCGCGCAAACCTGGCAGCGGCGAACCCGCTCGCCCGCACCGACGATGGTTGCGTTGCGCTGCGCGCGAATAACCGCCGAATGAAACTCGGGCCGTTTTCGTTCAGCAAGATCTCGGTGGCGCTGCATCGCGGCACCATGGGACCGCCCGTCGCGCCGAACGTCCAGGGAGACCTGCTGCGCGAACTGCATCGCGACTACCCCACGCTCACCCAAGTCCCGGGCGGCGTGCTGTTCACCGATCCGGCGAAAGGCCGAGCTCTGGTGATCGACCAGCAGCGCGTCGAAGTGTCGGAGAACAGTCCGACTATCTCCGCGGCAACCATCGATCGCATCAATCAGGATTTTTCCAAGACGCTGCCGTTCGTCTCGTTCCCGCCGCCGTACGGATTGCGCTTCGAAGGCGTCGGTACAGTGCAGGCGATGGGAGGATTCGACCCGGTCGAGGCGCTGAAGGCGTATGCGCCTCCCGACGACTCCTGGAACCAGATCGCCGGCACGTGCCGGTACGCATGCGTCCGGTATCTTTTTGTGACGCCGGAGGGCGCGCAGCGCGACGTGCACGTTGAACCGCTGTTCGCCGCGCCAGACCGCTTTTACGTGCTGGTGGTGACGAGCGGCGGTACGCCGGGCCCTTCGCTGCCGGAGACGATGCAGCGCGCGCACCAAGAGATGGACGTGATCGAGCGATTGAGCGACCGCATCGTCGGCGACATCGCGGATCGCATCAGCAAACCTTGAAACGCTTGCGCTTTCATACCCCGAATGGATTCAGCGGCTTCGCGCCCGTGTACATCACGACGCCTTTCGTCTCGGTATACAAATCGAGCGTCTGTATCGCGAGCTCGCGGCCGAAGCCGCTCTGCTTGTAACCGCCGAACGGCACGCCGGGGAAGATGGAATACGGCGAGTTGATGCCGACACCGCCGGCTTTCAGCGCCACGGCCACGCGCTGCGCGCGGCCCGCGTTCTGCGTCCACACCGAAGCGGCCAGTCCATACGCAGAGTCGTTGGCCATCGCGATAGCTTCCTTTTCATCTGCGAATGTGCTGACCACGGCCACCGGTCCGAAAATCTCTTCCTGGGCAACGCGCATCGAATTCTTGACCTTGTCCAAGACGGTCGGCACGAGGAAGTTGCCTTTCTCGAGCGCGCCATTCGGACGCGAGCCGCCGCATGCGAGAACGGCACCCTCCGTCGTGCCGATCCCGATGTAGCCCTCAACTTTTTCGAGCTGCTTTTTCGAGATCAGCGCGCCGACGTGGATCGCCGGATCCATGGGATCGCCGACTTTGAGCGCCTTCGTCTTGGCGACGAACTTTTCCATGAATCTCTCGTACAGGCCCTGCTGGATCAAGATGCGCGAGCGCGCGTCGCACGATTGGCCTGCGTTGTAGAAAATCGAATGCAGCGCGCCGGAGACAGCCGCATCGAGATCGGCGTCGTCGAAAATTATGTTCGGGGACTTGCCGCCGAGCTCGAGCGTCAGCCGCTTGAGCGTCGCCGACGCGATCTCCATGATCGAGCGGCCGGTCGTCGTCTCTCCGGTGAAGGCGATCTTGTCGACGCCCGGGTGGCCGGCGAGATACGAACCGATCTTCGCACCCGCGCCCGGCAACACGTTGACGACGCCGGGCGGACAACCTGCTTCGTGGCAGATCTGGCCGAGCAGCAGCGCCGTGATCGGCGTGGCGCTCGCCGGTTTGAGCACGATCGTGCAGCCCGCGGCGAGCGCCGGCGCGACCTTCCAGGCCGCCATCAACAGCGGATAATTCCACGGCACGATCTGCGCGCAAACGCCGACGGGCTCTTTCAACGTGTAATTGAAGAAGCCGGCCGCCGCGGGGATCGTATTGCCCATGAGCTTCGTCACCGCGCCGCCGTAGAATTCGAAATCTTCGATGACTTGGCCGATCTCGGATTTCGCCGACGAGATGGTCTTGCCGCTGTTGCGCACTTCGATGCGCGCGAGTTCGTCGTGGCGCTCGGCGATCAGGTTCGCGATCTTGAAGAGCACGCGCGCGCGGCGGGCGGGCGGCATCGTCGCCCATTTCCCTTCGAGCGCCTTGCGCGCGGCGTCGACAGCGGCGTCGGCGTCTTTGAGATTCGCCGCGGCAACGCTGGCCAGCACTTCGTTCGTCGCCGGGTTAGCGACGTCGACGTATTCACCCGATTGCGGCTTGACGAACTCGCCATTAATGAAGAGATCGTAGGTTTTTTGATCGAGGCCGATGGCCATGTTATGTCCTCTCGATGATCGTTGAAATGCCTTGACCAACGCCGATGCACATCGTCGCCAGACCTCGGCGCGCGCCGCGCACTCGCATGGCGTGCAGCAGCGTCACCATCAGGCGAGCGCCGCTGCAGCCCAGCGGATGACCGAGCGCGATCGCGCCGCCGTTGACGTTGACGCGCTCCATCGGCAGTTCCAGTTCGCGCACGCAGGCGATCGACTGCGATGCGAAGGCTTCGTTGAGCTCGACGAGATCGATGTCGTCGACGCGCAAGCCGGCGCGCGCGAGCGCCTTTTGCGATGCGGGGATCGGACCCAAGCCCATGCAGTTCGGATCTACGCCGGCCACGGCGGAGGTGACGACGCGCGCCAGCGGCTTGAGGCCGCGTCGCTTGGCTTCGTCCGCCGCCATCATGACGATGCCAGCTGCGCCGTCGTTGATGCCGCTCGAGTTGCCCGCCGTCACGGTGCCGCCTTCGCGGAACGCGGGCTTGAGCTTCGCGAGTTGCTCCATCGTGACGCCGGGGCGCGGATGTTCGTCGGCGCGAAGGAACTCCGCTGGATTAGCGGCGGCCTTTCCGTCGGTCGGCAGCGGCACCGGGATGAGTTCGGCGTCGAATGCGCCGCTGCGCTGCGCCGCGCCGGTCTTGTGCTGGCTTGCGAGCGCGAACTCGTCCTGCTCTTGACGCGCGATGCGATATTTTTGGGCCACGTTCTCGGCCGTCTCGCCCATGGAAAGCGGTGGATAGCCGCGCGCGGTGAGTTTCGGATTGTACATGCGCGCGCCGAGCGTCGTGTCGAAGATCTGCGGCGAGCGCGGGAACTCGGCCTCGGGTTTGGGCATGACGTATGGCGCGCGCGTCATGCTCTCGACGCCGCCGGCGATGAAGACGTCGCCGCATTCGCTGGCGATCGCGTGGGACGCGCTGTTGATGGCCTGCAGCCCGGAGCCGCACAGCCGGTTGAGCGTGGCGCCCGCGACCGATTCCGGAAAGTCCGCCGCGAGCAGCGCCATCCGAGCGACGTTCCGATTATCCTCGCCGGCTTGATTGCTGCAGCCCCACATGACGTCTTCGACGTCGGCTGGGTCGACGTTCGCCAGCTTGACGAGCTCGCGGAGCACGATCGCTGAAAGGTCGTCCGGCCGCACGTGCCGCAGAGCGCCTGCGTATTTGCCGATCGGCGTGCGCGCCGCTGCGACGATGACTACCTCTCTCATGTCATTCAGCGATTTCGCGAATGCGGCGCGCGGGTCATTTTGCGCGAGGATGCTTACCATGGTGAAAGTGTTGGAGAGCCGCCGGATCTACGAAGGCAAGATCATCAATCTGCGCGTCGACGACGTGGAGCTGGCCAACGGCCAGCGCGCGCGCATCGAGGTCGTGGAGCACGGCGGCGGTGTGGCGATCATCGCCTCGCCGTCTGAAGGAAAGGTCGTCCTCGTCCGCCAGTATCGCCATTCGACCGGACGCGCCGTCTGGGAAGTGCCCGCGGGGAAGATCGACCGCGGGGAAGACCCGGCGGCCTGCGCGATGCGCGAACTCGAAGAAGAAACCGGCTACCGGTGCGAGCGGGTGCGCAAATTGTGGACATTTTTCACTTCGCCGGGTTTCTGCAACGAGTTGCTCCACTTATTCGTCGCAGAGAATTTGACGCCGGGGGTGTCGCGGCCCGAACACGATGAAGTGCTCGAAGTCAAAGAGCTCGACGTCACCGCCGCCTGCGCCATGATCGAGCGCGATGAGCTGCCGGACGCGAAGACGCAAATCGCGCTCGGCTGGCTCGCGGCGGCACGGCGATCAGGCGATTTTGGCGGCTTCGAATGCCAATAGCCGGCGGCGCAGCGAACTCGCCGGCGCTCCTTTGACGCGCCCGTCCGCACCGATCACGCGATGCGCCGGGATGAGCAGGTCGAGCGGCGCCTTGCGCATCGCCGCCGCGACGCCGCGATGCGCGAGCGGCCGGCCGATAGCCCGCGCGACGTCGGCATACGAAATGCGATCCCCGAATTCGAGCCCCGCGACGAGCCGCCACACAGCGACCTCGAACTCCGTTCCGATCAAACGCAGCGGCAGATCGAACGCGCGCAGCCGCTTTTGAAAATACGCGCGGACTTGGCGACGCGCTTCTCGCAAGAGCGCGTCCGGGGAACGGCGCGGCGGAGGGTGTGCCACGCGGCGAAAATCGCTCGCGATGATTTCATTGCCGTCGCTCGACAGGATAAGCGCGAGCCCCAGTGGGGTCGAAACGGCCAGCTGCCCGGCTCCATGAGAATGCCGCTTTTTCACGATTGGCGGTTCGCGGCGTCAGCGTCGGTCATCGTGTTCATCTTCAACAACGCGATCTTGCGTGCACCGCGCTTGTCGGACATCTCGTCGAGCGCGCTTATGAAGCGCGCCACAGCACGGTCTTCCTTAGCCGGCGCTAGAAACTTAGCGGCGTGCGCGAACGCGCTTGTCGCACGAATCGCAATAGTACGAGAGTTTGCCGTCCGTGTCGTAGATGGTGTTCGAGTAGTACATCGCGCAGCGCGCATTGAAGCAGTGCTTCAAACCGAAGGCGTGGCCGAGCGCGTGGACGCATTCCTTCACCGTTCGCTCGAACAGCGTCGTCGATTCGGCCGAGTCATGATAAAATTCCGGCCGGAGCCGGAACGTCGAGACCACCGCGATGCGATCCGTGTCGCTCGCATCCCCGAAGATGAAATTGTGCGACGTCTTGTAGAGGTCGCTTGCCATGACGCCGAGGAGCATGCCCTCGCGATGGGGGAATGCGGCGAGCATTCTATTGAAGACCGTGTTGAGAAAGTATTGCCGGCGCGTCGCGTTGGCGAGCGCCGGCGAGAGGGTGAGCGGCTTTTCGACTGCGAACTTATGGAGAAACCTCTCTTCGAGGCATGGAGCTAAGCGTTCGCAGAAGTCGGTACCAATGCCATTGATTGGAACCAGGCTGATCTTCTCCACATTTCAAATCTTCCACCGCTTGCCTTCAAGTCCTTTGCACGCGCGCGCCGTGTCCGGGAGCGACAACGCATGATCATCGGATTGGGAACCGACGTCGCCGAAGTCGACAGATTCAATTTTGACGCCGACGCGCTGGATCGATTCGCGAGAAAAGTCTTCACGGCTGAAGAGATCGCGCACGCCGAACGCTACCGTCATCGGGCGGAACGATTGGCCGGCGCGTTCGCGGCAAAAGAAGCCACGCGCAAGGCGTTCGGGCATTCGATACCGTGGCGTCAAGTCGGAGTCCGGCACGAGCGGAGCGGCAGGCCGTACATCGAGTTTTCGGGGGCCGCGCGGCAGCTGGTCGCGATGCGCGGCGTGCGGCGCATGCACGTGTCGGTATCGCACAGCCGGCAGAGTGCAGTGGCGACCGTCATCCTGGAGGGCGACGACATCGGGGACGGCGTGCTCGCCGAACCGATCGGCGTGAAGGCTGAGGCCGCGCGATGAACGCGTTGACGGCTCAGGAGATGCAGACCGCCGACCTTCGCACGGTCGAAGACGTCGGCATACCGCAGCTGCTGCTGATGGAATCCGCAGGCCGCGCGGTGGCCGATCTGGCGCGCGATTTCGTGGAGGATCTCGAGGGCGATCCGATTCGCGTGGCGGTCGTCGCCGGACCGGGCAACAACGGCGGCGATGCGCTTGTTGCGGCTCGTTATTTGATGCAGCTGGGCTTCGAGCCGGATGTGTATGTCGCCGCAAAGGCTGAAGATCTGAACGAACTCTGCCGCTCGCAACTCGAGATCATGGAGGGCTTGGGTGCGAGCATCAGCTTCTTGCGCGAGCAGACGCCGGAGTTTTTTCGATCCGGGATGCGTTCGGCTTCGCTGATCATCGACGGCTTGCTCGGAACCGGCGTCAGCGGCGCGCTGCGCGAACCGTATCGGACGTGGGTGACCGACATCAATTCCGCCGGACGCGAGGTCGTCGCGGTGGATTTGCCGAGCGGCATCGACGCGAGTTCAGGATCCGTCCCCGGACCCGCGGTTCAGGCGACCGCCACGGTGACGATGGCGGCACCGAAAGTGGGTATGCTGCTGTTTCCCGCGGCGTCGTACGTCGGCGAGCTTTGGGTCGCGCAGATCGGCATCCCGCCGTCGATCCTCGCGGATGTCGGTGGGCGCTATCACATCTTAACGAAACAACAGTTCTTTTACTGGCTGCCGCAGCGCAGCCCCCTTGCGAACAAGCGCAGCGCCGGCGACGTCGTCGTGATCGGCGGAAGCGAGCGGTACACCGGCGCCCCCGTGTTGACAGCACGGGGAGCGCACCGGGCCGGTGCTGGATACGTGACGGTGGCGTGTCCGCCGGACGCGCACGAGACGATCGCGCACCACTTGGTCGAGGAGATCGTCAGCCCGTGGCCGGCTGACGCCGATGCTGACGGCGTTGCGACTTCGCTGCTTGAGTTGACCCGCCACGCGGGCGCCGTCGTGGTTGGACCCGGGCTCGGGCGAGACGAGGCGACTCAAGCGATCGTCCGGCGTTTCATCGATCAAACGACACGGCCGCTCGTCGTCGACGCCGACGCGTTGTTCGCACTGTCCGGTCACCTCGATCTCGTGCGTAACAAGAAGGCGGTGTTGACGCCGCACAACGGGGAGTTCGCCCGCCTGCTCGGCGATCACGCGGACACGGCGATTGCGAACCGCATCAAGGCAGCGGATGACTTTGCTTCGGACCTCGACGTGACGCTGCTGCTGAAGGGACCGCGATCGATCGTCGCTACCAAGGAAGCGAGTTTTGTGAACCTGACGGGCAACGAGCTGTTGGCGACGGCCGGAACCGGCGACGTCCTGTCGGGGATGATCGCGGCCATGCTTGCCGCGGGGTGTTCGACTCGGCAAGCGGCGGCGATCGGCGCCTTTTGGCATGGCGTCGCTGCGGATTATCTGTTGAGCCAGAGCAAGCACAGCATCGTCGCAGGCGATGTCGCGAATGCGTTGCAGGATGCGCTGCACTGGCTGGACGAGCGCGAAGAGGAAGACGACGGCTACCTGACGCGCATCGTGTAGGGCGACCTTCGGTCGGTCATCATCGACCTTCGGTCGAACCACGGCACGATCAACCGCCAAATAACGATTTACAAAAGCGTCTTCAGCGCTGCTTCGTCGATTATTTTGACGCCCAGTTTTTTCGCCTTTGCGAGTTTGCTGCCCGCCGAATCGCCCGCCACGACGTAATCCGTTTTCTGGCTCACCGCGCCGCTCACCGTGCCGCCAGCGGCGCGGATCAATTCGGTCGCGTCTTCGCGCGTCAGGTTCGGCAAGGTACCGGTCAGCACAAAGGTCTTGCCCGCCAGCTTGCCGCCGGCGGCCGGTTTGCGCGCGCGCGGCTCGGCGCGCAGGTTCACGCCGGCGCGCTGCAGCTTCGCGATCACGTCTCGATTGCGGGCTTGCTGGAAGAACGTCCAAATGCTCTGCGCGATGCGCGGTCCGATCTGCTCGACCTGCACCAAACGCTCCTCATCTGCCGAAGCGAGGGCGTCCATGTCATCGAACGCCTCCGCCAGCAACTGGGCGGTCTGGAAACCGACGAACCGGATCCCGAGTGCGTAGACGACCCGCGCGAACGGCCGCTGCTTCGAAGCCTCGATGCTGAGCAGCAAATTTGCGACTAGCTTTTCTCCCGAACGGGGCAGCGCGGTCAACTGCGCCGCGTTCAAAGCGAAGACGTCGCCGGCGTCGCGCACCAAGCCCGCTTCGACGAGCGCCTCGCTCCACCGGTCCCCCAAACCTTCAATATCCATCGCGCCGCGCGATGCAAAATGCTTCAATCGCTCTTTCACCTGCGCGGGGCACGCCGCATTGGGGCAGTACGACATCGCTTCGCCTTCCGCGCGCATCGTCGGCGTGCCGCACACCGGGCACGTCGTCGGCAGCACGTACTCCTCGAGGTGTTTGCCCGCACGCTCTTCCACCAACGGCCCGACGATCTCCGGAATCACTTCGCCCGCACGGCGCACGATGACCCGATCGCCCGCGCGAATGTCCTTCGACCGGACGTAGTCTTCGTTGTGCAGCGTCGCCATGCTCACGGTGACGCCGCCCACCTGCACCGGCTCCATCACCGCGTACGGATTCAAGCTGCCGGTCCTGCCGACGTTCACCTCGATCGAGCGCAGCGTGGTGATCGCCTCCTCCGGCGGATACTTGAACGCGACGGCCCAGCGCGGTTCCCGACCGACGTAGCCTAAGCGCACCTGCAGGTCGAGCGAATCGACTTTCACCACCACGCCGTCCGCGCCGAAATCCAGCTGGGCGCGCTTCGAATCCCACGCTTCGCAGAATTCTGCCAAGCGGTCGAACTCCGTGAAACGGCGCGCTTCTTTGTTGACCGGAAAGCCGAGCTCGCGCAGCGCCTGCAACAGCTCCCATTGCGTCCGCAGCTTCATCGCAGGTTCGCAGAGACCGACCGCGTACGCAAAAAAACGCAGCGGCCGCGACGCCGTCACGCGCGAGTCTTTCTGGCGCAGCGAACCCGCCGCGGAATTGCGCGGATTCGCGAACCGGGTTCCGCCCTCGGCCTCAACGCGTCGGTTCAGCGCTTCGAAATCGCCCCGCCGCATGTAGATTTCGCCGCGAACTTCGAGCAGGTCGGGGGCAGCCTCGCGCAAGCGCAGCGGGATCGCACGGACCGTCCGCAAGTTCGCCGTGACGTCTTCGCCTACCGTGCCGTCGCCGCGCGTGCCGCCCGCCACGAACACCCCACCCTCGTAGCGCAGCGAAATCGCCAGGCCGTCGATCTTCAGTTCGGCGACGTACGCTTCCGGTTCTCGGCCCGACAACCGGACGATGCGGTCGTGCCACGCGCGCAGTTCATCCACCCCGAACGCGTTGCCGAGCGACAGCATCGGCACCGCATGGCGATACTGGGCGAACGCGGTCGACGCGGCAGCGCCGATCCGCTGGGTGGGGCTGTCGGGCGTCCGCAACTCAGGAGACTGAGCTTCAAGGGATTGCAGTTCACGGAACAGCGCATCGTACTCGGCGTCGCTCACCGTCGGAGCGTCGAGCGTGTAGTATTCTTCGTTGTAGCGGTGGAGACGCGCGCGCAATTCGGCCGCGCGAGCAGCGGCGCGCTCCCCGTTAGCGCCGGCCGGCGTCACTTACGTGTTGTTGTAAAGCCTGACGTTGTTGACGTTGTGCATCCAGTACCAGATGCGGCTGGAACCCCACTCGATCGAATGCCAGATCTGCAGCTCGATCGCCCGCGTGACCGGGAAAAAAGCCAGGATCACCAGCGCCGCGATGACGTACGCCACCACGCCGATCGATCCCCAGAACCGCGTGCCGGTCGTCGGCTTGCCGACCCCCCGCAGCGGCGCCGGCTCGAAATAGTGCGGCCGCTCGGCACCTGAAATATCCCCGGTGTGCGGCAAGCCGTGCCGATAAGAAGATGAATCGTAGTGACGCTCGAGCGGCGGCTGCGGACCGGGCGCCGCCGCCGCCGCGAACTGCGGCACTTCCCCCGAGAGCAGCTTCTGGATCTTGCGCCGGCTGTCGTCGTTGAGGTCCACCCAGTCGGCGACGATCTCGTTATCCAGCCCTTCGCCCAAGCTGCGCACCGAGCGGATGCGCGTCAACCCGCGCGCCGACGTGTTGATGCTGTCCAGAAAAATCGTCGTGAAAAGGATCAGCCCTTCGTCGACCGCGACCGGAATCGTCGCGACGATTCCCGACTCGTCGAGATGCGACGCTTTGCCCACCGCATCGATATGCTTGTCGGCATTGCGAAAACTCGTGCGCGCGGGGATGGTCAGCGCGGTCGGCAGCGTATCGACCGCATGCTCGGCATCGAGGGGCGCGCCGGCATCAACGGCATCGGCCATAATCGGATCCTCCAACTAGTATATCGGCAATTCAGGCTTGCGCTAGCGCGCTTTGGCCTCCTCCAACGTGCTGAGCAAGCGCATGTTTTGACGCTCGAACTCGGCCACCGCCGCATGCTCGCTTGTTATGGCGATGTGTGCGCGAGGGTCCGCCAGCACCCGGCGCAGGTAGCGGCCGGTGTAGGAATCGCGAGCGCGCGACACCTCCTCGGGCGTTCCCGCCGCCACGACGGTACCGCCGTTCTCCCCGCCTTCGGGTCCGAGATCGATGAGATAGTCCGCCGTCTTGATGACGTCGAGGTTGTGCTCGATGACCACCACCGTATTGCCGGCATCGACCAAGCGCCCGAGCACGCGCAGCAGATGCGCGATGTCCGCGAAGTGCAAGCCGGTCGTCGGCTCGTCCAAGATGTAGAGCGTTCGGCCCGTGCTGCGCCGCGACAGCTCCGTCGCCAGCTTCACGCGCTGTGCCTCGCCGCCCGACAGCGTCGTCGCGGGCTGGCCCATTTGGATGTACCCCAGCCCGACGTCGCAGATCGTCCGCAACTTGTTGTGGACGCGCGGGATGTTCTGGAAAAAATCCGCGGCTTCGTCGACGCGCATCTCGAGCACGTCCGCGATCGACTTGCCTTTGTATTTCACGTCGAGCGTCTGCTGATTGTAGCGCTTGCCCTTGCAAACTTCGCACGGCACGTAGACGTCGGGGAGAAAGTGCATCTCGATCTTGATGATGCCGTCGCCCTCGCACGCGTCGCAGCGCCCGCCCTTGACGTTGAACGAGAAGCGGCCTTGCTTGTAGCCGCGCATGCGCGCTTCCGGGGTGAGCGAGAACAGCTCGCGGATCGGATCGAACGCGCCGGTATACGTCGCCGGATTGCTGCGCGGCGTTCTGCCGATCGGCGATTGATCGATGACGATGACCTTGTCGAGCTGATCGAGCCCCTTCACGGCGCCGTAGGTGTCGTCTGGCGGCTGATCGTGCAAGTGGTGCGCGAGCGCGCGATACAAGACCATGTCGACGAGCGTCGATTTGCCGGAGCCCGATACCCCCGTGATCGCGCACAAGACGCCCAATGGAAACGTCACGTCGATGCCGTGCAGGTTGTTGGCGCGAGCGTTTTTCACGGTCAGCGCGCCCTTGGCCGGCCTGCGGACCGGAGGGACCGGAATGAATGCGTCGCCTTTGAGGAATTTCCCGGTCAGCGATTCGGGCGCGTCGATGACGTCGTCGATCGTTCCGGCTGCGATCACGCGGCCGCCGTCCTTGCCGGCGCGCGGTCCGATATCCACGAGAAAGTCCGCCTCGCGCATCGTGTCCTCATCGTGCTCGACGACGATAAGGGTGTTGCCGAGGTCGCGCAACGTCTTCAGCGTGGCCAGCAGCCGCGCGTTGTCGCGCTGGTGCAAGCCGATAGACGGCTCGTCCAGGACGTACAGCACGCCGACCAACGATGACCCGATCTGGGTGGCGAGCCTGATGCGCTGCGCTTCGCCGCCCGACAGCGTCGTCGCCGACCGATCGAGGGTGAGATACTCGAGGCCGACGTTGACGAGAAACCCCAGCCGCGCGCGAATCTCTTTGAAGATCTGTCGGGCGATCTGCTCTTCGCGAGGCGTCGGTTTGAACGACTCGACGAACTCGAGCGCGCGGCCGACCGAGAGCGCCGTCAGCGCGGCGATGGAAAGCCCGCCGACCGTGACGGCGAGCGATTCCGGCTTAAGGCGCGCCCCCTTGCACGCGGGGCAGCGCACCGAGGTCATCAGTTTGCCGATCTCTTCCTTTATATAGTCGGATGACGTCTCGTCGTAGCGCTTTTTCAGATACGGGATGACGCCGCGGTATTGCGCCTGGTACGACCACACCTTGCCGGATTTCGTGCGGAAGCGAAATTTTCGACGTTCTTCGTCCTCGTCGCCGTAGAGGATGAGATCCAGCAGATCGTCCGAGATTTCTTTGACCCGCGTGTTGATGCTGTAACCGGCTTGCTTCAGCAGCGTTTCGACCTGCTGCAGGTAGAACGGATTCATGCCCCCGGTCAGATACTTGGTCCACGGCACGATCGCGCCGGCGGCGAACGTCTTGTCGCGATCGGGAATGACCAACCGTGGATCGATCTCGATCTTCACGCCCAGGCCGGTGCACTCCGGGCACGCGCCGTACGGCGAGTTGAAGGAGAACATGCGCGGCGCGAGTTCCTCGAACGACAATCCGCAATGCAGGCAAGCGAATTTCTCGGAGAAATTCGCCTCCTCTTCGGCGGCGCCCGAGCCGGGTTTCTGGACCAAAACGGTGAGCAGTCCCTGGGTCAGCTTCAGCGCGGTTTCAACCGAATCGGTCAGGCGTTTTCGCAGGTCGGGCTTGATGACGAGTCGGTCGATGACGATCTCGACCGTGTGTTTGCGCTTCTTGTCGAGTTTGATGGGCGCGCCGAGCTCGCGGACCTGGCCGTCGACGCGCACGCGCGCGTAGCCGTCTTTGATCGCCTGCTCGAAGAGCTTTTGATATTCACCCTTGCGGCCGCGCACGAGCGGTGCCAGCACCTGCAGCCGCGTACCCTCGGGCAGCGCGAGGATCTGAGTCACGATCTGCTCGGCGGTCTGCGGCGTGATCGGCCGGCCGCAGTTCGGACAGTGCGGTTTGCCGATCCGAGCGTAGAGCAAGCGCAAGTAATCGTAGATCTCGGTGACCGTGCCGACCGTCGAACGCGGATTGTGACTCGCAGACTTTTGATCGATCGAGATGGCGGGCGAGAGGCCTTCAATGTAATCGACATCGGGCTTTTCCATCTGCCCGAGGAACTGCCGAGCGTAGGTCGAGAGCGATTCGACATAGCGGCGCTGGCCTTCGGCGTAGATCGTGTCGAAGGCGAGCGAGCTTTTTCCGGATCCGGACAGGCCGGTGATCACGATCAGCCGATTGCGCGGCAGCGTCAGATCGATGTTCTTGAGGTTGTGCTCGCGCGCGCCTTTGATGACGATGGACTCGAGACCGTGACGTGCCGGCACCGCCACGGCGGGCGCGGCGAACGGGTCCGGTTTCCGGATAGCCGACAGCGGTTTCATCGAAATGCGTCGCTTCGTGACGGCGCGGCGCACGTCATGCTAACGCACGGCTTTGTCCACCGGCTGATGCAGGCGGTTGACCACGCGAATCGGAATGCCGCGCGGCGCGAGCTTCGAGCCCAGCGCCATGAGCTGATTCGCGAAGCCCGATATCACGACCGGCTTGCCGGCCATCATCGCATCGTAGCCGATCTTCGCGACTGCGGACGCCTCCATCAATCTGCCGCTAACCAAGCGGACCGAGTGCATCTGCGCGTTGTCCTGGAAGCCGGTCGCTGTGGGTCCGGGGCAGAGCGCCGTCACCGTGACGCCGCTGCCCTTCAATTCGAACGCCAGCGCCTCGGAAAACGAGAGCACGAAGGCCTTGCCCGCATAATAAAGCGCCATCAACGGGCCGGGCTGGAATGCCGCGGTCGATGCGACGTTTAAGATGCGGCCTTCGCGGCTCGCGATCATCTCATCCAAGAACAAGCGGGTGAGCCAGACGAGCGACACCATATTGAGCTGCATGTTCGCGAGATCTTGCACGACGTCGCTTTGGGCAAACGGCCCATACAGGGCGTAGCCCGCGTTATTGACGAGAAAGTCGATCTTTTGCGACTGGCTGCGCATTGCATCGAAAACTTCCTGCGCAGCACCGGCCTTCGAAAGATCGCTGCTGATCGTCGCCGTCTTGATTTCAAGGTATCGGAATTCGCCGGCGACGCGCGCGAGATCGGCCGCGCTGCGAGCGACGAGCACGAGGTCGTGACGGTCGCGCGCGAACAGTTTAGCGAATTCGTAGCCGATGCCGCTCGTCGCCCCGGTGATGAGCGCGGTTTTAGCCATCTCGGTCCTCCAGTTTTTCGAGTGCGGCCGGCAGATCGCCGATCGACTCGATGACGATATCCGCTTCCCGTGCGCCATCGGGCAGCGGGTCTTTCCAGATGTCGATCAAGATCGCGCGCATGCCGGCCGCGTGGGCGCCGGCGACGTCGCGGTTGTAGCGGTCTCCGACCATTACGCTCTCCTCCGGCTCGACCCGCGCGACCTCCATGGCGTGGCGAAAGACCGCCGGATCGGGTTTGATCAACTCCATCTCGCCCGCCAGAATCACGTTGTCGAAGAACTTCGCGAGCCCCAGGTGCTCGATTTTCCTCGCGTGCGTCTCGGCGAATCCGTTGGTAATGATGGCGAGATGGTAGCGTCCGTGCAGCTTCTTGAGCACCGGCACGGCGTCGGGATACAGTTCGACGCCTTCAAGGCGGATCGCGTCGTAGTGTTTTGCGATGCGGCCGGCGAGATCCGGATCATCGGCGCCGTGACGGTTCAGCGCTTCGCGCCAGATCGACGACCGAATGGCGCCCGCCGGCGGCCGTTTCGATCCGGGTTCGAGACGCTCCCAAAAGTCGATGGCCGAATCCAAATACGACCTCGCAAGTGCGGCGGGATCGACGCCGAGATGGCCCGCCTCGTCGCGCGCGGCGACCTCCGCCCAGTGCTCGCTGGATTCGGTGTCGTCGATGAGGGTGTCGTCGAGGTCGAAGAAGATGGCGCGAATCGTCATATGCGGTGGTTCGAGCGTAGCTCGAACCGGTCATCGACCTTCGGTCGAACCACTGCACTCAACCCGGTCATCGACCTTCGGTCGAACCACTGCACTCAACCCGGTCATCGACCTTCGGTCGAACCACTGCGCTCGACCCGGTCATCGACCTTCGGTCGAACCACGGCACCTCGAAACGCTGCATTTAGAAGAGGGCGGCTTCGCGCAGCGATTCCCCGAATACTCGCGGCGCTTTGCGCGACAGACCGCTGTCGCCCGCGTCCGGCAGCTGCTTGCGGAGTTCCCACAATTCGTCGCGCAGGGCGGCGGCTTTTTCGAACTCCAACCGCGCCGCGGCTTCCTTCATCTCTTTCTCGAGCTTGGCGCACATCGCCAGCAGCACGTCGCGCGGCACTTCTTTCAATTCTCTGCCTGCCATGCCGCGCCGCACGTCGCTCGCCTCGCTCACCGCGCTCAAGATATCGCGCACGGATTTGCGGATGGATTGCGGATCGATGTGGTGCTCTTCGTTGTGCGCGAGCTGCTTGCGCCGGCGGCGTTCGGTCTCGTTGATCGCCCGCTCCATGCTCTGCGTGACGTTGTCGGCGTACATCAAAACGGTGCCGCTGACGTTGCGCGCGGCGCGCCCGATCGTCTGGATGAGCGAGATCTCCGAGCGCAGATAGCCCTCTTTGTCGGCGTCCAATATCGCAACGAGCGACACCTCCGGCAGATCGAGACCTTCGCGCAGCAGATTGATGCCGACCAGGCAATCGAATTCGCCGAGCCGGAGGTCACGCAGGATCGCGATGCGCTCGAGCGTCTCGATCTCCGAGTGCAGGTAGCGCGCGCGCACGTTCATCTCGATCAGATAGTCCGTCAGGTCTTCGGCCATCTTTTTGGTCAGCGTGGTGACGAGCGAGCGTTCGCCGGCTGCCGCGCGCCGGCGGACCTCGTCCATCAGGTCATCCACCTGGCCGGCCGTCGGCCGAACGATGACCTGCGGATCGACTAATCCGGTCGGACGGATGATCTGCTCGACCACGTGCACGGAATGTCCCCGCTCGTACGTGCCGGGCGTCGCCGAGACGTAGACCACCTGGTTGATGTGCCGGTCGAACTCTTCGAAAGTGAGCGGCCGATTATCCAGCGCCGACGGCAAGCGAAATCCATATTCGACCAGCGCCTCTTTGCGCGAGCGATCGCCGTGATACATGCCGTGCACCTGCGGCAGCGTCACGTGCGATTCGTCGATGAACAATAGCCAGTCTTGCGGGAAAAAGTCCAGCAGGCAGAACGGCGTTTGACCGGGGGCTCGCCCGGTGAGATGGCGCGAATAGTTCTCGATGCCGTTGCAGTAGCCGGCTTCCAACAGCATCTCCAGATCGTTGCGCGTCCGCAGCTCGAGGCGCTGGGCTTCCAGCAGCTTGCCCTGCGAGCGGAACCATGCCAAACGCTCGTCGAGCTCGGCTTCGATGCTCGCGATCGCACGGCGCAGCTTCTCCTCCGGCGTGATGAAGTGCTTGGCGGGGAAGATCGTGAGTTCGTCGAGCACCTCGAGCAGCTCGCCGCTGATCTGATTCACCCGCACGATCTTCTCGAGCTGATCGCCGAAGAAGTCGAGCCGCGTAACGATGTCGTCATCGACGGCGACGAACTCGAGCACGTCCCCGCGCACGCGAAACGTGCCGCGTACGAGCGCGATGTCGTTGCGCGTGTACTGCATGTCCACGAGCTTGCGCAGCAGTTTGTCGCGATCGTACTCCAGGCCGCGCTCCAGCTTCAGCGACATCTCGATGTAATCCGACGGCGAGCCGAGTCCGAAGATGCACGACACCGATGCGACGATGATCGTGTCACGGCGCGTCAATAGCGACTGCGTGGCCGAGTGGCGCAGCCGCTCGATCTCCTCGTTGATCGAAGAATCCTTTTCGATGTACGTGTCGCTCGACGCGATGTACGCCTCGGGCTGATAGTAGTCGAAGTACGAGACGAAATACTCGACGGCGTTCTTCGGAAAGAATTCCCTGAACTCGCCGCACAGCTGCGCCGCCAGCGTCTTGTTGTGGCTGAGGACGAGCACCGGCCTCTTGGCTTGTTCGATCGCCCACGCCATGGTTGCCGTCTTGCCGCTGCCGGTGACGCCCAAGAGGGTCTGCGCTCGGGCATCCGAGCCGATGCCCTTGCAGAGCTGCCGGATGGCTTCCGGTTGGTCGCCTGCCGGCGAAAAAGGCGCGTGGACTTCGAATTCGGGCATGAGCCGATACCTTTCGATTGGGCGGGGAGGCGCGACCTCTGGTCGTACTCGGCCCGATCTTCGATCGGGAAGCTACGGCGAACTGCGCTCGCAAGCTACAGGCGTGCATGCTCGGCAGCGCGAATCATCTCAAGCGGCCTCAGGGCCGAGCAAAAAAGGAGAACCGTTGTTATGGCTACGGCAAAACCGGTCCTCTTCTCCGGCAATTCAAACCCCGAACTCGCCCGCGAAATCGCCCGGAAGATGGGCCTGCATGATGTGGGCAAAGCGCTCGTCGGCATATTCGCCAACGAAGAATGCCGCGTCGAGATCCACGAGAACGTGCGCGGCGCCGACGTCTTCGTCGTGCAGTCGATCTGCAAGCCGCCGCTGCCGGGCAAGAGCGTCAACGACTCGCTGATGGAGATGCTGCTGATGATCGACGCGCTGCGTCGCGCATCGGCTCACCGCATCACCGCGGTCATCCCGTACTACGGCTACGCGAAGCAGGACAAGAAGACCAAAGGGCGGGAGCCGATCTCCGCCAAGCTCGTCGCAAATCTGCTGACGACGGCCGGCGTCCAACGCATCCTCACCGTCGATCTTCACGCCGCGCAGATCCAAGGCTTTTTCGACGACCCGGTCGACAATCTGACGGCGAGCTTCATCCTCGCCAACTACCTGATCAACACGCGCAAGCTGCGCGGCCCCGGCACGGTCGTCGTATCGCCCGATGCCGGCGGCGTCGCGCGCGCCGAAGCGTTCGCCAAGAAGCTGCAGACCTCGGTGGCGATCGTCTTCAAACGCCGGCCGCGCCCCGACGTCAACGAAGTCAGCGAAGTCGTCGGCGACCTGAAGGGTAAGGTGGCGATCATCATCGACGACATGATCTCGACCGGCGGCACGCTGGCGAAAGCCGCCGAGGCGATCCTCGACCGCGGCGCGACCGAGGTGATTACCTGCGCCACCCACGGCATTTTCGCTGCCAATGCCGCGCGGAAGCTCAACGACTCGCCGATCAGTGAGATCGTGGTCACAAACACGGTGCCGGTGCCGCAAGAGATACGAGGCGCCAAGATAAAGGTGCTGTCCGTCGCTCCGCTTTTGGCCGACACGATCCGCCGCATCTCGTCCAACCGTTCGGTGTCGGAGATCTACGTCGAGCAGGAAGATTCACTCGGACGAGGTCCCGACGAAACCCCTTTATTCAAGTCGGTCGTGACGACCGAAGGCGTCGAGCCGGCGCGCGCGCCGGTATAGGAAACGATGGAACAGATCACTTTGCCCGCCAAGCCGCGCAGCGCGTCCGGTTCGCGAGCCGTCAACAAGCTGCGCGACGCCGGAAGAATCCCAGCGGTTGTCTACGGGCGAGAGTTCGGCGAGCCGCTGGCGCTCGAGATCGAGGCGCGCGACCTGCGCGCCGCGCTGCTCGGCCACTCGCAAAACGCCATCATATCGCTCGAGATCGAGGGGCGCCGGCCGCTGCCCGTGATGGTCGCGGAGCGTCAAGTCGACGTCTTGTCACGCCACATCATCCACGTCGATCTTCATGCCATCAATCTGAAAGAGGCCGTGGAGGCGAACGTGGCGATCGCGATCGTCGGCACCGCCCCTGGCGTCAAAGAGGGCGGCGTGATCGACTTCGTCGTGCGCGAGATCTCGGTGAAGGCGCTGCCGGGCGACATCCCGGAGCGGATCGAGGCCGACATCGGCGCGCTGAATATCGGCGACACGATCCACGTCCGCGATCTGGCCGCGCCGCCGAACGTCGAGATCGTCGAGAATCCTGACGAAATCGTCGTGTCGCTCTTGCCTCCGCCGAAGGCCGAGGAAGCCGCCGTCGCACCCGAGGTGCCTGCGGAGCCCGAGCTCATCGGCGCCGCGAAGCCCGAGGCAGAGGAAATTCCGGAGGCGTAGCGCTCGCTGCCGCCGGATCGCACCGCAACAGCTTCGCGGCTCATCGTCGGCTTGGGGAATCCCGGGCCGAAGTATGCGCGCACTCGGCACAACGTCGGTTTTCGGGTCATCGCCGCGCTGGCGCGCCGTCACGAGATCACCGCATGGCGCACCAAGTACGGCGCGCGCGTCGCCCAGTCCAAAAGCCTGGCGGCCATCCTGGCCATGCCGCAGACGTTCATGAACGACTCCGGCGACAGCGTTGCGCCGCTTGCCGTCTTCTTCAAGATCGAACCCGGGGACGTGCTCGTCGTCTGCGACGATTTCAATCTCGATTTCGGCCAGCTGCGCATGCGCCGCGGCGGCAGCGACGGCGGGCACAACGGTTTGAAGTCCATCATCGACGCGCTGCACACCGATCGATTTCCTCGGCTGCGCATCGGCGTCGGCCGGCGCGGCCCCGACGCGATCGGATTCGTGCTCGGGGTCTTTTCGAATGAAGACGAGGTCGAGCTCGCGGGGATCATCGATCGCGCCGCCGACGGCGCTGAGACCTTCGCGCGCGCCGGCATCGACGCGGCGATCGCTGTCGTCAACGCCGCGGGCGGCCGGGGCACGAGCGCAGAAGATGCCGGAGACGATACGTAACGCCGGAGGTTCCAAGACACGCAACTTCCTCAGGTCGGCCGGCTGCTCATCGCCGTCGGAATCGCGCTCGTCGTCATCGGCGGCTTGGTCCTGTTCGCGAGACAGCTGCGGATCGGTCAGCTGCCCGGCGATCTCACGTTCTCCGGCCGAAACTGGCGGATCGCGATTCCGCTCGGCACGTCGATCCTGCTTTCGCTCGTCCTCACGCTCGTCTTGAATCTGGCGCTGCGGATCAAAAAATGAAACGGCCGCCAACTTGGCGGCCGCTCCAGTGTCTCGGGTGGGTCGAGCAAGCTCGACCCCGACAACGATCAGTGGCGCCCGAGCAGCGCTCCGCCGTTCACGCCCCAGTTCGGCGCGAAGAAGACGCCGTCGTTCATGCCGGGCGAGAATCCGTTGTGGAAGATGCCATCCGGACCTGGCATGCACAAGCCGGGCCTGACGCACGTGTCGCCGAGCACCGGCAAAATCTCCGTGCTGTAGAGGAACGACGCATCGTCGATATCGATCCGATAGAAGTGGCCGTCGAGCGATGTGCCGCCGATGAAATGCGGATTCATGACCGATGAATCGTTGAGGTTCACCGTCAACGTCTCGCCGTCGAGGAGCAATACGCGCGCCTCATCGCGGACGAACGTCACGAGCGCAAATTCGGCGCCATGCGATGTGTAGACCATCGCGGTGAAGATGCTGCCGTCGAGCAACTTACCATTATAATCTGCCGCGCGCACCGGTTGCACAACGACAAATAAGGACGCCAGTACGGCGGCACCTACGAGGATTGCCTTACGCATATTCTCCCCCGAATTGACGTGTGGCCCCTGTAGTGGAAATCATACACCTTGTCTGGGACGGATTTCAAGCGTCAATCCGAAATCGCGCGGCGGCTCCCTGGGTCGTCGAGAGGGAGACCTTCCTGGCATGCCCGGCAATTTTCAGGTTCGCTGTCGTTCAGCGGGAGGTCGAGCAGGCTCTCTACCGGCCGGCCTACCTCGGCCCGCCCGCGGCGGACGATGGCGCCCACCGCCACGACGGAGCCGCCAAGGGCCTCAACGACGCCGATCACTTCGCGCGTCGACGCCCCCGTGGTCATGACGTCTTCGACGATTGCGGCGCAATCGGGCGGCCCAAGCTGAAAACCTCGGCGCAAGGCGGGTCTGCCGGATTCTTTTTCGACGAAAACATTCCTGACGCCGAGCGCTTTCGCCACGAGGAAGCCGGGGATGATGCCTCCGACCGCCGCGCTGACGACGACGTTCGGTTTTGCGGGCGCGAGACGGCGTGCCAGCGCCGCAGCGACGATTTCCGCGCGGACCGGATCTTCGAAGAGGCGAAATTTTTGGATGAATCGATCGCTGTGCAGTCCCGACGACAGCCTGAAATGACCGCTCAGCAGCGCTCCGCTCGATTCCAGCAGTTCGAGCAGTTCGGAGGCCGTCACGCGAGGCCCGAATCGTAGATCGGCAATGCCGCCTTGATCTCATCCAAGATCGCCTGTGCGGCGGCTTTCGGGTCCGGCGCCTTCGTGACCGGTCTGCCGACCACGATGGCCACGGCGCCTGCGAGCACCGCATCGGTGGGGGTCGCGATGCGCCGTTGGTCGTCGATCGGCTGACCCGATCCGCGGATGCCGGGGCAGACGATGAGAAAGCCCGCCGACACGCGCGAGCGGACGATCGCCGCTTCGTCGACGGCGCACACGCAGCCGTCGATGCCGCATTCTGCCGCGAGCCCGGCGCGGATGCTCACGATCGTGCGCGGATCTCCGGCGACGCCGACGGCGCGAAGATCCTCCGCCGAGTGACTCGTCAGCAAGGTCACCGCGAGCAGTCGCAGGTCCGCGCCTGCCGCGTTGACCTCGTCGCGTGCCGCGACCGCCGCGGTCAGCATCTGCCGGCCGCCCGACGCGTGCACCGTGAGCAGCGATGCGCCCGACGTCGCCAGGCTTCTGATGCCGCCCGCGACGCTGTTCGGGATGTCGTGCAGCTTCAAGTCGAGGAAGATTTTCTTGCCGCGCTCGCGCAGCGCGGGGATCAAACGCTGCCCAAACGCGAAATACGACTCGTAGCCCACCTTATACCAGGTCACCGCATCGGCAAGGCTGTCAACCGCCTTGGTCGCGTCTTCGAACGTCGGTACGTCGAGCGCGACGATCAATTCGGTCATGAGCGAACCACGTGTGCGGCGAACTTCGGATTCGCGAGACCGGTGAGGCCGCGCACCGACGTGAGCCCGCGCCGCGCGGCTGCTTCGCTCAGCGACCGTGCCACGTGGATGTGGGCTTGCGGATCCCGGAATACGGCCGTGCCGATCGAAACGGCCGACGCGCCCGCGAGCATGAATTCCAGCGCGTCGCGGCCGGACTCGATGCCGCCCATCCCGACGATCGGGATCTTCACGACTTGCGCGACCTCCCAGACCGCCGCTATCCCGATCGGCCGGATGGCGGGCCCGGTGAGTCCGCCCATTCCGTTCGCGAGCATCGGCCGCAGCCGCTCGACGTCGATGACCATGCCGCGCACCGAATTGATCAAGGACAGCGCGTTCGCCCCGGCAGCTTCGGCGGAGCGGGCGATCGGGCGGAGGTCGGTGACGTTCGGAGTGAGCTTCGCGACGATCGGCAGGCTCGTTCGCCGCTTCACCGCCCGTATGACGGCTGCGGCCATCTCCGGGTCCGCCGCGAAGCACGCGCCGCCCTCGCTCTCCACGTTCGGGCAAGAGATGTCGAGTTCGATCGCCACCACGTTCGGCAGTCCGTCGATCCGCGCGGCGACGGCGGCGAATTCGTCGACGGTGAAACCTGCGACGCTTGCGATCACCGCGGTCGGAACGTCGGCAAGTTTCGGCGCCTCGGTTTTCAGAAAATGCTCGATGCCGGGACCCTGAAGCCCGATCGCGTTGAGCATGCCCGCCGGCGTGTTCGCGACGCGCGGCATCTCGTTGCCGAGCCGCGCCTCCCAGGCGACGCTCTTGAGCGTCACCGCTCCCCACGCGCTCACGTCCACGACGACGCCGTATTCGGCACCGCGATTGTAACAGCCGCTGGCCGCGATGACGGGGTTCTTCAGCGTGAAGCCGCCGAGATCGACGGCGCTGTCTATGTCTCGAGCCACAGCACGTCCGCCGCACGAAAGACGGTCCCGTCGGCGCAGACGCGCGCGACGTCGTAATCTCGTGGTTCGCCCGGCGCCTTCGGGTGGTGCGTGCTTTGCGCGCTGCCCCGCTTCACCGGCACGACGCACCCCCAACACGTGCCCATCGAACAACCGAAGGTTTCTTCCATTGATATCAGGCACGGCGCGTCTGCTGCGTTCGCGAATTCGCAAAGCGTGCGCAGCATGCCGCGCGGCCCGCAACCGTAGAGCACGTCGCCCGGCTTGAAGATCTCCCGTGCCGCGTCCACGACGCTGCCTCGTCGCCCAGCGCTGCCGTCGTCCGTGCAAACGGTGACGTCCGCTCCGAGTTTCATCAAGGCGTCGGCGCCGACGATTAGCTCCTTCGAACGCGCCCCGATGACGACACGCGTGTCGACGCCCGCTTTCGCGAGCGATCGCACCAGCAGCCAGAACGGCACGATGCCGAGGCCGCCGGCGACCACGATCGCGCGCCGGCCCGGCGGGGGCGGCTCGAAGGAGTTGCCCAGCGGACCCAGCAGCGAGATCTCCGAGCGCTCCGGCAGACGCGCGAGCCGCGCAGTCCGGTCGCCCCATTCACGAAAGAGAAAGGAGACCTCACCTGAGTCGGCCGTCCAAATGCCAAGCGGCAATCTCGGCGTGAATTCGCCCGGCAGGTCGATGGCGACGAACTGCGCGGCCTGAGCGGCTCGGGCGATTTTGGGCGAACGGAACCCCATATACCAAAAACCGGGAGCGAGATACTCCCGGGTTGTCAATGCGGCGGCTTCGAGCACCGGAACTGCTGGCGCCATCACATTCGAACGTTCGAGCCGCTCGTTCGCCCTACCTCGAAATGGGACGGGATACGAACTATTTCTGCCGATATACGGTATAAGAATGAGAAACCCGAATCGGAGCCCACGTCAAATGCAAGGATTGCTCGTCTTCAAGTCACTGGCCGAAGCGCAGGCGCGCGGCTTCATCATCGTCGATCAAACGAAAGACGGCTTCCTCGTTCGCAAGCTGATGCCTCAGGGTTGGGCTCTGGCGCTCGTCCAGCCGTCGAATAACGAAGCCGCCTAGCTCATCCGGCTTTAGCGTATCCGGTAAACGACGTCCACCGTCGCCGAGATCGTGTCCGTGCCCGCTTCAACAGGCGGGCCAGCTTGCAGCGCCATGGCGCGCGCCATCGGCACGATTCCCGACTGGCCCTGGCCGGTGCTGATCGATTGAATGCCTGCGAGTTGAACGTGCGCCGCAGCGGCGATGGCCTGCCCTTCGTCGCGCGCGTTTTCGATCGCGGTGGTCAGCGCCGTTCGGTACAGCCGGTCGCGCTGGGTCGTATCGTACGTGATGCCGTAGCTTTGGTCGGCGCCGGCTTTGATCGCCGTGTCGATGACCGCGCCTGCTTTCGCAACGCTCGACGTCACCACGAGGTTTTCGCTCGCGACGTAAATGCCGGCCGGGCCCGCGCTCGGTGCGCCGTTCGTCGCCTGAAGCGTGACGGGGCGCGGTGATTCCGGCGGCTGGAGATATAAATTGTATCCGACGGTCTGGATGTCTCGGTCCGACACGCCCAAGCGATGCAGCGCATCGATCATGGAGCGCGCGCGTTGGTTCATCGTTCCGGCGGCAGCGGCCGCCGTATCGGCAGTCGCCTTCACGCCGAGGCTCGTGCGGGCGATATCGGGGACGTAGGTGACGCTGCCCGACACGACCACTTCGATGGTCGGCTGTGCCGGCAGATTCGTATCGGCGAGCGCCTGCGCGCTTGACCCGGCGATCAAAGCCGCGACGGCGGCGGCGGCGAGCGAATGCATCATAGACGTTCCGGCCGTTTTTGGACGACCGCTCCAAGAAATTGAAACGACGCCGCGTCCGCGGGGTGCGTGCGAAACTCGGCGTCTATGCTGACAACGCGATCGCGTCTCATCATGTTACGGGCGGCCAAGCGTCGCGCGGAAACGGACCTCGTAGCGAGTGCTTCCGCCTGCGGCAATCGACTGGAACAGCGCGAGCTCTCGCACGCGCACGAGCACCGGCGCGGCGACCGCCAACGCAGGCATGCGATTGAACGGACGCCTGCACCTGCAAAAGGTCACGTGCGCGATCGGCTCTTCGCGGAACGCCCAGCCCATGTTTTGAAATGCCGCGCGGACGCGGCGTGCGCAGGCGGCGAATCTCACGTTCTCATCCGACGAACCCAGCCACAAAAGTCGCGGCCGGCTCTTGCTCGGGAACGCTCCGACGTCGTCGAAGCGGAGCGCGAACGGCTCGCAGGCCGCCGCCGCTTCGCAGAGCGCCGAGCAGACTTGCGGCAAGCGATCGTCTTCCGTCACGCCCAAAAACGCGATGGTGAGGTGCTGTTTTTCGCGCGCTTCATATCTGGCCGGGAGGTCGAGATGCCGGCAGGCGTCGATCAGCTCGCCGATCAGGTCCTTGGCGTCCTCGCCGAGCTCGGCGCCGACGAAGAGTCGCATGCCCACCGCGGCTCGTCCGCAGGCTAAAAGCGGCCGTCCCCCGCCTCTCCAGTCTCATGCATGCTTAATGCGTGGCTTCGCGTAACCGATGTATTCTTCGAGCAGGACCGCACGTGCTGACCACCCGTCGCTGGAAACGACAGGAGCACCAACGCATGCAACGAGCGCAACCATCTTCGGATTCATCGAAGCGGAAAATCCTCGTTGTCGAAGACGACGCGAAGATCGCTCGCGTTCTGCAGCTCGAGCTCGAGCACGAAGGCTTCGAGATCGAGATCTGCGCCGACGGCGCCAGCGCGATCGAACGCGCGCTCAAGGGCCCCGATCTCATCATTCTGGATCTGCTGCTGCCGCGCATCGACGGGCTCGAAGTCTGTCGTCGGGTGCGGCGCCATTCGTCGGTGCCGATCATCATGCTGACCGCGAAAGACGCGGTCCCCGACCGCATCACCGGTCTCGATACCGGCGCGAACGATTACCTGACGAAACCGTTCTCGATCGAAGAGCTGCTCGCGCGCATCCGCGTCCAGCTGCGCGAGCGCGAACCGGGCGAGCGCGTGCTCTCCATAAAGGATCTGACGCTCAACCGCGATACGCACGAAGTCAAACGCGCGACGCGCTCCGTCAGTCTCACCGCCAAAGAATTCTCTCTGCTCGAGTTCCTCATGATGTACCCGAACAAGGTGCACACCCGCGACGAGATCTTCAACAGCGTATGGGGTTCGGATTTTCTCGGCGAATCGAATCTCATCGACGTGTACATCCGCTATCTGCGCAACAAAGTTGACGAGGGATCCGAGGAAAAGCTCATCCAGACGATACGCGGTGTCGGTTACGCCCTCCGAACGTAGGGTCGAGCAAGCTCGACTCCTACAGACGCCCATGCCGTTTTTCAACAGCCTGCAATGGCGCATGACGCTGTGGTTCGCCGGCTTGCTTGCGTTCGTGCTGCTGGTCTTCGCGGTGGTCGCATACGCCGGTGCGCGGCGCGTCTTGTTCGTATCCTTGGCCCAGCGAGTGGACAGCGTGGCGACGGATATCCTGGTCTCCGCCAAACCATCGGTGAACAGCCCGTTCGGTCCGGTTTCGCCGATCACGCTGCTGTCCGACCCTGCCACGCTCGACAGTTACGCGGGACACGGCGTCTATATCGAAGCCTACAATTCGAGCGGCTACCCGATCGGAAAAAGCTCGAACTTAGGGGCGGCGCATCTGCCGCAGTCCGGCTATCAACTCTGGCGCCCGCTTGCCGGCATGTCCGGGGGTTGGGGCGTCGCGGAGCGATCGGAGATCGGGCCGATCTTGTCGCACTGGAATACGATACGGTCCGGCAAGACGATCGTCGCGACGCTGTACGTCGCGGAGTCGCTCAATTACACGCAGCAGACGCTGAATGCGCTGGCCTTCTTTCTCGCGGCTGGCTGGGCGGTCGCGCTCGTGTTGATTGCGAGCGCGAGCTTCCTGCTCGCGCGTACCGCCGTCGGACCGATCAACGAGATCTCGCGCGCGGCCAAGGAGATCGGCGGTGAAGATCTCGGCAAACGCTTGAACTGGCATGGCAGACGTGACGAACTCGGCGCGCTGGCGCAGACGTTCGACGAGATGCTCGCGCGTCTCGAAGCGGCGTTCGCGCGCGAGCGACGCTTCATCGCCGACGCCTCGCACGAACTCAAGACGCCGCTCACGGTGATCAACGCGAACGCACAGATGCTGGAACGCTGGGCCGGGCGCGACGAGCTCTCGCGCGCTGAAGCGATCGCCGCCATCCGCTCGGAGAGCGCGACGATGGCGCAGATCATCAACGCCATGCTCACGCTGGCGAAGACGGATTCGGTGGATAAAAGCGCGTTCGAGATCGTCGATCTGCGCGCGATCGCGCTAGACGTCGCGGCGGCGCTCACTCAGGCGGCCAAGCAGAAAGGCTTGCAGCTTGAAACATCGTGCGCGTCGCCGGTCGCGGTGCGTGGCGAACCGAGCCTGCTGCGCCAACTGGTTCTGAACCTCACCGAGAACGCGATCAAGTTTACCGAAGCGGGAACGGTGACGCTGCAGCTGCGTCGCAGCAGATCGAGCGCCGAACTCGAGGTCCGCGACACTGGGCCGGGCATCCCGCAAGCCGCGCTCGATCATATTTTCGAACGCTTCTATCGCGCGGATCCCGCGCGGTCGCGCAGCGTCGAAGGCACGGGGCTCGGGTTGGCCGTGGTCAACAATATCGTTGCGGCCCACGACGGCTCGATCCGAGCGATCAGCAACGTCGGGGGAGGAACGACGATCCAGGTGTCGCTGCCGGCGATCGACATGGCCGATGAAAACGCAGCATCGTGAGGCGAGCCTTCTCACCCATTCCTCATGTTCGGCTCACAGCCAGCTCATGCGCCTGTCGAACGAGAACCGTACGCTAGCATCATCTATGAACGCTTCGGCCGCCAACCGCGCGGGTTCTATTCTGTCACGCTTTGCCGTCGCCGCGCTAGCCGCGGTGCCGGTGCTGTGGGTAGTGCCCGGCCGCGCCGATCAATCGGCGGCCGGCGGCGGGCCGCCCGTCGTCACTATCCGTTCGACGAGCGGCGCGTTGACGATCAGCGGCGGCGAGACGAGCGTGCGCATCCGTTCGGGCGCGCCGAACGCTACGTTCGGCCGGTTCGTCGTCAATAGCAATAACCGTCGCGTGCAATTGCCGCGAACGGGCGCAATGCGCCGCACGTTTGCCGGATTGCGGTCCCTGCGGCTGCCGGCTCGGAGGTTCGAACTGCCTGCCGCTCTCGAAGGGCGTCAAGGCGTCGCTATCGGCAATCCCGGCGGCGATATGAATGTCGGCGTGCCGCAGCGCGTCGGAGCGCTCTTCGTCAACGCGGGCGGCAGCGACGTGGAGCTGTCGAATATCCGCGGGCCGTACGTCATCCAATCGACCGGCGGCGCGGTGCGGCTTCACAATGTGTTCGGCCGCGGACTCATCCGGACGCTCAATGGCGACATCGATCTGACGGGCGTGGGCGGCAACGTGCGCGTCGAAACGGCGGCGGGCAACGTGAGCGCGCACCCGAGCATGGCCGAACGCGTCGAGATCACGACCGGCACCGGCGCGATCGACTGGACCTTCGGGCGGTTGGGCTCCGGCGTCTACCGTTTCGCATCCGCCAGCGGATTGATCCGCATTGAAGTGCGGCCCGGCGCGGGCGCGTTCATCGACGCGCAAAGCGATACCGGAACGGTCACGAACGGACTCGACCCGTTATTCGGACAGGTGCGGTTCTCGACGCCGCACGCCGTGTCGCTGCAGATCGGCGCGGGTGGACCCGAGATCACCGCCTACAGCAAGAACGGATCTGTGATCTTAGTCCCCGTCGGCGGCCGTTAAGCGGTAACGCCGCCACCACGCGGCGAACCCGAGTCCGCGTGTTCGCGCGGCTTCCTTTGTTGGTGTTTTTCTTCGCCTCGATGAGCGCGGCGATTGTGCCGTCGGCGAAGCAGGCGGTCGACGTGCTTCCATCCTACGCACCGAAGCTTGCGTCCGCACCCGCACCGTCGCCAACCGTGGCGCCGCTCCCGGCGCCGATATGGCCGCCGCCCGACGCGGCCGGCAACGCGCACACGACGCCGCCCTTGGCCAACTCGCGTCCGGTAGCGATTCCCTCGCCGCCCTCGGTGCTCTGGTTCGCGCAGTCCGATACCATCACAGTCACCGGCGACGTCATCGATGGTCAGCTGTATCTGCCGGTCGTCGTCGACGGCCACAGAAAGATTTTTTTGGTCGATACGGCCGGCCCGACGCAGATAGATGGGGGCGAGATCGGCGAGGGTGCGACTGCGGATGTGGTGATCAGCTCGCTGCAAGTCGGGGATCTTCATCTGAATGATGTGACCGCGAAGGTGGCTCGCATACGGCCCTACTCTGAGACATATCTGGGCTGGCCCGCCGACGGCGTGCTCGGGAAAGAGCTGTTCGAACGCTTTCCGGCGGCCATCGACTACGCGGCTTCGTCGCTGACGGTGTTCAGGACGATCGACGCGGCAAAGCGAGCGCTGCCGGCCGACGCGACGGTCGTGCCGGTGCAAATGGTGCGCGACGACCCAACCGTCTTCGCGACGGTCGACGGCGCAGCCGGCTCGTTCATTCTGGCGACCGGGCTTGACGGATTCGTCACGCTCGGTTGGGATTTCGCGAAAGCCAAACGGCTGCTGCACGATCGCGAGGGCATTCCCGAACTGCGGCTGGCGCTGCCGGATGGCGAGCTCGCCGGCCACACCGTCCGGCTGCACTCGTTTTCGATCGGCTCGCTTGCGGTCGATCGGCCGATCGTCGGGATCATGGGCAACGCACCTGGCCCGGATGGGTTGCCGGATACTGCCGGGGTGGTCGGCAGCGACTTTTTGCAGCGCTATTTCGTGTTGCTGGACGAACCTGGCGGTACCGTCGCGCTAGCGCCGCGCGCGACCCAAGCCGACGTGCCGTTCGATCGCAGCGGTTTGTGGTTGGTGGACCGCGACGGCTCGATCGTCGTGCGAAGCGTCACGCGACGCTCGCCGGCCGAGACCGCAGGTTTGAAGACGGGCGACGTCCTGCTGCGCGTCGGCGGGCGGTCGTTGGGAGCTGGCGATCTTTCGGCCGCACGCGCGCTGCTCGCTCAGGACGCGGGGCGCGTGGTGCCGATCGAGTACCGGCGCGGCGGACGCGTGCGCGAAACGCGGCTTACGTTAAGGTCGCTGTTATGAAAATCCGCGCGCGGGATCTTTCCGCCACGCGCATCGATCGCGTGGAGTTCCCGAGTGTCGGTGGCAGCGTGCGCGGGCTTTATTATCATGCCGGCGGCGACCGCGCATCCACATGCATCGTGCTGTGCCATGGATATTCTGCAGGCAAGCACAACGTGGATCCGCTGGCGTTTTATCTTGCGGTGGAAGGTTGGAGCTCGCTTGCGTTCGACTTCTTGGGCCATAAGTTGGGCGCGAGCGTGGGACGGCTGCAAACCGCCCACGATCTCGTGCAAAACGCGCTTGATGCGGTCGACTGCGCGCGCGGTCTCGCGGGCGTGGAACGAGTCGTGTTGGGAGGGCACAGCATGGGTGCGGCGACGTCGATCGGCGCGGCCGTGTGCAGTCCCGGCGTCGCCGGTGTGATCGCGATGTGCGCGGCGCTCGATCGGAGTGCGGGAGCGGCGGATGGGCCGCTGGCGGGCGGCTTGAGCAATCGATCCCAGTATGTGGAAGGTCCGGGCCCTGCGGAGATCACGGCGATCATGGACGGCTACGCGGCTCGCGTCGCTGAAATCGCGCCTCGACCGCTGCTCGTCGTTGCTGCGACGCGGGATGCGATCGTCGCGCCGTCCGCCGTGCGCGAGATGTTCGACGCCGCGCGCGAACCGAAGACCTTTGAGCTCGTGGATGCGACGCACACGGATTGCGCCGAGCGCGCGCGTTTCGTGGTGGGCAAATGGCTGCGCGCAAACAACCTGTAGCGGCGCGCATGTATGCGCGCTCGTCCGTGGTTCGACCGTGCAGTGGTTCGACCGCAGGTCGATGACGCGTTTGACCGTGCAGTGGTTCGACCGCAGGTCGATGACGCGTTCGTCGGTGCAGTGGTTCGACCGCAGGTCGATGACGCGTTCGTCCGTGCAGTGGTTCGACCGCAGGTCGATGACGCGTTCGTCGGTGCAGTGGTTCGACCGAAGGTCGATGACGCGTTCGTCCGTGCAGTGGTTCGACGGTGCAGTGGTTCGACCGAAGGTCGATGACGCGTTCGTCCGTAGGTCGAACGCAAAGGGTCTAGCCCAATTCTCCCGCGAACCCACGCTCCGAAGGAGACACGCATGCGAACATTTTCCACATCCGCGAGCGTCGCTGCAGTGCTAGCCGGCCTCGTCGTCGCGGCTCTGGACGCGCCCAACGCCGCTTTGATGACGCCGGTCAACGCAGCGCAGCCGTCTCCGGTGGTCTCGGTGACGACGTTGCCGGCGATCCCTTCGCCGCAACCGCATCGGAGCTCCCCGACACCCGCGCCTCCTTTGCCCTCACCGGCTCCGACAGCGCCACCGACCGTTGGGCCGGCAACCCCGGTAACCCCCACGCCTTCAACCCCGGCGATCGCACCGACACCCGCGCCGGACGGCAGCACGATCTCAGTCGTCGGAATGGTTTCGAATCCGCTGACGATCACGCTCAAGGATCTCGAACGCCTACCGCACACTTCGCTGACTGTGCGAGTGGTCGATCCGGATGGGCGCCATCGCGTGCACTTCTTCACCGGCGTCGCATTGCGCGACATCCTATCGCTCGCCAAACCCCAAACCGCAGGCGGCGTCGACAACTCCACGCGCGGATACGTTACCATTAGCGGCGTGAACGGCGATTCGGCGATCGTTTCCCTGCCGGAAATCGAGCCGAATTTCAACGGGAAGCAAGTTCTCGTCGCGTATTTGATAGACGCCCGGCTGTTGCAGACCCAAGGCATGGCGGAGCTGGTCGTGCCGGAAGATGCGACGCGCGGACGCTTCATCACGGGCATCACGCGCATTTTCGTCAGCGAAACGGCACCGTAGCGAGGATTGTGGGATTGTAGCTTGCGGACGAAGTTCGCCGAAGCTTCCTGACCCGTGGTGTCCACTGCCGGATAATCGCCTCGTTCCTTCAATCATCGTCCACGCGTTGTTTAATCTGGCGAGTACCGTCTGGACTGGCGGCAAATGACTTCGCGGAGCCTCGTTACCTAAGATCCTCCCACACTAACACCAGTCCCAACGAGCTTCCAGGCGTCTGTCGCTCGGCGTTGTAGCAGCATTGATTGTACTCTGCCGAAAGCGGCCGCATCAGCACTTCGAACGCAAGTGTATTGGCGATTCCGGATCCCGAAGTCGGCAGCACCCCAACCAACTCTTCCGATTCAGAGCCTGCCGGATTGCGCGAAACCGCGCCGTGTGCTAGCTTATGTGGCGTGTGCCGAGGGTCGTGTCGGCGCACGGGCGAAGACCGATGGCCGTGGGGATGTAGCTCAGCTGGTAGAGCGCTTGCTTCGCATGTAAG